>OGXI01000130.1_pt1 | contig 61196 bp, 58 predicted proteins | sample 1576221 | NCBI WGS metagenome assembly OGXI01 (sample SAMEA3541523, study PRJEB24748) | human gut metagenome | biome: human gut; feature: human-associated habitat; material: faeces | place: China | collected 2012
CCTGGTATGCGTACGTATATGATGAATATTACGATTGTATCCTGTGCCCGCAAGATAAGGTCCTGAGTTATGCCACCACCAACCGTGAAGGATACCGGGAATATAAGAGCAAGGGCTACATCTGTCAAAGCTGTTCAGTGCGGGAAAACTGTACGCAAAACCGGCAGTACACGAAAACCGTAACCCGTCATATCTGGCAGGAGTATCTGGAGCGGGCAGAGGATATCCGGCATTCGCCGATAGGCAAAGCAACCTATGCTCTGCGTTCGCAGACGATTGAGCGTGTTTTTGCAGACGCAAAAGAGAAACACGCAATGCGTTATACTCTATATCGGGGGCTGGCCGCGGTTACCGCATGGGTCAAGCTCAAGTTTGCTGCGATGAATCTCAAGAAACTCGCCCTCCACAAGTGGCGACCTTTATCGTATTTCTACTTTCTCCTACTGCAAGAAGCCACTTTGCTACGATGCAAAGTGGCTTCTTTGACAGTCTGAACGGACCGCCCCGTTTAGGGCGGTCCGCTACATCATGCGAAGAAATCACACATGGTACTCCATCGGATAGGTCAGATAGCTGATCTCTTCCAGCTGGTCGCAGGTGACGTAGCCTGCGGGCGCGTTGAGCAGGCTGGGGATGCGGTTGACGATGGTGGCGCAGGTGTGCTCCACGGTAGCGGGCTTCACCACATGGAATTCCGTGTTGGGCTCGCCCGTGATCCACCAGTCGCACAGATCGCCATCGTCGGGACCATAGACCTTGCCGATGGTCTCTTCCTCGATGGTGATGCCCTGCATGGTCTCAATCGTCACCACGGCGGACATGCCGATGCAGTTTCCGGCTTTGATGGTCTTGCCCAACGTGGCGGAGTACAGGTCATGATCCACGGTATAGGGCACGTGCTTCTGGGTGATGGATTTGATGGTCAGGCCCAGCTTGTTGCAGATGGCCTCGCTGGCGTTCCAGGCATAGGAGGGCTCAAACGAATCGGGATGGGCGATTTGCGCCTCGAATTCGTCCAGGGTCAGGTCGCAGCCGTGCGCCTTGGCCAGGGCCAGGCCGTAGTCCTCAACGTTATAGCTGTAGGCGCCCTTGATCTTTTCGATGCGGTGGCAGCTTCCGGCCACCATAGCCACCATATTGATCCAGAAGGTATCCTGCATGCCGGAGCCGGTAACGGTGCAGCCGTTTTCCCTGGCCAGCGCATCCAGCTTGTTGATCATGGCGGCGGCGGTGGTCCAGGGGTAGATGGCCTCCTCGCAGGTGGTGATGACGTTAATGCCGCGCAGCACGCACTTTTCCACGTGATCGTAGATGTCTCCGATGAAGCTGAAGAGGGTGACGATGGCCACATCCGCCGCACATTCGTCGAGCACCTTGTCCGCGTCATTGGAAATGATCACGCCGGTCTTTACGCCAAGGCCCGCGAAGTCGCCTACATCCTGGCCCACCACGGCGGGGTCCACGTCGATGGCGCCCACGATCTGCGCGCCGTGCTCGTAGAGGTAGCGCAGGATATACTTGCTCATCTTGCCGCAGCCATATTGTACGACCTTGATCTTTTCCATGAAGGGAACCTCCTTGTTATTTTGTTAACAATAGTATAAACGCTCATCCAACAGGAGGGTCAAGGGGTTCTGGAAAATTCCACCGGCACCTGCAGGCGCAGAAACATGCTGCGCTGGTCCCCGTCGAATACGTTGAACTCCGTGAGCACCTCGCACAGGTAGTCTCCCGCAATGCGGTAGCCGTTATTCCTGCAAAATGCCAATAGTTTGCTGGCGCAGGCGATTTCGTCGTCGTAATGATCCAGATAGATGCAGGCATACATGCCGCTGTCCACCACCGAGGCGCTCAGGCCGCAGGCCTGGGCCTGCTGGTCGGTGAAGATGAACACGCGGTCCGCCACGAAATGCCCACGGGCAAAGTTTTCCCGCGTGATGGAGGTGCCTGTGTTGTAGGAGTGAATCTGCGGACAATTCTTTGCCAGAAGGGCCTTGCGAAGGTCGGTCAGCGCCTGTTCATAGGAGGAGATATCCTTTTCATAAAAGTTTTCCGGGCAGGAAATTCCCCATATGTAGCGCCGGTCGATGTATTCCAGCGCGATGGTGCCCGTGGCGGGAGATTTGCGGTAGCGCTCGATGCTGGCAATGGCGCGTTCCACCGCGTTGTGCCGAAGCCGCAAGTCACGGATCTGCTGGTGGATCTGTTCGTTTTTACGGGCGAGAATCTGTTCGATCAGGGCAATGTCCTCGGCCTCCAGCACACCCTGGATTTCCTTGAGGCTCATGCCCAGTTCCTTCATATAGGCGATCATGTCCAGACGGGCGTTCTGGTTGATGTCATAATACCGGTAGCCGGTTTCCCCGTCCACATGGCGCGGCTTGAGCAGTCCCAGCTGATCGTACAGGCGCAGCGTGGGCACCGTCGTCTGGTTCATCTCCGCCATTTTTCCGATGGAAAGAAGGTTTCGCTTCATGACATGCTCCTCCAAACTCTAATGTTCCTATAGAGTTATATGGGGTCGTGAGTATCTTTTTCCATACGCAGTGCGGCGTTTCCTGCCTGAAATTGCGCAGAAAAAAACGGAGGGCGGAATGTTTCCGTCCTCCTGTCTGCCTGGGACCTGCAGGGTCAGCGCACCTTTTGCGCAGCTTCCTGCACGATGGCATTCATGCGATCCCACTTGTCCTCCATGTCAGCCACCAGCTTCATCTGCGTGCGGGCGCGATCCAGATTGTGGCCTTTGCGGGATACGTGGAAATAGATGTCGCCGTTGAGGTAATCAGCCAGGAAACGCGATCCGCATTCCAGCGTCATCAGCTTGGCCCCCAGGGGCAGGGTATCGATTTCCGCCTGGGTCAGCCGCGCGGCGCAGGCGCTCAGGAAGCCCTCGGTATAGGTTTCAAACAGCTCCAGCGACATCGTCACCCGGCTCAGGTCCTTTTCATCCTCTGCCGCCGTGGAGGCGCCGAAGCGGATGGAATCGCCAAAGTCGTTGGCCGCCAGACCGGGTATCACGGTATCCAGATCAATTACGCAAAGCGGGGCGCGGGTGAAGCGGTCCAGCATCACGTTGTTGAGCTTGGTGTCGTTATGGGTCACCCGCAGGGGCAGTTTGCCTGCGCGGCACAGGTCCATCAGCGCGGCGGCTTCCTGCTCGCGCGCCAGATAGAAGTCCAGCTCGGCACGGACCTCATTCAGCCGGCCGGCCCGGTTTTCCTGCATGGCCTGCTTGAGCTGCTCATAACGCGCGGGCGTATCGTGGAAATGCGGGATGGTCTCCGTCAGCGTGTGGGCGGGAAAGTCCGCCAGCTGATTCTGGAACATGCCGAAGGCCACGCCGCTCTGCTTCAGATCGTCCACGCTTTCGGGCTTGTCCAGGCACAGGCTGTCGGTTACAAATTCGTACAGCCGCCAGGTTTCGTCCTCTCCCACGGTCAGATAGGGCCTGCCGTCCAGCGTGGGCACCAAGGTGAGCACATGCCGGGGGTCGGGGTCCTGCTGGCGCAGCGCGCCCGTCACGGCGATGATATTGTCCATCAGCCCCGCGGCGTTATGGAACACGTAGCTGTTGATCTTCTGCAGAATGTACAGGTGCGGACGGCTGGTCACCAGTAGATAGGTTTCATTGATGTGCCCGCTGCCGTAGCGCGCGCAGCTGATGGGCAAGCCGTCCAGGGCGAATTGACGGTAGATGCTTTCCATGGCTCACTTCCTCCACAGGTGTTCGGGATATACCCCGCTTTCCCGCATGGAGGCCAGCGCGGCGCGGATGTTGGGCATGTCATTGGCATAGGTCATGCCGTACCAGCGCTCGTGCGTGGGCAGCACCTTCACCGTAGCCTTGCCCTCCTTGAGCAGCTGGTTGGGAATCAGCGGCAGGAAGTATTCGCACTTGAGGGGGTTCACGGGCAGGTTTTCCCGCAGCCAGGGGGCAAAACGCGCGTCGATTTCGTCCAAAATGGCGGTGTGGAAGCCCCACATGTTCATGCTCACATAGGTGCCGGCCGGCACGAAGGTGAAGTGCTCGCCATCCTCGGTATAGGCCGCGCCGCCCTCGCGCGGCTCGATGTGCGTGCGCTCGGTCACGGATACCAGCATGCTGTGCTCATCCGTCTGGCAGATGCCGCGTGCCACATGACCGTTTTCGGTCAGGGTGTTTTCAATGCGGTAGCCCACCATGGCATGGGCCGAGGGAGATGCCTCCGTGGTCAGGAACTGCGCGATGCTCTCAAAGGAGGTGCGGCCGTAGAAATCGTCGGCATTGATCACGCAGAACGGCGCGTCGATCTTCTCGCGGGCGCACAGCACGGCATGCGCGGTGCCCCAGGGCTTGACGCGTCCCTCAGGAACGGAGAAGCCTTCGGGCAGCCGGTCCGGCGTCTGATAGGCGAAATCCACCTGCACCTCGCCGCTCAGGCGCGAAAGAATCAGATTAGTAAAGTCGGCCTCCAGCTCCGGCTTGATGATCAGCACCACACGCCCAAAGCCCGCGCGCATGGCGTCGAAAATGGAATAGTCCATCAGGATATGTCCGGCGTCATCCACCGGCGTGATTTGCTTCAATCCTCCAAAACGGCTGCCCATCCCGGCGGCCATGATGACCAGAACAGGTTTCATCTATGCCACACCCCTTTTGCTTCATCCGGTTTGATTTCCATTCCTAGCATAGCACGAACGCGTGCAAAAGCTAAGAGAAACCTTTCCCGAAATCTAGTAAAATCTTTCGTTTTTCCAACAAATGCGCTATAATGAACAAAACAGATGAAAAGGCGGGCTGCGTATGCTGAACAAAGACGATTTTCAGCGCCTGGGACGGCTGCTCAACAACCTGCACCTTTTGACGGGCATCAAGTTTTCCCTGATGGACGAATGGGGGAACGAGCTGTATGCCAGCAGCTTCAAGGCGCCCTTCTGCGGCCTCATCATGCAGGAGGACAGCGGCTTTGAACGCTGTCATACCTGCGACAGGAAGGCGGCAGAGGAGGTGGGACGCACGCAGGTGCGCCGCAAATACCTGTGCCATGCGGGCCTGTATGAGGTGGCCCTGCCTGTGACGGAGAAGCGGCGCACGGTAGCGACCATTCTCTTTGGGCAGATGCTTGACGATGCGCCGCGCGAGGAGCAGTGGCGGCGGGTGGCAGCCCGATGCGCCTGGTACCCCGACCAGGACGCGCTGTATCAGGCTTTTTTGCGCCTGCGCCGGATCTCGGCCCGTCAGATGACGGCCTGCCTGGAAATTGTGCAGGCCTGCGTGAGCGAGGTGCGGCTGTCCGGCCTGCAGGCCACTAGCCGCCGCGACGACGCGGAGCTGCTGCAAAGCTACATCGATACGCATTACGCACAGGCACTGGACTCCACCGGCATTGCCGAGGCGCTGAACGTGGGCAAAACCAAGCTGTATACGGTCTGCAAGGAGCATTTTCAGCTCACGCCCATGCAGCTGGTCACCTGCCGGCGCATGCAGGCGGCCATGGACCTGCTTTTGAATACGGCCGAACCCGTGAAATACGTGGCCCGCGCGGTGGGCATTGCGGATGAAAACTATTTTACCAAGGTATTTAAGGCTCAGACCGGCGAAACGCCTACGGCGTTCCGGAGGCACCATGCCGGAAACGGAGAAGGGTTGGCTGACAGCACGCGGAGCTAGTGGCGTGGCCCGGCATCAAACCGGGCAGTTGGATTTTCCGCATACGCTCCGCACATCCAGGCAGAGCACACATACGCGCCCAAGCATGGCGGGCGTGAAGGAAAATTCTCTGCCCGTCTGCCGCTTCATCAGGCAGGTCAGGGCGTCGCACGCTTCCTGCGGGCTTTCCACCACGCGAAGCAAGCCCATCCCCGTTACGCTCCGGTAAGTACAGGTATAGCCACAGGCGCTTTCCGCGCCAACCACCGCATAGTCCGCATCCATCTCGAAGGCGGCACGGGGGTCCCGGCGAAGGGCGTCCAGCTTGCGGCCCTCGCCGGCACAGTGAAAATACAGCTTCAGCCCGCTTTCATCCCACCGGTAACCATAGCTCATCGGCACGATGTAGGGGCCTTCCTCATCCCACAGGGCCAGGCGGCAGATCTGGCAGCGGTCCAGAATGGCGCGTATGCCGGCCTCATCGGCAACCTGGCGGTCCGTGCGGCGCATGGGCCTCATGGCTCTTCCTCCCCGTCTGTCAACTGTCCGTCCTGCGCAACTTCCACGACTTCCACGCGGCGCAGGCGCTTTTCGATGGCGCGCGTTTTTACAAAAGCGCTGTCAATGCTGTCGGTGGCCTGCTGCAATTTTTCCTGCGTCTTTTTCAGCACCGTGGCAAAGCTGCCAAAATCGGCCTTGACAGCCCCCAGCAGCTTCCACACCTCGGCGGAGCGCCGCTCGATGGCCAGCGTGCGAAAGCCCATTTGCAGGCTGTTGAGCAAAGCCAGCAGCGTGCTGGGGCCCGCGATGAGCACCCGCTGCTCGCGCCGGATGGCCTCCACTGCGGATGCATGCTGCATCACCTCCGCATAAAGCCCTTCCAGCGGCAAAAACATCACCGCAAAATCCGTGGTGTGCGGCGGGGCAATGTACTTGCCGATGCGCCGCGCCTCGGTGCGCACGGCGGTCATCAGCGCCTTGCGCGCAGCCTCTACGGCCGGCTGGTCGCCGTTTTGGGCGGCTTCGGCCAGACGCGCGTAATCCTCCTGAGGGAACTTGCTGTCGATGGGAAGATAGACCGGCGCGCCGCCCTCCTCGCGGCCCGGCAGACAGACGGCAAACTCCACCCGCTCGCTGGAGCCGGGCGAAACGGCCACGTTGCGCTGGTACTGCGTGTCGGTCAGGGCCTCTTCCAGCAGCGCGCCCAGCTGAATTTCGCCCCATACGCCTCGGGTTTTGACGTTTCCGAGCATGCGTTTGAGATCGCCTACGCCGCTGGCCAGGCTGTGCACCTCGCCCAGTGAGCGGTAGACCTGCTCCAGCCGCTCGCTCACCTGAGAAAAGCTGGCGGTGAGGCGCTTTTCAAGCGTGGCGCTCAATTTTTCGTCCACGGTCTGGCGCATTTCGTTAAGCTTCTGCGCGTTTTCCTCACGCATCAGGCGCGCGCCTTCCTCCAGCGTGACCCGGAGCGCCTCCATGCGCGTTTCGTTCTGGGACAGCGCGCGCGCCAATGCGGCTTCCGAGCCCTGCATGCGCGTTTCGATGCGCTTGAGGCTCTCGTCGGCGATGCGCTGCATGCCCTGCTGGCGCAGGTCGAACGCCTGCGCATTGTCGTAGCTTTGTCGGACGAGGGCGTTGACCTGCTCCGCCTGCGAACGGCTCATCGCGCTAAACGTGCCGGACAGGTTTTCCCCCAGCTGCCCGATGGCGCGCAGAAGCTCCTCCCGTCTCTGATCGCTCTGCTGCCCGAGCGCACCTTCGGTTGCCTGCAATTCACGCCGAAGCGTTTCTTCCACAGCGGAGAGCGCTTCGCTCGCGGCCCGCCGCCCCCGCAGTACGATTGCCAGCAGCACCGCCAGCAGGACGGCGCACAGCAGCGCAAGCGCCATGCATACCGCGGCGGCAGGGGTTAAGTTGTCAAGGAAAGCCATGGGCTGTTCCGCCTTTCGTATCAAAAATGGCAAACAGCGCCGCGCTGTGCAGCGCGGCGCTCGAATTACATTTCCCGCCGGCCCTCCATCGCCTTTGAGAGGGTGATTTCATCCGCATATTCCAAATCGCTGCCCACGGGTACGCCATGCGCGATGCGTGTGACCAACACCCCCATGGGCTTGAGCAGCCGGGCGATGTAGGAAGCGGTAGCTTCCCCTTCAATATCCGGGTTGGTGGCCAGGATGACCTCCTTAACCGTATGATCCTTAAGGCGCGCCAGCAGCTCCCGGATACGGATATCATCCGGACCAATGCCATCCATGGGAGAAAGGGTCCCGTGCAGCACATGGTAACTGCCGTGAAAATCATGCATGCGCTCGATGGCGGCTACGTCCCGCGGGTCGCGCACCACGCAGATCTGGCCGTTGCGGCGGCGCTCGTCGGCACAGATATCACACAGCTCGCCGGTTGCGTAATTGCCGCATACCGCACAGTAGCGAATGGCCTTGCGGCCCTGGTAGAGGGCGCTGGCCAACTCGCGCACATCCTCCAGCGGCATGCCGATGATGTGATAGGCAAGCCGCTGCGCGCTTTTCTGCCCGATGCCCGGCAGGCGCGAAAGCTGCGCCACCATGCGGGCAATGGGTTCCAACTGCTGGGCCATGGCTTAGAACATGCCTCCCATGCCGGGGGCCAGCTTGGCCATTTCGGCATTGCGCGTTTCCTCGGCGTTGCGAAGCGCCTCGTTCACCGCGGCCAGAATCATGTCCTGAAGCATTTCCACATCCTCCGGGTCCACGCATTCAGGCTTGATTTCCAGATGCTTGAGCTCGCGCTTGCCGCTCACCGTCACGCTGACCATGCCGCCGCCGGCCTGCGCGCTGTATTCGCGCTCGTCAAGCTCCTCCTGCGCCTTGGCCATCTGTTCCTGGAGCTTCTGCGCCTGCCGCATCAGCTGCTGCATGTTGGCGCCGCCGCCAAAACCGCCGAAATGATTCTTCGCCATCGGGAAAACCATCCTCTCAAAAGTAAGATTGAAAAAACCACAGAGTTAGTCTTTGATGCTGATGAGCTTGAGGTCCGCCGTCACACCGGTGACCCGCACGCTGGGCACGCCCTCGCCTTCACGGATGTTCACGCCTTCGGTGCGCACGCGGCCACTGATGGAGCGCAGGCTCACATCCATGGCCTCCACCGGCGCCGTGATGATCACATTGCCGGAAACGGCGGTTACATCCACCTTCTCAAATGCGCAAGCCATGTTGTAAGTCTGCTCGCCGCTGACGCTGGTGCACTTGAGCGACTTTACGCTCAATGCGTCAAGCGCTGTATCGCCGCTGACGCTGCGTACGTTCAGGCTTTCCGCCGTCAGCTGCTCGCCGCGCATATCGCCGCCCACGGTTTTCAGGCTGGCATCGGCGGCGCAGATGCGCACGGCGTGGAGGTCTCCGCTGACGGTTTCCAGCGAAAGGCTTTTTGCACAGAGTTTTCGTGCGCTGAGCAGCCCGGACAGCGTGCTCAGGGCAATATCGCCCTTCCATTGGCTGGGGACGCGCACGCATACCTGCAGCCACCGGCATTCCATGATGTTGAGCGAAATGCCGTACTGTGGCTGCTCCACCGTCAGGCATCCGTCCTTGACCGCGATTCGAAGGTCCTCCACACTGCTGTCGTCACCGGCAGCCATCACTTGAACCTTTTCCACTTCATCTGCAAACATTTCCAGCTGCGCCCATCCAAGATGAACGGCTATCTTCTCCAATCCTTCCGTATCAAAGCTCAGATTGCGTTCCATAGCGCACCTCCGCTCGTTTCCTTCCTTGCGGGACAAAGAAGCCCACACCTGTCTCATCATACCGTTTTTTCAGCAAAAAAGCAATACGCGCCGTAAGCCGATCCCAGGAAACAAAGGATGCGGAAACTGCCGCAAAAGGACGCGTCCCACACCCTTTGTCAGTGCTCGGACGGAAGATGGGAAGCATTCTCCCGTCCCATCCATTTTTGAGCATAACGTTCGATCCTTCGTTTTTTCCACCAGCGGACGAGCCGGTCAACCCCCAGCCCGGCCGGGATGCCCAGCAGAAAAAAGGCCAAGGCAATCAGGACATAATGGTTGCCGATTCCCTCGAACACAAGTGATCCGTACGTCGCTGTATTGGTTGCCACCGTCATGCTGATTCTGCCTTTCAGCAGAAGGATCAGATGGAAGGAAAGCGCGAAACAGCATACGCCCAGCAGGATTTTCTTGCGCCGCAGGCGCCGGGCCCGAAGCAGGGCAGCCCTGCGGAATACCTCGTTTACCTGTTCGTCCGTCGTTCGCACGTTCCTCACCTCGCATCGTCCTTTCCAATGACAGGCCACAGCTTCCATGCAGCAATCAGCATGGCCGGCAAGCAGTAACCCAGGATTTCGCCCGCGCCGCCGGCAGATATCAACAGATTATACAGCGCATGTACCGTAACGGTTACGGCATAGATGCCCAGAATGCCGCTCAAGGTCTCCAGCGCCATGCGGCGGACCATGCGCACCGCCAGGATGAGCATCAGCGCGCAGGCAACATGAATCAGCGCTGAGCAGAAAGCGCGCGCGAACAGCGCAATCGTACCGACCTCACCCGCCGTGTATTGCAGGGCGATGCTTTCCATCATCGCAAAGCCCACGCCGATGCCCACGGCAACGTCGGGAAGCGCTGCATCCTCCAGCTGACAGACGAAGAGAAACAGCAAGAAGAGAATCAGCTTCAAGCCTTCCTCGACGGCCGGGCTGATGTAGAGCACAGCCGCCATGGCGTCATAGCGCACCAGTTCCGCCAGAAAGCCGCTGATGGCGCCTGCGAAATATGCAATCAGCATGCCGCCAAAAACAGCCGCCAGCAGCCGCCGCGCCTTTCCTTTGAGCAGGAATACAGCCAGCAGCGGCCCGCTGATGCAGGCCAGCAACAGATCAGACCGCATGACGAGCCTCTCCCTCCTTGCAGGCCGACACTGCGGCGTAGGCAAAAAAAACCATCATCAACAGTTGAAATCCGTAATAGATCGGTCCCTGCGTCAAAAAGGACGCGCAGTCACAAAAAACCACCATAAGCGCCCACGCCGGAACAGAAAGCCGTTTCAGACTGTCCTTGAGCGTGAAAGCCAGCTGAACAAGCGACAGCACCCATAGCAGGACGCACAGGGGAGCAAGCATACGGTACGGGCCGCCTGCAAGCACAGCTGACTCGCAGAAAACCAATAGAGCCACCAGTGCGAAAAAAACGGTTCGTCTGGCGCGGGGCAGGTCTTTTTCCACCAGCATGGCGCTGTGCGCGGCAAGAAGCAGCATGGGAACGCCCCATAACAGATTGTTGAACCATGCCCCGGTCCAGACCATCCATGCCACAACGTTCATAAGAGTAAAAACCGCCATCCATACCGCGAAGGGCCGCTGACGCAAACGCTGCGGATCCACGCCGGGCAAAGCGGTGTTGAACATCAGCAGAAAACCGATGTACGCTACATCGCAGGCGGAAAAAATGGCGGGAGGCTCGCCGCGGATGATTAGATGCGCCAGCCAGTAGACATCCCCAAGGAACAGGCAGGCCGCCGCTCCCGCCAGCACATAGCGTTTCGTTTGAGCCGGGCTGTGGGCATGGCAGAACAGCCGGACCGCCAGGCACGCAGCCGCAAGACAATGCAGAATTTCATAAAGAACGATTGCGCTCATGTTCCTTTTTCTCCAGATGAACCGTTTTGACAAGGACGGCAGCGACCATGCCGCACACAAATGCCAACAACGCCACCAGCACGCAGACAAGCGTTTCACTCATGCTCTCTTTCCTCCTGCCGGAGCCATTCCCGCAGCCGCTTTTTGCCGCGATAGGCCAGATTATCGACCCTCTTTTCGTCCATGTTCAGAGCGCTGGCCGCCTGGGCGTAGCTCAGGTTCTCCAGATACAGCATCGTAAGCACGCTGCGCTCATCCTTGGGCAGCCGCAGAAGCAGGGCCTTGAGGGCTTCGGTTTCCTCCCGGCGCCAATACACCGTCTCCACGCTGGCCTCCGTCAGATGATGCGCCTCGTCAAAGGGAACCTGAATCAGCCGCAGCTTGCGATAGCGGGAAATGGACAGATTGCGGGCGATGCGGTACAGCCACCGTTGAAAGCTTCCGCCATACCATACGCTGCGTTTCACTGCAATCACCGCAAAGGCGTCCAGCGCCATATCTTCCGCTTCCGTCAGGCTGTGCAGGAAGGTGAAGCAAAACAGCGTCAGCCGCTCCAGATACCGGTCCATGAGCTGCCGGATGGCGTCATCCTCCCCGCAAAGAAAGCGGGCGTACAATTCCTCGTCTGTGTTCAAAGATTGCCCCGCCTCACTTTCTTTGCCTGATCCATCCATCCTTTCACATTATATCATGGAACTAAGGAAACCGACAACATTCCACGCTTCCGCGTGCATATGCCTGCCATGCGGGCGCAGGGATACCCCTCGCCCATAGGGGTTACATGCTGTGGCTCTTTTTCCGGGTGACGATGATCAGCAGGGCCGTGCCGCTCAGCATTGCCAGCGCCAATGCAGGCCACAGCGGGAAGCCGTCGCCGGTTGCCGACGGCAGGGGAAGCTCCAGCGTGAGCAGGGCCTCGGCCGATACAATCTTCTGGCCTACCTGGTCCTGCACCACGCAGTAGTAGCGGTTGCCGCTGACCTGTGCGCTGCTGGTGACGCTCAGGGTATCGGAGGTGGCGCCGGGAATGGCCGTTGCAGCCGGAGCCTGCTCCCCACCCGCCTGGCCGGCAGGGATGACATACCATTGATACGCAAGCGGAGCCACGCCCCCGGAAGTCACCACGGTGAACACGGCCTCCTCGCCGTCGGGCAAGGTCTGGCTGGCAGGCGAGGAAACCAGCTTGAGCAGATCATAGGCGTTGTATACGGCGGTGTATTCCGTATCTTCGGTTACCACCTTGATTTCAGGCGTCCAGCCGGCAAATACGTAGAAGTAGCCGTCGTCCGACGGCCTGACGGGTGTGGGACCCTCATAGTCGGGCAATACGTCATATACATCACGGGTTACGTCCAGCCATGATCCGTCCCAGTTGCGCCAGATGACGTTGTAGGTCATATGCTCCCAGTGGGCCACGTAGGTTCTGTTGACGAAGTCGGTACGGCCGTCTTGGTCCGTGCACTGTACCGTGACCTCTGGCGTCGGCTTATCAAGGCCGATCTGCTCGCAAGTCCAGCCGGTAAAAGTATGATCCTTGCGCCAGGGGCTGATTAACGAAACGCCCTCTTGATTCCAACGATAGATCTGGGGATTGTCCGCCAGCACGACGTTATCGCCACCTGCGACGTAGGTGATGGTGCGGAAATCATCATAGGGTTGATCTTGCGTCCAAATTGCAAACAACTGAATGTTCGATTCCCCAACCTTGATCGGGGCGCCCGGGATATACCCGGCTGTCGTGCTGCTCTTATCCTCTGACCAGCCTACAAAAACGCAGCCTTTGCGCCGCGGTACCTCGTTTGGAATGGTGCCCGTATGGTTTTCTTCCACCCAAAACGGTTGCGGCATGTTTTCCACCGTATCGTTGTCCGCGTTTTCCTCAAAGTAGACCAGTTCCATATAGTGGTAAAGAGGCAGCTCAATCTCGGTTTGCTGTTCCTGATCGGTTACAGAAACGGAGTAGCTTACCGTTTTTTTCACCTTTCCATGTCCCTGGGTATCATCCGGATCGTCCTGCCATGAGGTAGCGGTAATCTGAACATTGTCTTCCTCCGGAACATCGGCTGCCGGCATGTACAGGTGCACATAGCCGTCCTTGTCGGTCACGCCTTCGATGTAGGCTTTGCCCCTTCGGTCGGAGTAGGGCGGGACCTCCGTATAGGTGACGGTTACGCCCTCCATCGGGTTTTGCGACCCCTGTTCCAGGACGCGTACGGCTACCTGATAGAGATAATGCTGACATGGCTCCATTTTGAATTCTTTGAAGGTAAAGGAGTAGTGGAAGTCGGAGAGTTTTGCACGGAACAGCTCATAATCCGCGGACCAGACGTGTCCACCCAGCTGGAACCAGGCTTCCAGCTTGCCAAGCATATCGATTTCGCCCTGCAGGCAGGAAAGCTCCTTGCAGACGTGCCATACATTGGGATTGGAAGGCTTTACCTCCAGCAGGGGATTGGGATCTCTGCCGCCCTCGTCTCCCGTGAGCTCGGCCGAAACGCAAACGCCCTCGGCAATGTCACATCCCAGGCCGGCAACGGAAAGCACATCAATGGAGGGGCCAAAGGTCAGGTCCACTTCAAAATCACCCTCGGCGATGATCTCCTCCACGTTTAGCTTGGGTTTTTCGGACAGGCTGCTGAAGCTCGGCGATTGGAAAATCCCGCCCCTTGCGGTAAAGCCGGCCTTGCCGCCCGTCAGGTCAAAGCTTACTTTCGTGTCGCCCTCGGTAAACAGCCCAAGCCCCACGCCCACTTCCAGCCCAATGCCGGGAACGCCTACAATCGGGAGCTTTGCAATAGGAATCTCCTGGGCGAAGTTATCGCTGACTTCGACGACGGCGTCTTGCAGATTATAGCTCACCCACATTTCCAGTTCGATGGAGATACCGTTGTAGGTTAATTTGATGTGGAAGGCACCGTTTAGTTTGCTTTTGAATGTGAGCGTACCGGCAGGGTTGGAAAAGCTGAAGTCATCATAATTGAAGGGAAAGGTTTTGTCGACTTTTATACCGATTTTGGTAAAAAGGTATTCCGACTCCAGCTTCTCCGGGCTGCACGCAAAGACGATGCGGTCCGGCTGGGTCGTAACCTGGGTGGGCAGGAAGAAATAGGCTTCCTGGTTGGCCGGGTCAATGAAGGCCACCGGCGTGCCGGGCGCGATGCCGAGCGCTTCGCTGGTGGGGTTGTAGAGGGTGTAGGAGGTCTTGTCCTCCGCGGCGACGATGCGCATGCCGGAATCCGCGTAAAGGATGACGGAGCCTTCCTGCATGACGACGAAATTGTCGTCATCAGTGCCTTCGGCAGGGTCCAGATCCAGATCGATATACAGCGGATGGTCGTCATAGAGCCTCTTGTCCTCAAGTACGACGCCTTCTTCGCCGGCAGCCGGTTGGATGCCCAGGCCAAGCGCGAGGGCAAGCATAAGCAGCAGTGACAGAATCCTTCTACGCATCGTCATCGTTTTTCACCGGCGCGTGCGCACACGCGCCCCCCGCGGGTCCTTCCTTCATAGGTTTTCGCAGTCATGGAAAGGGATCTGCCTTCAAATCATTCGGCCGTGCCTGAGGTAACGCAAACGTTTCCGGCCAGCGCCGAGGCTGGCCGGAAACGCGTCAGATGTCATTCCGCCTGCGATTCATCGGTGGAAAATTCAATCCCGTACAGCAGGGAGCGGGCGAAATCATCATCCGCGTCCGTCTGCTCGGAATAGTCGTCATGGTACTGAATCAGCTCCACGAAGTAGCCTTCATAGATGGTGAAGAGAGAATCGATGTCGGATTCGTCATTGGAGCTGACAAACAGGTAGAGGTTGCCCTCCGGTGAGGTTTCGGTGGCGAAGGTGGGATTTTCGTACTGCTCTCCGGCGATGGAGCGCAGCTCGTCAAGTTCTTCCTCGCTAAGGTCGGCCATGGACCTGCCCACATACAGCTCTGAGGGCGCGATGCTGATGACCACGTCGGCATGCTCGTCGCTGTGTACGGTCGCGCGGACCACGCCCGTGGGTACGTCCTCATCAAAGACGACTTCCAGAGCGCTGTCGCAGGTCAGGGTGATGGTAACCGGGCTGTCCGGCTGGGTCAGGGGAATGGTGGTTTCTACCGTTGCAATCTCGGCACAGGCCAGGCCGGTGATCATCAGGGCAGCCATCGTCAAACAAATCAGCTTTTTCATCATCAGGATTCCTCCCCGCCTACGCTAAGAATCGTCAGGAACTGCTTCATCATAAATCCGCAGATGTTGCGCGAGGTATCGTACACCTGGCACCAGGTGCCATTGTCCGCGATCACCTGCAGCATGTCTCCGGCATAGTACACCTCATGAACGGAGGTGGACTTGGAAGGGGCCCAGCGCATGTTGACATAGCCCGAGGGATTGGAGGGCTTGACCGTCGCGGTGTAATACGCGGGAGTAAAGCCTTTGTAGGAAATGGCCGTGGAGGACGACGAACCGCCGCCACTGCCGCCGCTGCCGCCGCTGGCGGGGCGGGTGCCGCTGAGGTAGCGCGTCATCACAAAGCCCATCAGACCGTTGTATTCGACACGTGCCCATGCATCGCCGGCCAGAAATTCATAAACCGTAACCTCGGCGCGGTAGGGGATGCTGGCGATGATGTTGTCTCCCATGGTGCAGTCGCTGCGCATGTTCAGCGACTTTTTATTGGCCGTATCCACATAGAAGATGTTCGTGCCGCCCAGGGCGATCACAGGGGTGCACATAACGGCCGCCATGACAAGAGCGATCAGGGAAAGCCATTTTCTTTTCATTGTATCCGCTCTCCTTCATATTCGTTGGGAAGTTGGACGGATGGCATGGAGCCATCCATTTGTCAGTTGCCCCCTGGCGTAAACGTGGTAGCCACCACCGTTACTTTCAGGTCGGCATCCACCGACAGGTCGTACACCAGCTGGTACACGGGCTCCTCCTCTGTCTCCCACGAACGTGCGTAGACGAAGGTGACGGTGGTGTAGCCCTGCGCCTTGCCGAGCAGCTCAAAACGCTGCAGGCCGCCCGCGCCCGTCAATGGCTGCTCATCGCCCTGCGCAATGCCGTCATCCGTGACGGAAACCACCGCCTCGTCCGCGATCTCCACAGTCCAGGTGTAGCCGGTGGTAGGGTTGGCCGCAAGGATAACCGCGGGATTTTGGGGCGCGTTTCCGGCGTCCTCTTCAGCCAGGGCGGGAAGCAGCGGTAAGACCAGGGTCATCGCCAATGCGAGCATGCACAGCCGCCTGAGCAAAATAGAAATCTTCATACAAACGAACCTCCATTTTGTGTTTGTCATGTTTTCCCCCTGAAAAGCGCCATCGGGGGAAACAACCGATGCAGATATCACCTCCCGATTTCCGCAATGGTACGGGCGGGACATTCCCGCCGAGCTACCTCCGGCGGGCAGAGGGGAGATCTCAAACCCTTCACCCATAAAATCGCAGATCGGGAAAAAAATCCTCGCGCAAAGAAAGAAAAAATAAAAAATTTCGGTTCGCTTCCGGCCTAGACCGGCAAAGCCTGCTGAAGCAAGAGGCCTGCGGGGTGCTTTTCGGCGATGATTCAGGCAGGGCGTTCTAAGCCTTTTTGCGGATGGCCAGCAATAGCAGCACCAGGCTTATGCCCAGCAGCAGATGTCCGATGCCGGCAATGCCGGAAATTGCGGCGTCCGCTCCGCGGGACAGCGGCATGGCCAGAACCTGCGTTATGCCGCGGGCGAGAAGGGCCGCGCCCGTGATGTTGAGGCCCGTATGGTAGAGCGCGAGGACGCGGCCCGTTTTTTCTCCCGAGAAGGCAAAAACCTTTTCGGAAAGCAGCAGAAGCAGAAAAACCACCATACCCAGCAGGAAGTAGTGGGTGTGGAACACGGAAAGCGTCGTTTTGCCTGTAAAGCCATTCAGTTTGGTGAACTCACGGTAGAACACGCCTCCGGCCATGGCGATGAGAGCGTAGAGGAGAGATGCGTTTGCGTAGCGTTTCATACAAAAGGGCCTCTTTCTGACTTTTGTGGGACGTAAATCGGGCAGTGCCATTCTTCCGTGCGTTTTGAAGATGCGCTCGCGTCCGCCGCGCAACGGAAGGTCCTGTTATAGCGCTCTCTTCCGTGTATATAGGGGCGGGGAGAAAACGCGGCATCCTCTAAATCAATGTGATTTATGCTACTGGAAAATCATGCATCTGTCAAGAGCGGCACGGAGCAAATCCGGAGGCTTTCCAAAGGATAGATGCTGCCGCGCGCGACCTTTTTTTCTATCCTGGCTTGCAACCGTTGTACCGGCATGATATCATAACCATGTATGCGCCTATAGTTAAGGAGGACTTATGACCTACGATTTTGACGCGCTGCTGGATCGCGTGGAGAAGCCCGCGCGCTACACCGGCGGCGAGATGAACGCCGAGGTAAAGCCCATTTCCCAGGCGGAAATCTCCTTTGCCTTCTGCTTTCCCGATACCTACGAGGTGGCCATGAGCCACCTGGGCATGAAAATCCTCTACGGCATTCTCAACGAACTGCCCTATGCCGTGTGCGAGCGGGTATGCATGCCGTGGGTGGACATGCTTTGTGAACTTCGAAAAAGCAATATTCCGCTGTGCTCGCTGGAAAGCCATACGCCGCTTTCCCGCTTTGACATCATCGGCTTTACCCTCCAGTACGAGATGAGCTATACCAACGTGCTGGAGATGATGGACCTGGGCGGAGTGCCGGTGCTCTCGTCCGAACGCGGGGAAGATGACCCCATCGTGCTGGCGGGCGGCCCCTGCGCCTTTAACCCGGAGCCCCTTCATCTGTTCATCGACGCGTTTTTGATCGGCGACGGGGAGGACTCCATCGTTGAGGTCACCGACGTGCTGAACGCCTGCAAAAAGGAGGGCGCTCCCCGCGCGGAGCGGTTGAAACGGCTGGCTTCGTTGCGCGGCGTGTATGTGCCCGGCTTCTATCACGACGAGTACAATGCCGACGGCACCCTCAAAAGTCTTGAGCCTACGGACCCCTGCGCGCCGCCGCGGGTGCTTCGCAGCATCCTGACCGATTTTGAAAACGCCTACGCGCCCACCAGACCTCCCGTGCCCTATATCCAGCCCGTGTTTGACCGCATCATGCTGGAGATCATGCGCGGCTGCACGCGCGGGTGTCGCTTCTGCCAGGCAGGCATGCTCTACCGTCCTGTGCGCGAGCGCAGCGTGGACAAGCTCGTAGAGCTGGCCAAAGAATCCGTCAAGAACACGGGCTATGAGGAAATCTCGCTTTCCTCACTGTCCTCCAGCGACTACTCCTGCATATCCGAGCTGGCAGGCCGCCTGACCGACGAACTCCGGGACCAGCGCGTATCGCTGTCGCTTCCCAGCCTGCGGGTGGACAAATTTGTGCAGGACACGCTCACCCATACCCAGAAGGTCAAAAAGAGCAGCCTGACCTTTGCGCCTGAGGCCGGTACCCAGCGCCTGCGTGACGTGATCAACAAAAACGTCACCGAGGCCGATCTGGTCAGCACCCTGACCAACGCCTTTTCCAACGGCTGGAACGCCGTCAAGCTCTACTTCATGACCGGTCTGCCCACCGAGACGGACGAGGATCTCATCGGCATCGCGGAGCTGGCCAAGACCGCCGCGGGGGCCTATTACAGCGTGCCGAAGGAAAAGCGTGTCAAGGGCCTGCGCATCACGTGCAGCGCGGCGGTGTTCGTACCCAAACCCTTTACGCCCTTCCAGTGGTGCCGGCAGGACGATCCCGAAACCGTGCGCCGTAAGCAGCGCCTGGTGCGCGAGCACTTTGCGCCGCTCAAATCCGCGCACTTTAACTATCACGACAGCGGCGTCAGCCAGATTGAGGCGTGCTTCGCCCTGGGCGACCGGCGGATCGCGCGGGTGTTGCACCGGGCCTGGCAGCTGGGCTGCCGACTGGACGGCTGGACCGACCAGTTCCGCTACGACCTGTGGCTTCAGGCGTTTGAGGACTGCGGGCTGGACATCGCCTTCTACGCCCACCGTGAACGCGCGCTGGATGAGCTGCTCCCCTGGGACCACATTGATGCGGGCATCGATAAGGCGTTCCTCAAACGCGAGTATGAGCGTGCCATGCGCGCCCAGACCACCCGCGACTGCCGCGAGGGGTGCAACGGCTGCGGCCTGCAAAAGCTCAAGGGGGTGTGCCGCGCATGCGAATGATGGTCGTTTTTGAAAAGGGCGAAACCCTGCGTTATATCGGCCACCTGGACCTGATGCGCGCCATGCAGCGCGCCCTGCGCCGAAGCGGCCTGCCCATCCGCTATTCCAATGGCTTCAACCCGCATATCCGCTTGAGCTTCGCCGCGCCGCTGAGCGTGGGTGTGGTGGGTCTGCGCGAGCTGATGGAGGTTCCGCTGGAGGACGGCGTGACCGAGCAGGCCTTTCAGGACGGCATGAACGCTGTTTTGCCCGATTGCCTGCGTATCCGCCAGTGCCGCGCGCTGGAGGACAGCTTCCCGGCGCTGATGTCGCTGGCGGCGGGATCGCGCTACCTGATCCGCTTCCCGCGAAGCGCGGAAAGCGACCGCGCCGCGGCGGGATTCGAGGCGTTCATGGCACTGGAACACTACACCGCGGTCCGCCGCACCAAGAGCGGGGAAAACCCCTGCGATATCCGGCCTTTCGTCACCGGCGGCGAGCTGCGCAAAGGGGAGGATGGCTGGGAAATTGCGCTGGAGACGGTATCCACCGCCGCCGGTTCCCTCAAGCCCTCCCTGTGGCTGGATTCCCTGCGCGCCTTTACGGAGGCGGGGGAGTTTCCGCACATCATCTACCGCACGGCCATTCTGGCCCGCACACCCGAGGGAACGCTGGTTCCCATGGAGGAGGTTTGAGCATGGGCCGTCCGCTCCGGCTGCTGGTCCAGGGCTCGCGGGAATCCACGCGCATCGCTTTGCTGGATGAAACGCGCCTTCTGGAGTTCTATCAGGAGGACACGGGCATGGAAAGCCTGGTGGGCTCGGTGTTCCTGGGCCGGGTAGAGCGCGTATTGCCCGATGTGAAGGCAGCGTTCGTCAAGCTGGGGCTTGCACAGAATGGTTTTTTGCCCCTGCGCGAGGCTGAAAGCTATCACCGTGCCTGCGGAAACGCGCCGCTTCTGACCGGGCAGGATGTGCTGGTGCAGGTGAAAAAGGACCCCAAGGGCGAGAAGGGCGCCTTTCTGACACGCGATATCGGCCTGCCTGGGCAGTATGTGCTGCTCATGCCCAAGAACCGCTTTGTGGGCCTCAGCCGCCGCGTAACGGATGAAAATGACCGCACCCGCGCGCGGGAGATGGGCAAGCGCATCGCAGACGGCCGCTTTGGCCTGATTGTGCGCCATGCCGCGCTGTTTGCGCCCGTAGCCGAGGTGCAGGCCGAGGCCGAGGCCCTGTGGCAAATGTGGTGCGAAATTGAGCGGCATGCGCAATACGTGAAAGCCCCCGCCCTTTTGCATGCAGAGCCCTCCATGATCAGCATCCTGTTGAGGGATTACGCCGCGCGCCATCCCATCGAGGTGCTCTCCCGCCTTGAGCCGCCCGAAACACCGCCTCAGGGCGTGACGTGGCGAACCCTTACGGCCGTGGAGATGGAAGCCGCCTGGTCCGCCGCGCGGGTGGAAAAGCAGGTGGACGAGGCGCTTTGCCGCCGCGTGCCGCTGCCCGGCGGCGGCTCGCTGGTGATTGACGAGCGCGAGGCGCTTACCACCATCGACGTCAACTCCGGCAGCGCCGTCACCGCTGCGGGCAGGGAGAGCCTGGCCATGGAGGAAAACCTTCGCGCTGCTGCCGAGGCGGCCCGCCAGATTCGCCTGCGCAACCTAAGCGGCATTTTGCTCATTGATTTTATCGACATGCAAAGCGACGCCGAGCGGGCTCGCGTGCTGGCCGCCATGGAGGAAGCAGCAAGCGACGACCGGGTGAAAACCGTGATCCATGGCTTTACCAGCCTGGGCCTTCTGGAAATGACGCGCAAGCGAACCTGCGACACACTCTCCGACACGCTGACCCAGCCCTGCGACGCCTGCCACGGCACCGGCCGCGTGCGCCGGAACTAACGAAAGGAACCGAATGCCCGTGCAACACATCCCCGTTTACGTAACCGAGGCCGAGCGCCTCGAGCAGGAAAGCGCAGCCAGGCAGGTCCGCGACCTGCCCGAGCGGCCCCGTACCTATCATATCGTCACCTATGGCTGCCAGATGAACGCGCATGATTCGGAAAAACTGGCCGGCATCCTGTCCGGAATGGGTATGGCCGAAGCGGCGGACCGGCGCGAGGCGGACCTGGTCATCTTCAATACCTGCTGCGTGCGCGACAATGCCGAGCGCCGCGCCCTGGGCAACGTCACCTGGCTCAAGGAGCTCAAAAAGGACAAGCCCGGCCTGATCATTGGCGTATGCGGATGCATGGTGCAGCAGCCCGGCATGGCCGAACGCATCCTGCGCCAGTACCGCTTCATTGATCTGGCCTTCGGCACGCACAACCTGCACCGCCTGCCCTCGCTGCTCCTTGCGCTGCTTACACAAAAGACCCGCGTGGTCAGCGTGACGGACGAGGAAAACCTCATCGCCGAGGACCTGCCGGTTAAGCGGCTCAACGCCTGGCATGCCTACATCACCATCATGTACGGCTGCGACAACTTCTGCTCCTACTGCATCGTGCCCTATGTGCGCGGGCGCGAGCGTTCCCGCCGCGCGGACGACATCCTGCGCGAGGCCGAGGGCCTTTTGCAAAGCGGCGTGAAGGAAATCATGCTGCTTGGGCAAAATGTCAACAGCTACGGCGCGGGCACGGGCGATTCCTTCCCCAGCCTGCTTCGCCGGCTGGACGCGCTGGGCGTGGAGCGCATCCGCTTCATGACCTCCCATCCCAAGGACCTCAGCGATGATCTCATCGAGGCCATGGCGCAGTGCAAACATGTCTGCAACCACCTGCACCTGCCCGTGCAAAGCGGCAACGACGACATCCTGCGCCTGATGAACCGCCGCTACACGCGCGAGGACTACCTGCGCAAGGTGGAAAAGCTGCGCGCGGCCGTGCCGGGCATCGGGCTTACGACCGACCTGATCGTCAGCTTCCCCGGCGAGACGGAAAAGCAGTTTGAGGATACCTGCTCGCTGGTGCGCGAGGTGGGTTATGACGCGGCCTTTACCTTTATTTACTCCCCGCGCGAGGGCACGCGGGCCGCGGCCATGGAGGGCCGCATTCCGGAGGCGGAATCCACCCGCCGCATCGAACAGCTCATCCGCGAGGTGGAGGCGTCCACTGCCCGCGTGCATCAGTCCATGATTGGAAAGCATGAGAACGTGCTGGTGGAAAGCCTGTCCAAGCGGGACGAGCGCAAGGTGTCCGGCAAGGGCACGCGGGGCATCACCGTGACCCTGGACGGCACGGAAGCGGATATCGGCACGATTATCCCGGTGACCATTACCTCCGCCGCGGTCAACACCCTGCGCGGAGAAAGAACGGAAAGGTGAAAGAAATATGGAAAAGGTGCTCAATCAGGCGGAACTTCTGGCGGAAGCCATTCTGGAAAGCGAGGAATACATCGCCATGCGGCTGGCCGAACAGGCGGCCATGAAGGATGAAAAGGCCACCCAGCTCATCGCCGCCTATACCGAAAAGCGGCAGGCCGTGGAAAACCTGCTGGCCGACGCCAACATGGACCACGGCGCGCTGGCCAGGGCGGGCGAGGAGCTGGAAAACGTGGAGCATGCCATCGACGAAAACGAGATCATCACCCGCATGCGCCAGACCAACGAGGCTTTCACGCAGATGATGAAGAAGGTCAACAGCATCATCAAGTTCGTCGTCACCGGCGAAAACGACGAGGAAGAGCACGGCTGCAGCGGTTCCTGCGAGGGCTGCAGCGGCTGCGGCCACCAGCACTGATGCTGCGGCGCGGCTGCCTCTGGAGGCGGCCGCGCCTTTGGATGTACGAAAGGAGCCGGTTTCGTGGCAGCGACCCCCACCCCCACCCCCATGATGCGGCAGTACCTGGAATTGAAGGAAAAGTACCAGGACTGCATTCTGTTTTTCCGTCTGGGCGATTTTTATGAAATGTTCTTTGACGACGCCAAGCTCGCCTCCAAGGAACTGGAACTGACCCTCACGGGCAAGGACTGCGGCCTTTCCGAGCGCGCGCCCATGTGCGGCGTGCCCTATCACGCGGCCAGCGCCTATATTTCGCGCCTGATTGAAAAGGGCTATAAGGTGGCCGTGTGCGAGCAGCTGACCGACCCGGCGCTGAGCAAGGGGCTGGTGGAGCGCGACGTGATCCGCATCGTCACGCCCGGCACGGTGGCCGATCCTTCCCAGCTGGACGAAAAAAGCGCCTGCTATGTGCTGTGCGTGGCCTTTGTGGGCAAGGCGGCGGCACTGGCCTATGCGGACGTGAGCACGGGCGAGCTGATTGCCCACCTGCTTAACGACGCGCAGCGCACCCTGCGCGACGAATTGATGCGCATCCGTCCGCGCGAAATCGTGACCAACGATATGGGCAAGCTCAGCCCGCATCTTGGCGAAACCATCAGCTGCACCGTCCTGCCCGATTCGGATTTCCAGAAGAAAAACGCGCAGCGCGCGCTGCTGGAGCATTTCAAGGTGCCCTCGCTCACGGCTCTTGGCCTGGACGAGCGCGACCGTCGCTACCTCGCGGCGGGGGCGCTTTTGATCTATCTCAATGATACGCAGAAAAACGCCCTGCCGCACCTGACGCAGCTCACCATCTATCAGGGCGAGCGCACCATGTTTCTGGACCGCATGACGCGGCGCAACCTTGAGCTGGTGGAAAGCCTGCGCGCGGGGGAGCGGCGGGGGTCGCTGCTCTGGCTTCTGGACCGCACGCACACCGCCATGGGCGCGCGGCTGCTTCGCAGTTGGGTGGAAAACCCCATGATCGACCGCGCGGCCATCGAGACGCGGCTTGACGCGGTGGAGGCCCTCAAGGACAATTACATGGCGGCCGAGGAAATGGGTCAGGCGCTGGAAAATGTGGCGGATATGGAGCGCCTTTTGGGCAAGATCAGCTACAACAGCCTCACCGCGCGCGACTGCCTGGCGCTGCTGCGCTCGCTCAAGGCGGTGGCGCCGGTCAAGGAGCTGCTTGGCCGCTTTGAGACCACGGCCATCCAGGCGCTGGCCCACACGCTGACGCCCCTGGAATCCCTGTGCGATTTGCTCGAGCGCGCCATCGACCCCGACGCGCCCATTTTGCTCAGCGACGGGGGCGTGATCCGCGCGGGCTACAGCGCGGAGCTGGACGAATACCGCGACGCGGCCGCCAACGGCAAGCAGTGGATTTTGAATCTGGAGGCAGCCGAGCGGCAGGAAACCGGCATCAAGAACCTGCGCATCCAGTATAACCGCGTGTTCGGCTATTACATCGAGGTCACCAAGAGCAACCTGGATCTGGTACCCCTGCGCTACAGCCGCAAGCAGACCCTTGCCGGAGCCGAGCGCTACGTGACCCCGGAGCTTCAGGAAATCGAGCATAAAATCCTTAACGCCCAGCAAATGGCCCTGACGCTGGAAAGCACGCTCTTTGCCTCCGTGCGCGAGGCCATCGCCGCCGAGATCGGCGCGGTGCAGCAAAACGCCATGGTGCTCAAAACCGCGGACGCGCTTTTGTCGCTGGCGCAGGTGGCGCGCGAAAACGACTATGTCAAGCCCACCCTCAACGAGGACGGCGTGCTCACCATCGTGGAGGGCCGCCATCCCATCGTGGAGCGCACCGTCACCGACGCGCCCTTTGTGCCCAATGACGTGACCATGGATACCGGCGACAACCGCATGCTCATCATCACCGGCCCCAACATGGCGGGCAAGAGCACCTATATGCGCCAGGTGGCACTGATTACGCTCATGGCGCATATCGGCAGCTTCGTGCCCGCGCGCGAGGCCAACATCAGCCTGTGCGACCGCATCTTTACCCGCATCGGCGCCTCGGACGACCTGGCCGGGGGCCAGAGCACTTTCATGGTGGAGATGAGCGAAACCGCCGCCATCCTGCGCGCCGCCACCAGCCGCTCGCTGGTCATTCTAGACGAAATCGGCCGGGGCACCAGCACGTTTGACGGTCTGGCCATCGCCTGGGCGGTGGTGGAATACCTGCTGGATCCAAAGCGCATCGGCGCAAAGACGCTCTTTGCCACGCACTATCACGAGCTGAGCGAGCTGGAAGGCCGTTTCCCGGGCGTGAAAAACTACTGCATTTCGGTCATGGAGCATGGGGAGGACGTGATTTTCCTTCGCAAAATCATGCCCGGCGGCGCGGATAAGAGCTACGGCGTGCACGTGGCGCGTCTGGCCGGCGTGCCCGCGCCCGTGGTCGCCCGCGCGCATGAGATTCAGGCGCGGCTGGAAGTGAGCGACATCAATCAGGAGACCATCTCCTCCAACATCCTGGAAAAGCGCAAGAAGGAAAACCGCCAGACCGACCTGTTCCACCTGGGCCAGGACGAGCTGATTGACGAACTCAAAAACCTGGACGTGCTGTCCGTCACCCCGATGGACGCGTTGAACATCCTGTTCCGCCTGCGTGAAAAGGCGCGCAGGCTGTAAAGGAGGGGCGTATGCCGGTTATCAGAAAACTGTCCGCCGAGATCATCGGGCAGATCGCCGCGGGCGAGGTGGTGGAGCGTCCGGCTTCCGCCGTCAAGGAGCTGGTGGAAAACAGCATCGACGCGGGCGCGCACAACGTGACCGTGGAACTGCGCGAGGGCGGCATCAAGTACCTGCGCGTCACCGACAACGGCTGCGGCATTCCCGCCGAGCAGGTGCGTCTGGCCTTTGAGCGCCACGCCACCAGCAAGATTGCCGCCGCCGCGGACCTCTACAACATCCATACCCTGGGCTTCCGGGGCGAGGCGCTGGCCTCGATCGCGGCGGTATCGCGCGTCACGCTTACCACCCGCACGCAGGAGGCGCCCTTCGGCACCCGCGCCGTGGTAGAGGCGGGGGAGTTTACCGATATCCGTCAGGCGGCCTCGCCCGTGGGCACCACCATCGTGGTGGAGGACCTGTTCTGCAACACGCCCGTGCGCCTCAAATTCCTCAAAAAGCCCGCTGTGGAGGCTTCTCTCGTGGCGGATTACATGCAGCGGCTCATCCTGTCAAGGCCGGATGTGGCCTTCCGCTTCGTCAGCCAGGGCAAGACCGTCTACCACAGCATGGGGGACGGAAGCGTGGAATCTGCGCTCTACAGCCTCTACGGGCGCGAGGCGTTTGGCAAAATGCGAAAGGCGAGCGGCCACATGAACGGCGTGCTGCTCTCCGGCTATGTGGGCGCGGGGGATCTTGCCCGCGGCAACCGCCAGCAACAGTCCTTCTTTGTCAACGGGCGCTTCTTCCGCAGCCAGCCCCTCAGCTGCGCGCTGGAGGAAGGCTGCGAGGGACAGGTGATGGTAGGGCGCTTTCCCATGTGCGCGCTGTTTTTGGAGGTGCCCGTTGAGCAGGTGGATGTGAACGTGCACCCCAACAAGCTGGAGGTGCGCTTCCAGAACGAACCCGCCGTGGCCGAGGCCGTGCGCACGCTGGTGAGAGAGGCCATGCGCGGTGAAACGTTGGGTGAACGGCTTTCGGCGGCGCAAAGCGCCCCTTCCAACGTGGAACCCAAAGCCGATTTTTCTCTGGTCCGGCTGGACAATCCCCTCGATGGGCAGGTGACGCCTCCGGCACAGGCAGGCGGCCCGCAAAGCGGCGCGGGACCCGTGGCCGATGCCGCGTCGGAGCTGCGGCACCCGGTGCTGACCGAAGCGCAGAAACAGGAGCTGGCTGCCCTTGAGCCCGTGGTGATTCCTGATGCGCCCGCGAGGTCCGCAATGGCGCAGAGCGCCGCTCCTCCGGCTGTTGCGCGTGCTGTGCTTGGCGCGGCGGTTTCCATGCCGGTAGTACCTGCTGCTCCTGCACGGGAGCGGCCATCATCCGCCCCTGCGCAACTGCCGCCCATATCCGGCTGGTTTTCCGCCGGACCTGCGCCGCGTCCGGACGGAGTGCCGGAAAAGCCGGGAACGGCGGCAGCGGTCCCGGCTGCGTTTCTCAGAAAATCTGCAGCACCTGCGCAGGCAATCTCACCGGCATCCGGTCCGGACTTTCCGTCCGTGCCTGAATCGGAGCAGCAAACCCTTGCGCCGCAAGACCCGGCACAGAGCGCGCCGCTTCGGCTGGTGGGCATCGTGTTCGATACCTACTGGATCTTTGAATCGGGCGACCGGCTGCTCCTTGTGGACCAGCATGCCGCGCATGAGCGCATGCTCTACGACCGGCTGATGGAGCGGTTTGAAAAGGGCACGGTGTCGCAGCAGCTGCTTTCGCCGCAGCTGGTGCGGCTCACGGCGCACGACAGGACGCTGGTTTCGGAGTTCGCGCCGGTGCTTGCGGACGCGGGGTTCGAGGTGGAGCCCTTCGACGATACCTGCGTGGCGGTCAAGGCCGTCCCCACCCTGTTTGGCGAAAACGAGTCCCCGCGCGAGCTGCTTTTGGAGGCGCTGGACGAATGGCAGGCCGGGCGCGGGCAGGTCACGCGCGAGCGCATGCGCCGGCGCGTGGCTCAGATGGCCTGCAAGCACGCCATCAAGGGCGGCGACCGCCTCAACGAAACGCAGGTGCGCGGCTTTTTGCAGGAAATTTTGCAAAGCGACTGCATGCCCACCTGTCCGCACGGCCGCCCCATCGTGACCGAGATCACGCGCTACGCGCTGGAAAAGCGCTTCAAGCGCGTGCAGTAAAGGAGGCCGTTTCCATGGGGAAAAAGCCCCCCGTAATCGCCGTTGCGGGCCCTACGGCCAGCGGGAAGAGCGATCTGGGCCTGAAACTGGCCCGGTGCCTTGGGGGCGAAATCGTCTGCATGGACTCCATGCAGATCTACCGGCGCATGGACATCGGCACCGCCAAGCCCACGGCGCAGGAGCGCGCGCTTGTGCCGCACCACATGCTGGATGTGGCCGACCCCACCGAAGCCTACGCCGTGGCCGACTATGCCGTGACGGCGGAACAGGTGATCGCGCAGATTCTGTCGCGCGGCAGGGTGCCCATTCTGGTGGGCGGCACGGGCCTGTATCTCAAGGCGCTGATGGACGGGCTGTCGCTGGGCGGCGCGGGCGGGGATGAACGCCTGCGCGCCGAGCTCAACGCCCTGGCGGACGTGCCGGGCGGCAAGGAACGACTGCATGCCAGACTGGCCGCCGTGGACCCCGAAACCGCTGCACGCCTGCACCCCAACGACCGCCGCCGCGTGATCCGCGCCATTGAGGTGTACGAGCAGACCGGCGCACCCATGAGCCGGCAGAACCACGCCGCGCAGGACCGACCTTTCCGCGTGCTGCCGCTGGTGCTGGAATGGCCGCGCGAACTTCTCTATGCCCGGCTGGAAACCCGCGTGCACCGCATGATGGAGCTGGGGCTGCTTTCGGAGGTGCGCGCCCTGCTGGAAAGCGGCGTTGCGCCTGCGGCCCAGTCCATGCAGGGCATCGGCTACAAGGAACTGATTCCCGTTATCATGGGGCAGGGCGATGTGGACCGGGCCGTGTGGGATATCATCGTGCACACGCGCCATTACGCCAAGCGGCAGGGCACATGGTTTCGTGCCGAACCAAGATGCGTGTGGATGGACGCGCGCGATTCGGACGCGCTGCTTGACCGGGCCATGGAACATGTGCAGGCCTTTTGGAACGATGCAAAGGAGCAAGACGAATGAAAAAGATCATTGAGGCGGCAGAAAAGCGCTGCCAGCCCATGTTTGCGCGCATCGACGAGATCGCGCTGGAAAACACCGCCAAGGTGCTAGACGCCCTGCAGCGCCACGAGGTGGCGGCGCGCCACTTCGCACCCACCACGGGCTACGGATACGACGATATCGGCCGCGACACGCTGGAAAAGCTCTTTGCAGACCTGTTCCATGCCGACGCGGCCATCGTCCGTCCGCAGATCGCGTCGGGCACGCATGCGCTGTCAATGTGCCTGTTCGGGCTGCTCAGGCCCGGCGACGAGCTGCTTTATGCCTCCGGCGGCCCCTATGACACGCTGGAGGATGTGATCGGCGTGCGCGGCTGCCCGCCGGGATCGCTGCGCGAAATGGGTGTGAGCTATGCCGAGGTGCCCATGGGCGCGGACGGACGGCTGGACCTTGCCGCCATCCGCGCAGCCATGAAGCCGTGCACCCGCGTGGTGGCCGTTCAGCGCAGCCGCGGCTATTCCTCGCGCCCCAGCCTCATGCCCGAGGACGTCGCTCCCCTGGCGGATATGCTCAAACGGGACTTTCCCGACGCGGTGCTCATGGTGGATAACTGCTATGGCGAATTTGTCTGCACTCAGGAACCTACCGAGTTTGGCGCGGACGTGTGCGTGGGCAGCCTGATCAAAAACCCCGGCGGCGGCCTTGCGCCCACGGGCGGCTATATCGTGGGCCGTCAGGACGTGATCGACCGCGTCAGCTGCCGCCTGACCGCGCCGGGCATCGGCCGCGAGGTGGGCAGCTATGCGGGCAGCTATCAGCCGTTCTATCAGGGGCTGTTCCTCGCTCCCCATGTGGTGGCGCAGGCCGTGCGCACCTCCGTGCTGGCCGCCGCCGTGTGCGAGGCGCTGGGCATGCGCTCCACCCCCGCGCCGGATGACCGGCGCACGGACATCATCCAGGCGCTGGAGCTGGGCACGCCGGAGAGGCTGATCGCTTTCTGTCAGGGCATCCAGATGGCATCGCCCATCGACAGCATGGCCCTGCCGGAGCCGTGGGATATGCCCGGCTACCAGCATCAGGTCATCATGGCGGCGGGCACGTTCGTCAGCGGCGCGTCCATCGAGCTCAGCGCAGACGCGCCCATGCGCGAGCCCTACACCGCGTTTTTGCAGGGCGGCCTCACGTACAGCCACGGCAAGCTCGCCCTCACCCGCACCTTTGAATACATGCGGAAGAAGGGCCTTCTCTAAGGGTTCTGCCCCCTCCCCGCCGCGCATAGACTATCAGCGCAGGGAGGGGATTTTTTGTGAACCGTCAAACACAGGTCAAAAATATGAAAGTCCGCCGGGAAGGCGCGCTTTTGAGCGAAGAAGCGCCGCGGACTGGCGCGGAGCTGACCGAGCTGCCTCAAAAGGACGGATGGGGCAGGCGGCTGCTCCGTGCGGATAAACTGGTGCGCAACCTGGCCGTGGTGGGCGCGATGCTGCTGACGGTGGTAGCGGTGAAGAACGCGGGTTCGCCCAACGCACAGAGCGTGTTTGGCGCCCTTCAGGCCAGCACGGAGATGGAATGGGACGAAAGCCTGGGAAAGCTGAGCTTTGTGGGCGGCATTTTGCCCGACGGCATCCAGGCCGTGTGGAGCGAAAAGGAAACGGTCACCGTCTTTGAGCCCATGGCGGGCGATACCGTGCATGCCTGGAGCCAGTCGGAGCCTTACATGGCCTTTATGAGCACGGTGCGGGATGTGCGCGCCGTGGCCGACGGCGAGGTGATGAGCGTGGCGCACGGGCTGGAGGAGGAACGCATCCTGCGCGTCCGTCACGATGACAACACCGAATCCATCTACGGCAACCTGCTCACCTGCTATGCGCAGGAGGGCGACCGCGTCTATGCGGGCGACGTGATCGCCACCACCATCGAGGGAAAGCCTCTGGTTTTTGAGCTGCGCCGGGATGGCCGCTCCATCAATCCAGAAAGGCTGCTAAAGCCCATTCCCGAATGATGCGCCTCAAGCTGCGTGTGCATCCCGCGGGCGCGGCATGGCTGGGTGCGTGCTTTTTGCTGGCCCCCAGCCATGCGGTGCTGGCGGCCGTCGCCGCGCTGACGTGGCACGAGGCGGCGCATGTGGCGGCCATGGCGCTATGCGGGGTAAAGCACTGTGTGGTGGAGCTCACGCCCTTTGGCGGCATGGCCGACGCGGCCTGTTATGAGCGCCTTTCGCCGGGGAAAAAGGCGGCCTCCTCGTTGGCGGGCGTTCTGGCCAGCGCACTGGGAGCCTGGCTTTGCCTTCGCTTTGCGCCGGATACGCCCTTCTGGCATGCGCTGTACCTGACCAATGCGTCTCTGGCGGCGTTCAATCTGCTGCCCGTGTGGCCGCTGGACGGCGCGCGGGCGCTGCTGGCCGCCGCCGAACGGCTGGGCGCGGAGCGCCCGGCCCAGCGCGTGCTGACGGGCCTGGCCTATGCACTGGGCCTTTCCATGGTCGTGCTGGGGCTGTATGGCGCGTGGCTGGGGCATGTGAACCTTTCGCTGCTGTGTGCGGGGCCGTATCTGGCCTATGCGGCGCACGCCTCGGGCGTGGCGCAGTCGGTCCGGCGCATGCAGCACGCGCAGGATGCCGCGCGCAAGCTCGCAGAGGGACGCATGATGCCCGTTGGCGCCTACGCCTGCGCCGGGCCGCCGTCCCGATTGACGCTGGCGCGGATGGCCGGCCGCCTTTCGGATCTTCGCTATCATCTGCTGCTGGTGGTGGACCCCGATACCGGGCGCATCAGCGAGAGCCTGACGGAGGGTGAACTGACCCAAAGGCTGTTTCATATGCGGGAGGAATCCCAGGGCAGGTAAGCATTCCCTGCCCAAAGAGCATGGACAAAGCGGGAAACGTGTGGTACAATCCGAAATGATTACGAAAGTATTACGAACCATGCGAGGGAGGAACGACCGAGATGCCAAAGAACATACGGGAGAGGCTGCGCGCGGTGCTGGCCCTTTGCGCAATCGCCGCCATGCTGGCGGCAGGCGGCGCGCCTTATGCCTCCGCCGCTTCGGTAAGCGACGTGCAGGTGGCTTCCGCGCCGCTGAGCACGCGGGCCTCTGCCATGAACGGCATGGTGCGGGTCTACCTTTCCTCGCTGGGTAATCCCTCCCGGCTGGATTTGACGGTGGTGGGCAACTACAGCATTTCCACCACGGGCGAATTCATTGCCAGCGGCAGTTCGCTCACGGTGGGTTTCAGCAGTTCCACCGGTGCGATCACGCTGACCCATAACGGGGTCAAAACCAACATGGGCACCAGCTTTTCCCTGCGGCGCCACAGCGCCAGCGGCACCAACGGCATCAAGATCAGCCAGGCGCGCGAAAGCAACAATCCCTATCCGGGCGATCTGACCTTCAAGGCCGTTTCCAGCGGCAGCGGTTATACGCTTTATACCATCGCCAACATCTATATCGAAAATTATCTCTATGGCGTGCTGCCCTACGAGATGGGCAACTCTACCAACATCGAGGCCCTCAAGGCACAGGCCGTGGCCGCGCGCACCTATACCGTGCGCATGATGCAAAACCGCGCTTCCGGCCTCTACGACGTGAAGGACACCACCAGCGATCAGGTATACCGCGGCACGCCGTCGGGCAACGCCAACTGCGTAGCCGCCGTGGACGCCACCAAGGGCATTGTACTCATGTACGGCTCCAGCTACATCACCACCTACTATTCCGCCAGCAACGGCGGCCAGACCGAAATCGACCGCTCCGGCGGCGCTTACGCCTACATGAAGGTCAAGGACGATCCCTTCGACTATGCCAACCCCAGCTCCACCGTGAAGAAGAAAACCGTATACGCCGATCTGACCAGCTCGATGAACTCTTCGGGCCTGATCAGCCTGCTCAAAACCAAGGCCGTGAGCAAGCTGAGTAGCATGGGCTATTCGGCCACGCAGAGCAACACCACCTTGCAAACCCTCAAAAACGTGACCGCGCATACCCCCAAGTACGCATCTCCCAGCCGTCTGTATACCAAGATGGACTTCACCTTCACCGCCTCTACCCAAAACAGCGCCGGAAGCTCCACCACGGCCACCGTGACCGTCACCTGCGATATCTTTGACGAGCTGGAAAGCCTTCTTTCCATGGGCATTCAGTCATTGGACAACGAGCTGTGGAGCGTCTCCAAAAGCGGGTCCAACTTTGTGCTGGAAGCACGCCGCTACGGCCACGGCATGGGCATGAGCCAGCGCGGCGCCATGTACATGGCCAAGCTGGGCTATACCTACGATCAGATTCTCGGGTTTTATTATGATGGCTGCAAACGGGTGCAGCATAGCTTTACCAATACCATTTTAAGCGCCGATTCATCCGAGGAGCAGGTGACCGTGGAGCCGCCGGCGGACCTTGAGGAAGAGGACACGAGCGCCTGCCGGGGCACCGTGAAGCTGGTCAGCGCCGGTTCCGCACTGGCCATCCGCAGCGCCAAGTCCACCGCCGCGCCGCTCATCGGCACGGCGGGTAACGGCGCCATCGTGGACGTGTTGTCCAACGACGGCACCTGGTGCTTTATCCGCTTCGGCAGCCTCAAGGGCTATGTGCCCGGCAACGCGCTTTCCATCACTGGCACGCCCACGGGCACGGAGGAGACGCCGACCTCCATTATCGGCTTTGCCACGGTCACGGCGTCGGACTTCGTCAACCTTCGCGAGGAAGGCAGCATGAGCGCGCGCGTGGTCAGCACCGCGCCCTCCGGGGCCGTGCTCACGGTGTTCAGCCAGTCCGGCTCCTGGGCTAGGGTGCAGTACAACGCCACCGTGGCCTATGCCAATACCGGCTTTATCTCCGCCGTTACCGCCACCTATCCGTCGGATGCGGTATCGTCCGGCAGCGCCACGGCGACCGTGAGCACATCGGACGGTACCGGCAGCGTCAACCTGCGCGCCTCCGCCTCCACTGGCGCGCAGGTGCTCGCCCAGATTCCCTCCGGCACGCAGGTGACCGTCTCTTCCGACGACGGTTCCTGGTGCGTGGTCAGCTATCAGGGCATGACCGGCTATGTGATGTCCGTGTATATCTCCTACACGGGCGACAGCCTGGAGCCCGGCGCAGACGGCGAAGGGGACGGAAACGACGGCACGGGGGAGGATGGCGGCAGCGGCCAGCCGGACGGCCCGGAGGACGGCGGACAAACGGGAAATGTGCGCACGGCCATCGTGACCACGGAATACGGTTCGCTCAACATGCGCGCGCAGGCCAGCGCGGGCAGCCAGATTTTGACCACCATCCCGCGCGGGGCGCTGGTGGAAGTCACGCAGGAGGGCAGCATCTGGTGCGGCGTGCGCTACAACGGCATCAGCGGCTACAGCATGACCTGCTTCCTCACCTTTACCGACGGCGGCAGCACGACCCCCTCCGTGCCGGAGGGCGGCACCACTGCCGTGGTCACCACGCAGAGCGGATCGCTCAACCTGCGTCAGCAGGCGCGGTCGGGCAGCGCGATTCTCACGCGCATTCCGCAGTATGCCACCATCGCCGTGCATGAGCGCGGCGCGGAATGGTGCCATGTAACCTATAACGGCGTGACGGGTTATGTGATGACGGTCTTTTTGACCTTCCAGGACGAGCCCATGCCCGACATGCCGGACGATTCCACCGATGAGGGTGAATCCGGCGGCGACGCCGATGCCAACGACCCCAACGAGCCCATCGTCACCCCCGAACCCGGCGGGGACGACGCGCTCTATGCCGTGGTCACCACGGTGTCGGGGTCCCTCAACCTGCGCCGCGACGCTCTGCCCGGCAGCCCCGTGCTGGCCCGCATTCCCAAGGGCACCACCATCCGCATCGATGAGCGGCTGGCGGCTTGGAGCCGTACCACCTATGGCGGGCAGACCGGGTATGTGATGAATACCTACCTGACTTTCCATCAGGGCCAGCCGGAAATCTCCGGCGGCACCACCGCGGTGGTCACCACCGCTTCCGGGTCGCTCAACCTGCGCACCGAGCCGTCGCTAAGCGGCGGCGTGGTCGCCCGCATTCCGCAGTATGCCACGGTCAACGTGCAGCAGCGCGGCGACAGCTGGTGCTACGTGGTCTACAACGACACCATCGGCTACGTCATGACCACGTACCTTACCTTTAGCGGCGATTCCACCCAGACCCAACCAGACGGCGGCGATACTTCCGGCGAAAGCGGTTCCGGCAGCGGGGACAATTCCGGAAACACCGGAAATGCCGGCGGCAATTCCGGCGGCACGATGACCGCCTACGTGCAAACGGCGTCCGGTTCGCTCAACCTGCGCGAACAGCCCGGAAGCGCGTACCGGGTGCTGCGCACCATTCCGCGGGGCAGCGCCGTCACCGTGCTCAGCTACGGCGATCCATGGTGCCAGGTGACCTATGGCGGCACCGAGGGCTATGTGATGACCTCGTTCCTGCGCTTCGATACCCAGCCCACCCTGCCCCAGGAGCCGGATATGGGCGAAGATCAGGACGAGACGGACAAGCCCGAAACCGGGGGCAGCAGCGGAGAGACGTCCCAGCCGGCCACGCCGACGCCCGCTCCTCCGCAGAAGCAGCCGGATGAAAGCACCGCTGTCACCGCGTGGGTCAACACCGCTTCCGGCAGCCTGAACCTGCGTTATTCCCCGGACAGCTCGGCCCAGATCATCGGCACCATTCCCCGTCTGGCGGCGGTCAAGCTGCTGGTGGAGGGCAACGAATGGAGCTATGTGGGCTATAACGGCCAGTATGGCTATGTCATGACGCGCTATCTGACCACCACGCAGCCTTCCGGGGATGGTGGGAGCGGCTCTTCTTCCTCCGGGAGCGGCGGGCAGACGGGCGGCTCGTCTTCGTCCGGTGGTACCTCCCAACCCTCCGGCGGCAGCGAAGGCCAGCAGATTCCGGACGGGATGGCGGAGAACGGCGGTATCATTCTGGACATTACGCTCCAGGTTCCGAATTCCGCAACCTATGCGACTGCCGCACCCCAGAGCGGGGATGCGCTGCGCCTGTGGACCATGTGCGCTGAAAGCGGCGATCCGCTTGCCTCCGTACCTTCCGGCGAACAGGTGGAGATCATTCTCACCGGCCGCACCTGGTGCCTGGTGCAGTATGGAACCGTGCAGGGCTATTGCCGGACGGCGGATCTTGAGGTGCAGCCATGACCGAAAACCTGCTTAAACCCGGCGAACGTCTGGACGATTTGCAGCGAAACGGATTGCACATCATTCAGCATCCGCGGGCCTTCCGCTTCGGGATGGACGCGGTGCTCCTTGCAGATTTTACCCGGCTCAGGCCCCGTGAACGGGTAGCCGATATGGGAACCGGCACCGGTATTTTGCCGCTGCTGCTCAGCCAGAAACAGCTGGACGCCCGTTTTGAAGCGTTTGAGATCCAGCCGGAAATGGCGGACATGGCCCGGCGCTCAGTCGTGCTGAATGGGCTGGAGGAACGAATCCGTGTACACGCAGCGGACATGCGAGCCGCTTATGAGCTTATCGGACGGGAGAGCATGCACGCGGCGGTTTGCAATCCGCCCTACGGCAAGCGTGGGGGAACGCTGACCAACGAGGCGGCCCCGCTGCTGCTTGCCCGGCATGAAACGGACTGTACCATCCAGGACGTTACGGCGGCCTGTGCCGCCGTGCTTTGCACCCACGGGCGGCTGAGCATGGTGTTTCCGGCGGCGCGGCTGCTTGAGCTACTGGATGCCATGCGCCAAAGCCGGCTGGAACCCAAGCGCATCCGCTTGGTCTGCGCGCGCGTGGACCGCGCGCCGTATCTCGCGCTGGTGGAGGCGATGAAAAATGCCAAACCCGGCCTGTTGTGGATGCCGCCATTGATCGTCTACCGTCAGGACGGAATCGAAACGGATGAACTGAGGCGCATCTATCATCAGGCATGAATGACGGAGCGGCGTTCTTTGCGCCACAGGGCCAGAATGCCCACGTTCCACAGCAGAATCAATACCTGCCCGACCGCCTGTGCGGCGATAACGCCGTACAGCCGCAGGCCGGGCATGGCGGCAAGCAGACAGGTCATCGCCAGCGTCGCGCCGGAAACCGCAACCGCTCCATACATGGAGCGCTTTTGCTGCCCCAGCGCGGTGTTGACGGCTCCGATGAGATGGCTCACGGCAAACAGCGCCGTCAGTGGCGCGCCTGCGCGAAACAGCGCTGTCAGCTCCGCCGTACGGTAGACGGTATTGGCCAGAACCGGCGCGGACAGATAGACCAAAGCCGTGCAGCCCAGCGCTACCGGCAGGCAGGAGCCGAGACAGGTCAGAATCAGCCGTTTCAGCTCACGGGGATCGTCCTCCGCCTTGGCGATGCGGGGAAGCGCCACCATGGAAAGTGCGCTGGTAAAGACGCAGGGCAGCATGAGAAGGGGCATTACCATGCCGTTGAGCATGCCCAGGCGTGCGGTGGCTTCCGCCGCGGGCAGCCCGCTCGCCTGAAGCCGGATGGGAATCAGAATGGCGGTTAGCGACCGAAGCAGCGTCTGCACCAGACGGGTAAGGGTGGCGGGCGCGGCAAGGCGCAGCACGGGCTCGCGCCAGGCGGCGGCCTGCGCGGCGCCGTGCAGGGGAATGCGCAGCCGCGCAAGCACAAACATCAACCCGATGATTTCCGCCGCCATGGTGGCAGCCACCGGCACAGCTGCAAGCCATGCCGCGGTGAGGCGACTGAGCCAGGTGAGCAGGAAAAAAGAAAGAATCAGTCGGGCCGCCTGTTCGATCAATTCGCTCATGGCGGGTTCCAGGCTGCGCTCCATGCCGTAGCAGTAGCCGTTGAATGCCGCGGAATAGCCCAATATCAAAATGCAGGGCGCGCTGAACCACAGCGAGGGCAGCACCCGCACGTCGCCCATCCAGCGCGCCAGCAGCGGGGAAAAAAGCAGCAGGGCGGGAATCAGTGCCGCAGATGCGACCCGCACCAGAAAAATGCCCGCGAGCAGCGGCTTTTGTTTTTCATCTTTCGGAGCGCGCGCCGTCATGCGGCTGATGGCCATGGGAATTCCTGAGGTGAGCGGGGTGATGGCCAGCATGTGCACGCCCTGCGCAAGCTCGGCAATGCCCATGATTTCCGCACCCAGAAGGCGCGAGAGCATCACGCGCAACAGCAGCCCCAAGGCACGCACTACCGCGTTGACCCCGGTGAGGAATACCGTCTGTTTTTTCGCGCCCGCAGCCTTCATCGCCTTCGCCTCCACAGGGCAGGTTATGAGGCGGCGCGCCGGGGCATGACCTTTTCATTGCCAAATCGCCGTGCGTGAGGTATAATGCCCACAGGCATCATGGGAGGCGACGCAATGGATAAATGGGATATTCGCTTTATGAAAATGGCTTATCTGATTTCGGAATGGACCAGCTGCAACGTGGAGGGACGCAGCATCGGCGCCGTCATCGTCAAGGACAAGCGCATCATGACCACGGGCTACAACGGGGCTCCCGCAGGACTCAAAACCTGCAAGGAGCGCGGCGAATGCATGCGCCGCAAGCTCAACATTGAATCCGGCACGCGCGCGGAGGTATGCTACGCTATCCACGCCGAGCAAAACGCCATTTTGCAGGCGGCCAAGCTGGGCATTTCCATCGAGGGCGGCACGCTGTACTGCACGCATCAGCCCTGCTCGGTGTGCGCCAAGATGATCGTCAACGTGGGCATCCGCCGGGTGGTGTACCAGCAGGGTTACCCGGACAAGTTCTCGCTGGAAATTTTCGACGAGGCCGGTGTGAAGCTGGAACAGTTTAACGAGCCGCTGGACTGAACCTCACGCATGCAAAACACGCGGACCATGCTTCTTGCGCATGGCCCGCGTGTTTTGCACTGCGGCGGCTTAGCGTTCGCTTTTTTCCAGCGAAGCCCGCACAGCGTCCAGATGACTGCGCACCCGCTCCTGTGCCGCTTCCACGTCGCGCGCGCGCAGGGCGTCCAGAATGGCGCGGTGCTCACGCATCACGGCGGCGCGGCGGCTTTCGGTGCGCATGCTGCGGGTCTTGATCTCGCGGATCAGCTCGTAATAGGTGTCGATGAAGGTGCTGAACAGGCGATTTCCACTCAGCTTTGCCAGCTGGAAATGGAAATACCGGTCCAGTTGAGAGGCGGCTTCCGCTTCTTCCGGCGGCTCGTCAAGCAGGCCATAGAGCGCATTAATCTGCTCGTCGCTGGCTGTGAGAATGATGTTTTGCACGGCACGGCACTCCATGACCTCGCGAAATTCCAGCAGGTCGCGGTAGGTGGCATGGCGCAGCTCTTCGGAAAGGGAGCGGGCGAAGGAATCGCCCACCACCGACTTGATGAACGTGCCGCCCTTGGGCGCACGGCTCAGGTAGCCCCGCGCCTCCAGAATGGTCAGCGCCTCGCGCAGAATCCCCCGGCTTACGCCCAGCTGATCGGCCAGCTGGGCCTCCGGCGGCAGCCGTGTGCCCACGGTAAGCTCGCCGCTTTGCATGGCCTGCGTAAACTGCTGCGCAATCCTGTCGGACAGGCGCTGATCCTGAATGGGGTGGAAGTTCATCATGAAAAGTATGCCTCCTAAACTTGGTCTTCCGCCTCATCCCAGCGAAATGGCCACTTCCGTCAGCCGGTCGGCGACCGCGCGGATATCCATACCCTTGGTAAACAGAAGGCAGGTGCCGGTGGGGTAGCGGGGCTTTTCCGCCCAGACGGGCGGGATGGTGTGATAGCCGTATTTGGCGCCCAGAATGGCGCCGCAGATGGCGCCGATGGTGTCCGCGTCCCGCCCGAAATTGCCGGCGCAGGTCACACCCGTGCGGAAATCGTCATGCATCAGCTTCAGCACGCCAAACGCCTCGGCCACGGCCTCGCTCACGGCGGCCTTGTAGCTGGTCCACAGCTCGTCGTGCAGGGGCATCCAGGCAAGCAGCAGATTCCCGCCCGCCTCGTCCACAATGTCCAGCGCGCGCTGCATGGCGTAGGCAAACCACGTATCCTTGGGTATGGGCTTCATGGCGGCGGCGAGGATCTCGTCAATGTCCGCATCGGCCATGGCGGCGGCTACCGCGGCGGCCACGGACTGCGCGCCCCAGATGCCCTCACGGTCGTGGCTGATGGAGGCGTCAATTTCGGCCATGGCAATGGCGCGGTCGATATCGCCCGCGCACAGCACGCCCACGGGGCTGATGCGCATGGCCGCGCCGTCGGAATGCCCATATGCATTGTACCTGCCCGACAGCGGGGGACGCAACCCCTTTCGCAAATTTCGAGAGGCTTCAAATTCGCTCGCACCGCCCCGCTTGAGCTCGTCCTGCGTGGCCACGTGCTTGAGCCATGCGTCTACCACACAGTCGCTGGTGGGCCTGCCGCCGGATTCGATCAAAATCTGCGCGGTGAGCATGGCAAACTCCGTATCGTCGGTGGACCAGCTGGCGCCCTTGTTGAAATCCGTGGTAAAGCCGTAAGCCATCTGGTTTTCCGGCTTGCGCGAAGCGTCGCCGAAGCTGTCGCCAATGGCCAGGCCGATCAGCGCGCCGCGCGCCTTGTCGCGGTAAAGGTCCGGGTTTTGCAATAGCTCCTGTCGGGTCAGCATGCTTTATTCCTCCTCATCGGATGTGAACTCGCGTATGGTCAGGTCGCCAAAATCGGCGCGGCCCATGGCAAACATGGCGTATCCCGCCATGCCGTAGGGCAGGGAGCCGTCGGTGGCTTCCAGGGTTTTCCCGTCCACGGTCAGGATCAGCCGGTCGCCCCGGGCGCACAGGCAAAGCGTGTATTCCCGGTCCAGTATCCAGTCCAGCGGCATCTGCGCCAGCAGGCGCATTTCGCCCTCGTGCATGACCATAATGGCTGCGCGTCCTGCGCCGTACAGCCCTGCATAGTATCCGCGCCGCGCGCCCTGCGCACGCAGGGCGACCAGCGCCTGCGTGCCGTTGCGCGGCGTAACGCGCGCCGTCAGCTGGCAGTTACGCATGAAGTAATTGCCGGTGAAGGCCTGCGCTTCCTTTTCGCATAAAAGGGTGAGGCGTCCGCCTTCCAGATCCCATGCGCCATGGTTGTGGGAAAAGGGAATCACGCTGCCAAATTCTTTTTTGAGCAAAGCGGGGCGAAGGGTGTAGCAGGCCGGACCCCAGATACGCAGAAGCGTGGGGCGGAGCGTGCCGGACAGCGCGAATTTTCCCGGCGCGGCGGATTCGATCCGCACGCCGATTTCGTCGATCAGCCCACCGTCTACCTCGGGCAGGACAAAGCGCAGCGCCACATCCGCGTCGGACGCATCCAGCAGCGTGGGGGAAAGCGAAATCTCCGCGCCCGAAAGGCTGTTTCGCACATCAGGAGTGAGAATCAACAGCTCGCCCGCGAGCTTCTCATAGCGCAGGCGCATTTCCACCTGCTGGCCGGGGTAGGCCCTGGGCGAAAAGACCGGCATGTAGCGCTCGTCGCTGAAATCGGCGCGCCGCCAGAAGGGCTTGTAAAACAGCTTTGCCTTCTGGCCCCGCACCATGCGGTCCAGTAGCACCGATCCGTCCCTGAGCCTTGCGCAGGTGGGCACGTCGCAGGCAAAGCGCAGGCCGTGCGTGCTTCCCGGCAGGGAAAAGTCAAAGTACACCTCGCCCTCGCGCACACGGCCGGAAACCTCCTCCGGCACGGACTCGCCGCGCAGGCGGTAGCCCCAGCGGGCCAGCTCCCAGGCATAGCTGGGAATGTCCAGAATATTCAGGTAGCCGGAAATGCCCGACAGGACGATTTCGTCGTTGATGGGGTCACGGTAATGCGCGGGCAGGCCCTCCAGGCCGCACGCCACGCCCAGAATGGTGCCAACATTGCCCGCGTTGCAGTCCGTATCCCACGAGCACATGGTGGCGATCTCCACGGTGCGCGCGAAGTCGCCCGCGCCGTAGCACATAGCCAGCGCGCAGACGCCGGCGTTGGGGATGATGTGGCACACCCCGCCGTAGCGGTCATAGCCCCACTCGGCCTCCAGCATCGCGCGGCAGGCGCGCCAGTCATGGGGATTGGCGCGGTGGAATGCGCGCACAGCCTCCACCACTGCGGCATAGACGCTTTCCCTCGGAATCTGTGCAAGGCCCGCATCCATGATGGCGTCGATGTCGGCCGTTTCAAACGCCTTGGAGATGCATGCGGCAATAAAGGCTGCGCCGTTGAGGCCCTCGCCGTCGTGGCTGACGGAGGCGGCGGCCCTGGCGTACCGTGCCGCCCGCGCCGGGTCGGCGGGCGCCACCAGGCCCCAGGTATCAATGAAAATCTGTCCGCCGATCTGCTCGGCCAGAGTCTTGCCGTTTTGGCGGACGCTGCCGGACTGCGGGGCGGGCACGCCGTTTTTCAGATTGAGGTAGGCCGTGTGCTCGGTGCTGATGCCGTATCCGCCCCACCAGTACAGGCCAACGCCCTCGCGCGCGTAGTTGAGCCAGGCTTCCGCTACGGCCTGCGCCGTGGGCTCGCCGGCATGATCGTCCAGCGCGCGCAGAAAAAACACCGGGCCGTTGGCGTCGTCGTCGGCGGCAAAATGCTTGTAGTCCTTCACATAGCCGCGGATATCACCGTAGGTATCGCGGATGCGTTCGTAGCTCCACAGGGCGGGCTCCACCGGCGCGCCCAGGCGGATGCCGATGTTCATGCCCAAAAAGCCCGCGTAGATTTTTTGTACATACGCCATGGGTTCCAAGGCCATACAGCCTCCTTCGCTGAAAAAAGGGGAACAGGGAAGGCCCCGTTCCCCCTGAAATCATGGGTTATTGCAGCACGGAGTTGACGTATTCGGTCAGCGCGTCACCGCCGGCGGCGTTGAACTTCTCCACCATCTCGGCAAAGTCATCCACGGGGCGCACGCCGCGCACGATTTCGTTGGCGTACTCGGTGTAGATGGAGGTGACCGCGGCCAGCTGGGGCTGCAGCTCATCGGGAATGATCACGTTGACGTCATTATAGTAGTATTCAGCGCCCAGCGCAAGGCTGTCGGCGGCGGGGGTGCTGAGCACGGGGGTGGCCAGTTTCAGGTCCTCGGGCAGGCCGTCCACGGTGGGGAAGAAGCGCGCCCAGTAGCCGCCCCAGGCATCGGTGAAGGTAATCACGCCGTCTTCCACGGTGTAGTGAACGCCTTCCACGCCCAGCTTGTCAATCATGCGGCCTTCGGGGCTGGCCATGTAGTCCAGAATGGCAAAGGCGGCGTCCTTCACATTCTGCTCGATGGTGGCATTGATGGCAAAGCCGCGCTCCTCCTTGGTCACATCGATGGACTGGAACGCCTGGCCGATGCCCTTGGCCGGAGGCAGGGCCACCAGCTCGGCGTCCTCGCCCATGGTCTGCACCATCTTGGTGTTGTACACCTGAATCACATCTCCCGCGGTGCCCGCGATCAGCGCGCAGTCGCCCTCATAGAAGGCCTGCTCCATGGTATCCCATGCCTTGGTGATGTAGTCGGCATCCAGAATGCCGTCGGCGTAGAGCTGGGCGTAGAAGGCCAGCTTGTTCTTCTCCTGTTCGGTCACCATGGAATAGACGTACTTGCCGTCCTCCTGCTGCATCAGGGTGCCGGTCACGCCGAAAGCATGGTTGAAGATGCTGTCCAGACGGGCCAGACCGCCGTCCACCGTGGTGCCAAACTTGACCACGCCGGCATCCATGAGCTCCTTGAGCAGTGTGGCATAGGCCTCCGGGGTAGGATCGGCCAGGAAAGCGTCCTTGGAGGGAGCCTGGTCAAGGAAGTCGCCGCGGATGACGGGCGCGGAGAACTTGGCCGGCGCCAGCCACAGCAGATAAGGAGAGCTGGCCATACGCGCCTTGGAATGCTCACCCATGAGGTTTTTTACATAGGTGCTTCCTTCGACATAGGAGGTCAGGTCCTCCAGAAGGCCCTCGGCTACCACGGGGGTGTCGGTATTGCCCTGGAAAAAGATGATATCCGGGTTGATTTCGCCCGTGCGGAACGCCAGCGGAACCACTTCCACATAGGTGCCGGCAGGCGCTTCCAGAATGGTGATGTCCACATAGTTGCCCTGCGCGGCCATGCCTTTTTCAATTGCGTCCACCACGGCGATGGTATCGGCGTCATCGGGCGATACGTCCTTGATGAGGATGGATACAGGAACGGGTGCATCCGCTGTGCCGATTTCGGCAACGGCGGCGGTGCTCATCAGCACCAGGGCGGCGGCGAGAAGAAGCGCGAGCCATTTTTTCATTCGGGTTTCCTCCTTGATTGATTTATGGTTTTGGCTGAATCCGCAGCCATTGGGTACGATGGGTTATTCCTTTACGCTGCCCGCCATGACGTCGCGGGTATAGAATTTGAGCACGATGGGGTAGAGCAGCAGAATGGGCACAATGGCAATCACGATGGTGGCTGCCTTCAATGCGCCATAGTCGATTCGGGCCAGCTCATTGTAGTCCATGATGTTCTGCGCGCCGATGAGCGAAACGGTATCCCCCAATACAACAAATTGACGCAGGATCACCTGCAGGGTGGTTTTGGCTTTCTCCGTCAGGTAAATGCTGGCCTTGAAGTATTCGTTCCAGCGCACCACGGCGTAGAACATGGTAATGGTGGCAATGCCGCTTTTGGCCAGCGGAAAGACCATGGAAAAGATCATGCGCACATGGCCCGCCCCGTCGATGCGCGCGGCTTCGTAGATATCCATGGGAACAGCCTGGAAATAGCGCATCATGATGATGAGGTAATACACGTTGACCGACGTGACCAGAATGACCGACCACTGGCTGCCGATCAGTCCCAGCTGCTTTACCAGCAGGTATTCGGGCACCAGTCCCGGGTCAAAGAGCATCATCACAATCAGGAAGGTCATGATGATCTTTTTAAACATCAGACCCGGCTGAATCAGCACATAGGCGGCGCTGGTGGTCAGCAGGATGTTGATGGCCGTGCCCACCACGGTGATGAAGATGGAATTCCACAGGGTGGGCAGAATCACTTTGTTGGAAAAAACGATGTCGTAATTCACGGTGCTGAATCCCGCCGGAATCACGCGAAGGCCGCTCATGGAAGGCGACAGCGCCGGGTCGGAAAAGGACTTGGCCAGAATATTGAGCATGGGAATAAGCATTGTCAGCGCCAGAAGCACCATCACGGCGCTCAATAGCAACTGTCCGAGGGTAAAGCGCCCGCGTTTTTTCATCGCTTCCGCCTCCTTACCACACGCCCGTGCCGGTGAGGCGCTTGCTGGTCACGTGAGTGAGAAGCACCAGCATCACGCCGAACACGCCCTTGACCAGTCCCACCGCCGTGGCCAGAGAGTACTGCCCCTGGCCGATGCCGATGCTGTAGATGTAGGTATCCAGAATTTCGATGGAGCTGTTGACCGCCGCGTTGGTAAAGTTGAGCACCTGGTCAAAGCCGGCATTGAGGAAAAAGCCCAGGTTGAGGATGAACATCGTCACCATCGGCGTCACCAGCGCCGGCAGCACGATGTAGCGCACCATCTGAAAGCGTGTGGCTCCGTCGATGTCCGCCGCCTCATACAGGGACGGGCTGATGCCAAGGATGGTGGTAAAGTAGATGATGGAATCCCATCCCAGCGAACGCCAGCCCTCGGAGAAGAACAGCACCCAGCGGATGGAGCCCTTGTCGGTCATGTAGTCGATGGGGGCGAGGCCAAAGAGACCGCGAATCTGGTTCACCGCGCCGGTTTTGGCAAGAAAGCTGATCCAGATGCCCGCAATCACCACCCAGGAGAGGAAGTGCGGCAGGTAGCTGACGACCTGCGTAAATTTGCGCAGGCGGCCCAAACGCATTTCCGACAGCAAAATGGCAAACAGCGGAAAGAAGGGAAACAGCAGCACATACTTCATCAGGCTGATGATGAGCGTGTTGAGAAGAATGTCCTTCATCAGGGGGGAACCGAACATCATTTCAAAGTATTTGAGTCCCGCCCATGTCCAGGCGCTGCGGCCGCTGAAGTTATAGAAAGCCAACCGCATGTTCCAGATGGGAATCACCCGGAAGATGACAAAGTAGACCAGCGTTGGCAAAAGCAGCGCATAAAGCACCCAGTCCAGCCGCAGGCGGCGCAGGCCGGTTTGCAGGCGCGAGAGGTTGGTGCGTTGCATTCTCCATTCCTCCTTGTTCATGGAATGTCGATATCCATCAGCGGGGCGTGCTGCTGCGCGCCGTACACATCGCGGTCGCCCACGGTGCCGGAGGGCACGCCGCGCAAATAGGTGATTTTGATTCCAAGCGCCGCATCATAGCGGACAAATTCCAAAATGCGCTCCGGCGGCAGGTGGTAGAGCTGTGCCACACTTTCGCGCGTAATGCATCCGCTGTCCACCACCCGGCGGTACTTTTCGGGGTCGTCAAAGAGAATGTCCAGCGTAATTTCATAGGGACCGCTGTTTTTGCTGCGAAGCACCTTCGCCAGTTCGTACAGCCGCATGCCCTCACACCTCCACAAGCTCGATGGGGAACAGGTCGCGCCCGTTTGGCACCTTCAGCAGGTGATAGACGGAAAACGCATATACCGGCCCGAAGGGCACGTCGCTTGGCGCAAAGGGGAAGGCCAGATTTCCGGCGGTGGACTTGCGCCCCTCGTAGCCGAAATGCAGGTAGGAGGACCGCACTGTGGCGCAGATGGCATTTGCCAGCTCCTGATTGGGCGCGATCACCTCAAACATCAGGCCCACTTCATGGGGAAGATCCCGGCAGGGTTCGCATGCACCCATCACCGCATCGATGCCGTAATGATAGAAGTGAATTTGATAGCTTTCAGGAGGTATGTCCGCATAGTAGGCGTGCACGCCGCGCACCACCTCGCGTTCCACTTCCTCCAGACGGGAGATCAGCAGCGGGTCGCGGATGCCCGCCAGCACAAAGGTACGGTACGCCACCGGTCGCGCTCCCTCCAGCTTCAGCGTATAGGGCTGGGGAATCAGCCGGCTGCCCGTTACCCGGACCCGGCCGCCATCAAGTTCGGTAAAGTTACACGCACTTAAATCCAGCAGCATGCCGGGGCCGTGCAGCAGGTAGGGATGATCCTTTTCGTAGAAGGTATGCGCGGCGACGCTTACGCTGGTGCATCGGCGCGAGGGGGCGGCGGGGTACACCACAAAGCCGTCATCTTCCAGAACGCCCAGCATGCAATCCTTCGTGGTACCCGGCTCGCAGCATAGCGCGCCGCATTCCAGAATCTTGCCCAGGTGATAGGCAAGCCCCGCATCGTGCCCGCGCTTTACGCCCACGGCCGCAAAGGGCGCAGGATCGTACGCCCGGCCGCAGATGATGATCTGCGCCCTCTCCAGCGCATCCAATACGGGTTCCATGCCCATTTGCGCCACCACGCCGTTGGTCTGGTTCAGGGTTTCGGGCGTGAGATCCGGTACGTTTTCGCTCATTTTTTCGATTCGGCCCTGCGCCATGGCATCCAGAATGACCTCGTTTGAAATATCGGCCCAGATCACCGCGGTTTTGGGATGCCAGTCCATTTCGGCGCACACCTCGCGGATGATGGACAGAGTCCACTCCGTATGGGTGCGTGCGCCGGACCCTCCCGCCGAGCCGATCACCAGCGGAATATCAAGCTCCTGCGCGCCCTGCATCAGCAGCCGAAGATCCTTTTTCGCAGCCATCCGGCTTACAATGGCTACGCCTGCGCCCAGCTTGTGCGGCCCGGCGTCCGTCGATCCCGCATCCACCACGATGGCGTCCGGCTTTTCCGCCAGTGCCCGCCGGAACGATTCTTGGGGAAATCCGTATCCAAGGATGCCGCAGGGAGAGCAGATACAAGTACGCATAGATGCACCTCGGTTCTTGCGATGTACAAGGCATGTCTGTCATTTTTGATCCTGTCATCATTGTAACAGAGACGATTCCGCATGTCAATAGTTAAACAAATAAACCATTAAAATATCCGCGCCTTTTACACGGAAAGGCGCGGATCGAAAAGACGCTTATTCCTGCGTTTCCCCTCCACCTACGCAAAAGCCGCGCAGCCGGTTCACGGTGCGTTCCAGCGCGTCGCGGCTGTTGCCCCAGGGCTTTTGCCGGTTGCGGTAGTCAAACTTGAGGGTGAACCATTCCAGGTCCTTTTCATCCTGCACAAGGTTGGCCTTTACCAGCGAAAGCAGGCTTGTGGCGAACTCCCGCCGGGCAGAGCCGCTCAGGTGTTTTTGCGCGCGAAAAAGCAGGTCAGCCGCGTGGGGCAGGCACACGCCGCGGGACGCCTGCCATTTTTCACGGAATGCCGCGTCGGTTTTCCACAGATGCAGAAAGGTATAGAAGTAACGCTCCATGTGGCTCTGAATATCGCCGCATATGACGCATGTATGGCACATGTCCTCCAGCTCGCGCGCTACGCCCTCCAGTCCGTCTCCGCCGCCGAAAAGGCCGCGCTTCTCACAGGAGGCGGCGCGTTTTTCCAGCCTCTCCAGCTTTTTGAGCAGCTCCTTGGTATGCGAATCGACCAGCAGCGCATGCCCCAGGCGGTTTTGCATGGCGAAGAGCTGCCCGTGGTGCCGGGCGCAGATGCCCTTTTCGTTCACGCGGATGCGCGCGTCAGGCTCCATTACGCTGCCGCCCAGGCTGCGCTCGATTTCGCTTGCTTCCACCCGGCGATACAGCGCGCAGAGCGGGCAGGCGGTGCCTTGCTCCATCGCTTCCCAAACGGGAATGGTATCCAGATGATATTGCATATTCGGCCTCCGTTCGGTATAATAGGAACAAGCTCATGGTAACAGAATCCGGCCTTAAGCGCAACCTTTCATACCTGTGGCCCCGGTGGCATATCGTATTGCGATACGGTATGCGGGAGGTTGGGCATATGCAGACAGGCAAGCGCGTTTATCCCCGTCAGCGGGAGCCGGGAAAGTGGTTGAGTTACCTGCTGTTGTTTTTGTCGGCGGTGGTGGTCATCTCCGGGGTGGTATCACGCGGCGGGGATCTGACCATTGAGCCGGCTGCTACCGCCACACCCATTCCCACCGACGCTTACTTTGACGAGACCGTGGAGGAGCGGGAAATCACGCTGCCATCCGCCACATGGTATGCGCTGCAGCTGGGTGCTTTTGAAAGCGAAACGGCCGCGCAGGAGCTGGGGCAGCAATTCGTGAAACGCGGTGCGGCAGGGTATGTGTGGCATGATGGGCGGTACCGCACGCTGGCTGCCGTCTATCCCTCGCGGGAGGATGCACAGGCTGTGCGCGAGCAGCTCAGCGAGGCGCATTCTGTGGATTCCTACCTCTACCAGATCGATCTGCCTGCCCTGCATCTTTTGATGAAAGGCATGAAGGGACAGCTGGATATTCTGGAGGCGGCCTTTGCGCACGCCAATGATCTGGTGGCCAATTTGCAGAAAGCCAGCGTGACCATGGACCGGCAGGAAATATCCGGCGAGGAAGCGGCGCAGCTGCTAAACGGGCTGGGAGAGCAGGTGAGCACCGTCACTCTGAGGCTGCAACAGCGGTTTTCCGCACCGAGACATCAGACCGTGGAGGGGCTCATCGCCTGCTTTGAGGACTACGCTTCGTTTCTGGAAACGCTGGACGCCGCCGACAGCGACGCCACCTTCAGCATGAAGCTTAAGCGGCAGACGCTTTCCACCCTGAACCATCTTAAGGGCGTATATGATGCGCTCGGCAATACATAGGAGGTCGATCCCACATGACGATCCGGGAGCTGATTCCCGTGCTGGATGCGCGGGTGCTTTGCGGCGAGGATAAGCTGGACCAGGAGGTCAAGAGCGCCTGCGGAAGCGATCTGATGAGCGATGTGCTGGCCTTTGTCAAGGACAAGACGGTGCTCATTACGGGACTCACCAACATTCACGTGATGCGCACGGCCGAAATGCTGGATATTCACTGTGTGGTCTTTGCGCGGGGAAAGGTGCCCTCGGAGGAAATTCTGGAGGAGGCAAGGGACCTGGGCATCGTGGTGCTGGCGACGGAACACACCACCTATACCGCCTGCGGGCTGATGTACATGGCAGGGATCCGCGGCACCAACGAGCGCACCGGCGCTCATGCGTGAAGGGAAGGGTACGAATGAGCCTGCTAACCAATACCTATGACGTGCACAAAGGCGAGTTTGAAACCGCCGGCGACGCCTCCGCCAGCATCAAGCGCAAGCTCAAGCAGCTCGGTGTAGACAGTGCGATACTCCGGCGCGTGGCGGTCGCCAGCTACGAAGCCGAGCTAAATCTGATCATCCACAGCCTGGGCGGACGGCTCACCATGGAGATGAATCCGGAGCACATCGTGCTGATCTCCAGGGATGTGGGCCCCGGCATTGCGGATATTGACAAAGCCATGCAGGAGGGCTTCTCCACCGCCAGCGAGGAGGCGCGCGACCTGGGCTTTGGCGCAGGCATGGGCCTGCCGAATATGCGCCGCAACGCCGACGGCTTCTCCATTGAAAGCCAGCCGGGCGTGGGCACCACCATACAGATGGAATTCAGGCTGAAATAGCGCGCGGCCTGTTTCGGAGGAATGAGCCATGGACCAGAAGTTTTTCCATTCCGTTCGCCTGGACAAGGAAAAATGCAAGGGCTGCACCAACTGCCTAAAGCGATGTCCAACGGAGGCCATCCGCGTGCGCGGCGGACGGGCGCATATCATTAACGAGCGTTGCATCGACTGCGGCGAATGCATCCGCGTGTGCGATTACCACGCCAAATACGCTCAGACCGATCCGCTGGCCAGCATCAACCGCTTCAAGTATAAGATCGCGCTGCCTGCGCCCTCCCTTTACGGGCAATTCAAACACCTCATCAGCGCCTCACAGGTGCTGGAGGGGCTGCTGAAAATGGGGTTTGATGACGTGTTCGAGGTGGCAGAGGGAGCGGACATCGTCACCCGCGCCATCCGTGAGCGCATGCGGGGCATGGGGCGCGACCGCTACCCCGTCATCTCTTCGGCGTGCCCGGCCATCGTACGTTTGATCCGCGTGCGCTTTCCGGAGCTGATTCCACACATCATCGACGTGCGCCAGCCCATGGAGGTGGCCGCCATGGTCGCCCGCCGCGAGTTCTGCCGCGCGCATGACGCAAAGCCGGAGGAGGTCGGGTGCTTTTTCATCACGCCCTGCGCGGCCAAGGTAACGGCCATCCGCAACCCCATCGGACATGAGACCTCCGCCGTGGACGGGGCCATCTCCATGCTGGAAATCTACGGCCTGCTCTCCAGCCACATCAAGTCAAGCCCCGTGGACGCGGCGCATCCTGCCCGTGCCACCGCCTATGGTGTGGGCTGGGCCAGCAGCGGCGGCGAGGCGGCAGCGGTATGCCCCGAACACAGCATGAGTGTGGACGGGATTGAAAACGTCATCCGTGTGCTGGAGGAAATTGAAAACGATAAATTGCCGGATCTGGTCTTTTTTGAGGGCGCGGCCTGTACGGGCGGATGCGTGGGCGGCCCGCTCACCTTTGAGAACACCTATGTGGCGCGCGGAGCGGTCCGGGCGCTGATGCGCGGATGCGATATCACCCATCCCGATGAGCGCGTTCGCGCCTCCTATCTGACCAAGTATAATCTTCTGGCGGATAAACACATCTCCGCCAACAGCGCCATGCGTCTGGACGACGATATCGTGGAAGCCATGCGCAAGATGGAGCAGATGGAGGACATCGTGCGCAGGCTTCCCGGCTATGACTGCGGAAGCTGCGGAAGCCCCACCTGCCGTACCTTTGCCGAGGATATTGTGCGGGGCTACTGCAACGAGATGGACTGCATCCACATCCTCAAGGAACAGCTCAAGGTCATGGCGCAGAAGATGGTGGAGCTGGCCAAAACAACCAGAGAATAGGGGAATGAACGTATGACCGTGCGGGAACTGATGGCGCTGATCGGCGCCGAAAATCTCAATGATACCGCCCCGCTGGATGCGGAAATCACCTGCGGCTACAGCTGCGACCTGCTTAGCTGGGTGCTGGCGCACGGCAAGCAGGGCATGGCCTGGTGCACGGTGCAGACGCATGTGAACGTGATCGCCGTGGCGGTGCTGATGGAAATGGCCTGTGTGATTCTGGTGGAAGGCGTGGAGGCCGAACCAGCCTCGCTCAAAAAGGCGCAGGACGAGGACATGCCCGTGCTCGCCACCGGCAAGACGGCCTATGAGGTGAGCGTGCTCATGGGGCAGGCGGGCGTACCTGCGCCCGTGGAGTGAGATGGCCGCCTATTGCGACCTGCATATCCACAGCTGCCTGTCCCCTTGCGCCGACGATGACATGACCCCGTGGAACCTCGTGGGCATGGCGCGGGTGAAGGGGCTGGATGTGATCGCCCTCACCGACCACAATACCGCCCGCAACACGCCGGAGGCCATGGCGGCGGGCGAGGCCTACGGCGTGCAGGTCATTCCCGGCATGGAGATCTCCAGCCGGGAGGAGGTGCACATCCTGGGCTATTTTTCCTCCGTGGCGGAGGCACTCGCTGCGGGGGAGGCTGTCTATGCCCACCTGCCGCAGGTGCTAAACCAACCGGCCCTGTTTGGCAACCAGATCATCATCGGAGCGGATGACAGTCCCACCGGGACGCTGGAAAAGCTGCTCATTAACGCCACGGACCTCAGCGTGGAAGAGGTCTGTGCGCTTGTCCGCGCCTTTGGGGGCGTGCCCGTGCCCGCGCACATCAACCGCGGCGCAAACGGCATGATCGGCGCGCTGGGCCTGATGCCCTTTCTGCCGGACCATCCGGTCGTGGAGGTCTATCCAGGCGTCCCCTGTCCGGCCTATGCAACAAAGGGTCGCTTTGTCATCCACTCCAGCGATGCGCACCGCCTGGAGGATATACAGGAACGCATCTTTTCACTGGACACACATCCTACGGCGCGGGATGTAATGCGCCTGCTCAGGGCGCTGGACGGCCGCCAGATACCCCAAAACGGCATTTGACGCGGTGAGGCGCATGCCGTATAATACAGTTACAAGTGAATAGCCGGTGTATCTGCGTGGAAACACGCGGCGGAGACGATTGCCTCCGTCATGGGAACTGGATGCGATTTCCAGACTCACCCGGGAACCGTGAAACGGACGAAAGGACAGGGAAGCGCCGCGGGCTTATGGCCCTACCGGCCGCTTCCAGCCACTGCGCGAGCGGGAAGGCGTCCAAGTAGGATGAAGTCAAGTCGGGAGACCTGTTTACACCGTGATCCCCGGGATGGAACATGCTATGAAAGCCTGGCGAAAGCCGCGTCTTTTGATCGCGCCATCCTGTCAAAGGAATGGCGCGGTTTTTGCGTTTTCCCGCGATTCATTTGTGCAAAAACACAAAGGAGGAATCGAACCCATGAAAACCCGAAAGATCCTGTCCCTGATCTCGGCGCTCATGCTTGCGCTGGCCGCCCCGGCCTCTCTGGCAGAGGGCCTCGCGCTGACCGATATGGCAGGCCGTGAAATCACGCTGGACGCGCCCGCTGCCCGCGTGATCGCCCTCAATCCCGCCGACTGCGAAATTCTTTACGCTCTTGGCGCGGAAGATGTGCTGGTGGGCCGCGGCGAATACTGCAACTATCCCGAAGCCGTGCTGGAACTGCCCAGCGTCAACAGCGGCACGGAGACAAATATTGAACAGATTCTGGCGCTGGAGCCCGATGTGATCGTCATGAGCAAAATGGCCCAGACGGTCGAGCAGGTGGAAGCGCTGGAGGCAGCCGGTGTGCGGGTTGTCATTTCCGATGCGCAGAACATGGCGGGCGTATATGATGCCATCGCCATGCTGGGCGCGTTGACGGGGAAGCAGGAAGAGGCTGCCGCACTTTCGTCCCAGATGCAGGAGGGCTTTGACGCGCTCCGGGAAAAGGCTGAGGATACCGGAAAAACCGTGTACTTCGAGGTTTCTCCCCTGGAGTGGGGCCTGTGGACCAGCGGCGCGGATACTTTCCTGGACGAGCTGGCGCAAATCGTGGGTCTGACCAACGCCTTCGCCGACGTGAGCGGCTGGGCCGAGATCTCGCAGGAGCAGGCGCTTGCGCGCGACCCGGACTACATCGTGACCACCGCGGCATATTACGGCGAGGGCGAGCAGCCCGTGGAGGAAATCATGTCCCGCGAGGGATGGCAGGATCTGAAAGCCGTCAAGAACGGTGCGGTTTACAATGCCGACGCGGATATGACCTCCCGTCCCGGCCCGCGCCTGCTGGATGCGGCGCAGGATCTGTTCGACTTCGTCTATGGTGCGGATGAGGCCGCGCAGCCTGCGGCATGAGGCGTGCAGTCCGCCCGTCCGGGGGGCTTCCCTGGTATGGATACGCCGTGCTGTGTCTGTTGGCGGCGGCCACGCTGTGCCTGTGCGTATCGTTGGGCAGCGTGGCAGTCCCCATCGGGGACACAGCGGCGGCCATCTGGAATGCCGTGTGGGGGCGGGAACTGCCCCAGGGCATTTCCCGCACGATCATTCTGGGTGTGCGTCTGCCGCGCGTGCTGGCCACGGCGCTGTGCGGCGGCGCGCTGGCACTGTGCGGCGCGGCCATGCAGGGACTGCTGCGCAACCCTTTGGCGGACGGGTCCACATTAGGCGTCAGTGCAGGCGCCTCGCTGGGCGCGGTGACGGCGCTGCTGCTGGGCATTTCCTTTCCCGGCCTGCCCTTTGCGGGCACTATGGTGATGGCCATGCTGTTTGCGCTGGGGTCGCTGATTTTGATTCTTTCGCTGGCCTATGCGGCGGACCGGGGAATGAGCACGCAGACCATCATCCTCATGGGCGTGGTGCTGAGCATGTTTGTCACCAGCATTATCAGCCTGCTCACCGCCTTTTCGGGGGAAAAGCTGCGCTCCATCACCTTCTGGACCATGGGCTCGCTCTCGGGTGCAGGGTACACGGAGACGCTGGTGCTGCTGGCTGCGCTGGCGGTTTTTGGCGGCGTGCTGCTTTCCCGTGCGGACGAACTCAACGCCTTTTCGCTGGGTGAGGACGCGGCGCGCCATATGGGCGTGGCGGTGGGACCGGTCAAGCTGGGGGTGCTGGTGTGCGTGGCTTCGCTGATCGGCGTATGCGTATCCGTGGGAGGCAGCATCGGCTTTGTGGGGCTGATCGTGCCGCATGCGGCACGGCTGTTCATCGGGGCCAATCATCGCCGTGTACTGCCGCTGTCTGTGTTCATGGGAGCCATTTTTCTCATGCTGGCGGATTTGCTGGCGCGCACGGTGGTCAGTCCCATTGAACTGCCCATCGGTGTGGTCACCTCGCTGGTGGGAGCGGTGGTGTTTGTGGTGATCTTTTTCAGGAGGCGCAGGCTGTGCTGGAAGTAAAGGGACTCACCGTCGCCTACGAGAGCGGCGACGCCGTGCGGGACGTATCTTTTACGGCGAATCAGGGTGAGTGGATCATGCTGATCGGGCCCAACGGCGCAGGGAAATCCACTTTGCTGGCAGCTGTGGCCCAGTGTGCGGTCTATCGGGGCAGTGTGCTGCTGGAGGGCCGCGACGCCCGCAGATGGAAACCCAGGGCCTTTGCACAGGCCGTGGGCGTACTGGCGCAGACACACGCAGCAGGCTATGCCTTCACTGTTGAGGAATTGGTGACCATGGGCCGCTACGCGCACACGCGCGGCTTTTTTCGCTCGCAGGACCTGGACGGTCAGGAGGCGGTGCGCCGTGCCCTGGACATGACCGGCCTGTGGAACCTGCGCGGGCGCAATGTGCAAACGCTGTCCGGGGGTGAGCTTCAGCGCGCCTTTCTGGCGCAGGCCATGGCCCAGGAGCCACGGGTGCTCCTGCTGGATGAACCGGCCAATCATCTGGATCTGGTGTACCAAAAACAGCTGTTTGAATTGATCGGACAGTGGATGGCGGAAGGGGAGCGGTGCGTGATCTCCGTGGTGCATGAGCTGAGTCTGGCTTTGCGCTACGGCACGCGCGCGGTGCTGCTGGACCATGGGTGTGTAACGGCGGATGGACCGGCGGGAGATGTGCTGGCCTCGGATGCCCTGCGCCGCGCCTACGGAATGGATGTGGCCGGTTGGATGGCGGATCTGGCTGAACGGTGGCGCAAAGTAGCCGACTGCGAAGCGCAAAGCATTCAGACAGGGTAAATGAGGCGGCTGGATTTGTTTTAAAAGCGTGCCTCGTGAAGGGTAGAGGCTTCCGGACAATAATGATATTTATAAGCCGCTTCTCTCAAGAGGCGGCTTTTAATTTTCAGGACCCTATCCGAAGATTTCATTTCGGAATAAACTGGATCAATAAAAAATTATCAATTTTCGCAAAAACGTGATGCAATTCGGTTTGTGATATGGTAAACTGTATACGTTGCGTATTCGGAGGGCATCGTCTTTTGCCCGCAATCAAAACAGAGGAGGTCTTAGGCTGCCATGTCCAATCATAACGAGAAATATGAGAAGCTGGCGCAGGTCATCCGGGAACACCGGGAGCAAAAGGGCGCGCTGATGCCTGTGCTGCAGGCGGCACAGAACATCTTTGGCTGCGTCCCGCTCGATGTGCAGGAGATCATCGCGGACGGGCTGGGCGTTACGCTCAGCGAGGTATACGGCGTAGCCACGTTCTATTCGCAGTTTTCGCTGCAGCCCAAGGGCGAGTACGTGTGCGGCGTATGCCTGGGTACTGCCTGCTATGTGAAAGGCTCACAAAAGGTGTTGGATAAGCTGTGCAGCGAGCTGGGGGTTGAGGTTGGACAGACCAGCAAGGACGGCCGCTTCACTGTGCAGGCAACCCGTTGCCTGGGCGCGTGTGGCCTGGCGCCCGTCATGATGATTAACGACGAGGTGTACGGACGCCTGACGCCGGAGGACATCCCCGATATCCTGGCCAAGTACCGCGCCTCGTAATCCGGCCATGCGAGATTTGAGCATGCATGTTCTGGACATCGCCCAGAACAGTATCAAGGCGGGCGCGGCGCTGGTGACGGTTACCTTTACGGTGAATGAAAACCGGGTTCTGACCTTCTCCGTCCGCGATGACGGATGCGGCATGGCGCCGGACTTTCTGGCACGGGTGACCGATCCCTTCACCACCACGCGCACCACGCGCAAGGTGGGGCTGGGCATTCCCATGCTCAAGCAGAGCGCGGAGATGGCGGGCGGGACTTTTGGCATTGAAAGCGAGATCGGAAAAGGAACCTGGATTCACGCATCCTTTGACCTGTCCAACATCGACTGCATCCCCATGGGGGAAATCTGCGATTCGCTGGTTACGCTGATTGTGCTCAACCCCGAAACTCCGGATTTTGTGTTCCAGGCATTCGCGCCTGAAAAAGAGGCCCTTTTTGACACGCGGCAGGTCCGCGAGGCGCTTGGAGGCGTGAGCCTGGCCGAGCCGGAGGTGGCCGCCTGGATCAAGGAAAGCATTGACGAAGAATTCAAACCGATTTTGGAGGTGTCCTGATTTATGAAATCCCTGGCTGAACTTGAGGCGATCCGCCAAAGGACTCTTGAAAAAGTAGCCATGCGCAAGGAAGGCGACGACGCCGTGCGCGTGGTGGTGGGCATGGCCACCTGCGGCATCGCGGCCGGCGCGCGTCCCGTAATGCTCAAATTTCTTGAGGAAATTCAAAAGCGCAACCTGCAGAACGTGACCGTTTCCCAGACCGGGTGCATCGGTATGTGCCGTCTGGAGCCCATGCTGGACGTCATCATGCCCGGCAAGGAAAAGGTGACCTATGTGCGTGTAAACCCGGACATGGTGCCGCGCATCGTGGCTGAGCACATCGTCAACGGCCGTCCTGTGCAGGAGTACACCATCGGCGCCGCGGAAGGCGAATGAGAACAGAACGCTAAGGAGGAACGAACATGGATCTTTTTCGCGCACATGTGCTGGTCTGCGGCGGTACAGGCTGTTCTTCGAGCGGCTCTGCCGAGCTGATCAAGCGTTTTGAAGAGCAGATCGCCCAAAACGGTCTGGACAGGGAGGTCAAGGTGGTCCGCACGGGCTGCTTCGGCCTGTGCGAGGCGGGCCCCGTGGTGATCGTCTACCCGGAAGGCACCTTCTACAGCCGCATCCGTCCCGATGATGTGGATGAAATCGTTTCCGAGCACCTGCTCAAGGGCCGCATCGTGCAGCATCTGGTCTACAAGGAAAAGGCCGATGAGGAGCAGCATGTCACGCTGGACAACATCGACTTTTACCGTCCCCAGATGCGCCTTGCGCTGCGCAACTGCGGCGTGATCGATCCCGAAAACATCGATGAATACATCGCCTTTGACGGCTACAGAGCGCTGGCCAAAGTGCTCACCGAAATGACCCCCGAGCAGGTCATCAACGAGGTGCTCAAGTCCGGCCTGCGCGGCCGAGGCGGCGCGGGTTTCCCCACGGGCAAGAAGTGGCAGTTTGCCGCCGCCTCCAAGGCGGATCAGAAATACATGATCTGTAACGCCGACGAGGGCGACCCCGGCGCCTTTATGGACCGTTCCGTGCTGGAGGGCGACCCGCATTCCGTGCTGGAAGCCATGGCCATCGGCGGCTATGCCATCGGCGCCAGCGAGGGCTATATCTATGTGCGCGCGGAGTATCCCATCGCCGTCAAGCGCCTGGAGATCGCCATCAATCAGGCCCGTGATTACGGCCTGCTGGGCAAGAACATCTTTGGCTCCGGTTTTGATTTTGATATCTTCATCCGCCTGGGTGCGGGCGCATTCGTCTGCGGCGAGGAAACCGCTCTGATGCATTCCATCGAGGGCGGCCGCGGCGAGCCCAAGCCCAAGCCCCCGTTCCCGGCGGTGCGCGGCCTGTTTGACAAGCCCACCAACATCAACAACGTTGAAACCCTGGCCAATATTCCCCAGATCATCCTCAAAGGCGCGGACTGGTTTGCCTCCATCGGCACGGAAAAAAGCAAGGGCACCAAGGTGTTCGCCCTGGGCGGCAAGATCAACAACACCGGCCTGGTCGAAGTGCCCATGGGCACGCCGCTGCGCGATATCATCTATAAAATCGGCGGCGGCATTCCCGGCGGCAAGAAGTTCAAGGCCGTGCAGACCGGCGGCCCCTCCGGCGGCTGCATTCCGGCCGATTACCTTGATATCGCCATCGATTATGATTCCCTTACCGCCATCGGTTCCATGATGGGCTCCGGCGGCATGATCGTCATGGACGAGGACAACTGCATGGTGGATATCGCGCGCTTCTTCCTGGACTTCACCGTGGATGAAAGCTGCGGCAAGTGCACCCCCTGCCGCATCGGCACCCGCCGCATGCTGGAGATTCTGGAGCGCATCGTGGAAGGCAAGGGCGAGGAGGGCGACATCGAAAAGCTGGAAGCCTTGGCCGAAAACATCAAAGCCACCGCGCTGTGCGGCCTGGGCCAGACCGCGCCCAACCCGGTCCTGTCCACCCTCAAGTATTTCCGTGATGAGTATGAGGCGCATATCAAGGAAAAGCGCTGCCCCGCGCATCACTGCCAGAAGCTGCTCAACTACGAGATCACCGACAAGTGCCGCGGCTGTACGGCCTGTGCGCGCGTGTGCCCGGTCAATGCCATCACCGGCAAGGTCAAGGAAATGCACCATATCGACCGCGCCAAGTGCATCAAGTGCGGCTCCTGCATGGAGAAGTGCCGTTTCGGCGCCATCGTCAAGAACTAATGTCCGCATGAGGAGGAACAGACATGGAACAGATGATTCCGCTTACCATCGACGGCGTGCATGTGGAGGTTCCCGCGGGTACGACGGTGCTTGAGGCGGCGCGTATCGCCAAGGTGAACATCCCCACGCTCTGCTACTTAAAGGATATCAACGAAACCGCCAACTGCCGCCTGTGCGTGGTGGACTGCGGCGGCCGCGCGCTGCAGGCTGCCTGCGTACTGCCGGTGGCGCCCAACATGGTGGTCAAAACCAACACCCCGGCCGTGCGCCAGGCGCGCCGCATCAATCTGGAGCTGATTCTGAGCAACCACGAAAAGAAGTGCCTCAGCTGTGTGCGCAGCCAGAACTGCGAGCTGCAAAAGCTGTGCCTGGATCTGGGCGTGGATAGCGGCGAGCGCTTTGCCGGCGCGCAGAATGAATATGAGCCGGACATGACCTCCGCCTCCATCGTGCGCAACAACAACAAGTGCATTTTGTGCCGCCGCTGCGTTGGCGCCTGCGCAAATGTCCAGAAGGTGGGCGTGATTGGCCCGGTGCGCCGCGGCTTCAAGACCGCCATCGAGAGCCCCTGGGAGATGAAGCTGGCCGAAATGGCCTGCATCAACTGCGGCCAGTGCATCACCGCCTGCCCCGTAGGCGCGTTGACCGAAACCGACAACACGCAGGATGTGTGGAAGGCCCTGGCCGATCCCGCCAAGCATGTGGTGGTTCAGCCCGCGCCCGCTGTGCGCGCCGCCTTGGGCGAAGAATTTGGCCTGCCCATGGGCACCAGCGTGACCGGCAAGATGGCCGCTGCGCTTCGCCGTCTCGGCTTTGACAAGGTGTTCGATACCGACTTCGGCGCGGATCTGACCATCATGGAGGAGGGCACGGAGCTCATCGACCGCCTCAACAACGGCGGCGTGCTGCCCATGATTACCAGCTGCTCGCCGGGCTGGATCAAGTACTGCGAGCACTACTATCCCGAATTCATCCCCAATCTGAGCTCCTGCAAGTCGCCTCACGAGATGACGGGCGCGATGGTCAAAACCTACTACGCCGACAAGGCCGGCATTGATCCGCAGAACATTGTGGTCGTGTCCGTGATGCCCTGCACGGCCAAGAAGTTTGAAGCCCGCCGTCCCGAGCTGGGCCGCAACGGCATGGCCGACGTGGACGTGGTCATTACCACGCGTGAGCTGGCCCGCATGATCAAGGAAGCCGGCATCGACTTTGTGAACCTGCCGGATGAGGACTTTGACAGCCTGATGGGCGAAAGCACCGGCGCCAGCGTCATCTTTGGCGCGACCGGCGGCGTGATGGAGGCTGCGCTGCGCACCGCCTATGAGCTCATCACCGGCACCACCCTCGAGGATGTCAACTTTACTGCGGTGCGCGGTATGGAGGGTATCAAGGAGGCTGCCGTCAAGATCGGTGATCTGGACGTGAAGGTGGCTGTGTGCTCCAGCACCGGCAAGGCCAGCGAACTGCTGGATGCCGTCAAGCGCGGCGAAAAGCAGTACCACTTCATCGAGGTCATGGGCTGCCCCGGCGGCTGCGTCAATGGCGGCGGCCAGCCCATCGTGCCCGCCCCCGTGCGCAACTGGACCAACGTGCCCGCCATCCGCGCCAAGGCGCTCTATAGCGAGGACGAGGCCAAGACCCTTCGCAAGAGCCATGAGAACCCCGAAATCAAGCAGATTTACGAGGAGTTCCTCGGCAAGCCCAACAGCCATAAGGCGCATATGCTGCTGCATACGACTTATGAGCAGCGCGATATCTATCTCTGAGTTCGATCTCCTTTCGCGGCGGCGGTTAGGACGCCTGGCATCTGAAGTTGCCAAGGTATTAAGAGGAAAGAATAAACCAA
>OGXI01000135.1_pt1 | contig 60250 bp, 35 predicted proteins | sample 1576221 | NCBI WGS metagenome assembly OGXI01 (sample SAMEA3541523, study PRJEB24748) | human gut metagenome | biome: human gut; feature: human-associated habitat; material: faeces | place: China | collected 2012
CAGGGTACCGTGAGGGTTTTCTCTGGAAGCGTGGCCGGACGCGACTGACCCAGGTGCTTTTAAACATACTTTCCAATGCAATCAAGTTTACGCCGGAGAGAGGAACTATTCATGTAGCATTGACACAAGAGGATTCGCCGTTAGGAGAATTCTATGTGCGCAACCATTTTGGGGTGAGAGACACTGGAATCGGTATGTCGCCTGAATTTCAAAAGAATATTTTCGATTCTTTCGCGCGTGAGGATACCAAGCGCGTACAGAAAGTCGAAGGAACGGGTCTTGGCATGGCGATTGCCGGGAATATCGTGCATATGATGAATGGAACGATTACGGTTGACAGCGTTTTGGGCGAGGGAAGCTGTTTCAGGGTGAATGTACCTTTGAAAATACAGGAACAATCGGTCAAGGTTTCAGACGAGTTTTCAGGACTTTCCGTTCTGCTTGTCGATGACGACAGGGATGTGTGTGAAAACGCGTCTGCTCTGCTCAAAGAGTTGGGCGTCGATGTGCAATGGGTATTGAACGGGTATGATGCCGTCGATGTTATCCGTATCGCCCATGAAAAAAACGCGGATTTTTTTGCGGCTATCATTGATTGGAAAATGCCTGGAATGAACGGCTTTGAAACGGTCAGGGCCATACGCGAGCAAATCGATCCGGATTTGCCACTGATCATCATGTCCGCTTACGACTATTCAGATATCGGGGAGGAACTGAAAGAAGCGGCGGCAGATGCCTTCATGACAAAACCCCTTTTCCGCTCGAAACTTGTCCGGATATTGCGCCAGTTTCTTGAAAAAAGAAATGTAAAAACATCGAAAGGGGATGTAGGCAATTTCTCCGGTGATCTTGACAGCCGGCGCCTTTTGCTGGTTGAGGACAATGATCTCAATCGCGATATTGCGCGCGAGCTTCTTGAATTGAAAGGGGCGATAGTCGATGTGGCACAAAACGGCCGGCAGGCGGTCGATCTTTTTTCGGCTTCGCCAGAAGGCTGGTACGATCTGATCCTGATGGATATCCAGATGCCGGTGATGAATGGCTATGAAGCGTGTGCCGCCATTCGTGCAATGGGCCGCAAGGATGCGAAAAAAATACCGGTATTGGCGCTGACGGCCAATGCGTTTGTGGATGATGTCATCAAGGCGAAAAAAGCGGGAATGAACGGACATCTGGCCAAGCCGGTCGATGCTGACAAAATGATCGCTCTGGTCAAAAAATGGCTTTTCCTGCTTGAAAATTTTCGGACAAAATAGTTAGGGGCGCAGATGAACTGCGCCCCTTGGGGAGTCACAATCCCGGCAAGCCGGGCGGGAGCCCCCTTTTCCGTGGCGTAAGCCACTGGAACCGGTTATGACCTGTTACGGTCAGAATTTATGCGTGATGCCGACCTGTACACCGGTTACACTATCGTTATTGAAGCCGCTTCCCCGGAAGAAATTGGAAATGGCTTCATTTTCAAAATCGGTGTAGGCCAGAATACCGTACAACGACGTTCTCTTCGACAGGTCGTAGATATAACCCAGGCCGTATTGTTTCAGGTCTGCCGAACTGTTGTTGGCCCAGTAATTTCCACCGTCTGCCGCGGAGACGCCACTGACGTTTTTGAGCTTGACGTAGTTGAAGGATGCTTTCAGGGTACCGGGGCCGAGTTTGTAGTTCAGGCCGAGAATCCAGCTGTTCATGGTGGCGGCAACGCCGTTGATCAGTGTCGAGTCTGCAATGCCGCTATTGGATTTGCCACCGTCATACCAGCCCTTGTCCTTGGTTTTTTCGTATGCCAGAGACAGTCTCAGGTTACCCCAGCTATAAGCGCCACCGACGTCCCAACGGTAGGAATCGTTCGAATCGGTCAGACGGCTCCATGCTCCCAGCAGGGTAATCGGGCCATTGTCGTATACCGCAGCGGCCGCGTAGCCATCGTTATCTGCGCCCGCCTGAACGAATGCATTGGTGGCGTCGCTGCCTTTGGTGTTTTTGCCAAGGCTGTATGTTCCCGTCAACACCAGTCCCGACAGGCTCGGGCTGTCGTAACGGATGGTATTGGAAATACGGCTTGAACGCTGGGTGGAATAAGGCATGTTGGCGATACTGTCGTTATCGAACGGGTCCAGTTTTCGTATGGTTTCGGTCGGGATTTCGTCAACACGTCCGAGGCGGACCGTACCGAACGGGCCACCGATACCGACGTTGGCTCCACCGTCCCAGTCAACTTCACCCAGATTGGTACCGTCGTTGAGGTTGATCCGCTTTTCGATCATGAACAGGGCCTTGTATCCGTTACCCAGGTCTTCGCTGCCCCTGAAACCGATCCGGCTTTCATGGTTATTGCCCATCTGGACATCACTGCCGGTTTCCTTGACGATACCGGTGTCTGCGATACCGTAAATGGTGACGCTGCTCTGGGCGTTTGCCACACCGGCGAAAAGACCGGCGGCGGCGAGTGCAAAGAGTGTCTTTTTCATTATTTCTCCGATTCCCTATCCGTTATATTGACCGAGATGTCTGTATTGATTCGTGTTCTGATGCTTGCATTCGAGCGACTGGATTCAATCTTCATTCGGGTTGGACTGTCGCGTTTTGATAAAAAACGAATGGATGGAATTTATTGAAGAAAGTGTTGCCCTGTCGTGTGGAAGTGTCTTGCAAAGGCAACATGCGGGAAAGGTTCGCGCTGGTGAAAAGACCATAAAAAAGGCACGCATTACTGCGTGCCAAAAAGTAACCCTAAAGGTTTGCCGAAACAGGGGAAGGCGTTTTCGGCAGTTTTTCCGACCGTGATCAGAACTTGTGGTTGATACCGACCTGAACGCCAGTCACGCTGTCATTCTCGAACCCTTTGCCACGGAAAAATTCGGCAACAGCCTTGTCTTCAAAGTCGGAATAGGCCAGCTGACCGTACAGGGTCGTCCGTTTGGAGAGACTGTAAAAATAACCGATGCTGTATTTCTTGACATCACCGGAGTCGTCTCTGGTCCAGTATGCATTGGTCGAGCCTTTGACATCCTTGACTTTCATCCAGTTGAACGAACCGGCAATTCTGTGTGCTCCGGTTTTATAGTCGGCCGACAGAATCCAGTTGTCCTGTTTTGAACGTATGTTTGTGTCTTTCAGTTTGCCACTGGCACTACCGAATTTCCATCCCTTGTCATCTGTTCTTTCGTAGCCCAGACCGATTTTGACCGAGCCGAATTTATAGGATGCGCCCAGACTCCAGACATTGGAATCGTTGGAGTCCGACAACCGGCTGTAGTTGGCCAACAGAAGGAGAGGACCGTTGTCGAAATTCAGGCCGAGGGCGAAACCGTCGTTGTCTGCGTTATTGCTGGTCAGAGTGTTATTGCCTGAATCCCTGGTGTTCTTGCCAAGGTAATAGGCTGCGGAAAATTTGAATCCGTTAAAAGTCGGAGAGTCGTAACGGGTGGCATTGCTGACACGGCTGGTACGCTGGCTGCCCAGAAGCATACTGCCGACACCTTCCTGATTGAACGGGTCGAGGCGGCGGAAGCTTTCAGTTGCGATTTCATTCATACGTCCCAGACGAACCGCACCGAAAGGCCCGGCCAGACCGACGTTGGATGCCCCTTCAAATTCAAGGTCGCCGTTCTTTGCGCCGTCATTGACATAGAACCGTTTTTCCAGCTGGAAGGTTGCCTTGTATCCGCTTCCGAGATCTTCGGTGCCCTTAAATCCCAGACGGCTGCTGTTCCATTCACCCATTTTCAGGTCCGAACCGGTTTCCTTGATAAAGCCGGTATCCATCAAGCCGTAAATCGTGACGTTGGATTGTGCATGTGCCATGCCGGCAAAGGCGGCCAATAAGGACAATGCGAGAAGTTGCTTTTTCATTGATCACTCCAGATGTAGTTTGTGTCTTTTTTTGCTGAGACAAACGCTGTTTTCTGCTTGCTCATGATCATCTAAAAGCTTTTGTGTGACGGTTTCGTGACAATGAAATAACGGGTTGGCAGTCTCGCGAAAAATAGCGGAAACGGCCCAAAAAACGTTGCATATGTGCATCGGCCCGTTTTTTTGCTGACAGGAGGAAAATGGTTGATGGCAAAGTGAATAATAAAAAAACGCGGATGTAACAATCCGCGTTTTTTTCATGACGATCGGTCTTATACGAGGTGATATTTCTTGGCAGGCGAACCGGTCAGGTTGGAAACGCTTGCGATGGCCTCTTCGAGATAGAACACTTCAAAAACGGGATTGTCTGCTGTCCTGAACACGGTACGAACCATTTCGCATTCGTCCATGATTCTGTTTTTGATGGCCATGTTGTTTTCGAAGACCACTTTTCCCGCCAGCCTCAGCCAGGTATGTTCCGGCGAGGCGACGGAGAGCTCGACGTAAGGTGCATTTTTCAGTTCGGCATAAACGTCTTTCCGGTTGCTGGTGCAAAACCAGAATTTGCCGTCGTCTTCCATCATGAAGTGGAAGGGCCTTACCTTGGGTTTGCCGTCAAGACCGATGGTAGCGAGAAACTGGACAGGGTTTTCCTTTAAAAAACGGACGATGACTTCCATATTGTCCTCCTTTCGTGTTGTCCGGCCTGACATGACAATCAGGACGGGCGGTGTTGATGACGGTGGAGGTTTGCCAATACTGAAGGTGTTAAAGCAGCCTCACCTTCATGGTATCCCCACTTTTTCATCTTTTCCATTATCGGCCGGGGAAAACAGGGCAAACTGTTGCGGCAAGGTCAGAAAATGTCTTTTTTGGATGGAGAAGGGGAAGGAAAATGGAAAAAAGGCGTGCAGATTGCGCTGCACGCCTTTTTTGAGGACAGTTTCAGAGTTGAAGGTCTGTTCGGAAGGGACGGAGAGTGTTTCCCTGCAGTCAGTTTTCCTAAAACTTGTGCGTCATGCCGAATTGTACGCCGGTGACGCTGTCCTCGTCGGAGCCATTGCCTCTCATATAGCCGGCCATGGCTTCCCTTTCATAATCGGTACGGGCGACCATGCCATAAAATGATGTCCTGTTTGACACATCGTATGTATAGCCGATCGCAATGGTTTTCAAGTCGGTCGAATCATTATTGTTATTCGTTCCTGCTGTTCCTGAAGCGGCTCCTTTTGTATCTTTCAGTTTGACATAATTGACCGAGGCGTTGACACGGCCATTGCCGGTTGCATATTCCATTCCCAGCTGGAGATTGGGCTGGTTTTGCCGGGTTTCCACGATATTGGTGGCGATATCCGGAGTGGCTTTTCCGGACAAAAATCTTGAAACCCTTTCTGTTGGATCTTGCGATTTTTCATAGCTCATGGAGAAACGCGCAGGCCCCATTGCATATCCATTGTTGTCTGCATTACCGGTTCCGGATTCCTTTGTATCCGTCATGAAAACCGACTGGTTTTTCGAAACATATGCGGACGGCAGACTGTTTCCTTTTTGTGTAAAAACGGATGACGCGAGCTTGACGCTGCGGCTGTCTTCCCGTGTTTTTCCGGTTTCAGGCAAATTATTCACGAACCGGTAATCGGCAAAATTCTTTTTTGCATTCCGCGAGGATTGTTTGACTGGAGTCTGACTTTTTTTATCGTTTGACAATGCAGCGAAGGGCTGTTTTTTCTGCCAGTGACTGGCATCTTCTGTTTTTCTGTTTCGAGTGGTGGCCTTGCGGGTTTTGCCTTTTCCGGATTTGACCGGAGTCTGCTTGCCGGAGTCGGTTTTGTTGACGGCAGCATGAGGGGAAACGCAAAGGAGTGCAGCAATAAGGCCGAGCATACCCGATACCAGCCATTTTGTACTGAAACGGGTGGCAGGAGGTGTTACAGGACAAGATATTGCATTTCTCATCGATACAACTCCAGGTAAAGGCTCTAAGACAATGAAATTTTATGATTTTTTTACGTTTACAACCTTTATTCTTACAATTTATCACACATAATTTTTCCTGACTATCGATTTGGGGCAATTATTTGCAAGTCAGGGAAAGATAAGGGACGTTAAGCGGATTTTCATCAAAAAAGGGACATATATCCCCTGCGAAAGAAAGAAAAAAAGGATTGAATGAGGCTTTTTTGATCATTCGTGTTAAAAAAGCGTACCCCGAAGGGGTACGCAGAAAATGACGACAACGTTGTTTTTGTTTTTCAAGGCAAATGAAACCGTTTTTCAGGCTCAGAATTTGTGGGTAATGCCGACCTGAACGCCTGTGACACTATCGTCTGCGCTACTGCCGCGATAGAAATCGGCGACCTGTCCGTTTTCAAAGTCCGACCAGGAGACCATGCCGTAGAGGGTTGTCCGTTTCGACAGTTTGTGCTCATATCCAAGCGAGTATTTTTTTATGTCCTTGCTGCCGTTCCATTTGCTGGAATGGTCGATGTCCATGTAACTGAACGAGGCATTGATCCGGCCTGCGCCAAGCTGGTAAACGAGACCCAGAAGCCAGTTATCCTGTGACGAACGTTTTCCGGATTTGACCGAGCCCAGTTTCCACCCCTTGTCATGCGTTTTTTCATAGCCGAGCGAAATTTTCGCCGGTCCGAAGGAATAGGCTCCACCAAGGTTCCAGACGGATGAATCGTTCGAATCGGCCAGACGGCTCCAGTTTGCCAGTGCCGACACGCCTCCGTTATCGTATTTGACCGATATGGCATAACCGTCGTTGTCGGCACCCTGATTTTTCATCGGGATATCACCGGTAGCGATGGAATCGCTGTTGGTATTTTTACCCAGGGAATATGTTGCGCCCAGTTTGAAGCCGGACAGGTTCGGACTGTCGTAGCGAACCGTATTCGAAAGTCGGGTCGAACGCTGGGAGCTTAAGAGCATACTGCCGACACCGAACTGGTTGAACGGGTCGAGGGTACGGAAAGTTTCCGTAGGCAATTCGTTCAAGCGGCCTAAACGGACGGCGCCGAAGGGACTGGAAATGCCGAGATTGGACGCGCCTTCCCAGTCCACACCACTGATGGTGCCATCGTTCAGGTTGAAACGTTTTTCAAGCTGGAACGTGGCCTTGTAACCGCTTCCGAGATCTTCCGATCCTCTAAAACCGATGCGGTTGTTTATGTTTTCTCCCATTCGACCATCGGAACCGGTTTCCTTGATGAAACCGGTATCGACAATGCCGTAAATGGTGACGTTGCTCTGGGCACATGCCAGTCCCGAAATCGAACCGAGTAGCGCCAGCGCCAAAAGGTTTTTCTTCATTATCACTCCGTAAATTGACAGGGGATTTGCAAATCCCTCTTTAATGATTGAAAAATGCCAGAAGACATTTTGTATAATGTATGCGAACCGCTATTCTATTTTTGAATAACGATACGCTATTCCGAATAGTAATAGCGGTTTGCACTGTGCTGGTGGTTTTTTTACATCATTCGAGCATTCATCAAATTTTTTTCATGAATAACGGTGCGATTGCTTTGGTCCAGTCACCCTTTTTCGCCGGTTCAAAAGGAACAGGTCCGGAAGATTGTTTGCAGGGAAAAATAAAAGGGGAAGACGATAGTGCAGGATAAAGAGAACTTTTTGGCTATATGGCGTTTGGGTGTTTTTACGTTTTGGGGCGGGAAAAACAGGGCTGGACTGTCAAAAGGAATCTTCAGGCGTCGTCGTGATTCCTGTCATGGGGACCCGGAATACGTTTCGTGGACGGTGCAGAGTGGATTTTGATTTCCTTTTCAGTTTCCACATGGCCGGAAAGGACAATGTAGCGTTTTCGCGGGTCGCGTGCAGGTGAGGGAGGTATGTCTTTTTGGTGACATTTGCAATGACAGGCAGCGTCGGTGGCTGCCTGCATGTCATGCTTTAAAGACTCTTGCGAACGGATCGGGATGATATTGACGAAGAAAGAAACGAATACCCCGATCAGGGTGTCGAGCATGCGGTTCAAGGCAAAACCGGAAATACTGGTGTCGGTTCCGTGTGTGACGGTCACACTCAGAAAAGCGATGCAGGTAATGTTCGTCAATGCGTTCTTGCGCATGAAATCGACGAGATATTTGAAGGGCGCAAGTGCAAAAGGGTGTTTTTCTTCCTGTTTGGGGCTGGTGATTTTGAAATGGGGCGGTTTTTTGACGATCTCGGCAAGAAACATGAGTGGAATGATGCAAAACGAGATCAACAAATAGGCAAAGACGGGATGCGACTCGAGTTCGATGCCACGGATCAGGAAAAGCACGAACATGCCGGTGAAACCGCCGATAAGGGTGCCGATTGTCCGGTTCAGCCCGATACGGAACGTACTCTTGATTTCAGGTTGCAGGCAAATCACCGCCGCGATGGCCGAATAAAACGGCGCACCGGTTCCGATATCAAAAAAAAGATAGATCAGACAGCAGATAAAGACCGATATCGCTGCCTTGATGATGACGATTCCCATATCAAGTTGATAATAAAGACAGTTTTCATATCTTAGCCAAAAGAATTGCCAAAGTTCTTGACCTATGTTTTTCTTTCGTGAAATTGACGCGGGATTTTGCCGCCTTTGGGCAAATAAAGAGAGAAGAGAGGGGAAAAACAGGCAAACCGGTCGTATGGAGGGAGAATTGTTTTCTACTCCACGTCATGCGTTTCGCGTCCGGTGGCATTCGCTTCGGCGCCCATCGGGATGATATTGACGAAAAAGGAAACGAATACGCCGATCAGGGTATCGAATATGCGGTTCAATGCAAACCCTGAAATGCTGGAGTCTGCGCCGTGCGTGATTGTCACGCTCAAAAAGGCGACGCAGGTGATATTGGTCAGGGCGCTTTTGCGCATGAAATCGGCAAAAACGATCAGTGGGGCGATACTGAAGAGGTTGTTTTGCCGGGCCTTTTCAAGAAGGTGTGAAAGAGGGCCTCTTTTGAAGGATTCGGCCAGAAACATCAGGGGAATGATGCACAGGGAAATCAGGAAGTTTTTAAGGGTCGGAAAGGAAAACAGGGAGAATTCCCGCAGAATGAAGAGGATCGCCATTCCCGTAAAACCGCCGATCAAGGTACCGATCGTCCGGTTCATGCCGATCCGGAAGGTGCTTTTGATTTCCGGCTGCAGGCAGATGATCGCTGCAATGCCCGAATAAAAGGGGATACCTGTGCCGATATCGAAGAATTCGTATATCAGGCAACAGATGAAAACGGACAACGCCGCTTTAATGATCAATTTTCCCATAGCATAGCTTGAAGAGGCGACCGTTTTTGTACAGGTCAGACATTCCGGATGGCAAGTTTATCAGTTAACGGGAGTTCGTTCCATTCAGGAAAACCGAATGAATATTTTATAAAATATACATGGCACTTGCTATTTGCTGAATGGTTCATCCAGCGAAGTTTCTTTATTCGTCCTATTAACGTTTCCAAGCCACCTGTACGGTGGTTCACGGCGATTATGACTAACAAAAAGGTGCCATGATCTTCTAAGTCACCTACACGGTGGTTCACCGTACAAATCTTCTGATCAATTCTTCCAGAATCTTCTAAGCCACCTACACGGTGGTTCACGAGAACACCTCGACATTGGTCGATATCTTCAACTTCTAAGCCACCTACACGGTGGTTCACGTACGGAAATGCGCGGGTGTCCGGCGATGCGTCTTCTAAGCCACCTACACGGTGGTTCACCGTTATGCCAGTCCGCAGTTAATTCCGTCGGTCTTCTAAGCCACCTACACGGTGGTGGTCTATCTACAATGCAACTATCTGACTTCTAAGCCACCTACACGGTGGTTCACAAATTGAATACACAAAAATTGACGGGTTTCCGCTTCTAAGCCACCTACACGGTGGTTCACTGACCTTGGCTGCTACTGCCATTGCCGGTCTTCTTCTAAGCCACCTACACGGTGGTTCACGCAAGGCGTTGTACTGGACTGCAGTGGAGTTTCTTCTAAGCCACCTACACGGTGGTTCACATCGTATACTTGCTGTTGGTAATGCTGCGTCTCTTCTAAGCCACCTACACGGTGGTTCACATGACGCAGGCAAAAGAGGACCTGATCACATTCTTCTAAGCCACCTACACGGTGGTTCACCGTCTGAATTGAATGGCGATGATTTACCATTACTTCTAAGCCACCTACACGGTGGTTCACTTCTTGATGGAAAAACATCTAATCCGGTTCACCTTCTAAGCCACCTACACGGTGGTTCACCAAATTCGAAATTTTTTACGTGGTTGATTAAACTTCTAAGCCACCTACACGGTGGTTCACGAGGACATATGGCCGAGCCGGGCGCTGTATTGCTTCTAAGCCACCTACACGGTGGTTCACATTAATTCATCCAGTGCCTCGGCATTTTTATCCTTCTAAGCCACCTACACGGTGGTTCACGGTTTCCTTGAATGAGTAATAAAAAAGCCCCCCTTCTAAGCCACCTACACGGTGGTTCACTAGACAATTTTTTGAAAAAATCCTTGTTTATTATTGACTTGTCTCCTTTTTCACCGTTTGACCTTCGTTTTTTCATGAATTTTCAAGTAGTTGATTTTAAACGACTTTATTGCATGCCTCAGAAATGAAGGTAAAAAGAAGGTCAAGCACTTCCTTGTCCTGACAGTATTCAATCAGGGAATTTCGGAAATCTTTCTGGTTGTCGCCCCGTTTGGCACTGAGAAAGGCCAGTGGCATGACGCAGGCGTCCTTGATCAGGTCGGCGATGTCGAAGACGAGGGCGCCCCGGCGGGTTTTTCCGTGGAGAAGGGGAAGTGAGAAGCTGATGCCCATGCCGCACAGGGCAACGGAAGCATAGCCGTAGGCGATGTAGTTGCCGTGATCGAGGTATCCATTGACGATATCGGCGAGGGTATCGTTTTTTCGTTCGCCTTCCTTGCGGCTGAATTCGATTTTGAAACCCTGTGCCAGCAAGGCGTACAAAGCTCTGGCCCAGCGGGCTTCGATGAGCAGAAGCGCTTCGGCGTTTTTGGCATTTTCGATGTCTTTTTTGAAGGTATCGATGTACGTATCGGGAAGCTGGATGCCACGTTTGACAAGTTCGATGTTGTCTTTCCAGTATCGTCCGGTCAGATCGGCCCGGGTGATGAGCAGATGTCGAGCCAGTTGTGTTCTTTTTTCTTCATCGAACCAGTGACTGACCCATGTCTGCATGTATTCAGTGGGCCGGTATTCGCTTTGTGGTGCGAGCATGGTCATGTCCAGTGCACCGAACAGCGGAGAACCGCCCGATCCGCAAAAGCCGACCATGACGTTGGATTCGGCCAGTCGTCTCACGGCAGCGTCGGTGATGGAGGTTCCCTTGCCGAGCAAAAGGAAAGCCGTATTGCGTTCCGGGATGTTGAAGTATTTTTCAACGTCCGTTCCATCCTGCGTCAGGTAAACGATCCGGTTGTCCATCTGGATGACTTTTGCGTGTTCCAGATAGAAAACGTTGGCTCTTTTCGAGAGCATGACGGCTCGCGGGTTGATTTGGGGCTTTCCTTTCGCTGGCGTATTCATGACGGTTCCGGCAGGTAAAATGGCTTGTCTGTCGTTGAAAAGCCATAGCTGTTCGGCAGGCATTCTTCCCCGGAGGGTTGGCCGTCGATCCGGTTGATGAAGAAGGAATAGCTTTGCCCGGTGCTCTTGCTATGGACGATGAAGAATTCCATACCTTTGTCACGAGCTTGTTTCATTCGTCTCTGGCGAAGAAGCCCTTTTTCCTCACCTGTTTTCCGGTCGGACTTGTCCGTGGGGATGCGATAGCGGCAATATGATTGCCATTTTTTGACGGAAAGGGTTTCGACGCTGACGGGATAGCTCAGCCGGACGTAGTCGCGTATCCATCGATTGGGCGTCAGGTATGCGACGAGCTTGTCCAGATCGTCGCGGGAGGACGCGAATACGCGCAGCCGGTTTCGTTCTTTGGGCAAGGCGACGGCATAGTTGTGCGGATTCTGGCTGAAGAAGGCATGCAGGATGCCAAGCAACCGGTTTCGCATGGCCGGTGCCGGACTGAATTCGTCTCTTCCTCCTTCCGGCATGTCGAGTTCGAAATACCAGTTCGGTTTCATCAGTTGTCGCTCCCTGAATAGACGCCGCCACGGATGATGCAGGCAAGAAGGAACATGCCGTCTTCGGTGTCCGGATCGAGATCGGTGATTTTTTCCATCAGGCGGAAACCGGATGACTTGTTGTCTGCCCTGAAGAATTGCTGTGCATCGAGGCTGGCGCCGTTCGGTTCGACCGGAATGGGGATGTTACGGTTTTCAAAGCCGGGATACCAGGTATCGATGGTGCGCAGGGCATTGCTGATTTTCTGATCGCGGATGGCGGCCTGACCGAGGTATTCGATGGTATGGGCTTCCTGTTTTGACGGGATACCGCCAACGAAATACAGGGAGCGGGCAAATCCCCTGGATTTGTTTTCCAGATAGTTTTGTGATGGGAAGACTTCCAGCGGGCCTTGCATGCCGAAGTCGACGCGGGCGCTGATTCTCAGGCGTGCCTGCCGGTCGCCTTTCAGGCCTTTGACGATGACGTCAGCCAGTTTTTTCTCGTCTTCACTGATATTGTCGAAAGTATTCAGGGGAACGTCCAGTGCATTGAAAGTGACGGAAAAACCGGAAGCGGATTTTTCATCGCTGTCGTCTACCCTGATCTGGATGGATTCGGCAATGGTCCGGTTGCGCCAGAGGAAACGGCCGTTGGCGATATTGCGGGCATAGCGGCAAGCCACTTCGACAATGCCTTTGCCGTTTTTGGCCTTGTCGATGAATTGGGCGACATTGTCACGGAAGGTTTTGATGTCGTCCATGGAATCGCCTTTTCCGGCAGCACAGGCAAAGAGGGCATCGGAGAGGTCAATGAAACGGAGGTCGAACTGCACGGAGAGGGCATTTGCGCTGACATCCAGTTTGGCCGAGTCGGTTGTCTGGATATTGCTGACTTCGTCCCGTTTGGCGCTGGCGACGGTCGCTTCGGTCGCTTTTTCAGACCAGGTCTTGTTGATGTTCTGGGTGCCGCGGATACCGTGACGGATGACGGGCAGAGCCGTTTTGTCTTTTCCGGAATACAGATTGTAAAAGAGAGCATCGGTTGGAAACATGCAGCGCTGAAACGAGAGAACTCCGGGCAGTTTTTTCATTCGGGTAGCCATGATGGATGAATTCCTTTCAAATAATTAGTCGAGATTTTCACTATCCTGATGCAGTCGGTAGACGTCGTCTTTTACCCATTCGGGTTTCCAGAGGACGGTTTCATAGTCCTTGTCGAACTGGCGTGACGAGCGGTACTGGACCAGCCCGACAAGCGGTTCGGCAAAGGCATGTTCGTAGCCTTCCCGTGCACCTTCGCGGGATGCGTAGGGGGTCAGCATGGCGTACCCGAGGCAGGCGGCCGAAAGCCATGTGTTGCCTGTTTCGCTTTCATATCGCGTACCCAACCGGTCTATGAAGGTTTGGGCGGGATTGTCTGAAGTACCGGTTTTCATGAGATCGCTTCTGTCCATGACGAAAAATCCGGCGGGCAGGTCGTCAATGGCCTCGTCAAGGTCGTCGTATTGCCCGGGTTCGCCATGGGAAATGATATGGCCACCGGAAAAGCGGGCCTTGTGCAGGAACCGGTTGACGCCAGCCATGGATTCCAGATTGTCGATGTCGATAATCAGGCTGAGCCGCAAATGGGCATTGGCTACGGGCTGGAGGGACAGGGCATGTTCGTTTTTGGATGAGTAATCCTTTTTGGGCTTGTTGGAAAAGGTGAAGGCGGCGCCCCGTCGTTGCTGGAGCGACAGTCTTCCATAAAACGATTGACCCAGTACATCCATATGATGATGAATGTAGGCCGTTCCATTGACACGGACGTTTTTGCCCAGTTGCCGTCCCATGGCATGGGCGAAAAAGAAAGCGGCCATGACAGGAGGCCCACCCAGCAAAAACGAGCTGTGATGGATATTGGCTGTCTGGACACGCATGTCGGGAATTAACAGGTAACTCATCTGAAATAATCCTCCAGCTGGTTTGTCAGGTCCATTTTGGCGACGTCGTCCAGCGGAAAGAGGAGAATGGATTCCCCGTCTTTGACATGGCGGACGTTGACGATGGCATCGGCGATATATTCAGCCATTTCGCGGGGCCAGTTCATTTCACGCCCTGTCCTGTCTTTTTTGTAGTCTGTTTTTCTCAGGCGCGGGTCGATGAGGCCACGGATAACACCGTGGACCTTCCGCGAAACGAGTTCATATTCCGGCTCGATTCCCGTTTCGAAAAGGTGTTCCTGCGGCAGATTTTCCCGATGTTTCCAGAGCAGGGAAAAGGCTTGTTGAGCCTGAGCTTCGACCAGTGCTCCAAGACCATGAAAATGCGTCGTTTCACCATCGCGGTTTTTCATGTTCGTTTGCATGGTGTTTTTTTCTTTGTCGGTCAGTTCATCACGATAGATGCTGTAACGGATCAGCGCATCCCAGTAAGGGCCGTATCGGCTGAAGTCGAATGTCAGGCCCTTGTGATAGATTGACAGGGCATGTCTCAGACGGGCATCCTGTGGCGGAGCGGAAACCAGAATGGGTTGCTGCATGTTTCGCGTCAGACGACCCACATTTTGCGGGTTGGCTCCGCCAATCCCCATGCGAGCCTGCCGGATAAAGGAAAATGGGGACGTTTTTTTGGTCTTTGCGGCGTCGGATGCTTTCCGGTTATGTTCCAAAACGAGACCGTCCTCGTTATTGAACAGGATATGGCAGACACTTCCGGACGTGATCGGTGTGACGGCCACGTATCCGCCGGGGGCGTTTTCTTTCGGGATCAGCAACTGTCTCAGGCGAAGATCGACCTTGCCGGTACCGAGTTCGAAGCGTTCGTCACGAATTTTTTCAAGAAGTGGCCGGATGCACGCCTTTTCTTCGGCGGTGGCTGCATCGGCGAACGGATCGTTTGTCTGGCAAGCCATGAGTTGTTTGATGATGCCTGCCTGTGCTGCGCCCCCTTCGGCGTAGTCCAGTTCCAGTTCGACACCGGCGTTTATCAGCGTTCGCGCGCTGACGTAAGGCAGATCCAGTCCGTCGCCTGCGGTCAGCCGGATGCCGGCAGCCGAGGCGTTGGAATTGACGGTCTTGGAACTGAAATGTACCAGTTTTTCAGCCGTTTTCCGGTAAGTTTCTTCACTCTGGTGTTTCCAGGGATTTGCAGCCTGTTTTTTTGTGGTCGATGTAGAAGGTGCTTCGTCGCTTTCTTCTATCGGTTCAGTCGATTCCTGCACGGTTTGTCCTTTCCATCAACAGGGTTGAAAAAATAACTCAGGTTTTGATCCGTTTGATGCCGAATCCCAAATCATAGTCGAATCTGGCGTCCGGACGATAGCTTAACAGTTCGGCCTGCATGCCCCGCTCCTGTGGTATATCCATTTCGGCACAGAGCGCCATCATTTTTTCAGGGGATGCATCCAGCCATGCATTCGGCAGGGCAGCGGTCTGGCATATCGATGTCCTTGTCTGTCGTCTCCAGTCATCGATGACGCGGCCGGTTTTCGGGTCGATAACCCGTTCCAGTTTGTAGAAATCAGTTTGTCCGTCGTCGTAAACGACTTTCCATTGCTGTTTTTGCGTGCTCCGGTCGCGAAGTGGCGTCCTGTCGTATGGGCCTTTCGTCAGCAGCCAGCTATGAACCGGTTGTCTGACGAAGTGTCCGTCAGTGCCATAGTATGGCGCCAGACGGGCTGCGGTGGTTTTGTCATCTTCTCCGGCCAGCAGGCAGGTATCGGTATCGAATCGCAAGCGGGCATCGATTTTCAGGACCGGGACATCGTTCTCGACAGTCCAGGGGAGCAGTTCGGCGAGATCGTGGGTTTTGAAGCCTCCCTTTCGTTTGCCCTGTTTTTCATATCCCGGGTAGATGAAAGCGGCCAGTTCAGGCCGGTCGTTTTCGGCATTGATGCAGTGTTTCAGGTTGAACTGGAGGATGGCGACATTGGGCGACGGGTTGATGACCAGCCTGTGGCGGTTGATGCGACCGGCTGTCTGGACGATGGATGGCGAGCTGGACGGTTCGATGACGCCCCAGTCAAAATCGTGATCCCGTCCGATTTCTTCCACCGGAGTCGCCACAACGATAAAAGGAATATCCTCCGCCGGGGTGTCGGCGATAAAACGAATGATTTCCGGATCATTTAATATGGCCGTGTTTCCGTTTTTGCGTGAGAGGAGCTGGTCAAGCCGTCGTTCCTTGTGAAAACGGGCCATCAGAAATTCCTGCGAATGGTAGCAGGCTAGACAGGCGTTGGGCATCTGCCTTGCCAGAAAACGGGCCAGATCGATGGCGGTGGAGACATTGGCGACGCGTATCAGTCCGAAAGACACATATTTTCCGCTTTGACCGAACGGCCATCGCTGGAAGCGGTGCATGGTACAAGCGGCGTCATATACGGCATTGAACCATCCTGTCCGGGTCTGTATGGCAACCGGGTGCAGCATGGCTTTGCGGTAAGCCGGTTTCTGGCTGACGCTCCTGGCAATATCGTTCAGGCGTGCCTGATAAGTCTGGCTGAAACCGGCGTTTTCGCCTTCGATATAATCAGTTTGAGGTGGCAGTTCATCGTCGATCATGGCACGAATGAAACCCAGGGAAAGTTGTCCCTCTTTTTTGTGTAATTCAAGCCGGTTGAGCATGTCCACACCGGAACGGAAGGCACGTTCGATTGCCGTCGCGACGGGCAGCGACAGGGTGGCGGAGGAACAGATGACGTTTCTGCGGAACAGGGCGGCCAGCTGGACAAGACGCAGGACGGCGACCATGGCTTCCGGTTCGTATCCGTCGATTTCATCCAGTACCAGATCCGAACTCATGAGTCGCATCAGCGCCTTGACGTGGTGTCCCTGTGAACCCGGTGTACCTGCTGCGATAATGAAATCGACAGTCGATACCAGAAGGGGTGAGCCGATCAGCAATTTTTCGGAACCTTTTTTTAGAAAGGCATCCATCCATTCAGGAGTCAGATGGGTATTGCCAACGCAAATGAAGTCGCTTTCCGGGAGGTTTTCGTCAGTATTGTCCGGATCGTCCAGCGATGGCCGGCCGTTTTTCAGTGCATTGGCCTTGTTGAACAATTCCTGTGTCGTCCTGTCACCGATGACGGTTGCCAGTTCATCAGGCCCGATTCCGAGATCGGCAGACAGGGCCGCGCCTGTTTGCAGGGTCAGGCTTCTGAGGTTCAAGGCGATGGACAGGCGTGGCTGTTCTTCACGAGAGAGGAGGCAGCCGATCCGGGCATTCATCCGGGTTTTCCCTGATCCGGTTCCCGCCATATTCAGGACAAGAACAGGGCAATCCGGATGTTTCTCGCGCATATCGGCAAGCGATTGTGCGCATCGGTTTTGCCAGGCGAAACGCCCATCCGGATCGGCGCTCGCCATGATCTTTTCGACGCTTTCTTCCGAGAGGCCAGAAAGATTCCGGCTGTGCAGGCGTTTCTGCTGCAAGGCGGTCAATTGAGCCATATGCCAGACAGCCTCGGCTGCACGTTTTCCAACCTCTTTCAGGTGTTTTTCCAGCGGCTGGTTGAGGTCTTTTTTCCCGGATTCAAACCAGTCCGTATTGGCGTACAGCGTTCCATCGTTTTTTCCGGGCTGTTTTTCACGTTCGGCTGAAACGACGTGATCTGCAAAGATCAGGGCAGCGCGAGCATAAACGAGAATGGCGCGCCAGAAAAGCGTATCGTCACTATCGTATTTTTCAAGCAGTTTCTTTTCCAGTTTTATGTAATCGTCGAGGATAGCCGGAGAAAAAAATCCGGCCGGGCTGATCTGTTCGATGCACGGATCGGGTGTTCTGACAAGCCATTCTCCTGATGTCGGGATACTCGGACCGTTCGTATTTCCGTTGTCATCGTTCAATGGAAGGTTGTGGTGGCTCAGGATCAGGAAATCGATAGCTTCGGTCGCGGATGAAATCGCTTCGCTGGAATCCGGAGCGATTTTGCGGGAGGCAAGGACGAAGTCGCCGATCCGCGTTTTCAGCGCTTCCCAGCTTTTTACCCAGTCGCCCCCGTTTTGGCGAAGAGCTTGCAACAGTTTGACTGAAATCCATTCGTGCCGGACATCGTCTTTCAATGGTGCCTGCTGGTTCAGTTTGTCCTGAAAACGGCGGGAACTTTTTCCGATATCGTGAGTTTGACCGGCAGCCTGCGCCAGCAGGGAAGCCGTACGGGCCCATAAAGGCGTGAAAACAGACGTCTTTGTGGATTTTGCTTTGGTTCCTGACGGAAAATGTCCGTTCGGACCGAAAGTGGAACGGGACCCGACAGTCCAGAGCAGTTTCATGCGCCTGCGGCCATCGTTACGGTAACAGGCAACGGCAGTCTGGCGGGTAGCGGTTTTTTTGAGTGCCGTACGGAGTTCGGTCAGGGCTTCCTGCGTGATCGGGGTCGACCATGTTTTTTCACCGACACGCAGCGCATAACTGTCCAGCAGGGCCCTTGTTTTTTTGATAGCCCTTTTTTCACATGCCGAGACAAGCAGAATGTGCATATGTCGTCCAGTTCAGGCCGGTTTGAAAACCGGTATCGTTTACATCCGATTGGTTGATGAAACTGCCGAGACAGGTTCATTATAAAATGACACATTCGGGTTCATTGCTTGCGGGAAAGAAAAAACAGATATTTACGTGTAAATGTGTTTTTTTGTTGGAGAAAACAGACGGGCAATAAAAGATTGATTGTGGAAATTTATCAGCAGAATACGTTTTTTTATAAATTCATTCAGTTTCATTGCGAAAGCCAGCTGCACAGGGGATCACTAACATTCGGCATAAACGTATGCAATGCCGAAATTCTGAGCCACTTACGGTGGATCACCTTGCCAGGGCAATTCTTGAAAAGAAATTTGAGCTTACAAGCCACCTGTGCGGTGGATCACATGCGGGAAGGAGCTAAACACCGTCAGCTACCCTTCTAAGCCACCTGCTCGGTGGGTCACTGTATCTCATTGCCTGTTGCTGGTATGTATTTCTTCTAAACCACCTGCACGGTGGATCACGAGACACAAGCGAACCAACGCATACGGCTTTCCTTCTAAACCACCTACACGGTGGATCACGGGAAAAAGATTATTTCACTACTGCGCGGCCTCTTCTAAACCACCTACACGGTGGATCACGGCAGGCCGATATTTTTACGATCCGGAATACTCTTCTAAACCACCTACACGGTGGATCACAATCCGGCGCATGAATGAAATCACCGTACATGCTTCTAAACCACCTACACGGTGGATCACAAATTAGACTCATGTTGTAAGAATGACAACAACTTCTAAACCACCTACACGGTGGATCACTAGACAAATAATTTGATAACTACTTGTTTATTCAGTATTTTAAGCGAATTGGACTGCTTTGACCTTCGTTTTTTTACAAATTTTCAACTCATTGTTTTTTATAACTTTTTTAATGGGGTGCATTTTTGAAGGTCAGTCAAGATGAGATGAAGGTATACGGTTTTATCGTTTGATAGATGGATAAGGCAGAGAATTTTCTGCTTGAACGGACTGAAGTCTGGTGCGATGTTTTATACAGCTGTTTTCAAAGCACCTGATTCATGACTTCGTATATTTTGTCGGGGTCGAGCGGTTTGGCGATGTGGCCGGTCATTCCCGCCCGGGTGGATTTGGCAATGTCTTCGATGAAGGCGTTGGCAGTCAGGGCGATGATGGGGATTCTGGCAGTGTCAGCTCTGGCAAGGTCACGGATGGCACGGCTCGCCTCGTGGCCGTTCATGACGGGCATCTGGATGTCCATGAAGATGATGTCGTAATGGTTTTCCGGCGTGCCCAGTATTTTGTCGAGCGCGATTTGTCCGTTTTCAGCTGTATCGATGTCGATTCCGGTCAGTTTCAGGAATTCGACGGCGATTTCCATGTTCAGTTCGTTGTCTTCAACCAGCAGGGCACGTTTGCCTTCGAATGTCCGTCTGGCACATGATGGGGAAACGGCTGTTTTTGCTTCGATGTCGCCTTCCATGATTTTGAAAGGGATGGTGATGGTAAAGGTGGTTCCCTTGCCGGGTTCGCTTTCGAGCTGGATGTCGCCATTCATGAGCTGGACGAGGTTCTGGGTGATGGTCAGCCCCAGGCCGGTTCCCTGTATCTTGTTGATGCGGGTATCGTTGCCGCGCTCGAAAGGGTCGAAGATTCTGGCCTGCACGTCTTTGCTCATCCCGTAACCGTTGTCGGCAATCCGTATTTCGATAGTGGTGTATCCGGTCGGAGCCCCGATTTTGTCTCGTATGTTCAGGTCGATTTTGCCGTTGGACGGCGTGTATTTCACGGCGTTGGACAAGAGGTTTTGCAGGATTTGCTGAAGATGGGGCCCATCTCCGATCACGTTTTTATGAACGAGACGGTCGGTATTGACGGTGAACCGGTGATGTTTTTGCACGATGAACGGCCCGATCATTTCGATGGCGTTTTTGACCAGCTCTTCAAAATCGAATGCCTGTTCTGCCAGGATCAGATTGCCGCTTTCGATTCGCGACATGTCCAGTATTTCATTGACCAGTGTCAGCAGATGCCTGGAGGAAACGGAAATGGATTCGAGGCATTTTCTGACGCGTTCGTTGTCTTCGATGTTCCGGTTGGCCATCTGGTTCATGCCGAGGATGACGTTCAACGGCGTGCGGATATCGTGGGACATGCAGGACAGGAAACGGCTTTTGGCGGCATTGGCCTTGTTGGCGGCATCGCAGGCGTCTCTCAAGGCCTGTCGTTCGAGGGCTTCCTGTTTTTTCTGCTGGTGGATATTCTGGGTGGCCAGAATCACTTTGGAAGGAATGCCGTTTCTGGTTTCCATCGGGATGAATTGCAATCGCAGCCACTGGTATTCATTATCGTAGCGTCTTCTGTATTCCAGTTCGTAAAATGAATTCTGTGACGAAATGGAACGGGCAATGATGTCCGGATCGATGGATTGTATGAGACGTTCGCGGTCTTCGGGATGGACGAATGTATCGCAGTATTTTCTGAATGTGGGGGAAAATGGCGCTGAATCGGGAAGGATGGACAGATCGGTGATGTCATTTTTGACGGTTTTGTACTGGTCCGTTTCCAGATCGATGGCATAGACGGTCAGATAGGTTTCCGCCAGTGCATTCAAAAAGTTCTGGTTTTCGTTATATTGCTGTTCGAGTGTATTGAGCCATTCCGTTTTCTGTTGCGACGTTTTTTCCAGCTCGTGGTTGGCCAGCCGGATTTTGTAATTGTTGAAGGCCAGATCGGACAGGAGTTGTGCCTGCATGTAGAGGAAGTTGGCGAGCGCATCCATTCTTTCCCTGGAAACGACGTTGATGTTTTTGGCTGCCGCAAGGCAACTGTCGGCATCGATGCCCAGGCTGGCGGCAATGTCCCTGAACTGTTTTTCTTCCGGCGCCTGTCCCAACACCTGTCCGCCCATGACAGAGCCGATGAAATGCCCGTCGACAATCAGCGGTGCCGCAAAATCGACGAGTCCGCCGTGACAGGTATAGATGGCCGGTTTCCCGGTTTCCATGGCCTGTTGTCCGCCCAGTTTGTCGCATTCCTCGCAACGCCTTCGTCCTTCGGGCGATTGCCGGATGATGTCCATGCAAAAGTGTGAAAAGCAGGTGGGCTCCGTGACGGGAATACCGTTGGCATCAGCAATGACCGCCGCAATTCCGGTCATATCGGAAAAACTGCTCTGGAATCGTTGAAGGGTTTCAACGTCTAAAAGATCGGTCAGATGCAGTCTGTCCATACGCGCGTTTCCAGTTGGCTGCTTTTGGCAGGATTAAATATTCTTTCCGGAATTTGATAATAAACGGAATAAATGCCTTTTTCCAGCAGGAAATTCCTGTCTGGAATTTTTTAATACATGTTGAGTTGGTCCGGCCGATTTACCTTTTTTGTTGATTGATGAAGCCGGAAATAAAAAAACGCCGTTTTCCGGCGTTTTTTGAAGATGTGAATCTGGCGGCAGTCAATCCTCGTAAGGGTTGGCGATTCCCAGTTTTGCAAGGATCTGTTTTTCAAGCGTTTCCATTTCTTCCGCTTCCTCGTCGTTCAAATGGTCGTAACCCTGCGCATGCAGGGTACCGTGAACGACGAGATGGGCGGCATGGGCTTCGAGCGATTTGCCCTGTTCTTTCGCTTCCTTTTCCAGCACGTCGGTACACAGGACGATGTCGGCCTGTGCCATTTGTTCCGGGATGTCGTCCCGATCCGCTTCCGGTTCGGGCCGGGATGGAACGGCGTCTGTGAGGTCGAATTCGTCCATGTCGTCATAGGGGAAGGTCAGCACGTTGGTGGCGTAATCCTTTTCGCGGTATTCACGGTTCAGGGTGCGGCCTTCTTCGGCATCGACAAAGCGCAGGGTGATGACGGCTGGCATTTGGAGGGCAGCCTGTACCCAGCGGCGCAGTTTCGGACGCGTCAGGGTGGTTTTCAGGCGTTCGTCCGGATACTGGACGGAGAGTGACAACGACTGTTTTGAACTCATTTCTTTTCTGCTTTCACGGCTTCTTTCTTTTTGGCTGGAGTGGTTTCTTTTGCCTTTGCCGTTTCTTTGGCTTCTGCGGATTTTGCTGCCGTTTTCGCTTTTGTTTCGCCTGCTTTCGCGGCTTCCTCCGCCTTGACGGCTTCGGTAATGGCGATTTCAGCTTCTTTCATGCGTTCGTCGTTATTCTTGCGCTTGTCCGAGCTTTCGTAAGCGTCAACGATGCGGGCGACCAGCGGATGGCGCACGACGTCGGCACTGGTGAACTGGCAGAAGGATATGCCGCGCACGTTTTTCAGCACGTTCAGGGCATCGATCAGGCCGCTTTTCTGGTTGCGTTGCAAGTCGATCTGGGTCACGTCGCCGGTGATGACAGCCTTGCTGCCGAAACCGATACGGGTCAGAAACATTTTCATCTGTTCGGGCGTCGTGTTCTGGGCTTCGTCCAGAATGACGAACGCGTGGTTCAGGGTACGGCCACGCATGTAGGCAAGAGGAGCGATTTCGATGGCCTGTTTTTCGAACAGTTTTTGTACACGTTCGAAACCGAGGAGGTCGTATAAGGCGTCGTACAGCGGACGCAGGTAGGGATCGACTTTCTGGGCAAGGTCGCCGGGCAAGAAGCCCAGCCGTTCGCCCGCTTCGACGGCGGGGCGCGTCAGGATGATGCGCTGGACGGCGTCACGTTCCATCGCGTCGACGGCGCACGCTACGGCGAGGTAGGTTTTGCCGGTACCGGCAGGGCCGATGCCGAAGGTGATGTCGTGTTCGAGAATGGCTTTCAGGTAATCGACCTGACGGGGGGTACGGCCGCGCAAGTCGTTGCGACGGGTTTTCAGCACCGGATTGGTCATTTCGGATTCGACCAGTACGGCGGCAGGCACGCCAGCCGCGAGATTGTTGTTGATCGCGCGCTGTTCGACGAGAGCGAGCTGGATGTCGTTGATCGAAACGGGTTTATCGGCAGCGGCATAGAAATCCTCGATGACTTGCAGGCCAAGGGAGGCGTTTTTGCCGCTGATGATGAAATTGCCGCCACGACGGGCGATTTCGATATCCAGCGCTGCCGAGATCTGGCGCAGGTTTTCGTCGAGTGCTCCGCACAGGTTCGAGAGCCGGGTGTTGTCGACCGGTTCAGGGGTGTAGTAGAGGATATCGGGGTTGTCTTTGTTTTTGCTTTTCACAGTCGCTCCGTTTGTTGACGTGAAGGATAGTCTTTATTGTAAGCTCGCAAACCGTTTTTGTTTTGTCTTTTCTCGTTGAAAAAAAGCTTATTTTCCGGCATCGGTCAATATCCCGCGTAACGCGAAGTTAAGGGTTTCGGTGATGTCGACGTCGATTATTTTGCCAATCCACTGTTTCGGATCGTCGCCGCCGGGGATGTGCACGACGCGGTTGTTTTCAGTCCTGCCCTGAATCTGGCCCGGGTTTCTCTGGGACAGGCCTTCGATCAGGACACGTTCGGTTTTCCCGACCATTGCCATGTTGTGCTGGCGCGTCTGTTCCTCGATCCGGGTCTGGAGGCGTTGCAGGCGGTCTTTGCGGACATCCAGCGGAATGTCGATCGGCAGGGCGGCGGCAGGCGTTCCGGGACGCGGACTGTATAAAAAGGAAAAACTGTTGTCGAAGTCGATGTCGTCGATCAGCTTCATCATGGCGTCGAAATCCGCATCGGTTTCGCCGGGGAAGCCGACGATGAAGTCGCTCGAGACGAGCAGGTCGGGCCGGATGGCTTTCAGCCGCCGGATGATGGATTTGTATTCAAGTACGGTGTAGCCCCGCTTCATGGCCGCCAGTATGCGGTCGGAACCGTGCTGGGCCGGCAGGTACAGGTGGCTGACGAGTTGCGGTACGCGTTCGTATACGTCGATCAGTCGCTGGGTGAATTCTTTCGGATGGCTGGTGACGAAGCGGATGCGTTCGATACCGGGGATGTCGGCGACGGTTTCGATCAAAAGGGCGAAGTCGGCGATTTCTCCGCCAGCCATTGCGCCACGGTATGCATTGACGTTCTGGCCCAGCAGGGTGATTTCTTTCACGCCCTGTTCGGCCAGTCCGATGATTTCAACGAGCACGTCTTCCAGCGGGCGGGAAACTTCTGCGCCACGGGTATAGGGGACGATGCAATAGCTGCAGAATTTGCTGCAGCCTTCCATGATGGAGACGTAGGCCGTCGGCATTTCCACCCGGGCAGGCGGCAGATGATCGAATTTTTCGATTTCGGGAAAGCTGGTGTCGATTTGGGCGTCGCCGGTTTTTTCGTACTCATGGATCATGTCCGGCAGGCGGTGCAGGGTTTGCGGGCCGAAGACGATATTGACGTAGGGCGCGCGTTTGACGATCGCTTCACCTTCCTGCGAGGCGACACAGCCGGAGACCCCGATGATGAGATCCGGATTTTTCCTGCGCAGTGTTTTGTTGAAACGGCCAAGGTCGGAAAAGACTTTTTCCTGTGCCTTTTCACGCACGGAACAGGTGTTTAACAGGATGAGGTCGGCTTCTTCGGCCTTGTCGGTACGGATATAACCGTCGGTGACTTCCAGAAGGTCGGCCATTTTGCCCGAGTCGTACTCGTTCATCTGGCAGCCGAATGTTTTGATGAATACTTTCTTTTGCATGGTGTTGCCGGTTTTGCCGTCAGTGGACGGATGTCTCAATGAATCCGCCAGTTTAACCGAATTTGCCGGTCGTATAAATAATTGACCGTCAATGCAATTTGGTGGACTCTGAGAGTTTCTTGGCCACAATGGCATTTAAGGAAACGCCTTCACGCGCCGCTTCGATGGCAAGCGCACGGTGGAGGGATTTGTCGATCCGGACGTTAAACGAACCGGAATATTTTTTTCTGGCGGGGGCGATGGGAATGGTCATGCCTTTGTCCCGATACGTTTCTTTCATGGCTTCCCATGCGATGGCAAGTTCCGCCAGCGCAGCCTCGGGGGTTTGCCCGAAAGCCGAGATGTCGGGCAATTCGGTAAAGTGCGCGAGCCATGCGCCTTCGTCATCGAGATATAAACTGACGGAAAAACCGTCGAAACGCTGATCCATATTGAGTGTCTCCCTCGCCCTGATTTTCAGGCGTCAATCGTGTGATTTTAAAAGATATCCTTGTTCGTTTGCTGCTGAAGATCATTCCTGTGGTTTTTCTTCCCGTTCCATGATGAACAATATTCGCCTGACCTGATAGGACTTGGCGGTTTTGCCGAAAGACTGAATGGGGACGAGTTCATTCTCCGGCGATATCCAGATCCGGTGCGATCCCTTCTGGCGGGCGAATGTCCAGCCTTTTGATTTCAAAAGTTTCTCCAGCTCCTCGAACGACAGTTTGTCGGGCGTTCGTTTCGCTTTCGCCAGCAGTTTTTCGCGTTGGTTCATTTTGTAACTGTATATAGTTACAAAATGAACGTCAAGCCTGATGTTTCCTGCCGCAACTGATTCCTGTTTTTTTATGTGACGGACGAAAACGGAAGTTTTTCCCGTTTATGACAAGGATTTCAGAATTTCGTCATTTTTGTAACAAAGTTGTCATATTCGTTTTTTACAGTGTGCCTATCCCAATTTTTTTTACAAAGCGAGGATGTGTATGAAAGTCTCTTTTACGGGCAAGTTAATCATGGCAGCGGCATCGGCAATGGTCTCTGCGTCGGTTTGTGCAGCGGATATTACGGGGGCCGGAGCGACCTTCCCTTATCCGATTTACGCAAAATGGGCCGAATCCTATAAATCGGTTACCGGTTCGAAGCTGAATTATCAGGCGATCGGTTCCGGCGGTGGCATCAAGCAGATCAAGGCCAAAACCGTCGATTTCGGCGCTTCCGACATGCCGCTTAAAGCATCCGAATTGCAGGCGGCCGGTCTGGTCCAGTTTCCTGCGATTTTAGGTGGCGTTGTTCCTATCGTGAACCTGCCGGGTGTCAAGGCCGGTCAGTTGAAGATGTCGGGTGACGTTCTCGCCGACATTTATCTGGGCAAGATCACCAAATGGAACGATGGCAAGATCACGTCGATGAATCCGGGCATCTCCCTGCCGGGTTCTGCCATTACGGTCGTACACCGCGCTGACGGTTCCGGTACGTCTTTCCTCTGGACGGATTATCTCTCCAAAGTCAGTCCTGATTTCAAATCGAAAGTCGGTTCCGGTACGGCGGTCAAATGGCCGACCGGTGTGGGTGGCAAGGGTAACGAAGGCGTTGCCGCCAACGTTCAGCGTATCAAGGGTTCCATCGGTTACGTCGAATACGCTTATGCCAAGAAAAACAATATTGCCTATACCCAGTTGAAGGGTAAAAACGGCAAGTTCGTCACTCCGAACGACGCTTCGTTCAAACAGGCTGCTGCAAAAGCGCCCTGGAGCAAGACACCGGGTTATGGCGTGATTCTGACGAATCAGTCCGGCTGGCCGATCACGGGCGCATCGTTCATCCTGATGCAGAAAGTTCAGGCTGATCCTGCCAAGGGTGCGGAAGTGCTGAAGTTCTTTAACTGGTCGTTCAAAAACGGCGGCAAGATGGCAACTGAACTGGACTACGTCGCATTGCCTGCTCCAGTCGTGAAGATGATCGAAAAATCCTGGAAGACCGAGTTGAAGGGTGCAAACGGTCAGGCTGTCTGGAAATAAGTGAACAGGTAATTTGAAATTGATGTTGGTTTTACTGGTGCCTGCTTTTCCAAAAGAAAAGCAGGCTTTCAACCAAAAAGTTGATTGGAAAAATGAAAACAGGTGAATTCAGATGAGTGTACCGGTTTCAGTGCTGGATAAGGAAGCTTCCGCAAACAAGGCGGATAGCACAGAAAATCTGATGGCGTCCGTCACGGAACGGATGAAAGCGATCAGTCGCCGCCAGAAGTGGCAGGACGGCATTTTTCACGGGGTGACGTTTCTGTTTGCCCTGTTTGTGTTGATGGTGTTGGCAGGAATCCTCGTATCGCTGATTCACAGCTCGATCCCTGCCTTTAAGGAATTCGGTTTCGCCTTCATCACGACGGTGGAATGGGACCCGGTCAACGATGTGTACGGCGCGGCGATTGCGATTTTCGGCACGCTGGTGACATCGTTCATTGCCTTGCTGATCGCTGTACCGGTCAGTTTCGGTATTGCCCTGTTTTTAACGGAACTCTGTCCCGTCTGGCTGCGCCGTTCGATGGGCACGGCGATTGAACTGCTGGCAGGGATTCCAAGCATTATTTTCGGTATGTGGGGTCTCTTTGTTCTGGCGCCTCTTTTCGCCGATCATGTCCAGCCGTTGCTGGAATCGACCTTGGGACAAATTCCCGGGCTGGACCTGCTGTTTACCGGCCCGATGATGGGGATCGGTGTTTTGACCGCCGGCATCATTCTGGCGATCATGATCATCCCGTTCATCTCTTCGGTCATGCGCGACGTGTTCGAGACGGTGCCTGCGGTTCTGAAAGAATCGGCTTATGCGCTGGGCTGCACCCGCTGGGAAGTGATGAAACGGATCGTTCTGCATTACACCCGTAACGGCGTGGTCGGCGGGATCATGCTGGGGCTGGGTCGTGCACTTGGCGAGACGATGGCGGTCACGTTCGTGATCGGTAATGCCAACAAGATTTCCTCGTCGCTCTTCGCACCGGGCAACAGTATCGCCTCGACGCTGGCGAATGAATTCGCCGAAGCGAGTTCGGAGCTGCATATCTCGGCCCTGTTCGCGCTCGGCCTGATCCTGTTTGTGATTACCTTTATCGTGCTGGCGGCTTCCAAACTGATGCTGGCCCGGATGGCGAAGAAGGAGGGTTTGTAAGATGAGACGCAAAAGCACTGAAACGATTGTTGGACGTCGCAAATTCCGTCACGGGCTGGGCATGCTGATGTCCGTTTGTGCGATGGCTTTCGGGATCGCCTTTCTGGTCTGGATTTTATATACGCTGGTCGTCAATGGGGTAGGCGCACTGAACTGGGCACTCTTTTCCGAAACGACGCCTCCGCCCGGTGAAGATGGCGGCGGTCTGTGGAATGCGATTGTCGGGACGGTATTGATGGTGGCCGCCACGACGGCGATTACGACGCCGGTCGGTATCATGGCGGGGATGTATCTGGCGGAATACGGTGAAACGAGCTGGTTCGGCAAGGTGACCCGCTTTACCGTCGATATCATGCTCTCCGCCCCGTCGATTGTGATCGGCCTGTTCATTTACGCGATTTATGTCGCGAACGTGAAGCACTTTTCCGGCTGGGCAGGCAGTTTTGCCCTGTCGCTGATCGCCTTGCCGGTGGTGGTGAGAACGACGGACAACTTTTTGAATCTGGTTCCGCCAGCCTTGCGTGAAGCGGCTTTCGCTCTCGGTGCACCCAAGTGGAAAGTGGCGACAAGTATTCGTCTGAAAGCCGTCAAGGCAGGGGTACTGACCGGTGTGCTTCTTGCTGTGGCGCGCATTTCAGGCGAAACCGCTCCCTTGCTCTTCACGGCCCTGAATAACCAGTTTTTCTCGTCGAACATGAATGCGCCGATGGCAAACCTGCCGGTCGTGATTTACCAGTTTGCGATGAGCCCTTACGACAACTGGCGCGAGCTGGCATGGGGCGGGGCGTTTCTGATTACGCTGGGTGTGCTGGGACTGAATGTCCTCTCGCGTATCGTGTTTGCCAAAAAGGCTGAAAGTTGATCGCCGGATGGCGAATGAAGGAATGGATATGAATTGTGTAACTGGCAGAACAAATGAAAAAGGCGGCTCTGTGGAAAATGACATGGCGATTGCAATGATGGCTCGCCCGGAGGTGAACGACGCTTCGCAAACGAAAACGGAAGATGTGAAGAAAAGCATCGAGATAAAGAACCTGAATTTTTATTACGGCGATTTTCAGGGACTGAAGAATGTGGATCTGACGATTCACGAAAAGAAAGTGACGGCGTTTATCGGACCGTCCGGCTGCGGCAAATCGACGCTCTTGCGCACGATGAACCGGATGTACGACCTCTACCCGAAACAGCGGGCGGAAGGCGAGATCCTGTTCAAGGGAAAGAACATTCTCGATTCCGACGTGGACGTGAATATGCTGCGTGCCCGTGTCGGTATGGTTTTCCAGAAGCCGACGCCGTTTCCGATGACGATTTATGAAAATATCGCTTTTGGCGTTCGCCTGTACGAAGACCTCTCCCGTGTGGAAATGGACGAGCGGGTCGAATGGGCGTTGAACAAGGCAGCCTTGTGGGGTGAAGTGAAGGACAAATTGCACAAGAGCGGCCAGAGCCTGTCCGGCGGACAGCAGCAACGTTTGTGTATTGCCCGCTGCGTGGCAGTCAAGCCGGAAGTGCTGTTGCTGGACGAGCCGACTTCGGCGCTGGACCCGATCTCGACGGCGAAAGTGGAAGAGTTGATTGCCGAACTGAAGGATGAGTACACGATTGCGATCGTGACGCATAACATGCAACAGGGCGCACGCTGTTCCGACTATACCGCTTACATGTATCTTGGCGAACTCGTGGAATTCGGCGAAACGAACAAGATCTTCATGCGACCAGAGAAGAAGGAAACGCAGGACTACATTACCGGACGTTTCGGCTAGGGGAAAAACCATGAATTTTACGGATAACAAGGAACAGGACGGAAAACAGATGTCGGGCATGCATTCTTCGAAACAGTACGATCAGGATCTGGAATGGATTCGTTCCAAAGTGCTTTTGATGGGCGGTCTGGTGGAAGACCAGTTCAGGGACGCGATGATCGCGCTGGAAAAAGGTGACGACGTGCTGGCCAACCGGGTGATGGCGGGCGATGAAAAGGTCAACAGACAGGAAGTGGAGCTGGATCACTCCCTGACGGAACTGATCGTCAGACGACAGCCTGCAGCCAACGATTTGCGCAATGTGACGGCGACGGGAAAGGTCATTACCGATCTGGAAAGAATTGGCGATGAAGCGACGAAAATCGCACGCTCGGCCAAAAATATCCGCTCGCGTGAACTGCTGCTGCCCCATCATTACCAGACGCTGGCAGGCATGTCGCAAACGGCGCGGCGGATGTTGCGTGAGGCGCTGGACGCCTATGCCCGCATGGACAGGGAACAGGCTATCGCCCTGATGGCGCTGGATGCCGTTATCGACAGGGAATTTCACGATATGATGCGTGATCTGATCGAGTATATGTCTGCGGAACCGGGCACGGTTGCGGCCGGTCTGGACATTCTCTGGGCTGCCAAGGCGATTGAGCGCATCGGGGATCATGCGACCAATATCGGGGAATACGTGATTTACGTCGTGGACGGCGAAGATATCCGTCATACCGATTATCGATTGCAGTTTCAGGGCACGATGATATAAGCTGGAGGGGTCTGGCGTTTCTTGTCTTTCCGGCAATTTTTGCAATAGCCGGTCAGGTGGAATCATCGACTGACAGAAATTTTAAAACGGGAAGCTTTTTCAATGGCAAGTGACGAGATTTCGATTCTGGTAGTGGAAGATGAACCGGCGATTGCGGAGTTGATCGCTTTTTCAGTCAAATCCGCGGGCTGGCGTCCGGTAACGGTTTTTTCCGGTAACGACGCCTGGACGGCCTTGCAGCGTTTTCGTCCGGATGTGGTTCTTCTGGACTGGATGTTGCCGGATCTGTCCGGTTTGCGCCTGTTGACCCGGATTCGCGAACATCGCGAGATGAAAGCCCTGCCTGTCATTATGCTGACCGCCAAAACACTTGAGGAAGACAAGGTGGCCGGTCTGGATCAGGGAGCGGACGACTATATCACGAAGCCGTTTTCTCCGAAGGAGCTGGTCGCCCGCATCAATGCCCTGTTGCGCCGAAAGGTGCCGGACAGGGCGAAAAGCCTTTTGCGTGCGGGAAGTGTCACGCTCGACCCTGAAAGCTGTCAGGTCAATATTGACGGCAGTGACGTCGAGATGGGCAATTCCGAATTCAAGCTTTTGAAATTTCTGATGGCCAACCCGGACAGGGTCTTTTCCCGCAGCCAGTTGCTCGACAAGGTATGGAGCAACCAGCTGGATATCGAGGAAAGAACGGTTGACGTGCATGTCCTGCGGTTGAGAAAAGCGTTAAAGGGACAGGAAAATCTGGTCAGGACAGTGCGCGGGATGGGCTATATGCTCTCGGAAAAGGACAAAAGTGAATGAATCCCCACGTGTTGTTCTGGATTCCGGCAGCCTTGCGGCTGGCGTTTATCTGGATCGGTTCTGCGGTACTGTGGTATTTCTTCGGGCCGATTATCGGCCTTCTGGCAGGGCTGGTGTTCACGACGGCGATTACCGTCTCCCAGCTTTATTATTTATCTGAACTCGATATATGGCTCGATTCACCGAGAAGCGAGCGTTTGCCGAACGGCTGGGGCGCCTGGCATGCCGTCTATGCGCACCTGTATCGTCTGAACCGGAACGAGGAACGCGGCAAAAAGGATTTGACCGAATGGCTGACGCGGTTTCGGGAAGCGATGAGCTTTTTGCCGGACGGTGTGGCGATTATGGACAACGTCCAGTTCCTGGAATGGTGCAACCCGATGGCGGAAAAGCATCTGGGCCTGAATCTGGAACGGGATCAGGATATGCGCATTACCAATCTCGTCAGGAATCCCGAGTTCATCGATTACATCATTCTGGGACGCTACGACAAGCCGCTTGAAATGACCTTCAATGACCGGCGTCTGGTCTTGCAGATCATCCCGTTTGAGAACCGCCGCCAGATTCTGGTCACGCATGACAAGACCGAGTCGGTCAGGATCGAAAAAATCCGTCGTGATTTCATTGCCAATGCGTCTCATGAATTGCGCACGCCCCTGACGGTGATCAACGGTTTTCTCGAAGTTGCCCTTTCCCAGCCTGATATGGACAGGGAAACGCGCCTGTCTCATCTGCAGATGATGAAGGAGCAGGGCGAACGGATGCAGTCTCTGGTGGAAAACATGCTGGTGCTCACCAATCTTGAATCGACCGATTATCCTTTGAAGCGCGAGGAATTCGACGTCCATTTGCTGATCCGCCAGATTGTCCAGGCAGGACAGGCCATTTCGAACGGGCAGCATACTATTTCGCTGGAGCTGGACGGCCCGCAAACGCTTTACGGCAGTATGGACGAAATCCGAACCGCTTTTACCAATCTGGTGACGAATGCCATCCGTTATACGCCTGAGGGCGGCAGCATCACGGTCAAATGGGCCGTGACGGAGGAAGGTCCCCGTTTTTCAGTCAGGGATACCGGTATCGGAATTGAACCCCAACATATTCCCCGCCTGACGCAGCGTTTCTATCTGGTCGACAAAAGCCGTTCCCGAAAAGAGAGGGGAACCGGCCTTGGTCTTGCCATTGTGCGTCATGCGCTTTTGCGCCACGACGCACAACTGGATATCGAATCGGAACCGGGCAAAGGCAGTGAATTTTCGGCGCAGTTCACCAACCGGATTCTTCTCCCGTAATCATTTTTCTTGCAAGTTTGACAAAAACCGGCTTTATGCCGGTTTTTCTTGTCGGAAATCCAGCGTTGAGATATTTTTATCTCATCATCAGGAACCCTTTTTCAGGAGCGATACTCTGAGTCTGGTTTTACTGATTTTTTCATTTCACGATACGATAATCCAGTGATTTGCATTCATGAAAATATAATTGATAACTTATTGTTTATGAACAACTACAGCACCAGTGATATGGGGGCAGACGCGTCATTTGATTCGAGCGTCTGGTATGACGGTACACATGGCGGTGTCGGATACATGATTGCGGTTCGGGACAAGGGCAATGTCGATGTGTATGGCAAGGTCTTGTGGACCCAGATAAACAGTGACAATGTCACGACTGGTGCCGGTGAGAAAGTCCATTTCGACAGTGCCGATTCATTGCGCTCCCGCCTTGGTGTCCGCTACAACCATCAGCTTGATGAAAAAGTGAAAGGCTTTGTCGGTGTGACTTGAATCATGAATTCAGGGGATCGCTGGCTTCAACTTTAAATGGTGTGGCAATGGGTGAACCCAATATGAAAGGTTCGACTGGCCTGCTTGAACTGGGCGTTTCCTGGCAGGCACAGAAAGCCTGGACGTTCGATGCCAATTTAAGAGGTATGGCAGGAAAACATGAAAGGGTGACTGGCATGGTCACGGAAAAATATGCCTTTTAAGGGAGTGTCGCGTTTTTCATTCCTTTTGGCTGAAACATGACTGGAACGAACGGAAATAAAATTCCGTTCGTTTTTTTTATCGATTGCCCGACAGCTCCTTTTTCCTGAAAAAACGAGCCGTTTTTAATTCTTCCACTTTTTTTAGCGATTGTTCCTGTCTGGAAAACATGAAACGGACGTATCGCTTGCTGCCTGCAGAGCCTGTCTTGTCATTTGATGGAATGTATCCATGTTGTATTTTCGCAACGTAATGTATCGGTTTCAATAAGCCAAAAACGGTTTATTGAGGAGCCATAAAACGTTTTTTTCTAATGAAAACAACATAAAAAGGATTTTCAGGTGAGAAGTAATCAAGAAGAGGTTTGTCGATATGTTTACTAACTAAAGGGATGAAATATGTCACAACAACTTAAGAAAAAAAGGATCGGAAGATCGGATTCAATGAACAAAGTATCTCGAAAAACTGCACTTTCAACAGTTTTTCCGGATAGCTTTGAAAAACCGATATTGTGGACGACGGCTCAAAAAAGAACTTTCATGCGGGCTGTTCCCGCATTTGTTTTATCCGGGCTCGTCGCTTTTTCCCTGTCTTCCCCGTTGACGGCAGCTGCCGCCATTTTAGTGACAGGAGGCGGCGGAGGTGCGGGGGGAGTGAATGATTCTTCTATCCCCGTTAATTCCGGAGGAAGCGGTGGTAAAAACCTGGGGGCAGGCGGTGATGCGCAAACGAGTGCAGGCGGTGGTGGTGGAGGAGCTTTCATCGGGGATCCGTCTTCCGGTTTGAATGCGCCGACTGTTGGAGGAACGTCTACCGACGCGTCCGGAGGCTCGGGGGGGACGTCCGGTTTTACGTATGGAACCGGTACGGACGGTCAGAAAGGGAAAGATAGCGGTCGCGGAGACAACCCGGCGGACGTAGGCGGAAAAGGTGGCGATGGCGGCAGTGCCATCTGGGATCAAAGTAATGCCTTGATGGCGAATTCCGACATCCAGCTCGCTGGCGGGGAAGGTGGTCACGGTGGCGATGGCTTGTCGACACAGGGAACGGGGGGCGCAGGTGGCGATGGGGGTTCAGCGACATTTTCCCGCGGAGACAGTGTAGGGATTGACGGTCTGGTCATGACCGGAGGCAACGGACATCTGGGGGGAAATGGAAAAGGAAATAACGCTATCGGAGGTGTCGCCGGAAATGGCGGTGACGTAACGGCGACGATCGCCAAGGATTTGTCGGTCTGGCAGGACACGGTTTTACAGGGCGGGAAAGGTCAGACAGGGGGACGGCATTGGCGGTACAGGGGGCAATGGCGGTAACGGAGGCCAGGCGAGTTTGACGGTCGAGCGTGATATGTACACTAGAAAACTGAGTGTGTCGGCTGGAGACGGGGGTGGCAGCGGATATGAAAACGGAACGGGATCAGGCGGTAGCGGCGGTAAAGGGGGAGATGCGAATCTGACGGTAACCGGAGATCTGAAAGTTGATACGGATATTCAGCTGGCAGCAGGTGCAGGCAGTACGAGCGTCCGGAACAATCCCGCCGATCCTGCCGACATCAGGGGCGTGGCGCAAGGTGGAAATGCCGGAAGTGTCAATATGTCCGCCAATAGCGTGACATCCGATACCTTGTCCCTGACATCGGGCACCGGTGGAACCGGCAGTGGCAAAGATGTCGGTTCTGTTACCGAAGGAGGTAAAGGCGGGAATGCCGGGAATGTCAAACTCGATGTGACGCAAAATGTAACGGTTCGTGCTTTCAGTGTAACAGGCAGTCAGGGAGGTGCCGGTGGTGACGGCGATCTGGTCGGCGGTACGCATGGAGGCAACGGAGGCGCTGCCGGTTCTTTCGATATGCAGGTGGGTGAGAGTCTGTCTGCCGATAACGTACAGATCAATGCCGGGAACGGTGCCAAAGGCGGGGACAATCTGGGAGGAAAAGGGGGTAACGGAAGTGAAGGTACTCTGACGGTAGGAAAAAATCTTACCGGCAAGACGTTCCAGATGGTAGCCGGCAACGGTGGAACGGGCGGCGCAAGCAGTGGTGTGGTGACTTTTTCGGAACAGTCTGCCATTTCACCTTTCATCGCCGGCCTGGATGGGACGGGTGGCGATGGCGGCAGTTTTGCCCTGACTGTCGGGCAGACCCTGCAAATGGATTCGCTGGTTTTGACAAGCGGTATCAACGGGGCGGCCGGAACAGGAAATGTTTCAGCAGGTGCCGGGGGATCGGGAGGCGCAGTGTCATTGTCGGCGGATACGCTGAAAACGCAAAATGCCACCCTGACCAAAAACGATGGCGCTTTGACGGCCACATTCAATAATCTGGATATGTCCACTAACGACACGACACTGACCCTGAACGATACCCTGGCTTATAACGGTCAGACAGGGGTGGCACTGGGCAATCTGATTTTCGGTGAAAACCGTTCCCTGACGATCGCCGGTAATGGCGCGTTTGCAGCGAACGCTTTGACCGTAACAGGCAAAAATGCCAGTTATTCCGGCCCTGCGCTGGATATGTCCGGCAAAAACCTGACTTTCCAGTTGTCGTCTGCGGTAGGGAAAAACGATGTGATGCTCAATACGTCTTCACCGATTGTGATGAACAATGCAACGGTTGACGTGTCGGCGAAAAGTACTGTTCCTCTCCTGTCTGAAGGCGACAAAATCATTTTGATCGACAGCACACAGGGGACGATGGCAGATAACCGCAAAATGGTGACGCTGTTTCAGGAAGGCGCTGTCGCTTACGATATGATGCTTGAAAACTTCCGTGACCAGTTGATTGCGACCCGTGGAGCGAGAATCGTGCTGGGCAAGGCGTATAGCGAAGGCAAGCTGGCCGGACTGGCGTCGATTGTCTCGGCTGGCGACCTTGTCAGCAATCTGGGCAACAAACTGGCCTCGTCGAAAAAAAACGGGCCTGATGTGTTTTTCAGTGTTCAGGGAACGAGTGAAAAAATCAAGACAGGCAGCCATATCAAGTCGAATGGTTTTGAGTTGATCGGCGGCGTCGGGATGAATAATGAGACATCTTACGGTCATTTGCATACGGCCGTTTTTTTGGAAGGGGGCTGGGGCAATTACAATACCAACAACAGTTTCTCGTTTGTCAATGTGAAAGGGGACGGCGATACTCACTATTTCGGTGCCGGTGTGCTGGCGCGTCATGATTTTAAAAACCGCTTTTATGCCGAAGGATCGTTAAGGGCCGGCAAGGTCAAGAGTAAATACAGCAGCGGCGATATGGGTGCGGGTGCTTCGTTCGATTCCGATTCCTGGTACTACGGAGCACATGGGGGAATCGGTTATCTGATCCCTGTTCAGGACAAGAGCGATGTTGATGTCTATGCGAAGGTATTGTGGACGCATCAGAACAGTGACAGTCTGACGAGCAAGGCAGGCGAGGATATCCGTTTCGACAGCGCGAATTCATTCCGCACACGTCTTGGAGCACGTTTTACCCATCGACTCGACGATGGATTCAAGGGATATGCCGGTCTGGCATGGGATCATGAATTCAAGGGATCCCAGGGAGCGCTTGTCGATGGCGATGTGATGGATAAACCCGAAATGAAAGGTTCAACGGGTGTACTTGAACTGGGATTGACCTGGAATGTGAAAAAAGCCTGGACTTTCGACGCCAATATCCAGGGTATGCTGGGACAACGGGAAGGGGTGGCTGGCATGGTGACGGCCAAATATACATTCTGAGAAGGCGTTTGACGTCAAGCGCTCCTGTTTTACGGCATTGAAAGCCACTGTATCCGATTTGGTCGGGCAGTGGCTTTTTATTCTGGAAAAGGGAAATTCCGTATCAGGGCGGATGAAGTCGCACATCATGAAACCGTTTTCAGGCGATGACGGGCTACCCGTCAATGACCGGTTTTCCATTGTGTCCGGATAGAAACCTCCTGAAGGACAAAAATCATGTGGAACCGGTGAATTTCAGGCACGACTTTCCCGTCTTTTTATTTTTTGGTAATTTTTTCCGTTTTTTGAAAAAGACCTGGCAATGTTCAGGTCTTTTTCAATTTGACTATTTGACAACATATTTTTTGATGTTTATGCCAATATTGTTGCCTTTTTGACAAAGTTAGTACTATTGGACAATAAAATGATGAAACAAAATTAATTAATATATCGACAATATTTTTCAGTATGTTTGGAAATTCTCAAATCGTTTGCATATAAATTTGGATATTGCCAGGCGTACTTCCTGATTCAAAAATATAAGAGGCAAGAGCATGGCAATCGGATTCGTAAGGGCGCTTAGCGGCACAACGACGGCAAAAAATGAAAAAGGCGAAGTGCGTGTCTTGCGAATCGGCGATCCGGTACAAGCCAATGAAGTCATACAGGCGGGTGCCGGGAGTACGGTTCATATCGTATTCAATAACGGCAATTTCGCCACTGTCGGAAGTGGCGACAGCCTGGCACTGGACCCGGCGGTCATTGACCCGACAGCTGAAGTCATGCAAGCCGATTCACAAAGTGTCGCAAACATTCAGGCGATGATCGAAGCCGGTGTCGATCCGACAGAAATTGCCGAGGCAACCGCTGCCGGTGCAGACGGTAATACGGCTGGCGATCCGAATCATTCAGGTTCGCATTCCTTCGTTGTGGTGAATCAGGATGCGGCACGGGGCAATCTGACCCCGGGCTTCGAGACGACGACTTTTTCCAATCCGTTTCCACGGGAATACGTCTATGACGGTATTCTGGACACAGCGCCGGAAATCGATGAAGACGCGAGTGATTTGTCCTTATCGGTCAGGGAAGCCGGTGTCAAGGGGGATGATTCAGCGATCCCGGGTGCGAATCCCAATGTATCGTATGCAGGTATTCCGACTGCACAGGGGCATATTGCCGGTTCCGATATCAATGGCGACAGTCTCACTTATACCGTCAAACCGGCCGGCGCAGGTGGCGCAGGCAGTGCCACGGCTGAAGGCCAGTATGGCTCGCTGACGATTGATGCGAATGGCGATTACGTTTACAGGCTCGATAACGACAACCGTGCCAACAGCCTGTCCCAGGGCGAAACGGTAACTGAAAAATTTGTCGTGACGGTCGATGACGGCAGGGGCATGACGGCACAGCAGGTCATTACGGTGACTGTGACCGGAACGAACGATATGCCTGATCTGTCGATTGGCTGGGACAATGGCAACGGTATTGCTGAAGATACCAATCCCTCGATTACAGGTCATTTCACTGTGACCGATCTGGACAGGGATGGCGGCAACCAGACGCTGACGATTACCGGCAAGGATGGAACGACCTTTATCATCGATCCGATCGATGGCCATCTGGGTGACAATGCGGGTGAAGCGACGTTCACGACGGAATACGGAACGCTGACCCTGAATCCGAACGGAAGCTATACCTATGAACTGAACAACGGCAGTCAGACGGTACAGGGCATGTCCGAAGGGGACGAACATACTGAAACCTTCGATATCACGACGACCGATGAACACGGCTCTACCCATACGCAAACCATTACCGTGGTCGTGACAGGGACGAATGACGTGCCGGTTATCACGGTACCGGGAAGCGATACGCTGAACCTGAAAGAATCGGGTGTGGGCGACGTGACACAAACCGGAATCAACGACGGTGTGGCAGAAGGGCCCAATCAGGCACAGATCAAGGGGACGCAGAGCGCGGAAGGTTCTTTCACCGTCAGGGATGTCGATATCGGTGATCAACTGACAGCGACGATCACGGATGGGGCAGGGCAGCCGATTTCCGGGGTAACGGTTGTCGATGGTGTCATGACACTGGTAACGGATGTCGGGACGCTGACGGTGACACCGCAAACCAGTGCGGATGGTACGATCACCTATACCTATCATTTCGATCTGAATGATGCAGCCGTTAACGGTCTTTCCCAGTATGACGACAGCCGTCCTGTCGCGTTCGATCCGGCTCATCCCGAATCGGGTGGCAATTACCTTGACCTGAATTTCGGCATTCAGGTGAATGACGGCCATAACGGTACGGCGACACAGCCGGTCAACATCCACATTGAAGGCACAAACGACGGCCCGCAGATCACTGGCGATAAAGTTCACCTGCGCGAGGAAGGTGTTCACGACGGCAATACCGGCACAACGGACGACAAGGGACACGACGGTTCCGTGTCAGACCCTCATCACCGCGTCAGTGTGAGTGGCAAAATCGACGTGACGGATGTGGATTTCGACGGAAAACTGTACCAGAAACTCGAAGTGGAACTGGGCAGGGACAGCGCAGCCGGTGATTCGAGCGTGACGTCCGGCCTTTACACGGGCGATGGCATTCCGGTGACGGGCAATGGTGTTCAAATCACGGAAACGGTTGAGATCGTCAATGAAGGCCGTGATCCGGTTAATGCCGACCTGTACGTGATCGAAACGAATGTCGGTACGTTGACCCTGAATACGTCAACGGGTGACTATACATTTGTGCTGGATGGCGACAAGGCAAATCATCTGGCACAGGGCGAGAAGTTCGATTTTTCGTTTACGGTTACCGTGACCGATGCGCATGGTGCGCAGGCGCACCAGACAATCGACATGACGATTGAAGGTGCCAATGACCGCCCGACCCTGACAATCGATCCGGCCGGGAAGGCTCTGGAAGTGACTGAAAGGGGCGCTGATTCGGGCAAGGATTACACAAACGTCGCGGAAGGTTCGGCAGAAGGCGCCGATGCGGATCATGGTGCGACACTGAAGTACAGCTTCGGAAGCGATGCAGAAGGCCATCCGGTCACCTCGATTTCCAACGCGTACGGTACGATGCACATCGATCCGAATTCAGGCAGGTACTGGTATGAATTGAATAACAGTTCTCCTGACACCCAGAAACTGGTTGAAGGGCAGAAGGTCGATCCGACAAATGGTAACGGTTATACCATCCGGGTAATCGACGAACACGGCGCTTTTTCCGAAGAGCATGTGACGGTGAACATTACCGGTTCCAATGACGCGCCTGTATTTGGTTCCGGCAACTCGGTCGCGGTGACGGAAAGTGGCGTCGCCAACGGAGGCAATGTTGTCACGGACGGAAAGGGCAATGCTTCCAATACCATCGGTTTTTCTGACGTGGATTCTCCGCAGGATAAACTGGTCTGTACCATGACCAATCCGGGAGCCAGCGAGATCGATGCCAATGGCATGCAGACACTGGTGACCAGGTATGGCACGTTTACGCTCGACACCAAAACGGGCGAATACACCTTCACGCTGAACAACGATGCTCCGGAAGTACAGCAGCTCAATGCAGGTGAACAGCTGAATGGTACCAATACGCCCGAGTTGCGCCTGAACCTCAAGGTGACGGACGAACACGGCGCTTCGAATACAACCTGGGTTCAGGCAAAGATCAACGGGACAAACGATGTCCCGCATCTGACGCTGAACCAGCCCTCACTGGACGTGACTGAAGACAATGCCCTGACCGCTTCCGGCACAGTCAGCGTAACCGATCCGGATGCCGGTGGCGCAAAGGGTGAAAGTTTCACGTTCGGCATGACGGAGCAGACGTCTGTCGAAGGCAAGACGCCGGCCATGTCGTCCAGTATGGAAGGCACTTATGGCACGCTCTCGATCGATCCGGCAACCGGAAAATATGTCTTTACGTTAAATAACGACAGTCAGGCCGTTCAGGAACTGCACAGCGGTGAAACGCGTACGGAAACCTTCCATGTGGTGGTGAAGGATTCACAGGGGGCGTTCGATATCAGGGATGTTTCGGTGACCATTCACGGGAAGGACGATGCCATCAGGGTCGATTCACCTGATGCACAGGTTATCCAGATCACGGAAGCGGGCGTCAATTTCAATACCAATGAAGAGAATCAGGCGACACAATCGGCAGAAGGAAACTTCAAGGTCACCCCGGTCGATGGGGATAGCGCCGGTCATCTGGTTTACGGCTTCAAGGATGCTGACGGCAATTTCCATGAAGGCTCGCTTGAAACGGCTTATGGAACCCTGACCATCGATGCGAATGGACACTATTCTTTCACGCTGGCCTCGGAAGGGGAAGCCGGTGCGCGGGTCGATGCCCTGAATGCAGGTGAACTGTTCAAGCTCACAGGTATTGAACTGGCAGTCCGTGACGACCGGCACCCTGATGATATGGTCACGGGCCAGAAACTGGATATTTACATCCACGGTACCAATGACCGGCCATATTTCACGACGGATCTGACCAGCGGGGCGACGAGTTCGGAAGCGCTGGAAGAAAACGGTAACAAGGTCATTCATGGACAGCTGAAAGCGGACGATCCGGATGCACAGCACAATCCGGGCGATCTCGTTTTTTCCATCGAAAGCAACGGCAGGCTGGTTCAGGTTCTGGAAGGCAAGTACGGGGTGCTGGAACTGGGCAAGGATGGCAGTTACAAATATACCGTTATCCATCCGGAACTGCTCGAATCCCTGAATCCGGGACAGAATCTTACCCAATCGGTGCTTGAGCAGGAAGTATTCAACATCCGCGTGACCGATCCGCAAAATGCCTATACCTCGGGCGAGCTCGTGATCGACATGACCGGTTCTGCAGACAATCCGGTCATTACGGTCAATGGCAATACGATTATTTTTGAAGATGCCGGTGCAGACATCAACCATGCAGCGACGAACCCGTCCATCGATGGCAAACTTGCGCTCGACAATGTCGTCGATGCCGAGGACAAGGGAAGCGTTACCTGGAGCAATCAGGGGCAGACCGGTTTTGCAGAGGGCGCAGAAGGCCAGCCGCTCGGTGCGCTGACGGTCAATCCGGATGGCAGCTATACCTATACTCTCTCTGAAAACGGGTCGAAACTGGTTCAGTCGATGAATGAAGGCGACGTCCGCTACGAAACGTTCAGGGTTCAGGCGACGATCGGGGGTGGCAAGACAATCGAGAAAGAAATCACGATCGAGATCAAGGGCACCAACGACAGCCCGGTTCTCGATATGAAGGAAGACGCCTCTTTCACCGGGAAAGTCCGGCAGGACGTTTTCGAGGATGACGATACGTCAGACATGGATAATCCGGGTGTCATCTTTACCGGAGCCCTGAATGGCGGCCTCATGTCCGACGTGGATAACGCGGCGGGACTCAAGTACATGCTGGTGGGGAAAGACGGCAAGCCGGTCACTGAACTCAAGACCGAATTCGGCACGATTGTCCTGATGTATGAACAGAATGCCGACGGCACTGTCACGACACACTATAAATATACGCTGGACAATGAGAGCGCGGATCTTGACGCGGCCCTGAAAGCGGCACAGGAAGCGGGCAAACTGTTGAACGACAGCGCCAAGGTGGTGGCGGTTGACACGCACGGTGCCGTTTCCGAAGGTCGGGACATTACCATTACGATTGAACCTCCTGACCCGGATCAGGGCGGTACGGAACCCGGAAAAGGCCTTGCTTTCGATGACAGCAACAGTAATCTGACCGGTTCAGTGTCCGAAGACGGCAGGGACATACCGGGTACGACTCATGTGGAAAGCACGGTTTTCGAAGGACAGCTTCACACGAAATGGGGCGACGGAACTACGGGAGATTCGCCGGATCGCGTATTCGGCATTCAGGGTTCTGACGGCAAACAAGTCCAGAGCAGTGCCGCAGACGGCAATCTCGTCAGCGTGGAAGGCAAGTTCGGATATCTGGTCATCGATCCGGTGACGGGCAAATATACCTATACCCTGTATAACGGCGAAGATGGCAAGCCCGGTCGGGTCCAGAGCATGGCAGACGGCGAAACGGTCACGGAAGATTTCACGCTCATGTTGAACGGTCAGGTCGTGAAAAATACCGACGGCAGCGACGCGAAAATCGAGATCACCATTCATGGCACGAACGATGCGCCGGTCATCACCGGCGCGATGGACTCGGCCATCAATGAAACAGGCCACGACGGTCTTTCCGGTTCCATGACGGCAACCGGAACGGTGACGGCGACGGACATCGACCATGCACTGGATTCAACAGGAAAACCGACCGGCGGAACTGAAACCGTCACGTTTTACTTTGTTGACGGGAATGGCAATCATGTGACGTCCATGGAAACGCAGTACGGAACTGTCGAAATCGATGCGAACGGCAAGTACACCTACCACCTGAATACTGACAAGCTGCCTCCGGAATTGCTCTATACCGATGCACAGGGCAATAAGGTCTGGCATTTGCCTGCGGGAAAGAACCTTTCCGAAATTTTCAAGGTTGTTGCTTTCGACGGGAAGGACTATAGCGAACCGCAAGACGTAACCGTCAACATCAACGGCACCAATTACGGTCCGGAAGTGATCGCTTCCGATGTCACGCTGGGTGTGACGGAAGATGCAAAAGTGACCGATAGTGGTTCGCTGGGTAGCCTGTTCACAGACGATCAGGGTATTTCCAATCTTACGTTCACCGTTGACGGAAAAACGGTTGCACAGGGAACATACGGAACCTTGCAGCTGGTGGATGGCAAGTACGTTTATACGCTGAATAATGCCGACGCTGCAGTACAGGGGCTCGATAGTAAAAACGGCGGCAAGGATACGTTTGTCATTACGGCAAAAGACGAGTACGGCGTGACCCGGAACGTCACGATAACGGTAAATGTATCCGGTACGGACGATGCACCGACTCTGATGGTCGGCAACGTGATTACGGTACGCGAGGGCGACACGACCACGTTTGAGGGTGTCGCGAAAGGCTTTGACAGCGATACCGTCGATCAGGGGCATTTGTCTTACAGTTTCGGAACGGATGCAGACGGGCAGCCAAGACTGTCGGTCACGAATGACTACGGAACGTTTACGATCGATCCGGCTACCGGAAAATATACGTTCACGCTGGACAACAATTCCGATACCGTCAGAGCGATGGCACCCGGTGAATTGTACGAAATCACCCAGAGAATCACGGTGACGGACACCCAGGGTCACAGTACCAGCCAGGATCTGACTATCGACATCACCGGAGTCGCTACGGCTCCAACTGATCCTGTCACCAGTCCCGACAATGCGGATGCACCTCTTGTCGAAGATGCGGCGGGTGCGGGAGCCGGATTTACCGGCTCGGCCAGTGCCAGTACCGTGGATGCGGGAGCCGGTGCGCCGACATACGCTTTCCTGACGGATGACGGCAGGCTGGTCACCGACATGCAGGGAACGTACGGCAAGATCAGCATTGATCCGCTGACAGGAAAATATACCTACACGCTGGACAGTTCGCTGGATGCCACCCAGTCTCTCGGCAACGGGGAACGGGTTACCGACCATTTCAATGTCGTCGCCGTGAACGGTGCGGGCATGCCTTCCGATCCGGCAGATGTGACTGTACATGTTGAGGGGACCAATGATGGACCGGATATCCTCTCCTCTTCGTCAAATGTAGATGACAATACGGGGAATTTTTCCTTTGTCGATGTCGATGCGAAGGATACGCACACGCTTTCCATCATTGTCGAGGGTGTACCGCATGCCGTGACGCTCAATGAGCAGGGAACGGGGGGAAGTGTCGACATCGATGGATTGGGAAGCTTCACCCTGACCGGTACAATCAATGCAAACGGTCAGTATGACTGGTCGTACCGTTTTGAAGCATCAGCAGAGGCAAAAGGACAGGTGGCGTCTGGCACGACCCATTACGTGAACGTCCAGATTCAGGTCAGCGACGGTCTTGAATCCGCAATGTCGGGCGATCTGACGGTCGGCATCGAAGGAAGCAATACGCTGCCTGCCGAACCACTTTCTGCAAGTCTTTCATTATCCGATCTGGATGTGAGCCCGATGGTGTCGGGAACACTGCCTGCTGCCGATTCTGAAGGAGATATGCTGTCTTACCGGTTTGAACATGCCAATGAGTCCGGAGACATTCCCGGCAAATACGGCAGCCTGCATTTCGATGAAGCCACGCATGCTTACCAGTACACGCTGGATATGTCTGAAGCGAGCCTCCACGACATGGCGCTTGCCCGGTCGAACGGGGAAACGCTGAAAGAAGCTTTCGATTACAAGCTGGCAGATCAGTGGCATCCCGATGGCGTCAATGCCACATTCGAAATCAGCCTGAACGATTTGCATACACAGTTAGGCGGCACGGAAAACGATGTGCTGGGTCAGGCTGACGCCACGCATAGCCAGGTTCTTTTCGGTGAAGGTGGCCATGACGAGCTGCATGGCGGCCAGGGTAACGATTACCTCTTTGGCGGTGACGGAAACGATATCCTTGTCGGAGGAGGGGGTAACGACATTCTGGTAGGCGGTTCCGGAAGCGATACGTTCAAATGGCATATCAGTGATCTGGGCGATAGTGGTTCGGCAGGCGATCGTATTCTGGATTTCCATGTCGGCAACCTGAATCCGGCAAACGGCGATATCGATCCGGATGGCGACATTCTGGATCTCTCGGATATCCTCTCAGGTCATGTTGGCGATCAGGATCTGATTGTTGGCGGCTTCCTGAATCTGGAAGTATTGAAACACGATGACGAGATGGGAACAGCGACGGTCAAGCTGACGATCGATCCTGATGGCTCTGCCGGCGATGTTTACGGAAGCGTCGATCTGGCGACCATCGACATGTCCGGCATTCATGCATTGGGTGGTGCACATGATCAGATCGAGAATCTGATGCAGCAATTGATAGACAACTCTTCGATCAGGTTCTGACATACCGTTTTTTTGGTATCAGGGGAATACGTTTATCGTATTCCCTTTTTTATTGCTTTCCTGATCCCGTCCGGATGGACTTTTCCGCATCGTATCGTTCGGCCATCGTTTGCATCACGGTTTTTTATCTGCTGCGGCAGCAGGAGCTTACTGGAGAATGGTATTTCTTCAGGGAAATGACATTTTGCCTGAAATGTTGAATTGCAGAAACTGATTTCCGTGAGGAAATTATTCGTTTTGATGTAAATTAAGCGATTTTGAATGGAATTAATGAATATTTGATGAGTTTAAAAAGATTTTCCATTTTCCAATTTTTTTGGGGAAATTAGTACCTTTGGACAATGGTTTTGTGCAGGTGAAACATTTATTCTAAGTAATATCAGAATAATGTTGTTTGGGAAATATCAAAATTCAGGACGTTTTTCAGCTTGACCGGTCCCAAACAAAATCCTTCACACAAAAAGGTAATTAAATGGCTATCGGAATTGTCAGGGCGCTGGTAGGGACGACCACCGCAACAGACTCCAGAGGAAATACCCGTGTCTTGCGCATCGGCGACGCAGTTGAACTGAATGAAACCATCCAGTCATCCGCTGGTTCCACTGTTCTTATCCAGTTCGACAATGGCGGTTTTGCAACTGTCGGAAGCAACGACAAGCTGGTTCTCGACCAGTCCGTTCTCGATCCGACAGGTAATACCCGGACAGCAGAGGCTGCCGGACAGAGCGTTGAAGACATTCAGGCCATGATCGCAGCGGGTATGGACCCGACACAGATCGCCGAAGCGACTGCAGCGGGTGCCGATGCAGGCACGGCAGGTGATCCGGGACATTCCGGTTCGCACTCGTTCGTCGTCGTCAATCAGGAAGGGGCGAGTGCTGAAGTCACGCCGGGATTCGGAACGGATACCTCCGCCAGTCCGCTTGATACGGCGGCTGCGCAAACCGCTGAACCGCGCTTTTTCATCAATCCGGATACAGCAGGCGAAGAAGCCGCCAATAATGCGCCAACCATTATCGATCGTCATGGCGACACGCTGAATCTGAAAGAGGCCGGTGTCGGCACGGTTGAACAGGGTGGCAAGCCGGGCTGGGCACTCGGTGACCATAATCATGCCATTGCCGGAACGCCGAAAGCGGGCGGTTCCTTTACCGTCGGCGATGCCGATGGCGATGAATTGTCGGCCAGACTGGTTGATGGATCGGGCAATCCGGTTGAAGGAGTCGTTACCGACCCGGATACGGGTGTCATGACACTGGAAACCGAGTACGGAACCCTGACGGTAACGCCGACAGTCAATCCTGACGGGTCGGTTACCTACGACTACAGTTTCGAACTGAACGACAACGCCAACAGCCTGAATGAAGGACAGTCCGCAGATTATGAATACAAGGTCGAAGTCAGTGACGGGCGTGGAGGCACTGTATCGGAAGATGTTCATGTCAAAATTGACGGGACGAATGATGCCCCTTCAATAAAATTCGACAGTGTCCATGTCAAGGAAGAAGGAGCCGGTACGTCAGGCATCGGCGGAAATGACGGTTTCGTCGGCGACAACCATCACCGTTTTGTCGTTCACGGCGATTTGAGCCAGAAAGCCGGTGATGTGGATGCCGGAGACAATCTGACTTATTCCGTCGATATCAAGGGAGGGGAAAAAAATCTCGAAACAGCCTCGACCGGAGGCAGTGTCGTAACGGACGCGGAAGGAAATAAGGTTTCCGTTCCGGTTGAAGTCTTGTCGAACACGACGGAAAACGGTATCCAGACCATTGTGACGAATTACGGGACATTCACCCTGAACACGGCAACAGGTGAATATACGTTTGAACTGAATACGGCTGAAGGCAGCCCGGCCAACAATCTGGCACAGGGCGAATTCCTGAATCTGGGCTTTACCTCAACGGTGACCGACTTGTCCGGAGCCATTGGCAATCATACCGTTCGCGTCACGGTTGAAGGATCGAACGATGCACCGGTATTGTCCAAACCGGATGCAGTCGATGTCTATCAGGGAGGGAATGACCATAGCGTCGAAGGCCAGGTTATCGGGTCAGATGCCGATCACGGGGCGAAACTGAGCTACAGCTTCGGCGTCGATGGTAACGGCAATCCGGTCACGGAGATCGAAACGTCCTACGGTACCGTCAGGATCAATCCCGATACCGGTGAATATGAGTATACGCTCAAGCCGGGTGCTTCGACGGGGGACCTGACTGATGAATTCAACGTTCGTGTAACGGATGAACATGGCGCATATGATGAAAAGAATGTTTCCGTCAACATTCACGGAAACCGGGCACCAGAAATCGTAACCCCTCCTGAAGACGCAGATGGACTGGTTGTCAAGGAGTCCGGTCAGGCAGCCAAAGGCGAAGGAGTACCTGACAAGGGATGGGCAGAAGGGGAAAACCAGACGAAAGTGCCGGGTATCAAGTCTGACGGAGATTCATTCACGGTAAAAGATCCGGACGGTGGCGACAAACTGAAGGCCACGTTGACCGATGAACACGGTAATCCAGTGGAAGGGGTCATTACCAATCAGGAAACGGGTGTTATCACGCTGGTGACTGATTACGGCACCCTGACAGTGACTCCGACTGTTAACGGGGATGGTTCGGTCACTTACGATTACCAGTTTGTCTTGAATGACAATGGCAAAGCCAACAATCTGGCGCAGGGTGAAGAGGTGCCACTGGATTTTTACATTAAGGTATCCGACAGTAGTGGTGCTTTTGTTACGCAGGAAGTGAATGTCACGATCGAAGGCACGAACGATGGCCCCAAAGTTAATGGTACTCAGGTTCACGTCAAGGAAGAAGGCGTGTATGACGGCAATCAGGATACGTCTGGCGATGGCAAGAACAACGGGAATATGAACGAGCAGTACCATCGTACTGTTGTCGAAGGAAAAGTGCCTTTTTCTGATCCGGATGACGGTTCCGTAATCAAATTGTCAGCGGATCTTTCCGACGGCAAAAAAGTCGTGTCGGAAACGACAGCGGCGGTTTTCAAAGGTGACACCCTGACTCCGGATAATGGAACAGGTGCAACCGAAAAGATTGTCATTGAAAACAGGGATTCCTACACCAAAACGGTCGATGGAAAAGAACACACGATTGAAGTCATCCAAACGAATTACGGGACGCTTGAACTCGATACTGTCACCGGAAATTATACGTTTACCCTGAATGGCGAAGCAGCAGATCATCTTGCTGCCGGTGAAAAGTTCATTATCGATTTTCGTGTCACAGCAACAGACGAACATAATGCCCAGGGCCATAGTGATTTCGCTGTGCATGTGACGGTTGAAGGAGCCAATGACGCTCCTTCTTTCGTCCAGCTTGAACACAACGATTATCTCGGCATTGAACAGCCTTCAATCGGTGCGGACGGCAAATGGGAAGTGGAAGCGGCCGAGCAGGGACGCTGGCGTGGAAATGACGGCAACACTAACCGTGTTTCAGACCATTCCGATGTGGTAAGCGGCAGTTTCGGTGCCAGCGATGATGACCGGGGCAGTACCCTGACTTTTTCGGCTGATTTCGTCAACGGAACGACCTCAGGTCCCAACAAGGATGCGCTGGAACAGGGAAATCAGGGGAATGGTCTCAAGCCAACCGGGGTGGACGATCTGACGCTGACCGCGCCGAAAGTATTGGCAGAACATGCCGACAAGGGGTCTGACCACTACACTGAACTGCCTGCGGGCACGTACAAGGTTTTCCATTTCGATGTGGGGGATTTTTATCTCGACGTCAATACCGGAAAGTATTACTTCGATGTCAAAGATGGCAATCCGATGATCGACGGAATGAATCTCGGCGATTCGCATTCGCTGAATTTCAATGTGACCGTAACCGATGAACATGGCGCCTCTTCCTCGCATGACTTCACAATCAATATCACGGGAAGGAACGACCGGCCCGAATTGACGGTCAGTGATACACCGCTTGGTGTAACGGCCGGTTCCGATGTGCACGGCAATCTTCTCGGGGATAACATTCTCTCCGTGGCGGATGACGATATCAATGATACCCATACCTTCCATATCATCACCAATCCGACGATGAACGGCAATAATCCGGGGGATTACGACGGAAGAACCGACAACTTCGCTTCCAACCGGTTCGAGAACTACAAACCGGTGACGCAACTGGAGGGCAAGTATGGCGTTTTGACGATCGATCCGGACACCGGTGATTATACTTACCGGCTTTACGGCAAGGGTGAAGGCCCTGAAGGTGCCTGGGAACTTGTCCAGGGTCTCGGCAAGGACGGTGTGCTGACTGACGAGGTTTTTCATATCGGTGTGAAGGATTCGCACAATGCTTTCGATATCAAGGATATTCACATAACCGTAAACGGCAATGAATCGGCACCGTCTGTCGATCCGGTGGATGCTTCCCTTGTCGTCAATGAAGCCGGGCTGAACAATCCCGTGGATGGTTCGGAGGTGGCCGTGTTGAAGCTGGCGGACGGTTATGAAATCGTCGAATCGGCCGATGGACATTATGGCGAAGGCATGTACGGCAAGCTCGTCCAGAATGGGGAAGGACAGTGGGAATACCGGCTTGAAAAGGCTTATGACCATGCTCCGGATCAGAATACCGCTGGCACGGCTTCCGGTGCCGATACGATAACGATCCAGGTCAAGGGGCCCGACGGGCAGATTCAGAATGTGACGGTCAAGGTCGATATCATCGACGACGTTCCGCAAATCAGTGCAGGGGACAACAATGCGGTTGCCGGTGTGGATGGATCGACGGTTTTCGAAGGAGCTCTGACGATCGATTACGGTGCCGACGGCGCTTCGGACAGTTTTACGGATACAGGTATTCATGTCAGGGTCGATGGTATTGATTTTGTTTTCAAGGCGGGATCGAACGGGGAATTGGCACCGCTGGATGTTGTGGCTGGCACGTTGACGCTGACCGGTGGAAAAGACGGTCACTTTGATTACACATTCAAGCCGGCACCGGGTTATGAAGACAAGCCGCTTGAAATCGAATTGTCCGTGAAAGATCACGATGGCGATACAGCGACAGGTACTATTGTGATCGATCCGTCCTCAACACCACCGGTTCCGGAAAATCATGCTCCGGTTGCCGGGGATGCCTCGGCTGACGTGACGGTTTCGACGGAAACGATCACGGTACCGACGGACGGGAATCGTATTGTCGCCGGTGGCCTGACTAATGACGGAACCAGTGCCTCCATCAACGGTGTAGACAGGTATGAAGGCGATCATGGAAACCATTCCATCTTCAAGGATCATAATGGCGGTGTCAGTTATGAAGAGGCGATCAGGGGATCTGAAAAAGTCAGCACTCTGGCGGATTATCTGAAACTGATTGAGGGTGAAAATTGCCCGGATGTCATTGTCATTGACAATGCAAAAGGGAATTTTGTATTTGATGGTTCTTTCAATATTCCCGAGGGCAAGACCGTTATTGTGGACGGGGATTGTGTGATCGGCAATGGCGCACATTTCAATAACAGTGGCGGACAGCATGACGCTTTTGGCGGACTCTTTTATGTCACAGGCGACATGATCATTGAAAAGGGCAGTTTTCATCCCGGTTCAGGTCCCCATATTCTGGTTCAGGGAAATTTCGACTGGCACGGTAATGTGCAAGTAAGTGGTGCACTGGAAACGACTGTCACGATAGAACAGACCGAAGTCAGGATCGATCTGAATGAGACATTTACGGATGCCGAAAAGGATACGATGACTTTTCAGGTGGACAAAAATTCCTTGCCGGACGGGTATGACGCTTCCATTACAAATGGTGTTCTGACGATTGCAGGCAAGGAAGGTGTCCCGTTCGGACAGCATGGCTTTACCGTTACGGCAACGGATGAGAAAGGGGCATCGACCACCATTATTTTCGATATCTCGGTAAGTGGCGGCAATGCTACTGTGGAAGTTTTGCCGGTAAACGTTCCAGGGAGCGTATCTTTCGATCCGATGATGTTGTCTGCGATGTCGGAAACCGGAGCAGGGCATGTCACGGATGATCTGGCGCATCAGCCTCTGGATGGAAATCCGCATACCGACACGGTGGACGGCATGATTGCCGCTGCCGATACGGTTGAACACGGTACGGCAGGACACGATATGCTGATCGGGTCGCATGGCCATGATGTCCTTTATGGTGAAGGCGGAAACGATTTGATGTCGGGTGACGGCAGCGGTACGACGGTCGATGCATTGGCCGGTCTGGTCCATACGGACAGTTCTTCCGAATCAGTTCTGAACACCATTCATTCAATGAGTCCTGAACAGCTGAAAGGCATCTCTGACGGTCTTGAAACGATGGAACATCATAATGACGGCAATGACGTTCTGATGGGCGGTGCCGGTAACGACGTCCTGATTGGCATGGGCGGCAACGATGTCCTGCATGGCGGTGAAGGAAACGATATTCTCCTCGGCGGTTCCGGTGACGACATTCTTGTCGGTGGCAAGGGTGATGACGTTCTTCTGGTCGGCGGGTCCGGTCATGATACGTTCCAGTATCATCGGGGGGATCTCGATGGCGTCGTCAATGGTGACCATATTGCCGATTTCCATTTGGGCGATCAGGCGACGGACCCCAATGCCGACGTGCTGGATATCGGAGACCTGTTGCTGGGTTCAGGAGCGAAAGCGGATGGCAGCGACCTGTTCTCGGGTGGTTTCCTGCAAGTGGAAGTCATCAGCCATGACGAGGAAAAAGGAACGGCTAAGGTCAGGCTGTCCATCGATCAGGACGGTGCTGCCGGTAGCGAACACGGTAGCGTCGCTCTTGCCACGATCGACATGAAAGGCGTTCATGGCATTGGTGGCATGAACGCTCAGGATCAGGCGGATCACCTGATGCAGCAGCTGATGGACAATCACGCGCTCAAGATGTAAGGCGTTTGTCAGTTCCGTTAAAAAAGGCATTCATAAAGAATGTCTTTTTTTATGCCTGTCATTGCGGTGTCTTTTTCCTGAATGCTTGCAGGTTTATTGTCAGGAAACAACAAAAATAATACGCGTTTGCAGGCATATCCCTTCACAAGACATGGTGTTTTTGATGTGTTTCACTGGTTTTGGATAATAAAAACCACATCTCTCGGATTTTCCATAAAAAAAGCCGGAAATCCTTTCCGGTTTCCAGCCTGTTTTCTGCCCCAACACCTGAAAAAATAGCCTGAACCAACACTGTGGAACCATTTTCAAGCAATGATCATATTTAAACGCAATGTTTATTATGGCATAAAAATTTTTAAACAAAAATAGTACTAAAGGACAATATTCGATTGCTTTAAAGAAAGTTTATTATTGGAAACATAAGTGGGAATCTGGACAGTTTTTGCGCGGTTTTCTGAAAATAAACGGTTCTTCCGGCGGCAGGAAAAAAGGCCGGAAAAACGGATCTGACGAGGTGACATCATGGCAATCGGTATAGTAAGAGGCTTGATCGGCAAGGTAACGGTAACTGACGCGAAAGGCAGTGTCCGTGAATTGCGGGTAGGGGATGCTGTCGAGTTGAACGACAACGTTCAGGCTTCGGCAGGCGGAACCGTTCACATTGTGTTTAATAACGGCAATTTTGCGACAGTCGGCAGTCATGACACGCTGATATTGAGCGAAGCCGTGATCGACCCGACTGGTGCAAAGGCACAGGTAGCTGAAGGACAGAGCGTTGCCGACATCCAGGCCATGATCGCAGCAGGTATGGACCCGACGCAGATCGCCGAAGCGACTGCTGCCGGAGCTGATGCCGGACTGGCCGGTGATACGGGACAGGGCGGCCATACTTTCGTCGTGGTCAATCAGGATGCCGCACGGGGCGACGTCACTCCCGGATTTGCAACGAATACCTTTGCGAATCCCGGCACGGAAAATCGGGAATATACGGGTGGCGACCGCTTTTTGCTGACGCCGGATAATGAAGAGGTCATCGGTTTGCCGGTTATCGATCTGGACGCGTCCACTGTGTCTTTGGGAGTTAGAGAATCAGGCGTCAAGGGAGATGATGCGTCCATTCCCGGCAGCGGCCCGAATGCAGAATACGCGGGCAAGCTGGTGGATACCGGAAAAATTGTCGCGACCGATCCGAATGGCGATCCGCTCTCGTATAGCGTCAAGTCCGCAGGTTCGGAAGGAAACGGTGCAGGCAGCGCGGAAGGAAAGTACGGAACCCTGACTATCGATGAAAACGGGAATTATGTTTATGAATTGAAAGACGGTCTGGCGCAGGGGCTTTCACAGGGTGATTCCATTACCGAAACGTTCACCATCATGGTCTCGGACGGCCGTGGCGGCATGGTTTCGCAGGATATTACCGTGACTGTCAACGGCACGAACGATTTGCCTGAATTGTCGATGAACTGGGGCGAAAACGGCAATGGCGTCACTGAAGACGTCAGTGGGTCAGTGGCCGGTAAATGGAACGTGAAAGATGACGATGCTGACGGCGGTCATCAAACCCTGTCCGTCGCGGGAAAAGACGGTACGACCGGTACGGCAACAGATGGCGTCATCGGAGCGGAAAGTGGTAACAGTGCCGCGTCGTTTGAAACAGATTACGGCAAACTGACCCTGAATCCGGACGGGTCCTATTCCTATGAGCTGAATAACGATAGCGACGCCGTGCAGAAACTCGGCGACAAACAAACGCAGACGGAAACATTCGAAGTCACGACGACAGACGCCCATGGTTCCACCAGTACCGAAACCATCACGGTCGTCATCACGGGAACGAATGATGCGCCGGTTCTGGTGCCGACTCCGGGGGGCGATACGGCGCCGGATTTGAACCTGAAGGAATCCGGGCAGGCTTCCAAAGGGGACCCTGCAACGGACGGTACGCATGCCGACGGGATAAACCAGTCTAAAGTACCGGGTATCCTGACGGATGAAAAATCGTTTACCGTCAGGGATGTCGATGCCGGAGACAAACTGACGGCGTCGATTGTCGATGCAGCCGGAAATCCGGTATCGGAAGTGGTCACCAATTCCGATACGGGTGTCATGACGCTGGTGACCGAGTACGGTACGCTGACGGTGACTCCGGGCAACAATGAAGATGGTACAGTAACCTATACGTATCATTTCGACCTGAATGACGGGGCTGTCAACGGCCTGTCCCAGTACGATCCGGACAATCCGGAAAGTGACGTCAATTTCATCGATATGAATTTCAACGTCTCGATCAGTGACGGTCACGGCGGCAAGCTTGATGTACCGATCGGCGTTCATATTGAAGGCACGAACGATGCACCTGTCGTCAGGTATTCAACCATTCATGTCAAGGAAGACGGCGTTTACAATGGCAACAATGAAACGACCGGTGACGGCAAGGACAACGGTGGTGTCCTGACCCAGCATGACCGCTTGACTGCCACTGGCAAGGTTCCTTTCTCGGATGTGGATAACGAAGGAGACGTGACTCTTAGCGCGACCTTGAAAGGTATCGACGCCAATGGTGAAGTGCATGTCAATGTCAGCGGGAGTGCCGTTGCGGGGACGCAGGAAACCGTGAAGGTCATTGGCCAGCAAATGGATTCCGACAATCCGGATATCCAGATTCTGAAAACGAATTACGGTGAATTAAGGTTGAATACCGTTACGGGCGACTATACGTTCACTCTGGATACGGACAAGGCACAACATCTTGCCCAGGGTGAAAAATTCCAGTTCAGTTTCACTGTGACGGCGACAGATGGCCACGGCGCGCAGGGCAATCACATGATCGGCGTGACGGTCGAAGGTGCCAATGATGCGCCGAAACTGTCGTTTGTGGATGGTAATAACGAAGTGACCAGCGACAATGTTCTGGACGTTTATGAAAAGGGAGTCAATTCCGATACACCAACTGACAGTGGCAAGGTCAAAGGGGATGACGCGGATCGTGGCGCCAGCCTGAAATATTCACTGGTCAATGAAAACGGCAAGGAAACCGATACGATAACGACCGAATACGGTACCTTGAAAATCAACCCGGATGGCACATATACCTTCACGATCGATAATGACAGCAATGATGTCAAAATACTGGGGCCTGATGATGTAAAGAAACTGGGATTTACTGTCCGGGTTACTGACGAACATGGCGCTTATGACCAGAGCGACATTATTGTCAATGTTCATGGCGCAACGAACGAAATTACGGTTGACCAGCATCTGTCAGTGAACGAGCATGGTTTGACCAGTTCTGCCGATCACAGTGAAAGTGCATTGGTCGTGGTGGATGGCTTCACCATTACCAGGGTGATTACACAAGGTGAACACGGTACCGTGGCATCCAATGGAGAAGGCGGCTGGACGTACACATTAAACGGCGCATTTGACCAAAAGGACGGTCAGGGTGCGAACATGGCAGAGGGTGCTGACAAAATTCGCGTTGAAGTGAAGGACGATAAGGGAAATGTTTTTGAAGTGGAAATCAAGGTCGACGTCAAGGATGATATCCCGACCATTGCGCCAGACACAACGGTGTCTGGTAGTGTCGGCGATCATTCGGTTTCGGGAACGATTGACGATCTGGGTTTCGGAGCGGATTCCAGTGGCGGTCAGAGTATCACTGTTGGTGACGTAACGGCCACCTATAATGGTACGACTCATGAATGGACATTCGAAGGCGGTCAGGGTGGCGCTGTCGATGGCGGAAACTTGCAGTTCAATCTGCCTGACGGAAAGGTCAGCCTTGATCCGGACACGGGCGATTTCACCTATACGCCGGACAATGGCTTGTCGAATAACCTGCCTCCAATCGAAGTCACGATTACCGATGGGGACGGGGACAAGAGCACCGGACATATCCATATCGGGGTGGCCGATTCAGGCGGCCCATCCCAGCCGGCGGGAGCGACGGAAGACGAGATCAGGGATAGCACGAACAACGTTGTCCAGGGCGACAAAAACGGTCATGACGTCAATGACGTACTGGTCGGGGATTTCGCCGGTAACACGACGGTTGGGGCGGTACAGGATGTTGTCAACAACATTTATCTTGTTGTGGATGTATCCGCTTCCATGAAGGACGGTATGGATCCGGGTAGTGATGTGTCGAGGCTTAAAGTCGTCGCTGATGCGCTGGACAAGCTATTCGAACAAATGAATGTTGCAGATGCCGATCCGCATACTACGGTCAATGTAACCTTGTCGATTTTTTCTGGGGGAGGGGATACTCCTAAAGAATACAATTTGTCGGTCAGTGACTGGGCCGGAAAAACTGCAGATGATATTTACAAAATGCTTGATGACTTCAAGCATGGAGATACAAACTTCGAATTACCTCTTGGAAATGCTTCTGAATGGGCTGATTCCCAGGCAAAAGGCGATGGCATTTATAACAAGGTGATTTTCGTTACTGATGCCAACGGTACCGAAATATTGAACACGGGAAAGGCACAAGATTATGTCGACAAGATTCTTGGAAGTGGCGTTGACGTTGAAGCGATAGCGATCATCAACTCTTATCAGAAGCAGTATAAGGATATTCTGGAAGAGCTCGGGAATAAATATCCGCTGGATCCCAGCAAGCAGCCGTTTGCACAGGAGCTGATATCATTGTTTAGCGGTTTGAGGGGATATGATCCTGATTCTCCTAATGAGTCTGCCAACAAGATAACCAACGCGCTTAAAGGTATTGTAGATGAAAGCGGGAAGCGGCTTTACGATGACCAGATGATCAGTGATTTCATCAAAGATACCTTTTTGACTTGTGGCGGAAAGATCCCAGAGGAGCCGGGAAGTCCAATGGAACTGCCGGACAGGGGGAATTATGATGGTTATACCGCCTTTTTGATGGCTTCGCTGTCTTCCGGTATGGACAACCTGTTTGGTCAGGGTAATGTGACGCAGGTTGGGTCAACTGATGACATCAACTCATCGCTGGATATCGGTTCGGTGATTCCAAAACCGGTGACGTATGCACCGGGTTCCGACCTGATTGCTGGTGGTGCCGGGGACGATATCATATTCGGTGACGCCGATCTGGAAAGCCTGAAGGCTCAGGTGGCCGGTTTGTTGAATGTCGATGTCAAGAACCTGACAAACGCCGATCTGTTCAAATACATCAAGGAACATTCTGATCTGTTTGACAGGCCGGACAGTGCTTTCGGGCCGGTTGATAATGGCATGGCCGATGCGCTGATCGGTGGAGCAGGCAACGATATCCTTTACGGGCAGGGCGGCAACGATATCCTGATCGCTGACGGTTCGCATGATTCCCTGACGGATATTGCGAATTATCTGGGTGATCATGGTGTGGCTAGTATGGATCATCTCGATTTTTCGGCCGGACACGAGCTTGGCCAGAATATCGGAGTGCTGGGAGATGCTCTCCATAACATGAATGCACATGATTTGAATGACTTTGCCAACTGGGCTGAAGGCCATCTCGAAGGAAGCGGTCACGGAAATGGCGGAGACCTTCTTTATGGCGGAAGCGGGGATGATGTCCTGATCGGGGGTGCCGGACATGACACGCTTGTCGGCGGTGACGGCAACGATATCCTCTTCGGCGGCTCGGGTAACGATACCCTGATTGGCGGACACGGCGACAATATCCTGACGGGGGGCAGCGGCAATGATACCTTCAAGTACAATGCCGGCGATCTGGAAGGAAAAACGCATGGCGATTCCATTACGGATTTCCATGTCGGTGATGTGGCGAAAGACGGCAATGCCGACATTCTGGATCTGAAGGATCTGTTGACCGGAGCGGACAAGCTCTCCGGTGGCGCATCTGACCTGATCAGCGGAGGATATCTCCAGTTCGAAGATATCAAACAGAATGATGACGGATCGGTCACGGTGAAACTGTCTATCGATGTGAACGGTCACGAAGGTGGCGCGGATTTCCACAATGTGGCGACGATCACCATGAATGGCGTTCATCTGGGTGATAACTCGGCCAATCATGCCCAGGAATTGCTGAATCAACTGGTTCAGAACAACGAAATCAAGATCTAGCGATTTCTGGCAGAAGGATGCGGGGATACCGGTCAAACGGTATCCTCCGTTTTTTAATTCTTGTGAATATGGATGGGAACGGGATTTTTCAGGTTTTGCGGCCATAAAAAATACCGTTTCCGGAAAATGGCATGTTACAGTCTGAAGACAAGCTGATCTTTCAATATGACGGGAGAGAATAATGCCGATTGAAGAAAAGGAAGACCGGATTTGCCTGAAGGCGAATAAAACGCTCGTATGTGAAGTCAATGCACGCACGGTCGTCATTTCCGATGGAGAGGATGGAAAACTGATTCTGGAACGGGATGGGTTGTTGCCGGTGAAACCCGGAGACGATGTACTTGAGGTGAGAGGACAGCGTCATGTCAGAACGGGCGGTGAAGAATGCGAACACGCCGGTAATGTGGTGATTCAGGTCAACGGGGATTACACCTTGCGGGTGACGGGCAATCTGACGATCGAGGCAGGAACGCTGAATCTGAAAACATCAAAAAACATGTCCATTTCCGCCATGAATGTCGACATGAAAGCGCAAAATTCAATGTCGCAGAGCGCGGTGAACGTGTCTGTCAGGGCCAAGGCAAAAGGGGAGATCGTCAGCGATGGAATGCTGGATATTCATGGCGGCCTGGTCAAGATTAACTGATTTACCGTTTTTTCGTTTTTATGGAGGAGAAAACTCATGCAACCCGCTGCCAGAGTCGGAGATATGCATACCTGTCCCATGCAAACGCCGGGATTGCCGCCCATCCCGCATGTTGGAGGCCCGGTTCTTCCGCCGGGATGCCCGACGGTGTTGATCGGTGGGATGCCTGCGGCGCGAGTGGGCGATATGGCAGTTTGTGTCGGGCCTTTCGACCTTATCATAACGGGTTCGTCAACGGTGCTTATCGGAGGCAAGCCTGCCGCCCGGATGGGCGATACGACGGCGCATGGCGGCACGATTGTGGCGGGATGTCCCACGGTAGTGATCGGCGGATAGCCGGTTTGATTGCGTTCGTTTTTTCCGATGCCGTGTTTGGAAAGAGCCGTGCCATGCCAATCGGGACGACTGTCTGTCCGATTGGCGGTGGCGTCACAAGTAAACGGGCATGGAAAAACAGTCAGTGCAAAACGGGGGAAGTGTCCACGTCTTTTCTGCCAATGACGAGCATTTCAGCTTGTTTGACAAATCGAATTTCAAAAATGTCAAAGACCGATATGATT
>OGXI01000137.1_pt1 | contig 60139 bp, 49 predicted proteins | sample 1576221 | NCBI WGS metagenome assembly OGXI01 (sample SAMEA3541523, study PRJEB24748) | human gut metagenome | biome: human gut; feature: human-associated habitat; material: faeces | place: China | collected 2012
GAAGGCGAGTTACGCAAGGAAAGCCGGCGGATCAGCGATCTGTAAAAAACGTGAGTAAAATTCTCTAGCTGCGCTTCCAATCGTTTATTTATTTTTTATCATATACTCGAAATCTACAGTTGACCAACTTACAAAAATTTAAATTTATTTCTTATTCAACGTCTGCTAATGCTGCAAGATTTTCTTCTCCTGTACGGATTTTAATAACTTTATCTACGTTGTATACAAAGATCTTACCATCTCCGATATGACCTGTGTAAAGAGCTTTCTTCGCAGCTTCAATGATGTTTTCTACTGGGATATTTCCTACGATAACTTCAACTTTAACTTTTGGAAGTAATGTTGCATCGACTTCAGCACCTCTGTAACGTTCTCCGGCACCTTTCTGGATACCACAGCCCATAACCTGAGTGACTGTCATACCAGTTACACCAACATCGTTCATTGCTTTTCTTAACTTGTCGTATCTTGTTAATTTTGCGATAATAACAACTTTATACATTCCTGTAGGTACAAGATCTGGAGCTTTGCTGACCTGTACAGCTGCTGCTTTCTGTACTTTAGAAGCTCTTTCATAATCTTCTTCTCCAAGAACAGTATTTGCATTTTCTTCCATGATCATTGTGTTAGAAATATCCATCATACTGAATCCAGCATATGCTGATGTTAAACCATGTTCTGGTCCATCCAGACCGATGATCTCTTCTTCTTCTGTTACACGAAGACCGATCGTTGCTTTAATGATCGCAAATGTTAAACTGATCGTCACTGCTGTCCAAGCACAGACACAAACAATACCGATGATCTGAATCTTTAATAATCCAAATCCACCACCATAGAAGAGTCCATTTAACTCACTTCCTGGTGCAGTTTTTGTTGCAAATAATCCTGTTGCTAATGTTCCCCATAAACCATTCATAAAATGAACTGCTACGGCTCCAACTGGGTCATCAATTCTTAATTTGTAATCTAATAACCATACTCCAAAGCAAACAAGTAATCCAGAAACAGTTCCGATCACGATCGCTCCAAAAGCATCTGTGACATCACATGGTGCTGTGATCGCTACAAGTCCTGCAAGGGATGCATTTAATGACATTGATACATCAGGTTTTCCATATTTTACCCATGTAAATACCATACAAACAACTGTTGCGACTGCTGGTGAAATTGTTGTTGTTACGAAGATAGATCCTAACTGTTCAACAGATGTTGCTGCTGCACCGTTGAATCCATACCAGCCAAGCCATAAGATAAATACTCCTAATGCTCCAAGTGGAATATTGTGTCCTGGGAATGCATTTACTTTTGTAATATTTCCATCTTTATCTTTTGTGAATTTACCAATACGTGGTCCTAAGAATTTTGCTCCGATCAGTGCAGATAATCCACCAACCATATGAATTGCACAAGATCCTGCGAAATCATGGAATCCCATCTGAGATAACCATCCACCGCCCCAGATCCAATGTGCTTCAATTGGATAGATCAGCGCAGAGATTACTGCTGAATAAATACAGTAAGATAAGAATTTTGTTCTTTCTGCCATGGCTCCGGATACGATCGTTGCTGTTGTTGCACAGAATACTAAGTTGAATACGAAACTAGACCAGTCAAAATTTGCATAAGATGTAAAAATGTCAAATCCAGGTTTTCCGATCAATCCGATCATATCTTCCCCAAGTAATAAACTGAAACCGATCAGAATAAATACACAGGTACCAATACAGAAGTCCATCAGGTTTTTCATGATAATGTTTCCGGCATTCTTAGCTCTTGTAAATCCGGCTTCAACCATTGCGAATCCAGCCTGCATCCAGAATACCAATGCGGCTCCGATCAGGAACCATACCCCAAAGATCTGGGTATTTACTGCGTTCATAATTTCTTTTGTCATATCTTTGTCCTCCCATTTCGAAAGTTTTTGTTTTTTCATTCAGGAGAAACGCGCGTGTCTTTACTCAATGAATTTGATTGAAGGCTTTTAGAAATCCTTCTTGATAAAAAGAAAAGGCGTTATGAAGAATGATCTATGTCATCTCATAACGCCTTTGTTATGGTTGGAATTATAAACGCCTTATTTTTATTTGTCAATAATATTTTTAACATTTTTTATGCAAAGAATGTATCTTTTTTAGCACAATCTTAACTATTTAATTCGTTCTCAAGCATACGGTATCCGACTCCGACTTCTGTAAAAACATACTTTGGAACTGCTGGATTTTCCTCGATCTTGCGGCGGATATTTGCCATATTTACTCGCAAAATCCTATTGTTCGTATCTGCGTGAGGTCCCCAGATATCTTTGATGATAGACTCATATGTAATAACCTTTCCTGCATTCTCTGCAAGAAGGGATACCAGTTTATATTCAATCTGTGTAAGACGGATTTCTTCTTCTCCAAGAAAAACTCTTCGCTTATCAAAATCAATCTTTAACTGACCTGCATGATACATTGGTGTCTTCGTCTCTGCTCCCATTGGTTGTCTTCTATGTCTTAGGGCAGTACGGATTCTTGCAAGCAATTCCTGATTACCAAATGGTTTGGTGATATAGTCATCTGCTCCGGCATCCAGGGCTTTTACTTTCTCTGATTCTCTGTTTCTCGCAGAAATCACGATGATCGGCGTAACTGCCCATTTTCTGATTTCAGAGATCACATCGATTCCATCCATATCCGGCAGTCCAAGATCTAATAAGATCACATCCGGACAGTATGATTCCGCACACTGGATCGCCTGATTTCCTGTGGTCGCTATGATTGGTTTGTAGCCATTGGTTTTTAAGATCGTTGATATAAAATTGCCAATGTTTTCTTCATCTTCAGCAATCAATACATTAAATTTTATCTCTGTCATAGTTCCTTTTCCTCCGTCAATTCTTTTTCATCCATTGGCAGACTAAAACTAAACTCTGCTCCATCCTCATAGTTTCTTGCATAGACATCACCTTGATGTGCCATAACGATTGATTTACAGATACTTAATCCGATACCCATGCCTTTACGGCTTTCATGGTCCAATGCACCTGCACATCCGTCAAACAACTGATCCATTCTCTCTGGTGCGATACCATTTCCATGATCACGGATATAGAATACAATTTTTTTATCTTCTTGTCTGATGTCAAGTTCAATCGGTGCATTACTTCCGGAATGTACCCATGCATTTTCCAAAAGGTTCATAATGACCTGCTCGATCAAAGTCGGATCCATTGGAACCATTAAAAAATCTTCTGGGATCTTTACCTTTAATTCACTGTCTGGATAACGCTTCTGATAACGCTGGATTGCTTCTGCTACAACTTCTTCGAGAGGTTCCGGTACTTTCTTTACATGTGGCTGTGTATCACTTCCATTGTTCTGGATTCTCGTAATACTAAGCAAGTTTTCCACCATGTTTAACAGCCAGTTCGCATCTTCTTTGATCCCCATAACAAGCTGATCTTTGGCCTCTTCATCCAGTTGGTCTTTTGCATCTAAATAAGTCGAACTTGCTCCGATCATTCCAGTCAGTGGTGTTCTAAGATCGTGGGATATCGCTCTTAATAAATTCGAGCGCATCTTCTCCTTTTCTTTCTCAATCTGAAGCTCATTGATCTGCTTGTTATATTCATTTAATTTTGCAAGTTCTTTCTCTCTCTTGACAGCTGCTTCTTTCTCTCGGTTTAAGCTTGTTGTTGTCATATTCGTGATGATTGCGATCACTAAAATTCCAAGAAATGTCATCGGATATCCGTCAATCATAAAATTAATCTTAAAGTATGGAAATGTAAATCTCCAGTTAATAAAAATAACGCTTAACAGTGAGGAAACAATTCCCCATCCATATCCTTTTGTATATCTTGAGATAAAAAAAGTTGCCAATGTATAGATCATTGGCACATTAATGTTGTGAGCTGTCTGATAGAAAAAAATATGTGCAATGATGGTTGCAATGATCAGGATCGTGACCGAGATCAAAAAATCCTTCTCCCACTGCATCAAACCTTTCTCATTCTGCTTCATGTTTATTCTCCATTCGGCCGGATATTCACATCTATTTTACATTTTGAAACGTGATCAGAGTTCATACTCAGATCGTAATCCACTTTAAGGTGCATCTGTTCTTCTTCTTCGATCCAGTCAATATTGCTTGTATTGACCCCCATCAAAAGACTTCCAAATGGTGTATCATAGTAAGAGAGGTTTTCTTTCCCCTCTTCAAAGACCATATGAGAAGACTGTCCTCCTTTTCTTGTGAGTTCCACACTCTTTGGTCCGATCTTTATGACATTTTTTACAACCTCGTTGTCTTCGGAAAGTTCATCGTATAAAATATAATGTTTTCCATTTCTCAGGTAATAAGCACCTGTCGTCATCATCTCGATCGGATCATTCGGGTCTACATCCATCTGAAGTCCTGAAATATTAATTAATATATCTTTTGTCATCTTATCTTCACTTCCTAATAATTCTCAATATCTACCGGCTGTACCTGATCCACACGGCATGGAAGTACTTTGTCGGCAAATGATAAAAACTGGTCAGCCATATCACTGACATAATATTCATACCTTGCAGTATGATCTTCTGAAGCCGCCATATCTCTCTGTGCAAGCATCTGCTTTAAAGTCTTCGCAACTTCATAAGCAGGATTTACAAGTGTAACCTTATCCCCGACAAATCGCTGGATCGGATTGATCAACAGTGGGTAATGTGTACATCCAAGGATCAGAGAATCAATATCATATTGCTTAAATTCTCTTAAATATCTAGATACCATATCTTCTGTAATGCGATCATCAATCAATCCTTCTTCTACCAGAGGGACAAATAATGGACATGCTTTTGTAACAACAGTTACAGATGGATCTAGTTTCCTTAAATATTGGCCATACTGTCCACTCTTGATCGTTGCATTTGTCCCAATGATCCCGATATTCTTGTTCTTCGTCGCATTCATTGCTGCGATCGCACCTGGCTGTACCATACCGATGATCGGCACATTATAAAGTTCCTGTAAATCAGCTAAGGCGAGCGCACTCGCTGTATTACAGGCGATGACCACTGCTTTAACACCCTTGCTCAACAGAAAATTGACAATCTGTCTGGAATAGCGCACGATCGTATCCTTAGACTTCGTTCCATAAGGTACACGTGCGGTATCCCCAAAATATATCATACTTTCTTCCGGGAGCTGGCGCATGATCTCTCTTGCAACAGTGAGTCCGCCAACTCCAGAATCAAACACCCCGATTGGTGCATTCATATCAAATTCCTCCTAACGATATCTTGTCATTGCCTGATCGATCAATGTATCAAGTAACTCAGGAATATCAAGTCCGCATGCTTTCCATAACATTGGATACATACTGATCGATGTGAATCCTGGCAATGTGTTGATCTCGTTAAATACAACTCTTCCTGATTCTTCTAAGAAAAAGTCAACCCTTGATAATCCAAATCCGTCAACAGCTCTAAAGATCGCTTCTGCATCTTCTTTGATCTTGCGTTTAGATTCTTCTGGCATCTCTGGATCAACAACCGTTTTAGACTCTGCATTGTTGTATTTTGCATCAAAATCATAGAATGCCGCTTCTTCGGCCGCAAGGATCTCTCCAACACATGTACTCTTCACCTGTGTTCTGTCACCTAACACCGCACATTCCACTTCTCTTCCGACAATTGTTTCCTCACAAAGGATATTACGGTCATGTTTCACTGCTTCGTATAATGCCGCTTCCAATTCTTTTCTATTCTCTGCTTTGGAAACTCCCTTAGAAGATCCTGCACAAGATGGTTTTACGAAGATCGGATATGGAATTTCCTTTTCCACACGATCCATTGCTTCTTCTAAATGTTCAAAATCGCTTTCTCTGACATGAACAAACTTTGCCTGATCGATTCCAATATGATCTACGATGATCTTTGTGTATACTTTATCCATTGAAACTGCGGATGCCAATACACCACATCCAACATATGGAATTTTAGACAATTCAAACAATCCCTGAACGGTTCCATCTTCACCATTCATACCATGAAGAACTGGGAAGATCACATCAACTTTCTGAAGTTTATATGTACCTTCTGCAAGGATCACTAAAGAACGAGTTGTTGTATCAGGAGAAATAAATGCTTTCACTTCTCCTTCTCTCCAACTTCCATCTTCGATATCTTTAACACTATCTACTAATAACCATTTTCCTTCTTTTGTGATTCCAACTAAAATCACATTATATTTTTCAGTGTCCATGTTTTTGATGACTGTTGTTGCTGACAGACATGAAACATCATGTTCAGAGGAATCTCCTCCAAAGATCACTACTACATTCTTTTTCATTGATCTAAACTCCTTTATCATTATAAAAAGTATTTCATCATTATCATTTGATTATAGCACAAATTTTTCAAAAATAAATCCTTCAAAGTAAGGTTCATTCTCTTTATATGCTTTTTTGTCACGAAATGTCCATCCGTAAATTGGAATCTTGTAAAATCTGCGGCAGATCCTGAGTGGAAGACAGTCTTTGTATTTGTAGTGATAGGCTATAAAATCCGGTTTTGTAATAAAATTTGTCAATAAATTCTTTACAATAAAATAACCAATTTTGCGAGTAAGCGTCCCTTCTTCTTTTTCTTTCAAAAATTGCTCACTTAACTGTCCACGGATCACTTCTGGACGGTTTTTCTTAAACCAATACAGAGCGTACGGATGAAAACATTCCATACAATATAATCCTTTATATTGATCTAAAGCTTTTGCAACTTTCTTGCATAATTTACGGTTGCATGTTTCCATTTTTAATTCTACTAATAATGGTACTTTGCCATCAACTTCTCTTAAAACTTCCACAAATCTTGGAATTCTTTCTCTCGTTCCCATCAAACGATATCTGCATAATTCACGATAAGTAAGATCAGCGATTTTTTTATTTACTCCACATGTTCTCTTAAGATCATAGTCATGATGAACTACCATTACACCGTCTTTGGTCAGCTGAACATCTAATTCTATTCCATAGCCTGATCCCTTTGCTTTCTTGAAAGCTGCCATGGAATTTTCCGGAATTCCTTCTTCTCCATGGAGTCCTCTGTGTGCATAGTATTTTACATTTAATATCGGATGTTTTCTTTTCTCTCCTGGATCGATCATCTTGATGTATACAATAATTAAGACCAGTATCCATAACAGGATCATTTCTCATCCCTCTTTTCTTCTGCCATCTGCATTAATATTTCGCGTTCATTTAACTGTGGAGCTTCTAATACTTGATCTAACAGCCAAGATAAAATTTGACCGATTTCTTTTCCCTGTGGAACTCCCATATCCATCAAGTCTTTTCCATTGATCTTTAATTCTTTGATGGAAAGGCAGTTTTTCTCTTCGATGATTTCTTCGAATAATTTCTTTGTTTCTTGTAATACCTGTTCTTTCTTATCTCTCTGATAATCACTTTGTGCACTGATATCTGCTTTCTGGACCTCCATCAGTCTTGTAAACAACTCTGGGGTTAGCTGGCTGACCCATCGTCTGACTGTTTTCTTATTAACTTCTTCCATAGAAGCAAATCTACGGTCATGCCATCTGACAAGAGTCGTTACCTGCTTGATCGTCTGGTTGTCAAACTTTAATCTTCGGAGGATCTTCCTTGCCATTTCTTCTCCGATCACCGGATGCATTTTAAAATGATCTTTATCTGGACCTTCAACTCTCGCTGTTGGTTTTCCCACATCATGAAGCAGCATTGTCCACCGGTAAATATGTTCTGCTTCGATCTGTTTCATTGCTTCGATCGTATGGATTCCAACATTGTACTTGTGATGCGGATTATTCTGCGGTGTTTCCATCATAATATCAAATTCTGGAAAAATGATCTTCGTCACACCTAGTTTATATGCATTGACCAATACTTCTGGATGTGCCGATGTGATCAGTTTTTCAAGCTCTACCTGAATTCGCTCAGCACTGATATCTTTTAGAAATTTTGCCTGATTTTTAATTGCTTCTTCGGTTTTTTCTTCGATTTGAAATCCTAATTGAGCCTGAAATCTTAGAGCTCTTAAAATTCTCAATGCATCTTCATCAAATCGTTTCTTTGCTTCCCCGACACAGCGGATTGTTTGATTTTTAAGGTCTGTCATACCATCATACATATCAATGATCCCTTCACTGTCATTATATGCCATCGCATTGATCGTGAAATCTCTTCGTAACAGATCTTCTCTTAATGACTTTGTAAAATGCACTTCATTGGGACGTCTATGATCTTCGTATTTTCCATCGATACGATAGGTTGTTACTTCGTATGGTTCATGATTCATAAGAACCGTAACTGTTCCATGTTCGATTCCTGTATCTACCGTATGATCGAAGATTTCTTTAACTTCCTGAGGTGAAGCTGATGTTGTGATATCCCAGTCACCCGGAGTTCTTCCTAGTATGGAATCTCTGACGCAGCCCCCAACGATATATGCCTCAAATCCATGTTGTTCTAATGTCTGTATTACCTTTGCTGCCTGTGCGGGCATCTTGATCTTCATCCTATCACCTCTCCTTTTCTTTGTTCTTATATCTGCTTCTCATATTTATTTACTATTCTTACAAATGTATCTCGCAAACGGAAGAATTGCCGGAAATGTATCTTCATAATCCCCGGCAATTGTTATCATTATACTCTTAGTAAGCTTTTCCAAAGTAAACCATCTTCTTCGCAGGTTTTCCACAGTGAACACATACGTCACTTAAATGTTCCTGCTCAAATGGCATACATCTTGTTGTAGCTGTTGTCTCGTCTTTGATCGCTTCTTCACATTCTGTTTCTCCACACCACATTGCTTTTACGAAACCATCCTGTTTCTCGATGTGGGCTTTGAATTCATCCCAGTTTCTAGCCTCTACTGTATGTTCTTCCAGATGTTTCTTTGCTCTCTCAAGCATATCGTTCTGCATCTGTTCTAATACTTCACCAAGTTTTGTCTCGATCTCATCTAAAGATACAATGATCTTCTCTCTTGTATCACGACGAACGATCACCGCCTGATTCTTCTCGATATCTTTTGGTCCGATCTCGATTCTTGTAGGAATTCCGCGTACTTCCTGTTCACTGAATTTCCATCCTGGGCTCTTATCAGAATCATCAACTTTTACTTTGTAAGAAGAAGCAAGTCTCTTTCTGATCTCTTCTGCTTTATCAAGCACTCCTTCTTTCTTCTGCATGATCGGTACGATCATTGTCTGTACTGGTGCGATTCTTGGTGGTAGTACAAGACCTGAATCATCTCCGTGAACCATGATGATCGCTCCGATGATACGTGTAGACATTCCCCATGATGTCTGATGTACATACTGAAGTTTATTATCTTTATCTGTATACTGAATATCAAATGCTTTCGCAAATCCATCACCAAAGTTATGGCTTGTTCCAGACTGTAATGCTTTTCCATCGTGCATTAATGCTTCAATCGTATATGTGGAATGTGCACCTGCAAATTTCTCTTTCTCTGTCTTCTGTCCTTTTACAACTGGAATTGCTAGGTACTGCTCACAGAAATCTGCATACATATTTAACATCTGTACCGTTCTTGCTTCAGCTTCTTCTTCTGTCGCATGTGCTGTATGTCCTTCCTGCCAGAAGAACTCTGAAGTTCTTAAAAATGGTCTTGTTGTTTTTTCCCAACGTACAACAGATACCCACTGATTATATAATTTAGGTAAATCTCTGTGAGACTGGATGATCTTTGAATAGAAATCACAGAATAATGTCTCAGATGTAGGTCTTACACAAAGACGTTCCTGTAATTCTTTATCTCCACCATGAGTTACCCATGCAACTTCTGGTGCAAATCCTTCGACATGGTCTTCTTCTTTCTTTAAAAGGCTTTCTGGAATAAACATTGGCATTGCAACATTTTCCACACCTGTTTCTTTAAATTTGGCGTCTAAAACTTTCTGGATATTCTCCCAGATCGCATATCCATTCGGACGTAAGATCATACATCCACGAACGCTTGAATAATCTGCTAATTCTGCTTTCTTAACAACATCTGTATACCACTGTGCAAAATCATCTTCCATCGCAGTGATCGCTTCTACTAATTTCTTATCTTTTGCCATTGCAAAATGTCTCCTTTTCTATGGTTATATACACAGTTTTTGTGTACAATGATACTAAGAATAATATTACTGTAAAATGTCGGATTTTTCAAGGGGTGACGTTTTATTTAACTACACAAAAAGGAGTTTTTTATGGCAAATGAAAACAAGATGGGGTATCTTCCCATCAAAAAGCTGATATTGCAGATGTCCCTTCCTCCGATGTGCTCCATGTTTCTGCAATATTCTTACAACCTTGTTGACAGCATGTTCGTGGCTAATATCAATGAAAATGCTCTTGCGGCAGTTTCTCTTTCCTTCCCGATCACAACACTCATGATCTCCCTGTCCATCTGGATCGGGGTCGGTATCAACGTTTTGATCGCAGGTTATCTTGGAGAGAAAAAGCAAGACCTTGCTGACTGTGCAACAACACTTGGATTGTTGGTAGCCTTGATCGTCGGTATCTGTATCAATATCCTTGCACTATCGATCATGAAACCGTACTTTTCAGCATTCACAAACAATCCAGCTATTTTTGACTATGCGATGCAGTATATGTCCGTCTGTGCTTTTATGCAGGTTCCAAACATGGTACATATCGCCATCCAAAAGGTCTTTCAGGGTACTGGAAATATGATCACTCCTATGTGGTTTCAGATCGCAGGAGTTATCTTTAACTTTGTTTTCGATCCATTACTGATCTTTGGAATCGGACCATTCCCTAAGATGGGAATCCGTGGTGCTGCACTGGCTACTGTCCTTGGATATGCTTTATCTATGGTGATTGCTTTTCTTCTGCTTGTTTTTACAAAACAGAAAGTTCGTATCAAGATCAAAGGATTCCATGTTGATTCTCATATGTTAAAGAATCTGTTTTCCTATGGATTTCCTTCATTTGTTATGAATGCTCTTGGATCTTTTATGCTGACATTTACCAATCTGTTTTTAACAGCTTATTCAGATACTGTTGTTGCCTTTTTTGGCGCCTATTTCAAAGTACAACAGATGATCTTCATGACAGTAAATGGCTTGATCCAAGGATGTTTGCCTGTCATGAGATTCAACTACAGTGCCAAACAGCCAGAACGTTTAAAAGAAGCTTTTCATTTTGGCACACAGGCGGCAACTGTTATGATGATCGGTGGAACATGCCTGCTTCTGTTTTTACCAAAACAGATTTTGTTCCTGTTTGCAGCTTCTGAATCAATGATCAAAATCGGAGTTCCAGCCATGCGGATCCTGTCGATCGGTCTGGTTTTCTGTGGATTTTCTATCATGATCGCTACTTATCAGCAGGCAATTGAGAAGATCCGGTCTAGTATGTTGATCCACATCTTACGGCAGGGAATTTTATTGGTGCCTTTGATGTGGCTGTTTAATCATATGTTTGGGATAAATGGGATTTGGATCTCATTTCCTGTAACAGAAATTTTAGTGTTTATTGTGGCTGTTTTATTACAAACTGTTATTTCAAAACCACAATAAAAATTATTATTTCTTGTATTGAAAAAACTCACTCCTGTGAAAATCAAAAAGGTAGCAGATTCCTTTTCCGACGAAATTGGAATCTGCTACCTTACATTTTATACTTTATCACATTTTTAAATATTACAGTAAAGATTTATATAATCCAATAATATCCTCAACACTTGCATCCTTAGGGTTTCCAGGTGCACATGCATCTGCATAAGCGGATTCTGCTAAGAACTGGATATCTTCTTCTTTCACGATTTCTTTTAAGTCTGCTGGTATTCCGACATCTGCTGATAATTTTTTAACCGCATCAACGGCTGCTTTTCTGTATTCTTCCTGTGTCATATCTTCGACACCTTCTACACCCATTGCTTTTGCGATATATTTGTATTTATCTCCTGTTGCATCTGCATTGTATTCCATAACTGTTGGAAGTAAGATTGCATTCGCTACTCCATGAGGTGTATCATAAACTGCACCTAATGCATGAGCCATAGAATGTACGATTCCAAGTCCTACATTTGAGAATCCCATTCCTGCAATGTACTGTCCCATTGCCATTCCTTCTCTTCCTTCTGGTGTATTCTCAACAGCTCCTCTTAAGCTGTCAGAGATCAGTTCGATGGCTTTGATATGGAACATATCTGTCATTTCCCAAGCTGCTTTTGTTGTGTATCCTTCGATGGCATGTGTTAATGCATCCATACCTGTTGCTGCTGTTAATCCTTTTGGCATAGAAGACATCATTTCTGGGTCGATCACTGCGATCACTGGAATATCATGAGGGTCTACACATACGAATTTACGTTTCTTTTCAACGTCTGTGATAACGTAGTTGATCGTTACTTCTGCAGCTGTTCCGGCTGTTGTTGGAACTGCGATAATTGGTACGCAAGGTTTCTTAGTATCTGCAACTCCCTCTAAGCTTCTCACATCTTCAAATTCTGGGTTGTTGATAATGATTCCAACAGCTTTTGCTGTATCCATAGAAGATCCACCACCAATAGCGATCAGGTAATCAGCTCCTGCTGCCTTAAATGCTGCAACTCCTGTCTGTACGTTTTCTATCGTTGGATTTGGTTTGATCTGTGAATATACTTCATATGCAAGTCCTGCATTATCTAATACATCTGTTACCTTCTTTGTAACTCCGAATTTTACAAGATCTGGGTCAGAACAAACAAATGCTTTTTTGAATCCACGTTTTGTTACTTCTGTTGCGATCTCCTGAATTGCTCCTGCTCCGTGATAAGATGTTTCATTTAATACGATACGATTTACCATTTTATACACTCCTTTTATATTGACATTTTTTTAACTATCTTCAGTATAAAATTGTTTTTTCATAAATACAAGTTACACATTTGGCAAAATGTAAAAAATGTTACACTTCATCAAAAGTGTAACATTTTGTTATCTTTATATATCTTTGAACAGATCATATAGCTTTGGAGGCATCGCATCGATCAGCTGATCTGCAAGCTGTTCCGGCGACATCTTCATCCCTGTTGTCGCCCATTCTACAGTCATGGCAATTGAACCTCGGCAATACATTCTCAATAAGAATTCTAATTCTTCTGGAATTTTATCAACTCCCTGTTTGTGAATGATATCACAATAGAATTGATAAATGCACTGATAATCATACTCCATCAGACAGTTCTGACTCTCACTCGAAAAAGCTGCTGCGAAAAATTGTCCTTCACCTTTGATGAATTCAAATTTCTTGAGCAACCCTTCTCTTAATGTCAGACTGATACCCATCTGTTTAAACGACATCTGAGCCAATACATCAAAATACCAGTTGATCAGATCATATTTATCCTTAAAATGCCGATAAAAGGTTGGACGAGTTACATCGCACTGATCTACGATCTGTTTCACTGTAATCTTATCTACTGGCGTATGCACCAACAACTCTTTCATTGCATTTGCTAATTTATATTTCATTTTCTCTGATACGTCCATCTCGTCCCACCTTCTTTCATATGTGGTTTTATTGTACCTTATTTGACACAATTTATAAAGGCAAAAAAGGCTGTTATCTGCTTTTTTTATCTCCAAATAACAACCTTTTTTATCTATTATCAAGAAGTTTCATGCTTAATAAGAGGCATTTCCTCTTTGACCACAAAGTGCTTCGAATTCTTTTAATTTGTTTTTTGCCTGCTGAGAGACATTTCTTGGAACCTGAATCTGAACAACTGCGTATTGATCTCCCTTCTGAGATGGATTCTTCATAAGCGGCATTCCTTTTCCACGCAGTCTGATCTTAGATCCTGACTGAGTTCCTTCTTTGATCTTACAGATAACATTTCCATATAATGTCTTGATCACTGCTTCACCTCCACAAACGGCTGTGCTAAATGGAACATTGATCGTTGTATACACATCATTTCCTTTTCGCTCAAATCCTTGTTTCTCACCGACTGTTACTTTCAGGAATAAATCACCTGCTTCACCGCCTCCGATTCCTGGATTTCCTTTTCCTCTTAAGCGGACACTTTTTCCTGTATCAATTCCGGCTGGTATATGAACCTGTAATGACTGCATCGCACCATTTTGATCTTGCAAATGAATGACTTTATCGCAGCCCGTAACCGCTTCATCAAAACTAATAGAGATATCTGCGTGTGCGTCGGAACCTTTCTGTCTGAAGGATCCACTTCCGAATCCACCACCTCCAAATCCATCAGAAGAGCCAAAACCTCCTTGATGGAAACTGCTTCGATGGAATCCTTTGTTGTTTCTTCCGCCACCGAACATACTTCCAAAGATGTCACCAAAGATATCATCGCCATCTCCACCTTCAAAGTGGAATTCCTGATATCCTCCATGAGCACCACCATAGTTTTGGTAATTCTTATAGAACTCAGATTCTGCTCCGGTTCCGTCAAAGGCAGCATGACCATATTGATCATATAATTTTCTCTTCTCTGGATCACTTAATATATTATAAGCATCGGTCGCTTCTTTGAATTTCTGTTCTGCTGTTTTATCTCCGGGATTCATATCTGGATGATATTTCTTTGCCAGTTTCCGATATGCTTTCTTGATCGTTTTTTCATCTGCAGTTTTACTGATTCCAAGAACTTCATATAAATCACGTTTTGCTGCCATTTCGTTTCACCTTCTTTTCCTTTCATTCTCAAATAGATAGAAAGATTCCCCGGGAATCTGATCATCCCGGGGAAAGTTCTTTTATCCTTCGATCGTTACGAATTTCTTTTCTTCTACTTTCTTTTCCGGAGCTTTCTTCGGAATATCCAGCATCAGAATACCATTCTCGTATTTACCGTGGATATCTTTCTCTGTGATATCTTTGCCAACATAGAAGCTTCTGCTCATGTTTCCTGCGTAACGTTCACGACGGATATATTTACCTTCTTTATCTTTCTCGTCTTTATCTAATCCTTTTGCTGCACTGATCGTTAAATATCCGTCTTTCAGTTCAGCTGTTATCTCATCTTTCTTAAATCCTGGAAGGTCGATCGCTACTTCGTAGTTTCCGTCTTTTTCCTTCACATCAGTCTTCATTAAGTTCTTTGCGTGTTTACCATACAGTTCTTTATCAATATCTGGGAAAGAAAAATCCATCCAGTCGTCGTTAAATAAGTTTCCTCCAAAAATACTAGGCATCATCATCATAAGTCATCTCTCCTTTTTCTTTATAATAATGTTTGGGCGTGTCAGGGTAACTCCTGACACTTGCCTTTTATGTGAAGCATATTGAGAAGTTCTCAATATGACTTGTTGTATCTTATTGAGCCTTCGGTTCTTTGGCTTCTCTCTTAAGCCCTTCCCTCTTGCTCTAGTTGTACTATAACACCTATTATTAGCACTGTCAATAGGTGAGTGCTAATTTTTTCAAAATTTTATTTCTAACATGTTATCCAACCAACAAATCACAACCTGCAGTACTCCACAAATTTCTCCATTTCTTTTGTCATATATTTATTTGCATGATAAAACACTTGTCGATACATTGTAATATCAATATCTTTCACATCTAATTTTGCGATCTTTCCTTCTTCAATATCCTTTTCTACAACAAATAATGGGAGATAAGAAAGCCCTTTTCCTGTCTTTAGTATCTTCTTGATAAACGCGGTATCACTGCATTCAAGTACTGGCGATAATGTCTGTTTATGCAGAGCTAATTCCTGTTCTAATGCCTGTCTGTAGTTTGCATTTCGTTCTGTTAGATAAAACGGTGCATTTAAGATTTCCTCAACCTCTATATTCTTTTTCCCTGCTAACTTATAATTTGGTGCAGACACAAAGATCACAGGCTCCGCTTTTTCCATGACTTTTACCCAGTTTTTATTCCATCTTGGTGTGTCCAGAATATAAATGACATCTAGTTCATTGTGTTCCATCTTCTGGATCAGGCGTTCTGGAGAACCGATCGTGATCTGAATTCTAACCTGTGGATGTTCTTTCCGAAACCGCTGTACGATTTCCTGCAATTTGACAGTGCAGAGTGATTCAATCGTTCCGATATGTAATGGATTTTTTAACTCTGCAGTATCATTCATTGCATCTTTTGCCTTGTGCATTTCATCAATGATCTTATTTGCATGTATTAAAAATTCTTTTCCTTTCGGTGTGAGTATCACTTTTTTTCCTGTACGGTCAAATAACCGCACTCCCAATTCTGTCTCTAACTGACGGATCTGTACTGTTACGGCAGATTGCGAATAACCTAGTAATTCTGCGGTTTTTGAGAAATTCTTCACTTGTGCTATCTGCATAAATGTCTGTATCTGACGGAATTCCATTTTTTCTCCTTTGTACTATTATAAATAATTTTCAATGTTATTATTAAATCTATGAATTTGATTCATCTATATGTGGATGATACAATACAAACATAAAGACGTCAAACATTTTTTGTGCACATTAAACAAACTACAATGATATGTGATTATGCTTTTAGAGGAGTAATTAAAAATGGAAAAGAAAAAATTTAAACTTGGTCTGGTACCAAAACTTATTATTGCCATCATTATTGGTATCCTGTTTGGACAATTCCTTCCAACTGGATTCTGCCGCTTTGTTGTAACATTGTCTGGATTCTTCAGTACCTACTTAAAATTCATCATTCCACTAATGATCCTTGCTTATGTAACCATGGGGATCGCTGATCTGTCACAGGGTGCTGGACAGCTGCTTTTAATTACCGTTGCTCTTGCTTATGGTTCAACTTTACTTGCTGGTACAGCTTCTTACCTTGTATCATCCAATCTGTTCCCACACTTTATGACTTCTTGGGCATTAGATCAGATTGCTGCGACTGCTGATGCATCACTGAAACCTTATTTTTCACTGACGATCACACCGCTGTTTGATACATTATCTGCTGTTGTTCTTGCTTTCATTTTAGGATTATGCTTATCCACAATGAAAGGTAAAGAGATCGGAAACAGCCTTTACAACGGAATGAACGATTTCTCAACGATCATCGATAAAGTACTTCACAAAACGATCATTCCTTTATTGCCATTGTATATCTGTGGTACATTTACTGATATGACAAAATCGGGAAAAACATTTGCGATCCTTGGAATCTTATGGAAAGTATTTCTTGTAGTGATCATCATGCACTTTGTATGTATCACGATTCAGTTTATAATTGCAGGTTCTCTCAGCAAAAAGAATCCTCTCTCTCTTATTAAAAATCAGGTTCCTGGTTATACTACAGCTTTAGGAACTCAGTCTTCTGCTGCTACAATTCCTGTCAATCTGGAATGTGCAAAGAATGACGGTGTCAGTGCTCAGATCCGTAACTTTGTAGTACCTCTTTGTGCCAATATCCACATGGCAGGTTCTATGATCACGATCACAGCATGTGCAACTGCTGTATGTTTGATGAATCAATTACCGATCAGCCTTGCAACTGTTATTCCATTTATTATGACACTTGGTGTTGCAATGGTCGCTTCTCCTGGAGCTCCAGGTGGATCTATCATGACTGCATTGCCTTTCCTTTACATGGTATTTGGTACAACAGCAGGAGATACAAACGGACCAATCTGTGCTTTAATGGTTGCACTTTATATCACACAGGATTCTTTCGGAACTGCATGTAACATTTCCGGAGATAATGCGATTGGAATCGTCGTAGATTCTATTTACAAGAAATTTATTTTAAAAGAAGATACAGTGGAGGCTTAATTTATGTCTTTTATCAGTGCATTTGATGTTATGGGGCCAAATATGATTGGTCCCTCAAGCTCCCACACAGCCGGAGCTGCAAGGATCGCATTTCTCGCAAGAAAAATGTTAAATGGTACACTGAAAAAAGTTCAGTTTACACTCTATGGATCTTTTGCAAAAACTTATCATGGACACGGAACGGATCGTGCCTTATTAGGTGGAATCATGGGATTTGGAACCGATGATATGAGAATCCGTGATTCTTTCGAGATTGCAAAAGACATTGGACTTGATTTCTCTTTTGTACCAAATGAAATAGAAACTGATGTCCATCCAAATACAGTGGATATCTTAATGACAAATGAAAACGGAGATCACATCTTAATCCGTGGGGAATCTTTAGGCGGCGGGAAAGCCAGAATTTGCCGTATCAATGATGTAGAAGTTGATTTTACTGGGGAATACAGTACCTTGATCGTGATCCAGAAAGATAAACCTGGCGTTGTTACTTATATCACAAAATGTCTGAGTGATCAGGATGTTAATATCGCTTTTATGCGTCTTTTCAGAGAATCTAAAGGAAATACAGCTTATTCTATCGTTGAATCCGATGGTCTTCTTCCTGAAAACATCGCAGAGGAGATTAGGAAAAGCCCAAATGTCTCAGATGTTATGATCATTCAGCTGTAGAAAGGAGACTGAAATATTATGGATTTTAAAAACGCAAATGAATTGCTTAATTTATGTAAAAAACATGATCTTCCAATCTCCGAAGTGATGAGACAGCGTGAGATCGTAGAAGGGGAAAAAGAAGCTGATACGGTTCATGATGCAATGGCAAGAGTTCTTGAGATCATGAAAAATGCTGCTTTTACTCCGATCAAAGAACCGGTTCGTTCCATGGGTGGACTGATCGGTGGCGAGGCAAAGAAGATTGCTTCCCGGTATCATTCTGGAATTGGAATCTGTGGTGATCTGTTAGAAAAAAGTATGATTTATGCGATGGCGACTCTTGAGACGAATGCATCCATGGGGTTGATCGTAGCATCCCCAACCGCAGGGTCTGCCGGAATCGTTCCTGGACTTTTACTTGGGCTTCAGGAAGTTCATAAATTAAATGATGAACAGATCATTCAGGCACTGTTTAATGCCAGTGCGATCGGATATCTTGCTATGAGAAATGCAACGGTTGCAGGTGCTGTCGGCGGATGTCAGGCGGAAGTCGGTGTTGCTTCTGCGATGGCTGCTTCTGCCACTGTCGAACTGCTTGGCGGTGATCCAGAACAATGTCTTGGAGCTGCCTCTACCGTTTTAATGAATATGTTAGGTCTTGTTTGTGACCCCGTTGGCGGGTTGGTGGAATATCCATGCCAGAACCGTAATGCCGCAGGTGTTGCAAATGCGATCATCGCAGCTGAGATTTCTTTATCTGGAATCCATCAGCTCATCCCGTTTGACGAAATGTTAAACGCAATGTATATCGTTGGTAAACGACTGCCAGCTGAACTAAGAGAAACCGCCCAGGGAGGCTGCGCTGCAACTCCTTCTGCATGTGCTGCATGCAGAGGTTGTGCGTAAAAATTCCTTCAGAACACATTTTTAAATAGTAGGTAATAAATCAATCTCTTTTTTGCCTCTTTTGGGTGTTTTCATATATTGGAATCTAAAAGAGTGTCTGCATCACTTAATGATGCAGACACTCTTTATTTACTATATCTTAAGCATCCGATATCCAATACCTATATGTGTCTGTATATACTGCATGCCATCTTTATCTGGCTGTAATTTCTTCCGTAATGTTGCCATAAACACTCTAAGTGATGCAACATCATTTTCCAGTGAACTGCCCCAGATCTGTTGCGTAATATAAGTGTGCGTCAATACTTTTCCAACATTATGAGACAGCAAACATAATAATTTATATTCGATTGGTGTTAAATGCAGTTCTTTATCTTTTAAATATGTAGATCCTGCTGTATAGTCGATCTTTAACTCTCCATTTACAAAGACTGCTTGTTCTTGTTCCTCGCCTGACTGGATCAATGCTAATCGGCGCTGTGTAACCCTGATCCTTGCAAGTAGTTCATCAACTGAAAATGGTTTTGTAATATAATCATCTGCTCCTGCATCCAGTGCTTCTATTTTATCTACATCTTCACTTCTTGCACTGATAACGATAATTGGTACGTTAGACCATGTTCTTACTTTTTTGATCACATCCACACCTTCCATATCAGGCAATCCAAGATCTAATAAAATGATCTCTGGTTTATGAGAAGATGCTTCTAAAATAGCTGAACTTCCATTTTCTGCTGTAATATATTTATAATCATGCGTTTTTAATGTTGTCACGATCAAATTCCGGATCGGCCGGTCATCCTCCACGACTAAAATTAATGCTTTATTCATTTAATGTTACCTCACTTAATGGCAGTGTAAAAGAAAAAATACAGCCATGTGGCGTATTGTCCTCCAACACCAGTTTTCCGTTATGTACCTCTATGATCGAACGGCAAAGTGCCAAACCTAACCCAAGACTTCGATGGCTGTCTGCGATCGTATTTTTCCCTGTATAAAACATTTCAAATATATGCGGCTTCATTTCATCACAGATCCCAGGGCCGTTATCTTCTACTTGAATCTTTGCTTTTCCATTTTCTTTCATGGCACAAATGCGGATGGTAGATCCTTTCGGTGTATATTTAATTGCATTATCGACCAGATTGATCAACACTTGCAGGATTAGCCGCACATCCATATGTGCAAGTATCAATTCATCGCATTCTGTAATGATCTGATACTCTTCATGTTTCCTGCTGATATGCCGTAATGATTCCGCGATCACCTCATCTAATAATTGATCTGTAAATTTCAGTTTTAATCTTCCATCATTTAATCTTGTGATCGATAATAAATTTTCAACAATATTGATCAGCCATTCTGAATCATCATAAATATCTGTATAAATCTGATGTTTTGTTATATCATCAAGACGTTCTCCACTATTTAGCAGCATGTCTGCATTCCCAGAAATAGAACAAAGTGGTGTCCTTAGATCATGTGAGATCGCACGAAGCAGATCTGCTCTTAACTGTTCATTTTTGGCAAGAACGGAGATTTTTTCTTTCTCCATGATATTCTTTTTATTTTCCATGGCAAGTGCACATTCATTGATCACAGAAAGTAAGATACTATATTCGAAGGAATCTAATGTATATTCGTCAACTGGTATTGCGATCACTCCATACACATTATCCTCAATACAAATGGCAAGGTATAGACACTGTGCATCTTTAAAACGTTCGGTCGTTGCTCCAGCACGCTGCTTATTTTCATACACCCATTTTGCGATCTCCTGCTCCCTGCTTGTCAATAAATCTTCTGTCTGTTCTTTCTTTTTATTCGAAAATATATGTGGTGCTGACAATTCATCGTCTTCCACAACATATGCTACAATACTGCGGTCTAATAATTTGATAAGTTGTGTACATGTAATACTTAAAATATCCGTATCGTTTTTTGCTTTTTGAAGTAACCGGTCTGTGTCAAATAAAATCTGTGTACGAAATGCAGATTGTGCTGAAAGCCTTGCATGTGTTTTTAATTTTGCTGCAAGTGTTCCAGTAATGACAGAAGATATTAACATGATCACAAAAGTTACCGGATATCCAACTGCATACGTCTGAAATGACATTCTCGGTTCCGTAAGGAAAAAGCAGAACAAAAATACACTTAAGACAGAACCTCCAATGCTGTATAAATATCCATCTGTAAGGATTGACGTTAATAAAACACCCAAAATATAAATTGTAACGATGTTTGTATCTGTAAATTGAAGTTTCTGGATGAATAGACCGATCAACGTACAAACTGCAAATATAAATAATGTCAATAAACTGTCTTTCATCGTAGGCTTTCCTACATAAACCGCTCCATGCGGTTTTCGATAATTATCTGAGTTCATCGCGTCTGGAATAATGTGGATATCAATATCAGGAACAGCCTCGATCAACTTCTCTGTTAATGTCTGTTTGCTGAAAAAGTGATTTCTCTTTGCACTGCTTTGTCCGATCACGATTTTTGTGACATTTGATAAATGTGCATATTCCGCGATCTGTACCGGAACGTTTTCCCCATGTGTCATTACGATTTCCGCACCAGATTCCTTTGCAAATTGTACATGAGCTTCCAGTCTTCTTTTGTCCGATTCTCTTTCTCTTTTTCCTGTCTGTACATACAATGCCGTAAAACGTGCCCGCATATCTCTTGCCATTTTTGCTGCTGTACGTATGATCTTTTCATTCGATGGTGAAGAAGAAAGACAAACAAGAATGTGTTCGTTTTCTTTGTTCAGCTCTACAAATTCTCCTGTGCTCATCTTGGCCCCCTTTCCTTATCGGATGCATTATATCACGATCGTCAATAATAATCCATAAACACATCAATCATCGTCATCATCTTGCTCCCTGTCAATTACTTTCCGATTTTCTCCAAGAAAATAATTTACTTTTTTCAAAAAGAATAACACAAATGCAAACATCAGTATTACCGCCAATGCTAAAATGAAATCTGACATAAACTCTCACCTCTTTTTCATGACATCAGATACAAAAACACTTTTTGATCGCTTTATATTCTCCTAATACCAATAATGTAACATCTTCCTTAAAACAAGTATCCGCAGATATCGCCATACTTACTTTTCCATCATCTTTTACTGCCATGATGTTAATATCATATTTTCTTCTAATATCAAGTTTTCCCACTGTCTTTCCGATCCATTCCTTCGGAACCTCTACCTCAAAGATCGCATGTGAGGCATCGACTTCCATATAATCAAGAATATGATCATCGGTATAACGGATCGTTGCCCATTTTGCCACCATTTTTTCTGGATAAACTACCTTGTCGGCTCCATTTCGTAAGAGGAATTTTTCCTGTACATCTCGTTCAGCTCTGGAAATAACCATCTTGCCTCCAAGTTCTTTTAACAGACAGGTGGTTTCCAACGAATTTTGAAAATTCCCACCGATCGTAACAAAACAGATATCATAATTTGCAATCCCCAGGGATTTTAAGAATTCCTCATTCGTACTGTCCCCGATCTGTGCATTCGTAACATATGGAAGTGCATCATTCACTCTTTCCTCATCCAGATCAACTGCCATGATCTCATGTCCAAGCTGACTTGACTGTATCGCTATATGTTTCCCAAAACGTCCAAGTCCGATCAATAAAATATTCTTCATCATCAATTCCCTCTTTCTTTTATCCCACTATGATCTTATCCAGTGGTAGTTTTGCTTTTCGTTTATTTTTATTTGAAAATACTGCATAGATCAGCGTCAAACCGCCAACACGTCCCAGATACATCAGTATGATCAAAATGATCTGTGACAGAATATGAAGTTTTGGTGTGATTCCTAATGTCAAACCTACGGTTCCAACTGCAGATGCTGCTTCAAACAGACAGCTTGAAAGCGGCAGTCCCTCATACACACTGATCGTCATTCCGCCTGCAAAAAATAAGATAAAATACATCATTGCGATCGTTGCTGCATTTTTTATCACACCAACATCGATTCTTCTTCCAAATGCTGTCACATCATCACGACTTTGAAAAGTAGCCAGTACATTTAAAAGTAACAGAGCGAATGTTGTTGTTTTCATACCTCCTGCTGTAGAACTTGGTGAACCTCCGATCAACATCAATAAAATCATCATTGCCTTTGATGCTCCTGTCAGCATCGAAAGATCTGTCGTATTAAATCCTGCAGTTCTCGGTGTCACAGCTTGAAACAATGATGCAAGCAACCTGTGAATCCCTGATAGATTTCCATAATCCTGAAAGAAAAAGAAAACAGCTGGTAACAAGATCAAACATAATGTTGTGGTTAGAATAATCTTGCTCTGCATATGGTAATGTTTGAACCGAAATTTATGAAGATAAATGTCTTCCCATGTAAAAAATCCAATTCCACCAATGATGATCAGTAACATGATCACAATGTTGATCACTGGATTTACCGCATATGATGTCAATGATACAAATGGATGCCCTTTTGTTCCAAGAAGATCAAATCCTGCATTACAAAAGGCTGATACAGAATGAAAGATCGCCATCCAGATTCCCCGTAATCTAAAATCATGACAGAAAACAGGCATCATGAATAACGCACCGATCAATTCGATCAATAAAGTTCCTTTTAAAATAAAACTCATCAATCGAACGATGCCCCCTACTTTCGGTGCAGAGATCGCATTTTGCATCGTACTTCGCTGCATGATCGATATTTTTCTTCCTGATAATATAACTACGGCTGTTGCTGTTGTTATAACTCCCAGACCTCCGATCTGTATCAGGACCATGATCACTGTCTGTCCAAAAGCAGACCAGTAACTTCCAGTATCCACGACTGCAAGCCCTGTCACACATACTGCAGAAGTTGACGTAAATAATGTTTTATGAAATGGTGTTATGATTCCTTGAGCCGATGAAATTGGCAGCATCAAGATCAATGCTCCAAAAAGGATCACTCCTGCAAATCCTAATATGATCACCTGAAATGATGTTAAATGTCTTTTATTATGAATCTTCCATGGCATATATGATCTTACCTCTTTTTCAAATTATTTTATGACCTTTTAATCTTATCATCATTATATCTTTTATGATAAAAAGATAGTGTAAGGATATGTTCTCTTGTATTAAGATTGTATAAAGAGAAAAAAAGCAACTGATATCATTTTTTGATACCAGCTGCTTTTCTTCTATACGATATATGGAGTGCATTACAATGTTTTATCGAATGCTTTTTGCTAATTCTTTTGCTTCTTTTGTTAACTCTTGAATCTTATCAAAATCTCCTGCTTTCACAAGATCTCCTTTGACCATCCAGCTTCCACCACAGCAAAGAATCTTATTAAATGTTAGATATTTTTCTAAGTTATTCGGATTGATTCCACCTGTTGGCATAAATCTTAATTCATGATATGGAGCTGCCATCGCTTTGATCATATCAATTCCGCCTGCCTGTTCTGCTGGGAAGAATTTTACAACTTTTAATCCTTTCTTTACTGCCTGTGCTACTTCAGATGGAGATACACATCCTGGGAAGATTTCGATTCCTTTTTCCTGACAGTAATCTACGATCTCTAGATCAAATCCTGGGCTTACGATGAATTTTGCTCCTGCTTCGATTGCTTCATCAACCTGTTTTGTTGTAAGAACTGTTCCTGCTCCAACTAACATATCTGGATATTCCTGTGCCATAAGACGAATGGATTCCTGTGCTGCTTCTGTTCTAAATGTAACTTCTGCACATGGAAGTCCACCTTCCATCAATGCTTTTGCAAGAGGAAGTGCATCTTTAGCATCTTCTAATACTACAACTGGTACAACACCTAATTCTTTAAATTTCTCTGCAATATAACTCATTCCTGATTTCCTTTCTTATCTTTTAATATCAAAATTCATTTGCATAATATGTTCGATCAGAGAAACATCGTCTGTGATATTTCCATCTCCATGAATGGTATGTTTTACCGCACTTGCTGCGACACCAAAATCCGCAATATTCTGTGGCTTATACTCATTCATCAATGCATAAATGATTCCACTGACAAATGCATCTCCTCCACCGACACGGTCTAAGATGTGAAATCTTAACTTCTGGCTTTCATAAGTTTTTCCATCATACCAAAGATATGCCATCAGACTATTTTCACTGCAGCTATGTGCATATCTGACATGTCTTGCAATACATTTAATATTTGGATAACGTTTTACAAACCCATGAAACACCTCATCCTGCTGTTTGAAATCTGGTTGAAATGGAACTCCGTCTTTTACATCTCCTGCCTGATGATCCTGTTCATCTTTCCATAAATGATATGGTTCAATTCCAAATAAAACATCAATATATGGAAGACACATCGTACAGAAATCTCTTGCTTCCTCCCAATCCCAGAGAGTACTTCTAAAATTTCCATCAAAACTAACTGTCATACCTTTTTCTTTTGCAAGGTTCAGGCATTTAAGAATCATTTCTTTGCAGCTTTTCCCAAGTGCTGGTGTAATTCCACTTAAATGAAGCCATGTATATCCTTCTAAAATTTCATTAAGATCTGTTTTTGAAAAATCATATTCTGCAAATGCACTATATTTTCGATCGTAAATAACTTTACTTGGACGAATTCCATATCCTGTTTCCAGATAATATGTACCTAAACGATTGGTTGGTGTTTCTTCTTCTGTCGTAAATTTTATATTGGAACAATCCACATCATTACTCCTTAACATACGAATCGCACTTTTCCCTAAACTGTTATCTGGAACAATAGTAAAAAATGATGCATCAATTCCAAGGTTCGCAAGGGAAAGAGCTACATTTGCCTCACTCCCTCCATATCTTGCTTCAAATGTATTGGCTGTACGAATCTTTTCATAATCCGGCGGGGTCAGTCGAAGCATGATCTCACCGATTGTTATAAATTTCTCTTTCTTCATAATTAATACTCCAGATAAGCTCCCTTCATTGTACTGGCTGCATGCTGACTAAATAATCTTAATACACCCTTTTCGTATTTTGGTTTTCTTGGTTTCCAGTTCTTTCTTCTTTCTTTTAAGATTTCATCAATCTCTTCCATTGTCTTGCGTTCTCCATTGATACCGATGATATTTAATTTTCTTCCCATGACATCGATTTCAATTAAGTCGCCTTCTTCAACTAATGCAATTGGTCCGCCATCTACAGCTTCTGGACTACAATGTCCGATGACTGGACCAGTAGATGCTCCTGAAAATCTTCCATCTGTAATCAATGCAATGCTTTTCCCTAATTCTTTATCACTACTGATCGCTTCAGATGTGTAGAACATTTCTGGCATTCCACTTCCTTTTGGTCCTTCATATCGAATGAACACTGCATCACCTTTTTGTACTTTATGTTTTAAAACAGCATCTAAGCATTCTTCTTCACTGTCAAATGGTCTGGCTCTTAAGACAGATTTAAACATTTCTTTTGGACATGCTGTATGTTTGATCACTGCTCCTTCTGGTGCAAGATTTCCTCTTAAAACAGCAATGTTTCCATCGGTTCCAATCGCTTTATCATATGGGCGGATAATATCTTCTTTTGTCACATTCACTCCATAACGTTTATTAAATTCCTGCAGCCATTTATCACATTTTTCATAAAATCCATTTTCTTTTAACTCTTTTAGATTTTCTCCTAATGTTTTTCCTGTTACCGTCATAACATCAAGATGCAGATAATCTTTAATTTCTTCCATGATCGCTGGAACTCCACCTGCATAATAGAAACATTCTGCCGGCCAGCGTCCTGCTGGACGAACATCTAACAGATATCTTGCATTTCTGTGAATTCTGTCAAATGTATCTCCTGTGATCTCAATTCCTAATTCATGTGCAATTGCTGGAATATGAAGTAGACAGTTTGTACTTCCTGAAATTGCTGCATGTACAAGAATCGCATTTTCAAAGCTGTCCATTGTAACAATATCAGATGGTCTCATATGTTCCATTTGTGTAAGTCTTACGGACTGACGTCCTGCTTCTCTTGCAAATGCAAGAAGGTCTGGACTTGTTGCTGGCATCAATGCGCTTCCTGGCAATGTAAGTCCTAATGCTTCTGCCATGATCTGCATGGTAGATGCAGTTCCGATAAACGAACATGCCCCACAACTAGGACAAGCATTACATTTTGCCCAGTCTAACTTCTCTTCATCAATTTCTCCACGTTCAAACTTTGCACTGTACATTCCAAGCTGTTCTAATGTCAACATTTCAGGTCCCGCATTCATTGTTCCTCCTGGTACAAATACAGATGGAATATTCACTCTAAATAATCCGATCAGATTCCCCGGAACCCCTTTATCACAACTTGAAAGATACACACCTGCATCAAATGGTGTTGCATTTGCATGGATTTCGATCATATTAGCAATGATTTCTCGGCTTGCAAGACTGTAGTTGATTCCATCGGTTCCCTGGCTTTCTCCATCACAGATATCCGTACAGTAATAGCGTGCCCCAAAACCGCCTTCTTCTGCGATTCCTTTTCTTACTTCTTCAACTAAAACATTTAAATGTCCACTTCCAGGATGGCTGTCTCCATATGTACTTTCTACCATGACCTGAATTTTATCTAAATCTTCTTTTTTCCATCCTGTTCCAATTCGTAATGGATCTAATTCTGGTGCAAGTTTTCTCATTTCCTGACTTTTTAATTTCATTCTTTCTTCCTCCTATTTATTTTCGGATCAAATTATATTTTTGTAATTGTTTTTTTATCGTTTCAAAATCACTTTCATCTACGTTAAGATCTACCTGATCAAATCTTGGAAGACTAAATACACCAAGCATTGATTTTGCATTGACTACATATCTTCCACAGATTAGATCTACATCTTTCTTTCCACATTCTGCTGTCTGAACCAAATGTTTTGTATCTCTCATATTTTTTATGCAAACAGGTATTCTCATTTTTTACCGCCTCCTATGCAAAAATTGAAATGATCAAAGCAACGATCAAACTAGTTATTCCGATCAAAGTTTCCATGATCGTCCAAGATTTTAATGTTGTCTTCTCATCAATCTCAAGAAATGTTCCAACCAACCAGAAACCTGCATCATTTACATGACTTAATGCAGTCGCTCCTCCACAGATTGCACAGCACATCGCTGCCCGATATAACATACTGGTTGCCATCACGGCAGGCATGGTTGCCATCACTCCAGACGCCATTGTCATTGCTACGATGGAGCTTCCTACAGAAGCTCTGACTAATAATGCGATCAAAAATGCGATCAAAATTAATGGTAATCCACTTTTCTCTAATGCTGGTCCGATGATCGTTCCTAGTCCTGAATCCTGTAACATCCAACGAATGACACCACCACTGGCAATCACTAAAAGGATCATTCCAACAGGTCTTAATGAATGGTCTAAAATCTTCTTTAATTGTTCCCCTGTAAATCCTCTGCGGATTCCTAAAAAATACATTGCCGCAAGTGTTGCGATCGTTAATGCTAAAAATGGTTTTCCGAGGAACCCTAAAATATTTTGTACACTTCCAGGAATCGGCATGTATTTTGAAATTGTACTTAGTAGGATTAAAATAAGTGGGATGAGGATCACTCCTAAAACCAACCCGAATGATGGAAGTTCTTTGCCGTCATCGTGAATTTCTTCGACATTTGCCGGAAGTTTTGTAAACATCTTATTTCCTATAAAGGTTCCCCAGATTACGCCAGAAACCAGCATGCACACGAGTGCTGTTGGTACTCCAACCATGATCATAGTGCCCAGATTGACACCTAAAGCATTCGCCACCAGTACAGATCCTGCAGATGGTGGTACAAATGCATATCCACTAGCAAGTCCTGATAATAAAGGAATTGCATAATATAACGTTGATTTTCTTGTCTGTTTTGCTACGCTGAATGCAAGCGGGATCAAAACTACAACACCTGCTTCAAAAAATACTGTCGTTCCGATCACCAATCCCGTAAGGCCGAGTGCCCATCCAGCTTTTTTCTGTCCAAATTTATCGATCAGTGTTTGTGCTATCTTTTGTGCTCCTCCACTGACTTCAAGAATTCCTCCAAACATGGAACCCAGTCCAACTAGGAGTGCGATTCCCTGTAGCGTCTTTCCGACACCCTTCTCTACCGTATCCGAAATCATTGTGAGTGGCATCCCCGCTCCGACTCCGATAATGATCGCTGAAATCATCATCGAAATGACTGGATGCAATTTAAATTTAATGATCAGTACCAAAAGACATATGATCCCAACTGCTGCCGCAATCATCAGTCTTGTTGGATCTGCCATAAATGTCGTTGTCTCCATTCTCTTTTCCTCCTTAATTGGTCTGATGTTTTGTTAATTATCTTTTAATTCATCTGACCTTTTTATGTTGTTTCGTTTGAAAAATTGAGTTTTTATCATTTTTCATCCAGAATTCATCTGATGAATTCATTATATTTTCTTTGTCCTAAAAATGCAATATTGTAAAATTGCACAAATTCATCTGATGTTTTTTGTGCATTATCACGTTTTGACAATTCATTTGAAAGCATTTATCATATATTAAGAATGTATTATTAGTAGAAATGGAGTAAGTCATATGATGAATTTTGCATCAGAAGAAAAAAGTCTTCCTCAAAAGATTTCCGAAGACATTATTTCCCTGATCTTAGAAGAAAATTTACAACCTGGAGATAAACTTCCTAATGAATCCATCCTTTCAAAACGTCTGGATGCCGGAAGAAGTTCTATTCGTGAAGCAATGAAACTTTTAGCTTCCAGAAATATCGTGACGATCCGTCAGGGATCAGGAACCTATGTTGCTTCTTCCCCTGGTATGGTAGAAGATCCCCTTGGATTTTTATTTATTGGAGATAAAGAAAAACTTGTACATGACCTATTAGAAGTGCGTTTTCTTTTAGAACCATCCATTGCTGCTATGGCGGCAGCTCATGCAACGGATGAAGACATAAAAAAGATCACCGCTTTATGCGATGATGTTGAAAATTTATTAGATAATGGGGAAGATCATACAATGAAAGATATTGAATTTCATACAGCGCTTGCTATGAGCAGCAAGAATCTTGTTGTCCCAAGACTGATTCCTGTAATCAATAGTTCCATCCCTCTTTTTGTAGAAACAACAGGTAACCGTCTGCACAATGAGACAATTGAATCTCATAGAGAAATTGCACAGGCGATTGCCGCGCATGACCCTTTGAGAGCACAGGATGCAATGTATCTACATCTTGTTTATAACAGAAAGGTGATTTCCACTTCCACAATCTAGGGAAGCAAAAATTCCTGAGAACAATTTTATTTTTATTGCTCTCAGGAATTTTTATTTTCATCTTTTTTCATAAACCACACATTCATAAGGCTTCATTTGCAATCGGTTTCCAATCACTGTTGTCTGTTCATAATTTACAAATACAACACTTTCATAATCTTCTAGCAATTCTACGCTTTTTTCCTCAGAGCTAAAATTACAGATTAACACAAGCTTCTGATCTCCATACGATCTGCTATATGCAAAAATATGGTATTCTTCCTCATACATTGGCTTAAAATCACCATATGTCAATATCTCATTATATTCTCCTGATTTTCGAAATGCGATGAGTTTTTTATAGAAATTTAAAATAGATCCATATTCTTTTTCTTCATCTTTGACATTAACGATCTTATAATTTTCATTCACTGGCATCCACGGTTTCTCTGTTGAAAATCCTGCATTTTCATCGTGATTCCACTGCATTGGCGTTCTCGCATTATCTCTGCTATGATGACTTGCTATTTTCAATGCCTGTTCTTCTGACATTCCAGCTTCCCGTGCAATATGATACTGGTTAATCGTTTCCAGATCATTAAACTCTGCATATTCCCATCTGCGGTTACTCATTCCAATTTCCTGTCCTTGATATAGAAATGGTAATCCCCTCTGACAAAGCATGATCATTGCAAGTGCTGACAGGCTATAAAATCCATAATCTTCTTCTGGAATGAACAGGCTCGCTCCTCTTGGCTGGTCATGATTTTCGATAATGTTCGCTTCAAATCCTGCCTTTTCAGTGATCTTTTGATTATGAAATGTTTCTTTTTTCCAGTCATCAAATGGCTGCGACCAGTCATAATCCATATAGTTTTTCCCTTTTCGATATGCATGACATGGCTCAAATGCAAAAATTGTGGAAAAATATCCTTGATCTCCGATAAATTGTGGAAGAATTTCTTCTTTGACAAACATTGCTTCTCCAACAGTTAATGCATCGTATGGTTCAAAACAACGATGTTTCATTTCCAGAAGAAAATCTCCGATTCCTTTAACTTTTCCAGTTACTTTATATACATCTGCGAGTCCGTCCGGACCATCTGGTTCTAAGTCACTCCATGTCAGGTCTTTCTTGATATTCATGATCGCATCAATCCTAAAACCTGCAAGTCCCTGATCCATCCACCAACAGATGATCTCATAAATCTTCTCTCTGACAACTTCATTTTCCCAATTTAGATCTGGCTGTTCCTTTGCAAAGGAATGCAGATAAAACTTATTCTCATATCCTGGGACTTTCTCCCATACACTGCCGCCAAAATACGATCTCCAATTTGTTGGTGGCTGTCCATTTTTCCCCTCTTTGATATAAAAATAGGTTCCATATTCTCCATCTGGATCTGCCATTGCTTTTTGAAACCATTCATGTTGGCTGGAACAATGGTTTACAACCAGATCCATCAAAAGATACATGTCTCTTTTCTTTGCCTCATCAATCAAACGTTTCATATCTTCCATCGTTCCAAACATCGGATCGCTCGCATAATAATCAGAGATATCGTAACCGTTATCCACCATTGGAGACTGATACATCGGAGATATCCACAAAATATCGATTCCAAGGTCTTTTAGATAGTCTAGTTTGTTGATAATTCCTTCAATATCACCGATTCCATCTCCATTGGTGTCTAAAAAGCTTTTGGGATAGATCTGATATGCGATTTTATTGTGCCACCATTTTTTCTTCATGTTTGATTCCTTTTTATTTTAATTTCTCTATTTTACACTCATGTGTTTTTGTTTTCCTATCATAATTAATACCAACCAATAACATATTATTTTTATATTCTTCCAAACTCTCAAAATACTTTTTATCTTTGATCTGCTTGATCGCACCTTCTGCACTCTTATCCCATTTCAATTCAACAACCAATGCTGGTTTTTCTGCAAATTGTTTCTTCGGAATAAATACCAAATCAGCAAATCCTTTTCCACCTGCCAGTTCTCTATGAATCGTATAGAAATTCCTTGCTGCATATAATGCTAATGAGATTGTATAACTCAATGCATTTTCATCATTATACTGGATATGTGATGTCTCAAAATGTGCCTGTTCAATCACTTTCGCTACCTGTTCTTCTCTGCCTTGCCAAATTGCATTTAATGTATCTGCAGAATCTTTTAGTGCTTTTGATACAGATCCCCAGTCTGATACTGAAACTGTATTTACATATTCTGCCCGAATCTCGCTGTTTGGTATCTTAACTGTCTTTGTTTTATCATCATATGCAAGATATCCCAGATGGATCAGCAGTGTCAACACATCATCTTCTGTGCGGAATGTTTCCATATCATTTGTAAAACTTTCAGTGTTAACTGCTACACTTTCCCCAGCGATCATACTTAAAACATCATCTTTTAAATGTTCAAAATTCATATCGATATAAACTTGCAACGCCTCAAAAGTCTCTGTCTGATTCCAATAATTTGATATCTTCTGAAATCTCATACTGTTTACAACTGATCTTGGACTATACACGGAAGGTACTCCATCAAACGAATAGCCATCATACCAGTTCTTGACTTCTTCCATGTCCATTCCATACTGTTTGCAGAGTTTTTCGACTTCTTTCTCTGTAAATCCAACATAACATGCTAATGGTCCCGGATCGATCATGGAAAATTCATCAAACATATTCAGTGCTGAATGAGTTCCATATTTTTTAATTGGTAAAATTCCTGTCATATAAGATAGATAAATACATGCTTTGTCTTTTAAAAGATCTCTTAAAAAATCTAAATATTTTTCCTGCGCTTCTTTATCTTTTTTATATTCCCTAAAAATGCAATCCCATTCATCAATGATCACAACAAATGGGTACTGCATTTGTGCATAAATATCCTGCATACACTCAATCAAATCTGTATCGTCAAAATAATCAACTTCTGGATATTCCATTTTCAAATCTCTGATCACAAGCTTCTTCACACGATCGATCAATTCTTCTACATTATGACTTCGACTTAGAAATTCCTGCATATTTAAGAATATGGTATTATATTGATTCAGATATTTTTCAAAGTCTTTATCTTTTGCAATTTCAAAACTATGAAATAATTTTTTTGAATCACATCCACGACTATAATAAGCTGTCAACATATTCGCAGCCATAGATTTTCCAAATCTTCTTGGGCGGCTGACGCAGACATAATTTTGTGCTGTATCAAGTACGGAATTCGTATATTTTATCATTCCAGTTTTATCTACATAGATTTTAGACTGGATCATTCTTCTGAACTTTTCATTTCCTGGATTTAGATAATTTCCCATACGGATACACCTCCTTGACTAAACCTATTGCAAACTTTTCTTTTATTATAAGATATTGCAATTTTTCCTACAAGGCTTTCTTTCCACATTCATTGTGGTAACAAATAGTCTTTTCAATCTATTTTCCCATGGTTATAATAAAAGCATCAAAAACAACAGAAAACATTTCGCGGAATGTCTGATATCTTAAACTTGTCATACTGACGATTGTCAGAGAAAGGAATTGAATTATGAAAATCATAGCAGTTAGCACATGTACAGCAGGAATCGCTCATACTTATATGGCTCAGGAAGCATTAGAACAGGAATATGAAAAAAGAGGCATTGAAAACACTATTTTGAGGAAGTTGAGATAAGCCAATATGGATCGAGCAATAGACATCATAAAAGGTCTGTCAACATAATCTTATACAACATCCAAAGCACTGGCAGAACAATTAAATGTAAGCAGCAGAACTATAAGAAATGATGTTAGTCTGCTGAATCAGGAATTACAGAAAAATGGGGCATACATTGAATCAAAAGCATGCCACATCTACTACAAAAACCTTATGAATTCTTCGCCCAATTGATAAAGATAACCGAATCGTACAAATTATTGAATATCTTTCGACAATGGAAGATTCTGTCACTATGGATGATCTGTGTGATATTTTCTATGTTAGTCGTTCTACTCTTTTCTTTTTGTTGCACGAATCAGTTCCTGTTGTATCTGTCGTTTTAGTTATCCTTAAGATCTTTCTCTTCACGATTGACATAAACAAATCCATAATGTTTTTCATAACCCTGATGTGTGCTGACAAGGTCGATAAATGACCAAGGACAATATCCGATCAGATCAACTTCCCTACAGCATGTCTTGCATCAGAGTATCTTCTCCTTTTGGTATTTTTCCATAGAATACATTTTCATGTAATGTTATAATCTTATTATAAAATCTAACAAACCAAAAAGGAAGAAAATATCCTATGAACAAAAAACAACCTTTGATCAGCGTTATCATTCCAATTTATAAAGTAGAAAAATTTCTTGATCACTGTATTCAATCCGTTTTAAATCAAACCTATCAGAATTTAGAGATCATTCTTGTCGATGATGGATCGCCCGATGGATGTGGTGCCATCTGTGATTCTTATGCCACAAAAGATGATCGTATCAAAGTCATCCATAAAGAAAATGGTGGACTTTCTTCTGCAAGAAATGCTGGTATCGATATCTGCCACGGTGATTTCATTTATTGTGTGGACAGTGATGACTATATTGCTCCTGCAATGCTTGAGATACTCTACGAATCAATGACTAAAGCAGATGCACAACTTGCCTTTTGTAGTATACAATATGTCGATGCGAATGGAACGTCTCTCACAAGCAAGGATTCCTATCGGAAATATAATCTGCCTGATGCAGTATGGACACCAGAAGATTTCTGGCATTACTATGAGCACATTGGAAAAATCCCCTGTGTAATTACCTCCAATAAATTATTTAGACGAGAATTGTTTTCTACACTTCGCTATCCAATTGGCAAACTTCATGAAGATGAATTTGTCATTCATTACCTGATCGCTGACTGTCAAAAAATCTGTTGTGTCAGTGACCGCATATACTTTTATCGACAACATTCTACCAGTATTATGTCTAACCGTTACTCCATGAAACATCTGGATGTTGTAGAAGCATTAATTGACCGAATTAATTTTTTTGTAAAACGATCACAGCCTTCTCATGCTGCTTTTTGTATGGTTGACCTGATTGCTTATCTAAACTGGTATAATTATGGTGTCAATAAAAATGATATCGAAGCAGTCAGCCGGTATAAAGCATTAGACAAGAAGGTTCGAAAACTCGCCAAAGAAGTCCTTCCGCTTGCGAATTCTATAACTTCAAAGACCGCCATCTTCTTATATATCACACACTTGCTTCCTTATCGCTTCATCCGGTTCTGCATTAAAACTTTAGAGAAGATAAAATAAAACGACTTCAATCAAAAGAAAACCATAAGATCTTATTTGATCCTACGGTTTTCTTTTTTATCCTGTGATTTTCTTAATATAAGAATAATAAACAACATCCATCCATACCATATGATATCGTATACTTAATACTTGAAGATAGTACATCACTGGCATCTTTTTCCTAAATTCACCTGATCTTCGGATCGCATCTTTATAGATTCTCTGTGATACCTGTTGTTTTGAATATCTCATTCTTTGCCGGTAAGTTCTATATGGACTTTTCTTTTTGCAGACATTATAAATCGTGTACAATAACGACATTGCACAATAAGCCTCTGCTCCTTCTATGATTTCTTTATGATCATCGAATTCTTTTGCGTATTCTAACAGCCACCTGCTAAATTCCCTTTTATCTTTTTCAAGATTTGGCATATATTTTCCGGTTGTTGAACTTTCTGATATATGATAATAGTAAAGACACTTTTTGCATATCAATGATTTCTTGCTGCATCTAAGACTTTCCAGAAAAAACTGGTAATCCTCACAGATCGTGCGTCCCACAACAAAATCTATCTGTCTTTTTAAAATCATCTCTCTCCTGTAAACTGCCTGCCAGCAAGTACCTCCAAGCTGCCAGATCATTCTTTTGATCAGATCTTCTTTCGAAATCTCATCACCTTCAAGATCATCAAAACGATGTTTTTCTTTGCATTCATTCCCTTTCCATTCATAATAATCAAAAACTATAATATCCGGATTCTTTTTCATCTGATCATATAAAGACTGAAACATCTGCTGATCTATGAGATCATCAGCATCTATAAATGCAAGATATTCTCCCCTGGCTTCTTTGATCCCTTTGTTTCTTGCACTGCTGACACCTTGATTTTTTCCTGTCAAAACCTTGATTCGTGTATCTTCTGCTTCTAATTCACGACATATTTTCAAACTTTCATCTGTTGATCCATCATTTACCAAAATGATTTCTATTTCTTTGATATCCTGTATCTGTATTGATTCCACACATTTACGAATTGTTTTTTCAGCATTATATACTGGAATGATCACACTTATCAGCATTGTATTTTCTCCTCTTGTTTTCTGGTCTTTATTTCTTCCTTCCAATCATCTTCTTTATGATACCATGTAGGATTGTCTGCACTTTCTTCCATTCCTCTGTCCTATGGTAAATAATCCATAATAAGATGTTTGGAATACTTACACATATAAAAGCTCTGTAGATCAACACTAAAAATGCATTTCCCGCCAGTAGATGACAAATAAATCTTGTCACTGCCCATACTGCTGCCATCACCGCCATATACCCTGCATATCGTAGATAAAATCTGTAAATGGGCTTTTCAAAATAATATTTATAAATAATATACGGTTCTACCCATACAGAAGTCAGCACCGTGCTGCATAGTGTCCCAAGAAATACCCCTGCTACTCCAAAATACATCGCAAGGATCACGGAAATAACAAGGTTGATTCCTGCTTCTGCTACTGCTTTATACCTGTCATACCAAAATAATCCCATGGATTCCTTAAATATTAAAATTGGTCTTCTTGCCTGATCAATAAAGAAATTAATACAAAGGATCAATACAATATTTTCTGCGAATAAATATTGTTTTCCAAATGCGAGTTCTACAAATGGATTCAACAATTCCCATAAACAGATTCCTGCAATTCCTGCCATCCAATATCCAATAAAAAACATCTGATAAAAAACAGTTTCAACCTTTTTTGTATTTTCTGTCGCCCCAAGATTTCCAACACTTGCTGCAACTCCCTGCACAACCTGTTCCAAAATCTGTTTTACAGATCCGATTACAAGATAATAATTAGAATAAATTCCTGCTGTAATAACTCCTACAAAACTTGAGATCAACAGGTTATCTGTATTGCTGACCGCTACATAACCAAATTTATGCATCAACATCGCCTTTACATTTTTGATGATCTCATGCATCTCATTCTTAGGCAATTTTTCATGACATGGTTCCTTGAGATATGGGAACAGCTTATCTGCCTTGGCAGACATACAGATATTCCCTGTAATCGTACAAACAACCGCCACTAATAAAAATAGGATAAAGTTCTTTGTCACGATCAATAATACAATCTGGCAGATATCCTGAACAATCAGGAATCCATTGTGATAAAGAACCGTAATGTATTTCATCTGATGTGCATCGATCAATGTCTTTTTATAGATCAACAGATAAGATACAACAGAATTTAAAAGATACAATAAATAGATCAATACAAGATGATCCACATCTGGTCGATCTTTCATTAGTATATCTAAAAATGGGATCAGACATGAACCTGCAATCAATACAAAGGATGCTGTTACCCGGTAAAATGTCCGAAACATCCTCATCAATATCTGCTGTTTTTTTATATCTTTTCTTGCAATCGGTCCATACAATGCATATGTGATCGCAGTTCCAACTCCCAATTCCGATAATGATAAAATATTTAAAATATCTGTAAACAGTCCATTAATTCCAACATATCCCTGACTTAGCATTCTTGTAAAAACAACTCTTGTAAAGAATCCGATCAAGATTGCCATAGTCTGGGCAATTAATGCAACTGTCGTGTTCATGACAGAGTATTCTGTCCTGGATTTTTGTTTCAAACTTCACATATCCTCTCATTTTCGTTATAATACATTATAGTTTATTTGTAGCTATCTCACAAAAGGAGATTTGTTTTATGAAAAAAAATTTAACGATACTTTATCGTATCATCACAATTATCATCTGTATTACACTCGTGATCGGTGTGCTTCTTAAAGTTCTTTCCTTAAGAAGACTTACTACAGATTTCCAGCCTATTTATACAAAAGAAACTTCTACTGTGATCTCAAATCCTTTTTGCGGTTTCTATCAACTGGCAGGCTATACTCCAACCGACAAAAAATCCTCCACAGATGCCATCAAATGGTGGAAAAAACATTTGTCAAAATCAAGTGAGTCTCTGATTCTTCTTGAAATAAATTTAAAAGATTATTCTAAAAAGAATCTAAGTGGTCAGGCTTTACAGCAGATCAACACTCTTCTTGACCAATGTACATCGTCCAAAAAGCAATTGATCTTAAGATTTCTATATGATTGGGATGGAAAAGCAAAATCAACCGAGCCAGCCAATTTTGATCAGATCAGATCACATATTGCTCAGCTTTCCATACCAGTAAACATCCATAAAGATTGCATTTATATCATTCAAGGGCTTTTCATTGGCAATTACGGAGAAATGCACCATTCAAAGTATCATACAACGCATCTGCTCCAGATACTTGCGTCAGATATGAATAAAAATTTTGATCCTTCGATTTATCTTGCAGTCCGTACACCTGCTCAGATGCGCCGCATTCTCCAATCTAATACGCCTGGACAAACAGGAAGCGCTGATGAATCTATACAGGCACTAACTTCAAGGCTTGGATTGTTCAATGATGGCATGCTTGGTTCTGTTACAGACCTAGGAACTTACGGAACTTCCCCACTTACTGAAAAAAGTTCTTATGGCCAGTCTGGAACTCGTGCTCAGGAACTTTATTATCAAAAAAAGCTTGGGGAGCTTGTTCCTATTGGCGGTGAAGTTATATTTCACAAAAAACTTAGCAATCTGATGTCAGCAATAAATGCATTCTCTACCATGCATGTTTCATACCTGAATGAAGCACATGATATCAAAGTCATCAAGCAATGGCAGAGATCAACTTATACTGGAAAAGGTGTCTTCGCTGGGACAAATGGTTATCATTACATGCAGTCTCACCTTGGCTATCGATACACATTAAAACAATCTAATCTTGATTTTCATTCTTTTGTCGGCAATGAAGCTTATCTCTATCTGACAATTGGAAATTCAGGATTTTCCCCTGCTTATCGATCCTTTGATACGTATGTGCTTGTTACCGATCAAAAGACGAAAAAAGCAATCCGAACCTTAAAAACTGAAATTGATAATTGTTCAATTTCAGCACAGGATAAATCGACATTTCGGATTACCTTAAACGTCCGCACATTAAAAAAAGGAGCCTATAATCTCTCTCTGAAGATGGTTGATCCTTACACAAAACAATCCATCCATTTTGCTAATGATGGATATGAGAACAGTAATGAAGTTCCCATTGGAACTCTAACACTCAGATAAAACTATCCCTGCCACAGACAGCCAATATAAAGCTTATCTGTGGCATTTTTATTTGCAAAAAAGATTGTTCTTCCATCTTTTTTTCGTTGCATTTTTAAAAATATTTTCGCTTCCTGTGGTAGAATCTTTATTATGAATTGCTGACATTCCCCAGCTTTGATCTCAAAGAGATCGATATTGACCTGTTTTTCCTCTATGCCCTGTTCATGTTCTACATACATTATAAGTTCTGCCTTCTGGACTAAAGATCCAAATCCTGTATTCCTGATATTCCCACAAATCTGTAATTCTTTTCTTTTCGTTTTGGCTATTGCTATATTCTCCACAACAAATCGATATCCTAAATGTTCTCCTACATAGTGAAAATAATTATTCCACTTTGAATTTGGAATCTTTCTACTCTTCCATTCATCCAACAACTTTTGATCGTAAACCGCATTTAAATACACCAGATGCATTTGCTGCATCTGATAACAGATCTCTTTTTCTGTGTATACTCTTCCATCAACCGGAAATACAACTTCTCCACCACATGGCACTTCTTCACATATTTTATCCAAAAATGACATCTCTTCTTTCGAATTCCATGGATTCTCCCACCCTGCTGCTTCCTTTGTCATAGTCCCAAAAGTTCCAAGATGGCTTTGTGAACCCAATATCGCATCGTCAAAGATACATAAATTACGATCACTTACTTGTGACAGAATTCTCCACTGTACTGGTGTTCTTACTGCAAGATAAATGTTCTCATCAAAGTATTCCAAAAAGCATGTCCACATTTTCAGCAAATGTTTTTTCGACAAATACTTTGAATCATGCATTTCTCCCCAGCTTCCAACCAACATTCCCTGAAATATAAATACAGAATGTTCTTCTTGTGATAGTATAATTCCAATCTGTTGCAAATGCTTTAAAACAATCTGAAAATCTTGTGGTTCCTTTTCTCTTCCATTTCCATCCAGATCATAAACTGGTCTTAAGATCACATCTCTCTGATAGTCTTTAAAAAATTTTAGAATACTTTTTAAATTCTCTTTCGCTATATGATCAAATTCTCTTTCACTGTATTCTGAAATATCAATTCTTAAAAGTGCAAGACTTTCCCCATCCCGCAATGACCATTTTAATTCTTCTGGATCAATTGCATTCTGGACATGAAATGTATAAATAGCATACCATCCTCTAACTGGATTATTCAGCCTTTGACATCCCTCTTTTTGATACTCCAGATTAAATTCCCATTTTCTTTTGTTTCGGATATTTTTCCAAATCATAAGTCTTCCCAACGTCCATCTTTAAGATTTTTTCTCTGATCCATGCTGCAAGTACTGAGAAAGTCATGCGGAACATATAGATAAATGGTTTCAATCCAGAATGCATACTTTCTCCTGTTTCTCTGATATGCATTACTGCTGGAATCTGACGGAGCTGATATCCAAGAAGCAACATCTGTGTGAGGATATTCGCATCTGGATATTTATCATCAAAGTGATCATAGGTGGAGTAAAATGAAAATGTTCTTCTGTTCAATCCCTGCAATCCTGTTGTTGGATCAACGATCTTTACTCCCGTAAATAGTTTGATCAATACTTGAAACCAAGTCCATGCAATCTTCTTTGTCAGTGTTATCGGAAATTCGGTACTGCCTTCCATAAATCTTGATCCCATCACAATATCCGGATAATTTCCATGCTCATCCTTTGTCTTTAGTTCATCATAGATTCTCCTAATATTACAAATATCATGCTGTCCATCTGCATCCATCTGAATTACATAATCGTAACCTTTTCTGACTGCATATTTATAACCAAGCTGCAGCCCGCTTCCATAACCTAGATTAAATACATGTTTTACAACCTTATGATTTCTTTCCTTCACAATCTCATTTGTCGAATCAGAAGATGCATCATTCATAACTAAAACATCCGCAATTTCTGAAACTTCTGGCAGCTCTAACTTCTCTAGAAGTCCTGCAATTGTTTTTTCTTCATTGTATGCCGGAATAATGATCAGTAAATCTTTTCTTTTCCCCATAGTATCTCCCCTTTATTCATTTCTTTTGTAAGTCTTCCTGTAAGTCTAAATCTGAAAATATTGTTGAATGTTGTGCTGCTCTCCAGACAATTTACCTGCTGCTCTTTTACCCAATTGTTCTCGGATCTCCTCATGATCAAGAAGATATCCTATCTCTTCACTAATGCTTTCTGGTGTCAGCTGGCATAATTTTCCGTCAATATCATCTTCAACCTGTTCCCTGTTCCCATGACTGTCAGACACGATGATCACACATCCTAATGTCTGTGCTTCCTGTACCGCAATACTCTTTCCCTCAAATCTGGTCGCATGTACATAAATATCACACTGTGCATAATATGGATAAGGATTTTCTTTTGCGCCTAATAAAATAAAATCCTGCGTAAGTCCAAGACGATCAATCTGACGCTGTAATTTTTGTCTTAATTCACCTTCCCCTAAGACATACCATCTTACCTTTCTATGTTGATCTTTTAAAAGTTTCATCGCATCGATCGCTATCTCATAAGCTTTTTGGCTTGTGAGACGACCGACAGTAAGAATCCGCATTCCATCATAATCATCTTCAAATCCACCAGAATATTTTGCCTTTCTCTTAATTTCTTCCTGATCGATCAGATTATGAAACACGAAAATCTTATCGCTCCTCTCCGGATATACTTTTAAAAGACTCTGTTTCACTTCATCTGATACCGCAAAAATCCTATCAAAATCGAGATAACAATCCTTATCTAACTTACGATTGTACCCTGCATGTTCATAATCTACATGCATAAATGTAAACTTACGGTCTGCATCTATATGATCATGAACAAAATATGTCGAACCACCCTCAAGATAAGCGACCGCCATATCATAATACTCTCTGATGTTAAGTCCACTGTCTGACATGATCCTCCATAATAACTTATCGGGATAGATTCTACCCTTTTTTATCATTTGGATCGTATTTGCCAACAAATATGGAATATTTTTAAAAATTGCAAATTTCTTAAAAAGTCTCTTAAAAATTCTTTTCTTTAATTGTTTTTTTCCTTCTTCTGAAAGAACCGAAGCATCTACATATTCATGATTCAAAATCGTTACATACGATGGAATCTGGTGAATCAATTCTCCCTGTTCCAAAAGAACATACAATGAAACCTCATATTCTTCTGGTGAAAATCTTTTCAACAATTCGATCAATGCTTTTTCTGCTCCTGCACCTCCCAGTGTATTAATCACAAAAAGTATTTTTTTCATCGTTTTTCTTTAAATTCTCCTGTAAATCTTCTAATTCTTTTAATATCTTTTCGTTATCCTGGTTTAATAGCGATATCTGCATGGCAAGTTCCTGATTCTTTCTCATCAACAAAGATACTTGTGTACTGATAAACCACATTCCCCACACAATCCCAATAATAATGGTCATGATCATAAATAACGTTCTGATACTAATAAAACGTTCTAAATGATATGGCTTCAATAAAACTGCCGCAATGATCATCAATGCTGACAAAACGCCCCACGCCAGACAAAATAACTCTGTCATTCTTCTTTTTGCCAGTGATAACAATGCCATCAAAAGAAGATAACAACCTAATACTATCACAAATATTTTTAATAAAACCCCAATTCCCATTTCTTCTACTCCTGATATCTATCAAATACTTTCGGAGACGGGTATGCCTCCTTCTTCTTCTTCAAAATGCTTCCTTCACAAAATGTATGAATTCCAAAATTCTGTTCCAGCCAGTGAAGTCTCGCATAAGCTGTTGTAAACCCAACAAAACTTCCGATGACAACACCCAGTCCATACCATATCTCTGATAAATTTGTTGCAACCAGGCTTGCTGCAAAAGTACTTATAAAAAATACGATTGCCGTCAACAAAGATCCTTCTGTATCATTAAGATAATATAGAAAAATGATCTCTGCATACATCAAAAATAATATAAAATATCCCGCTGCGAGACACGGATAGATTCTCATTGTCATTCCACCAAACCCTGCCTGTGGTAAAATGATCATACACAACAAGAAGATGATCAATGTAATAATAAACTGGATTCTTGTCAGATTCATCAATTCCTCTGATAACCGGCGAAACATCCTTGTTTTTGTGATTTCAATGTCTTCTCCTCTTCCATTGATAATTGATTCAGAGAACGCTTTATATCTCTCATGAAAATGCATTTCTACTCTACTTATAAAAATAACACTTGCTGAAATATTTGTAAACATTGCAAGACATGTAGCCATATCATATGTTGTCATACTGACAAAACTTTTTCTCACGACCATGTGATATGCTGTCGACCAAAAAACAAAATTATGTACAAATAATCCCAACGTGTAAAATAAATTTGAAAATACAAGCTGCCAATATTCTTTAAAATACAAAAGTACACTTTTATAATTTTTACTATCTTGTGTAAAATAGCTTTGCACGATTCCATATTCTAAACACGCTATAATACCAAATCCAATCGTTAATGCTAATAACATACTATATCCAACGCTAAAATGAAATCCTTTACGAAATAAAATAGAACTAATAAATGCTACGATCATTCCTATCGTAAAATAAAACGAAATTTTCTTGTATTCCTTACATATTGACAAATATAACATGGAATAGAATACTAGAACCAACGCAATATATCCACAATATCCGGTGAAAACATAGAAAATATCCACATCTCCAGCAACAAATTCATGAATACAAAATATAATTCCAAACAATGCACTGATCCCTATATTCATCATCAGCCCCACAAAATAACATGGTCTTACATCTTCAAATGTTTCCCTGAATATGGTATCTGACATATATCTTGAAAGTACTGAATTAAATGGTGCTGTTGTGATCAACGAAAATATAAATATATACATAACCGTAGAAGTAAATAAATCTCTTTGCGCATACTCAACAGAAGAAAACTCTAATACATACTGCATAACATACATTGTTATAATGACCGAGATCATCGGTGCGATCGTTATTACCACACTGTATCCAATCCCTGCCATATCAGTTGTCAGTGTATTTTTTGAATAAATCTGTTTTAATTTTACTCCAATTCCTGCCATATCATATCTCCCGCTTTTTCGTATGTTCTATACTGAATGGTTCCTGTGTCCATTCTAAATTTTTATCTCTTGCGAACTTTCTATAGATTTCTTCGTATACTTGTTTCATATGCTCGATACGATAATATTTCATAACACGTTGATATCCATTTTCCCCCATTTGTTTTCTTAATTTATCATTCTGTGCAAGGACGATCATTGCCTGCGCTATTTCCTCAATGTTCATGATATGTGTTAAAATTCCCGCTTCGCCTAATCCATCTCCATCCCCATAGATCAGTTCCCTGCAATTTCCTACATCAGTTGCAACCACAGGTCTGTGTGCCGCATAGCTCTCTAAGATCGTAAGCGGCTGTCCCTCACTGATACTGGTAAGCAACGTAAAATCCATTTTGCCCAGATAATCTTTTACCATGATCCTTCCCGTAAAGATAACATCTTTCAAATGTAATGATTCTACCATATCATGACACTCTTTTGCATATTGCTTATCCTCATCTTCCGGTCCCATGATAAATAATTTCATGTTTGGAACTTTCTTTTTGGCAAAATCAAAAGCCTGTATCATTGTCTTTACATCTTTGATCGGTGTGACACGCAGAACTGCTCCCGCATAAATATATTGTTCTTCCTCTTTTGTTTTACCTGCAAGATCAGATAAATTCTGTGTATTGATCCCATTTGGTGTAATTCTGATCTTCTCTTCCGGACAACCAAGTTCGATCTGAAGCTGTTTGGCATGTCCATAAAGACAGGTTACCATATCAGCTTTTTGATATGTCAAAAGAGACATTTTTTGAAATTGTTCAATCCATATATTTTTATAAACTTTTTTTACCCATCTTGCTTTGATAAGTTCTTCCTCTCGCTCTCTCGTATAAATTCCATGTTCTGAAACAAGAAGGGAACTTCCATGAAAATGTTTTGCCATACTTCCAAGAATACCTGCATAACCTGTTGCAACGCAATGATAAAGGTCAGCCTTTGGAACTTTCATTTTTAATACCATAAATAATGGAAGGTACATAGAACGCATTGTCCATAAAAAATCAGAAAATATAATATTCGAATATTTTAACTTATAACATTCACGAACAACTTCAAAAAAATCTGCACCCATCAACAGATCATCAATTGAAAAATTTTTATCATGAAACATATCAAAGATCACTGTCCAGTCTGTTTCCTGATTTAAAACTACATTCAACAATTCCTTACGTTCTTTTTTTGATAACATATGATGTTTCTTATTTCTTTTTCTTGAATCATCTTCCCAGTCATAATCATCCATATATACTTCATATACTTGTGTAAGATTTTCCGGCAGCTCATATACGAATTTTCCCCTTAAAGATCTGTCTGCAACAATTGCAAGCAGAATGAATTCTACATTTGGGAATGATTTGATCATACTATTGATCCATCCGGAAACTCCACCAACTACATAAGGATAACAACCTTCTGCAACTAAACATACTTTCATGTTAATTTCTCCTTTCTGTTAGTCGGTCTTGCTGTAATAGTGCAGCTTTTGTTGTTTTAATGTTATATCAACTTTATTACTTGCTGCATAAATTAAGTAAATGCCATCCTCTATCTTTTTAGACTTTCCACCCTTTATCTTTTTCACAATTTTTGCATTAGTTCTTAATAAGAACCAGCTTTTTGTATGTGTAGTATTTAGCATAACATGATCATCTTTTTTATAATGTCTATAATCTAGGTTTAAAAAAGTCCTGATCCTTCCACTGCTTTTTGAAAGTGTCGTGCTCTCAAATCCTTTAAAATTTGCCCAGTATGTCGTAATATTTCCTGAAAGGCGCTTCTGAACATTCTGCCATTCATCTTCCTTTTTTTCAGGATAAAATACCTGCTGAAAATCATACATAATATTCGTATATGCAAGTACACTCTGAATACTCCTCATTCTGATGTCATCACTGTATTTATAATCCACTGCATCATTGGTTGCCGTCTGAAGCGTTATGGAATCTGTGCAATAGGACAATATCGGTGTTTCTTCCGTTCTTGCACAAGTTATTGTACTGACATTTTTCATTAACCCGGTATTTTGCAGATTTAGCAGCAACGGAAGATTTTCATAGTTCACTGCTGCTGCCCCATATTTATAACTGCTGCCCTCCTCATTAAAAAAGTTTTCATCCTCTCTTTGTTTATCCGCTAAAGAATTTACTTTGCGATATTGCATAGAAATTCCAGCTTCTGCACTTTGTTCTTTCATCTGCTTCAGATAAAATTTCAGATTGCCTTTCATCGGTTCAATCTGATTCAGATAATCAGACTGCGGCTGAATAAAACAAGTCATTTTTAACTGACTCTTTTCAGATGTAGAAACCAGGGAAGGCCATATAATATCCCTGATCACTGATACAACTGGCTGGCTATAAATTTCTTGCATTTTTTCATTATTTTCATTTGCAAAAAAAGGAAAATCAACCATAGAAAAATTCTGTGCATTCACAACCGGATAAATTGTATATTCTGAACACTCTGAAAGCATTCCATCCAAAAATCCCATTGCTGTACTATCCTTCATATAGTCTCCGACAACAGCAAATACATTACCTCCCGAAATTCCATTTCTCCATACGATCGTTGGGAGTTCTTCATTTTTTATCTTTTTTCCGTTTAATTTTTTATTTTCATTAAACATCCCCACCATATAGATCTTTGTTCCACTTCCAACCTGATACCATGGGATATTAAGATTTAAATCCTGTTTCTTTTTTTCCAACGGATCATCTGATTTCTCTGCATCATAAACAACCTCTCCACCAAGTAAAAATCCTTCAAATAATTTTACACCTTCTAATTTTGTCCGATCTGTTACCACTTTGGAAATCCCCAAAAATTTCATTAATTCTTTGTCATTTTTTATATTCTCTGGATTTTCAAGGCATCCAAAAATAACAATCGTTCCTTTTTTCTCAATCTCTTTTAATTTTTGCAGATTTTTTCCTTTTGCATAACTTTCTGATTCCAAAAGAATCATTTTGGGGATTGTTTTCATATCTGTCTTTATATCATTCAACGATAATATACTCGCCATATTCCATTTTTGATAAGTACACCATCTTTGCGCTGAACGCTCCATGTCTCCTCCAGAACTTCCCACGAACACAAGATAGTCCCGATCCCGTATCTGATCTGACTTAAGATCCACTTTTTGTTGTTTCCAGACATTTTTCCCATCCGCCTGCTTTGATTGATAATTTTCATTTACATCATATGTATTTTTCCAGTCACGAAATACCATGGAGAATTGAAATAAAAACAGCAGCACTGCCATCATACTCACAATGCTTAAAAAATTTCTTTTTGAAATCATTTCTTAATCCTCCGTTTCCTTCAGCAATTTTTCATTATATCCATAATCAATTGCAAAATTATATAGATGGTATACATTCTGATCCATCTCGTAGCAGATAAAATCATCTGCCTCATAATATGTCTTCATTTCATTTGGATATTTTGTCTTAAATGCCTCTGCCCAGTAATACATCTTTGACATAAGAATCCATCGGTTTTTACCAATATACATAGAATTTCCTTCACTTTTAGGCATCTGCATGCTGGCCCCCTGTTTTGAAATAGACCGCAAAATTCTTGTTCCTGGCTCACTATCATCATCTTTTACGATCTTTTCAATATAAATATAGACTTTTCTTGTTGGAATATAAACCTTTGATGTTTCCTTCCAGTTTTCCATCTTCCATAAGAAATCGCTTACCTCATAATGCCATCCATGATCCAGCCCCATCTGCAGCTCATCACCCGCTGATACGATCGTCCATGTCAGATCATCATTTCCATAAATAATATTGGAAAGACAGATGATAGAACCATTTTTAACATAAGATGACTCAAACCTTACACGTTTGAGCTGATGATTCTGAAACAAAAATCCTACTGACATGATCATAATAAGAAAAGAGGCTGCCGTTCTTAGCACTGCTATCTTCTCTGGCATAAACACCAAAGAAATTGCTCCATCTGCCACAAGAGCTGCTGCTACTGAAAGCAGATAAGTAAAATAAATACTACTTCTTGCTGCATCCATTAGTGTTGGAATTCCAAGTTCCTTACTCAAAAGCATTGCCAATATCATTGCTGTACTTAGTCCAACCGATATAAGCATCATTCCATACTCTCTTCTTCTAAAAATGCATTGAATCAATCCAAGACAAATAAGGGCTCCTATGACCATAAAAATAACATAAGGTCCCTTTTGAACATATTTTTCGTATCCTTTTTCCATTGAGAATATATTATATTTCATGGCATAGATAACCTTGGTGAGTATCGGTTTTTTCTCCGTTTCCTCCTGAGCTGTCTGTTCTGTATCATCGGTACTTTGACTTTGGGTACTTTGACTTTGGGTACTTTGTTGTTCATTTTCAGCTGTATCTGTGCTGTCAGAAGAAGACTGATTCATTACACTCAATCCCCATCCAAGCGAGCCTTGTAAAGGCGTTCCTGTTGCAAATGCAATCCCCATCGGAAGAACTGCCAGAAAAACACTGACCAATCCGGTGATCATGATCTTAATAAAATAATCTTTCCGAAAGAATCTTGTACAAAATCCGATTGCAATCGCGACGCAACAAAGCCCTGCAACCATCGTCCCATAAAAATGAATTACCAAAGTCAAAGAAAATGCCATTGCAAAACATTGTAATATTAATCTTGTCTCCTTTGTTTTTAATTCATCTTTCTTCTTCCAGAAAAAGCATATAAGAAAATAGATTGACGGAATCACAAAAATCATACCATATTCCTGTGGAAGTGCTGATCTATAACGGTTATATGTCTGTTCTGTAAAAAAACCACCTATAATATATATCAACGTCGCAGCATATGGCATATACTTTGATCTGCACATGCATTTTAATGCAGCAAATAATATTAAATGCACAAAAATAACCTGTACAAAAGAAAATCTGCACATCAATACATAAGTATCTATACCAAAAACAATATGTAAATAGTAAATAATACAATGAAATCCAAATGGATAAACTCCACTGCAAAACAAGTTACCTCGTCCCATCTGATTGATCCAGCTCATATGTACAGGAATATCCGATGCATGATATCCATAGGACATGATCATTTGTCTTCCATAAATCCAGAATAAACTATATAAGAGCAGCATAAAGAAAAATGTCTGCAACCAGTTACGAGAAATTTTATGATACAAATAGAAAATACATCTTTTGATCCTCAATTTCACTCTGAACATCAATCGGTATAATGCCTGTTTGGTTCCCATTGTTTCCTGAATCATACGGCGATTCAGTTCCCATGTTCTTTCCAGTTTCTGTGTAAGTGGAATCTGATTTACCTTAACACATATAAAAAAACTAAGTGCTGTCGTCACAAATACTAAGGTAAACAAATTTGAAATATGCAGCAATTGTAAAGCAAACACAATATTAATAATATAAAAATTACCAAATGTATAACTCATCAATAACTGCTCAGACAACCGTCGTCCCTTTAAAATTGAACGAAACATTACTTTAGGTAATACAACTGTAACCCCTGTATAAACCAAAAATATTTTTATAAACTGTAAGATAACCAATGTTGTCATTGACATAGTGTTTCATTCCTTTACATAAATGTTCTAATAAGCTCTAGTGTTTCATTATCAATTGCAATATCTGAATGTTTTAGTTCATTCATCACACGAAAGAAGTTATCTCTGTCACCATCTGAAAAATATAACTTCATTTGCATTGTATAACTGGCAAGATTTTTGGGATACTGTTTTTTTAATCTGTCACACCATTTTTGACACTTTTCATAATCCTCAACCTCAAGAAGTGTATTGCATAATTTTTCATAAATATTACTGCTGATCCTGTTTTTATTTTTGTTCCATACAATCTCCAGTGATTCTTCCATCTTGTCTGCCATAGATGCTTGTTCCAGATCTGTTAATATTTTCTGACTCATGATCGGTTCCATATATTCAATAAGGTCAATACAATGGCTCACTTGCGAAAGTCCTTCCTGTTTGCTTTGCATATATTTGTCCTGTACTTTAAAACGGAACTCATTCAAAACATCCTGAAGTACTGAAGCTGCATAGTGTGCTGTTTCCGAATCTTCGCTATTTAAGGCACTTGTAATTGATGATAAAGAACTCCTGTAATCTCCTAGAATCACATTCATCATTAAGGTACGCAGATTCTTTTTATCTGTAATTTCCAAAGCCTCTTCCAAAGAAACCATATTTCTTTCGACATCTTCATCCGGACGCATAAAACGCTCAACTTTCTCTTTATCAAATATAACATCTGACAGATCAATACCAAATGACTTAAATACCCAGTGAAATAAATATGCCATGCCAAAAAATGCCGGTCCAACAACAGGACATAAAAACATAACGATTGCTTTTATATAAATATCTGCCGTCTGTTTCTGATTTTGTTCCGAATTTATAACCAGATAAACTGCAGCCACTATCATATTTAAAATGAGTAAAACGATAAATAGGATCAATCTTAAAGACATAATTCCATATTCTCCATAACCTTTGTTTGATAACCATTTTGTTCAAATCGCTCTTGCACAAAAACTGCACTTTCCTTTGTTGCATTTGCAAGCAGAACATAAAGTCCGCCATCTGCTCTTAATCCCAGATAATCACTGTCTCTTAATTTTGTTGACATTGTTTCATCTATTTCTCTATACTGTTCTCTTACAACTTCAACTTTTAACAATACACATTCTGCAAGATCTTTGATCTTCGCCTGTGCATATGCCTGTACAAGTGATTCAAACGCTTCTTCCCCAAGGATATTAGAGCCATCCTTATAACGCTGTTCTTCCAATGCATTAATATATTTTTGTGCTCTCAATGCTGCATTCTGGATCAGATAACTGACAACTGTCAGAAAATTGGCTTGTCCTAAAGTCATCTTTTCCCAGCTTAATCCCCACAGCATAATGATCATATGAATCTTATCATCTTCATAGATCGCCCTTGCCATCAATGGATATCTTTCATCTAATGATTTATTAATATAAACCCTCTGCTGCCGCAATTCTTCATAAATTTCTGTCATCTCTTTATAACGGATAGAATTCCCAAGACTTCTTGCTTTTTTTGAACTTGCAGAAAAAATTCTTGCATAATCTCCATTTGCCACATTATATAACACGACATCCTTTGTCTGCATCAGCCGGGTCAGCATCTCTACTGCATAAAATAATACTTCATCCGGCATTCTCTGATCTAATGCCTTCGTGATGCTGTAAATCTTTCCAATACTGTCTTTATGGTCGATCAGCTGCTGTTCCATAATATCTTTCACACGAACATTGCTTTCATTAATATCTTTGATATCTGAAATCTCTCTCGACAGATAATGCTCCATCTCTTCACTTTCTTTTTTCATTGTGCGGATCTGATCTCTCATATATCCTACAACCAGTCCAAGAATAAATAACTGTGCGATCCATACATAAGTATTATAATCGATCAGCACTTCAAATCCGGTTCTTGTATACATCTGCCTGAATATATAACCAGCTACTGCAAGAACAGCCGAAAATGTTGCCTGTCTTTGTCCATGAATGATCGCAAAAAGCAACACATAAAGAAGAAACGGGGCCAGATTCGCCAAATACTGGCTGCCAACTGTACGATTGTTCATCATGAAAAATGGGATAAAACAAATCATATTTTCTATAAATGGAAAGATCGCTTTAAATAACCAGCCCCAATTATTTTTTATTTTTTCCCATCTTGATATTTTCTGTTCCGGCTCTCCTAAGAATGCAACTTGATATTTTTGAATATAGGACGTTATCTTTTTAAGATTCTCATCCAGACTATGCATCTGTGCCATTCCAAATTCACTTTTAAATTTATCTCCTGAAAGAACACATCTTATTTGCTGTGCCTGAACAATTTCAATCGTCTCATCTGTAGTGAAACTCTTTTGAATTCTTAGAGCAAGATCAACATCTCCCGTGATCTCGTCTGAAGATAGATTATATAATGCACTTCCATGCACCTTTGCTTCCACGATCTTATAAATGTATTCAACTGCATCATTTTCATACAACATCGAAAAAATATGATTCGTGTTTATGATTATTTTTTCTTTTTTTATACATTTTAAACTTAACTGACTGCACGGATCTAAAATATCTTTTTTATTTTGCGGAATATGATATAAATGATCCAGCCTCAATACTACAATATCTTTTTTCTGATTAATTCTACAATTATCACAGATTTCTTCTGCCTGCATCAGTGCTTCTGCACGCATTCCTTTCCCCGTACATTTTTCTTCTTCTTTGATATCTTCTTTATAGTCATCATTATATACCTCATGTGATGATAAAAAAATGAGCCGTCCTTTCCTCATTTGACAATAAGCCACCAAAATATTTACAAGATGCGCAATAAAGTATACAATTTCTTTATTTTTCTCCCAATGATAATTAGTATCAAATGCTCCCATTACAATAATCGTATCAGCATTCACACTATAAAGAATCTCCTCAAGATTGTCACTGTCATACGGAAATTCATACTTTTCAAATACATTCTTATATTTATGATGTCCATATTCATCCCCAGTCAGGATGGAAACTTTATGCCCTTCTTTTTGAAGTTTTAATATCATATTATCCATGAGGCTGCAGGTGCCTCCGACTAATAAAATATTCATAGTTTTCTCCTTTGTGATCTACTGTTACTTTTCAAATGATGATCTCTCTTTAAGTATGCAATCAAATGCATCATTGATCTCTCGTTTTGACCTTTCAAAATCAATTTCATGATTACTGTCATTAATACAGATCATCTTGCTTTTTTGTTTCTTGATTGCCTGGATCAATTTCTGGTTATCTCTTGATACATTATAATATCTACATAACCTATGAACATTCTTCGGTACAAAATGTCCACTTAATTTCTGATATTCCCTCAACACATACTGACTGACATCTTCTTTACTTCTAAAACGATGCAAACAAACATTATTTAATAAATCAGGTTCTAATTTCCACAATATTTTGAAAGTATCCTTCTTTAATGGAGAAGGTCCATGCACTGTATAAAATCCTGTAAATCTCGGAAATGCCATTTCAAGAATATTATACATAAAATACATCAACGGATACCCTGCCCGAAAATATGCAAACGGCTGTTTCTTTACATTCTCATATTTGTCGAAATACTTCGCCAGAACCATCGCATTATTTAAATAAATATATGGCATTGTTTCATCATAAGGATTCGCAATATCCGGCTGTAGTGCCAACATATCTACTGGTTTTCCGCATTGAAAAAAATCCTCCTTTTTTACATGGTCAAGTAGGAACATATCATCATTAAAATATACAAATTGTTCTGCTAATTCCTTTATATGATGCAGATTCCACTCAATCGTATGTGAATTAAATGTTGGAAGATACTCTTCTTTTATAAATTCTTTATGATTTACTATGTGTAATTTCGGATGGCTGGTATCAAGCCACTTCGGAAGATGTCCCCATGTCACAAAATGTATCCTGTTCACCCACGGTGCAAATTTCTCTATTCCGCGGAACCAATATCTTAAATTATCCCAGTCTCTGTAACGTTCTTTCCTGTCATCTTCATGATCAGAATATTCAGAATCTATACTATAATTACGTTTTTCTTCCTGCCACTTTGGATCATTACCATCCACCCAGGTTATGACAAAGTCTATCTTCGGATCGTTTCTTCGTTTCTTCATTATACTCCCCTTTATTTTCACCGAATCCGTTCTTTATATTGCATATGCGAAACATTATGTTACATATTATACCATTACTTCACATATTTTGAAAAATAAAATGATGAAAAAACACTAAAATGGGGCTGTCGCATTAAAGCGACAGTCTTTTTTGCAAAAAAGAATAAGAGCCGGGCTTCGCAAAGCCCGGCTCTTGGTGTAAGATTTAAATATGAACAAAAACAAAATCTTACAGAAAGATTATACCTTATCTTCTCTGTACTATCAAATCAAACTTCCACTGGATCTTGAAATTTTAATCCCAGCAGATGATCCGGTCCGCCTACTGAGTGCTTTTGTGGAGGGAATGGAACTCAGCGATCTTTATAAAACCTATGGAAAGATAAAGAAAAATCAGGCGTCCCCAAGACAACTGTTTAAGATTATCATTTATGCCAGTATGAATCGAATCTATTCTAGCAGAGATATTGAAACTGCATGTCACAGAGATATCAATTTCATGTATCTTTTGTAAGGAAAACCTGTTCCAGATCATGCAACGATCGCTCGTTTTATCTCTCTGCATTTTTCAAAGTGTTCCAAAAATACTCTGGCTGAAGTAAGCGATATTCTTTTAGAAATCGGGGAGATTTCTGGAAAGAGTGTTTTTATCGATGGAACCAAACTTGAATCTGTTGCGAATAAATATACTTTTGTATGGAAAAGATCAGTCACAAAAAACTGTCAGAAACTGTTTGAAAAGATCTCAGACCTGATCCGTGAATGCGAAGTACTTTATGGGATTCAGATCGTTTATCACGATCAGATCTCTCTGCATACTTTAAAAAGGATGAGAAAGAAACTTTATCGGATAAAAAAACAAGAGGATATTTCATTTGTTCATGGAAAAGAAAAACGTAAAACACCATTACAGCGGTCGATAGAAACATTGGAATCATATATTCAAAAACTAAAAGAATATATAAAAAAGATCCATTTATGTGGAACCCGGAACAGTTATTCAAAAACAGATCCTGATGCAACATTTATGCGTATGAAAGAAGATGCCATGATGAATGGACAGTTAAAGCCTGCATATAATCTACAGCATGGTGTCGATTCAGAATATATCACATGGATCGATATCAGTGCCAAACCAACAGATACTGGAACACTGATCCCATTTCTAAAAGATATGGAAAAACATCTTTCCTTTCGATATCAGGAGATTGTTGCAGATGCAGGATATGAAAGTGAAGAGAATTATCTGTTTTTAGAGAAAAATGGGCAGTCATCTTTTATCAAACCCATGAATTATGAGATTTCAAAAACACGAAAATATAAAAAAGATATCGGGAAAATGGAAAACATGGAATATGATCCTGAAAAAGACAGTTATCGTTGTCAAAACAGGAAAATGCTAACAGTCCAATATCAGAGAAAACAAAAGACAGCAACTGGATATCTCCGGACGGTGACTGTTTATCAATACCATGAATGTAAAGGATGTCCGTTCAAAGAAAAGTGTATCAAGGGGAATAACTGTAAGACTCCGATGGAAAAAAGAGAAAAAAGACTCTATGTATCAAAAGTGATGAAACAAAAACGGGAAGAAAATGTAAAAAGGATCATCAGCGAATATGGTAACCAGTTGAGGATGAACCGAAGTATACAGGCAGAAGGCTCATTTGCGAACGTAAAAGAAGATATGAATTTTCGAAGATATCTTTATAGAGGGAAAGAAAATGTGACTGCACAAAGTGTGATCCTTGCAATCGGATATAATATAAATAAGCTACATCATAAGATACAGAATGGCCGAACAGGACAACATCTGTTTGCGTTAAAGAAATAAGAATTTTTGAAAGTTCAAAATATAATTGCTAATTTTCTTCTAAATATTTAGAAGGTATATTAAAGTACGCTATTTTTAAATTTTTATAAGTATAATGATTAGCGTTTGTTAAAAAACGTTAAAAAGATGCTGCCGCATCTATGATTTATTTAATCATTAATGCGACAGCCCCATGATTTATTTAGTGTATGCTTTATAAGTTATTTCCTTGTGTTTCATTACATATTTATGCCTACTGTGCATTTACATGTTTCGCCTGATCTGAGTTATAAACTTCCTCATCAACAAGTCCTTCTGTCGCTGCTGTGATAACGGCTGCTGTTGCTGCTCCTGTTACGTTTGCCATTGTTCTTGCCATGTCAACGATCGTTGAGATTGGTGCGAATACGACAACTAATTCGATTGGTAATCCAAGTGCTGCAAATACGGCTGTTGATGTAATGGTTGCTGTTCCTGGAACTCCGACTGTTCCTACGGATACAACTAATGTAATCAGGATTAAGAATGCATACTGTGCAATTCCATAATGGTATCCTAACATATGAACACTGAATACCGCTGTTAATGCTGGCCAGATTCCTGCACATGCTGGCATTCCAACATTGGCTCCAAGACCTGCCGTAAATGATGCTACATCTCCATCAACTCCAAGTGCTTCTTTTAACTGTCTTAATGTAACCGGGATCGTACCAACACTGCTCTGTGTCGTAAATGCTACATACTGAGCTGGTGCGATTCCTTTAAAGAATTTAACAGGACTTAATTTTGCTACAAATTTAATTAATAATCCTTCTACTCCAAATGCCTGAACTGCACATAAGATATAAGATAATACTAATGTACTTAATAATGGCAGCAATTCCGTGACACTGCTTCTTCCAACGGCTCTTGCCAAGAAAGATAATACTGCATATGGTGTAAATCCAATGATCCAGTCAATTGCCTGTCCGATCACCTGATTCCCTGCATCAATAAATGCTTTAAATGGTTTTACGGATTCATTTTCTTTGGAAATTGCATTGTAAGATAATGCAATGATGATTGCAAATACGACGATCGGAATGATCTGTCCTTCACTCCAGTTTGTTGCGAAGTTGCTTGGGAATAAGTTTACGATCGTATCAACAACAGATGGAACTTCAACTTTCTGATATCCATCAGCTACTTTGTAAGCAAATCCATCACCGACTTTTAAGATGACTGCTGCGATCACTGTAATCGTACTTGCGATCGCTGTATTTAAGATCAGATAAAAGATTGACTTTCCACCGATCTTCTTTAAATGAATAGATTCACTTAGATTTGTGATACTTGCGATGATACTAAATAACAGCATTGGTACAACAAGTGCTGTCAATACATTGGTATAGATACGTCCGAAAATCTCAACATATGTAAAATGATTTCCAAATCCCAGACCAACTGCGATTCCAAAGAACGTTGCTAACAATGTTAAAAGTCCGAAGTCTACGCCTTTCTTATAATCCAAATAATAGATAACCGCAAACAAAACAACTGTAACTGCTAGTGCGGCAAAATCTGTTGTGTTAATGCTCATTTTGTTACACATCCTCTCTTATAGTTTTTCGTTTTCATAGTTTTCCAATAGGAATTATTCGTATGATAGCATTTCCTAGTAATACTGTCAAGAATATTTGATGCTTCTTTTTTTATACAATTGTGATTTGTAGGTAGTGTTGCATGTATGGGTCAGAAAGAAGATAAGAAGAAATATTTATAAGAAAAAAGGGATGACACTCCGCATTTTTGAAAGCTTTTTTTACAAATCGCTGATTCGCGCCTGTTCCTTCGATAACTGATATGTAATGACTTTTGTCAATAGTAAATTAACAGAAATCACAACAAATTTTTATTTTATTGTTTCTGAAGACATCCAGAAAGAGTTCCGATGTATCAGTTCCCGGCATTGGCCACTCTGATATACGTGGATTGGTTACCGACAGGTCAATGGTCCGCCGCGAACTCTAGCTGTCTCACTGGCGTGGATCACAGATATTACTGCGCCAACAGAGTTATCTCGTAGATAGTTCAAACCTAAACATATTCGAAACTCTTTCGGGATGCCTTCAGTTGCAACTTTAATTACAGGCTGGATGATGTATGCGGCAGAGGCCGGCTTACATCATCTTGATTATCATTTCTAGCACATCGATCAGTATGTCAAGACTACGCAGTACCGCCTTTGGCGGCTTGGTCTTGATATAGTGATCGATGTGCTATATTTATATCAGTAAATATTATCTGTCATCATTCCCCATATGAAACAAGCAAGCTCTCTTGCAACTGCTATTTTTGCAATATTATATTTTTTACCATCTTTCAGAACCATCTGGTAATAACGCCGTCTCAGACGTTCATTTGCCCTGTCTGCATAATTGATTATCTGCGGTGAATTTCCCGCCTGTCGTGATCTTAAGACTCTTGATTTATATCCGATCTTTCCTCGGGTATAACTTTGTGCGGATTCTACCAGCAGTCTGCGTACATGGGTGTTCCCTGCTTTCGTAATGCCAAGTCCGTTTCTGTCATCACCGCTGGAATGCTGTCCAGGTACTAGTCCAAGATACCCTGCAAACTTTCGTGCAGATACAAAACGCTGAAAGTCTCCAACTTCAACAATTACAGATAACGCAGTATGTATCTTGATTCCTAGAAAACAGGTTAACTTACTGACAGATTCTTTATACTCTTCTTTGGATGCTAGTTCTTCAATCCTCTGATCCAGACGGTTTAGTTTATCTGTCAGAATTGTATAAGTCAGCAGATATTCATCCAGGATCTCTTTGTAAAGCCCTGTTGGTTTTAATGATCTCAGCCATTTCACATGTTTTGCTGTCCAGTTACCCTCGTAGACCGCGCGGAACTCCGCGACGGCCTCCGCGTCCTGCAGGTCGAGCTTCGACAGGAGGATCGTCACCGGGACCTTGTAGGCCTCGCAGGTCACCAGAAACCGGTCCACGAACTCCGTGGCGGTTTCAGGAGAACGCAGCGTCGCCATCAGCAGAGCCTGATCGACGTTGGCCGCGATGATATGCGACTCCTTCGAGAGATTCGACGCCCGGCGGATGACATAGTTGCGGCGGGGCGAAATGTCGCAGATGACGTAATCGCCCCCTGCGTCGGCCTCGCAGGTCACTTCGTCGCCCACCACGACCGGATTGGTCGAACGTACGCCCCGCAGCCGCAGCCGGCCCCGGATACGGCAGCGGACGACCGCGCCGTCGTGCAGGACGTCGTACCAGCTTCCGGTGGCGCGCACCACTGTTCCGGTAAATCGGTTTTCCATCGGCTAATCTTCGTTTTGTTCCTGCGGCACCTGTTCGCCGACCCATTCCAAGAAGGGAAAAACGGCTTCGGACAGGCGCATGACGGGCTTGTAACTCTTCGATTTCTCGATCGTCTGCGGGCCGAC
>OGXI01000144.1_pt1 | contig 59077 bp, 100 predicted proteins | sample 1576221 | NCBI WGS metagenome assembly OGXI01 (sample SAMEA3541523, study PRJEB24748) | human gut metagenome | biome: human gut; feature: human-associated habitat; material: faeces | place: China | collected 2012
TCCCTCATTTTTTGTCCGTCCTTTTCTGAAAGGCATTCAGCACTAACAGTGCCTATTTTCCATGATATGTCCTTTAAGTATTGGATTGCATTTTCAACTTTGTCATCATCACGATTAAGTGCTTCACATAAGCACTTGGCAATATCTTTAAATGGTTGTGGGTGTTCTGCTCTGTCTAACGCCTCTTCAAAGGTGTAATTTCCCTTGTAATCCATAATAATGCCAACAGCTTCATACTTCCCAAGATTAACTCCTAAAAATCTGTCTGTAACTGTGTTCCATATAGCATACAGATTGTCTACATCATCTTGCAATGCAACTATTAACATAATCTCACTCCTTGTTCTCACTATTTGCTAGCTCTTTCGATTCTTCCACAAATATGCTGTGAATTTGGCTCTTCTCCGAGAGTCGTACAATCAATCATTTCCGGCTGGCTTTCCGGTATGCTTCGGCTCTCCAAATCTCGACACATATCTTTCTCTATGCTCTCAATTACTTCTGCCATGCTCATTGCTCATAAACCTCTCAAAATCATTACATTCATAATCAAGTGATGTATCGTTACCTTTTTGACATTTATAAAACGGATATTCTTCTCCTGTTTCTTCATCAAAAACACAATCTATATCGCAATATTTGCAAATTGAACAGTCCTTAAACATTTTCTTTCTTCATAAACCTCTCAAAATCTTCCATGCATTTACAACACAAGTCGTATGTGACATTTAAAATACCATTCTTTGTAATCGAATTTCCGCACAATATTCCTTTTTCAATTTCAGCACCGCACCTGTCGCAAGTGTGCCATTCTTTTTGATGCTTCATATAGTCACCTACTCACAAATCAAGTTTATTCAGATAATCTACTCCATTGTTTTTAAGTGCCTTGCTAATGCCGTTAATCATATTGGCAATGCTCTGTTCGACTTCCTTTATCTTTTCAACATTTCCACCACATTGAAACGACAAATAGCTTTTCTGCCAATCGCTTGCATTTGCAACTATATTGTTATGAACATCTTTTTGCGTAATCATTCTTCCACCAACTTTCTGCCGCAGATAGGGCAGTAGTTAATCTCAAATGCCCCTTCTCCGTATTCATTAGCGCTATTGTCATAGCGAAGCGAATAGGAGTAGCCAAATTTATTTTTTACTATATGAGCATTTCCATACGTGAACCCGTTTTCAATCCTTTTCTCTCTGCCATCGCAAAATTCGCACATAATCAAACCCTCGTAAAAATATCCAGATCGTAATTGTCCCGGATGTGGTCAACAACTTCGCCAAGTTTCTCTTTCACAAATTCATCCTGTGCAATGTCTGGGTGAGCGTAAAATGTGCAACTCCCCGGTTTTCCATCTTGCTGATACTTCCGGTAATCAAGTACCATTGTAAACAGCGGAATCTGTGTCAGGTTTTTCGTTCTATGCCGAAGCCACATGTTAAAAATCTTTCTTTTCATTCCTCTACCTCATTTTTATGCTCCCATAAACCGCCGACTATTTTCAGGGAGCGCTGGCATTCCGCTTCATGCCTTACCTCGGATGTACGTTGTTCTCGCAGTCCTCCGCCTCTACTACATTCCTCTGCGCATTCGATTTTTAAGTCAAAATCGTTGCCAAAACTCAGGTTCGCTTGGGTTTAATAGGTCATCGGCGTACCTTGTAACCTTATGACCTCATCCTACGGTGGGGTATCGAACCCCACTATCCCCGGATGCTTGTCCGTGGCATTTCCAGTTATGCTATCGTAGGCATCGTTGCAACAATGGTCTTTAGCGTGACTTACGCAAGCTCTCCAATTTTAAGTCCTGTCGGCTTTCCCAGACTGTTTCAGTCATATCTGACCGAAGCGCAGCGTGCAGGACTCGAACCTGCAAGGCGAATGAACGCCTGGCGGCTTAGCAAGCCGTTCCAATACCATTATGGGAACACTGCATCTTGATGGTGCGTTTTCTTAAACAACCCATCCATTACGACTGTCTACCACGCACCTGCCAAACAGTGTTTTTAGGGAGTTGAGTGAAATGGGGAAGAGAGGAATTGAACCTCCAATGTTTACCGCGTGGGAACGGATTTACAGTCCGCCGCAACACCGCCAATCGTTGCCGCTTCCCCAGAATTGCATATGTCAGCTCCATGACGTTTTAGGTGATATGCAAGCACCTGCCAGCCTTTACGTTGACGGCGAACTGAGACGATTGCGCCAAGGCACCACACTTTTGATACAATCGCCTGCTGCGATTCTTTTGTACAGGGAATGATGAAATCCACGGGTAACTACCGCAGCGAAACCCAAAACCCACCGAGCCGTGCGATGGCTCTTTAATCAGCTTTCCGCTAGTGGGTCTTAAAGGAGAAGAAGTCATATGAAAACCAATGACATCATGATCCGCTTTAGCTTTTGGTACGAATCTTGAATGGTTTTGCCTTCCATAACCAGTTGAAACCTTGTCTTTGTATAGCGTAGGACAACATCAACGCTTAGCTGAGATAGCCGGATTTGAACCGGCGAATGCAGGAGTCAAAATCCTGTGCCTTAGCCGCTTGGCTATACCCCATTATTTCTTTCGCTTACCCTGATGTTCCAACTGGCAAACGATCATAGCAGCTACATTTTCTCGTTGCTGTCTGATTCCATGCCCTTGCCGGAACAGTTCGCATTGTAGGACTTCCGAGCAGTTCTGGCATTCATCGTTGATTTCCTTGTTCCCGATCTTCACTTGCAGCACCCTCTTCCAGCTCAATGTATTTTCGGATATACCATCCTGCCTTTTTCACATCTTCCAGTCCGTTCTTCCCGCAGTGCCGGTAAAGATACTTGAACGCGTTGCAGATGCAGAAATTCTTAACAGCATCAATGCCCTGTGTTTCCAGCATGACTTCTATGCACTCGAATTTTCCTGTCTCATAATGCGATGGGTGATTTACATTATCAGCCATTATACGTCCCCCTCTTCCCGGTGAAGTGATCTTTCCACCTCAAATCCGTCTGGATACCGTGCTTTCAATTTCTCAATGTTCATTTCCATTACCGCATCCATGCTGGTTCCAATAGCTTCACAGGCCTCGGCAATCATCCACAGACAGTCACCAAGCTCTTTCATCATGTGTTGCTTATCTGCTTTATGTCCCTGGTATTTCTTTTGCAGGATTCCTGCTACTTCTCCAGCTTCACTGTTCAAACCAAATACTGCATGATAAAATCTGTCTGATTTATTCTCCGGCGGTATATTACACGTCCGCATTGCTAGTTTCTGGTATTCACTTCCGGTCATTTATTGTGCCTCTTTCCCCATTTCATAAATTCTTGAACAAAAATCAATGACTAAAAGAATTAGCCATATTGTCCAAACTACATAACACCACATAGGTGCATTGAGTTTCCACAGAATCCAAAACATGATTGGCAACTGTAACATAGCTATCCTCCTTAAGGTCTTTTTGTTTTTTCGGAAATTTGAGGGACTTAGTAGGACGGTTTTTCCGGCCCCGTCAGACCCCCTCCCCGGTGCTTTTCTGGTTGTTCAACATGTCGCAAAAGAATCATTTGACGACATGTTGTAAAAATATACTAGATATTGTGTGTCTATGGCTTTTGCTATACTATATCTAGTTTATCTCTGTGCTATTGTCGTTTTTGTCCATCTCAGGCAGACAAACAGGATCTTTCTGTCCCAGTTGCGGTAGCTGATCCGCCGTTAATGCTTGCGATCTCTGGCGGTTGCTATCTGCCGTGTATGGACTCGCCCAGCCGTGCCGCCTGTTAAGTATTGCAATAACTCCAACGGGATTAGCCTTGCCCGATGCAAGCTTATTTTCCAAGCTTTCCTCGTTGTATTTCAAAAGCTTTTTGTGAATCTCAGAACCCTTGCGGCTTAGTTCCCGCGGATTATAGCCCCAGTCATATATTGTTCCGTCAGGTATTCCAGTTAAATTGCTAAAACCTAGAACACTTATTTCTTTCTCATATTCCATGCATAAATATATATAATGATCACACACTCTATCTATTAGATCATAGTTATATGTATTACATGTACTATTCATGATGCAGTTGGTATCAGTTATAAGATTCTTGTTTCTAAACGCTTCACGGTCTCTAAATACTTCACGGCGTATAAACATAAGTGCTGCATTCCAAATGCTCTGACTCTCTTTTCTCATGTCCTCTATATTTCGCCTTTCGCAGTACAGGCGCAAATACATGTCTATATCTGTCTCAAAAAATTCTTGATCCGGTTGAAAGTCTGTTACTTTTTCCATGTTCTGCACCTCCTTCTGTAATTTCCGAGAAATAAAAAACGCCCGTAGAAAAGACCTGTTAAAGTCTAATCTACGAGCGTGTATCTCTTTGACTGCGTCCGTCCTTACTCTGTCCATCCTCTCGCGTTGATCGGCTCTTGTATCCCTCTACGGACTCTGGGAGAACCTGCGCGCCTCGGCTTAATTTAGTTATAATAATATCCATAATTTCTCAATTTGTCAATACTGTTTTATTTATCTACCGGGCTTATATACTGCCCTATATATATTTATATATACTACTCTTACCTCAGAAGACCCATAGATCTATAGACGTATTATATATTATATATACTTATAGACTGTATAAAAGGTTTATATTATTCGCGCGAGGACTGCCGGTTTTTGCGCACAAAAAGCAGACCTAAACCGGATTTTGATCCGATGGCCTGCTCTAGTTGTTGATCTATTTAGTTATCAATGTACAGCTCATACAATACGCCTATGAGTCTATTGGGGTGGCTTCTTCGGTGATTTTAGGATATCCAGCGTGGTGGCACATGTCAACGGTTTTTTATGTTGCACTTGTAACATTTTCTATTCTGCTTCTTTCCCCTCTCTGATCTGCTCTAGCATTTTCTGCACGGTCATTTTCACGCTGTCCGGGTCGTCTTCGTTCTGTTGATCTGGTAGTTGTTCTGGCTCTGGTGGCATCTCGTTAGCTGCTGCTTTCTTCTTTTCGTTTTCCGCTACACGTTGCCGCCATATCTCCATAATGTCGTCATCTGTCAACGGTTTCTTTTGCGTCTGTGCTTCTGTAGCGGTTGTATTTGCGTTTTCGCTGTCCGTTGGTGTATTTGCTGTCTGCTTATATTCCGGTGCCGTTTCTGATCTTTCCAGCTCGTCCAGACGATCAAGAACGCATTGCAAACAGAAAGCCGCCATGCTCTGACCGCTCAGCGTTGTTATACGTTCCTTTGTTCCCTTCGGTGCCTTGATCTGAATAATGTCGAATTTTGCGTTGTAGTTATTCTGCGACCGTCTAATATAATCCGGTGTGCTCATTGCGTTATTCCCTCCGTGTAAGAATTATTATATAAGAATTATAACATAGAATTTTTATATACGCAATATGATATAGAATTATGTATAATAATTATAATATAGAATTGTGACATAGAATTATGATACAGAATTCTATCATCCTGGCATAGAAAAACCGCCCATTTCTGAGCGGCTTTCCTTCTCAACTATGCGATTTCCTCAACTCTTGCTTTTAATCGTCTCAGCTCATTTTCTAAACGATTAACCCGGATCATGAGCATTTCTTTCTCGCTGTCAACCTTTAACGCTTCATCAAGTTTGCGGCTCAAGTCTAAATGACCCTCGGCGATTATTTTGATATTCTTGTTCGTCTCGTTCTCCAACGTCAGCTGAATGTCAGTAACTTTATCATTCAGCTTTTTAAGCTCCTCAAGAATCATCTTTGTTTCTTCTGTCATGTTTTCGTTCCTCCTTTTTCCTATTGCCTTTCGACAATATTATAATAACTTATTTTAGTTATATTGTCAATACTATAATTCAAGTTTTCCTTTTATTTCTTTTTCCTCTGCTGCATCCTTTTCGTAATATATTAAGTGTTCCGGCTGCATATTCAGAACGGCGCATATATTATTCAATGACTTCATACTTATATTTGCGTTATTTTCCTTTATTTTCCTCCATGTATCCTGTGATATAATCCCTGTTTTTTGTGCCTTATACGCTGTCATTCCTGCGGTTTTTAGTGCTCCGGCAACGTCAAACTTAAAACGAATCATTTTTGCATTTCCTCCTTATATTAAGATGATAATATTTTCATCGGAAAAAGTCAATTAAAAATAACTAAAAAAAGTTGTGTTTTATATTGACAATAACTTTTTTTAGTTATATAATAAAACCATCAAATAAAGAACCGGAGGAACATAAAATGAAAGAACTTGAAAGATTCAAAGAATTAGAAGAACTGCTGACAAGGGAATGCAAGAAATATGAAAACGATTGTACTACTTGCCCGTACAGAAAAGAGTGCGAAGAGTACGAAAAATTATTTCTAGCATATAGTGAGGAGGTCTAAAAAATGGCAAATCTATATCAGATCAAGGACATCATAAAAGAGAACAAGGACGGCGATTTTCTCGCCATCTGCGAAAGTGGAAATCACTACGAATGTAAATTCGTTGCGGAATATAGGGCAATGTTTTTCGCTATCCCATCAACCGAGAAAATTCTTGGATACGGGAAAATCATAGCAAAGAATTAGCCGAAACGCTCCGATCTGGAGCGTCAGCCGTGGGACAGCCGCCCGGCTTGCTTTTACCCGGAAACGGGAAAATTTGAAAATATGGAGGAAATGAAAATGGGAAAAACAAATATTGATATGTGGTATGGAGACAAGCCAGAACAGGTGACAGGATTAGACATATATTTTAATGATTTAGGCGGGTTTTATTCCGGCAATCTTCGCATTTTTGGGAAAATTGTTGGCGATTATTACGCCGACAGCGTGCAAGACATAGAAAAAGCATTTCCGCACCTTGCAAAAAATATTGAAAACTGTTTGAATTAGCCGCCGCAGAGGATGCCCGCCGGATCACTACCGGCGGCGGTTTTATGAAATTGAAAAGGAGAAAGAAAACATGAAAGAAAATAACTATGTCTTACACATGAAAAACGGCGTTGAGCTTGTGACAGAATCGCAGGCGATCAACAACGCGCTGGAGCAAGAAAAAAGCGGGATTTCTCCGCGTTATGCGTTCCGGGACTGTAAAACAGGCGAAAACCTCACGCCGCCCGGTTGGCTTGTATGGTCAACCTTTTCGGACGGGTGCGGGGTTGTTTACCGTCGCCCAGATGGCAAAATGATAGTTACAACCGGTTTCCCTGGTGATTTTGTAGTTGTTTAGGGTGGATCCTGTCCGCCCTTTTTCCGCTACCCGGATAATGTCCGGCGATAGACTCACGATCTAATAGCGGCATAGCTGCGCATTACTGGCAGCCAAACAAAAAGCACTTGCCCGGATCCCTGCGCCCGTCCGCAGATCTGGAGCAAGCCGGGAACCTGTCAACCCTTTCACCCTCTGCCGGAGTCAGGCAGCGCAAACGGGCGGCGATATCGTCCAGCAAAGCGCAGATCTAACACCCTATCAGCCGTGGGACGGGACGCGGACGGGTGGCGGGTCGTGCTATGCAAAAATTTGGAGGATCTGGAAAAATGATCAGAAGCAGAAGCCCGCCGGGCGTGTGCTTGTTGACGGTGCGCGCCGATAGTGGTATATTAAAAATATTCATAGCATTCTTTCACCCCGGTTCCGGTGTTAATGTTGCCGCATTGCACCGGGGGAAAGCCGGCGTACTGTTCAGCTCGACCTTCTCACCTTCCGTGACAAGGAAATTTCAAAAAATTTTTCGCAAAATTTCACCACTTTTTCACCGACCCTGTAACCGATTTTTGGATGAGAAAACGAGATATAGGGGGGTATTTTTTTGCCGTGGAAATTTTTGAAAAAACAAAAAAATCTTTGCATTTTTATGCATATTTTCTGTTTAAGCTTCCCATCAAATCATCCAGTAAATAGATCAAATCTGTTCCGTAAAGGCTTACCCAGTCTGCCAGATATTCTTCCTGCTCCATTGGCATATGTATGTTGAAAGAAAAGCAGAAACAATGGCAGAGTTCGTGTGCCGTCACACGGCGCAGAAATGCCCCTTTAAGCCTGTTTGATAGGTAAACCGTAGAAGTGTTGGCATCTGTCACACCAACGCTTTGTGAGCCGTCAGAGCGCGTCAGGAATGGACTTGTAACTGGGACAAATTCTATATTCCAACTATGACCGTTGATTTCAAACATAATTGCACCTCAAAAAGGGTGATGCAAAACCGCACCACCCTGCACTTTTACTGGATTTTCTGCATGATAACTTGCAGTTTTTGCTTAAGAAGAGCTTTTTCCTCTGATGATGCATCAGAAATCACTTCCGCAATGTCAGAACCGATCTCACGCATATATTTTTCCAACTCTTTCATTTTGTGTTCCTTGTCTTCTGCCGTGTTGCCACGGTGAAGTTCTTTGCTCTCGGTATAATTACGCTTTGCCATATCATACCGGCTTTCCATGTGACTACCAGAGTCATAATTCATCGACGGCTCTGTGTAGTACATTCTGCCAGAACCTCTGTCCATATCACGGTAATTTTCCATGTTCCGGTACATCTCCGGTGTCATGTGGTAGTAGGGCGGCTCCTCATATCCACGACGGTATGTTCCGCGTCCTTTCGGTGCAAATCTTCCATCTGCATACCGGTAATGATCGTAAAACTTCCGTCCATCTCCGTAACGGTCAAGCATTTCCATTACATCTTCTGCATCAAATTCCTGCATGGCTTTTGTCAGCTCCCGATAGTACATGGCTTCCGACAGATCTTTCATCATGTCTACGACCTGTCCCATCTCGGCAGTATCAATATTTTCAATTCCAGCATCAAACTGCTTCTCTGCACATTCAGCCAGCTTTTCGATCATGCAATACATTCTTTTAACATCCATAGCTTTTACGCCTCCCTCGTTACAACGATATTGGCATTTGCTACTTCAATAGCTTGCGTACTGGTATTTTCAACCGCAATGTTCACGCAACATCCTGCCGGTACATCTACATAGATTCCAGCGGACACGTTGTTATACTGCGATACTGCTGCCGGTGTACTTCTCATCTGTGAGGAAAGGACCGGTTCCCCACTGATAGCGATTGCCAGAGAAATTTCACCTGCTGTTCCACCTGCCGGTACTGCGATATTTGCGGAAAACTCCACAAAATATCTTGCACGACACTGGTTAGTAAGTCCTCTTAAAGTGATGATTCCGGAACCTTCCCGGTGTTTGATGCAGTTTCCTGCTTTTACCGCTGTGTTTGAAAAAACCACATTCCCGTTCTGCGCTACTTCCTGAGCAGCTACAGTTACAAATTCAGCCATAATATTTACCTCCATAAATGATAAGGGCAGACTGTTAAGCCTGCCCTGTGTAATTCTGCTATGCAGACATAACCTGTTTGGTTAAGTTACAATTATTCTGTTGTCAGCATCCGCAGCCAGTGTTGCATCCGCAGCCTGCATAACCATAAAGGTTAGATGCCGGATATGACGGAACTGGTGTCGGACGTACCGCATCAATGATCTGTTGTGTCTGAGCCACCATCTGAGTAGTGAGAAGTGCGCTCTGACGGTCCTGAGAAGCTGCCCGGCGAAGATCACTATTCTCTGCCTGAAGAGCAGAAATTTTCTCCTGGCACAGATAGTCAAGGATTGCACGAGTTCCTGCATTCTGGCTGTCGATGATGTCTCTGGTGTTGCTGTTCATTGTGTTCTGCAAAGCGCAGGTATTCTGTGCCATGTTGTAGTTTACACCCTGAATAGCTTCACGGGTTTCGCAGCAGCAATTTGCAATCTGTGCCTGCAAAGCATTGGTGTTCTGCATATTGGCAATGGTATCTGCATTGATTGCCTGCTGGATTCCAAATCCGGTCTGCATGATGTTTGTGTTGATTCCATTGAATCCGGTAAGCATACCGTTATTCACGGCATAAAAACCATCACACAATCCATTAGAAATTCCGTCAAGTTTGCTGATAACCGCCTGATTATCAAAACCACGCTGGATGTCTGCCTGAGTAGCTGCTGTTGCTACATAACCACCGCCGTTTCCTCCGCCAAATCCTCCCCAGCCGTTGTTTCCCCAGCCAAAAAGAAGTGCGAATACGACGATGATCCAGAGCCATCCGCCGTCTCCCCATGCTCCACCGTTTCCATAACCACCTGTGTTAGCAGGCATTACCGGCATCGTAAAAGGTGTGTTGTTGCCATTAAACATATTAGATTTACCTCCGTAAAATATATTCATAAAGAGGTTTCCTAGGTTTTGTGCACAAACCTCTAATATGCTATCAAAGATTAAATTTGCTTTTTATCTGCTGCATTACTTCATCTGCATTCAGACCTTTTTCTTTGCACAGGTTTCTTGCCATCTGCTCAACTCCCTGTGCATCCCCTTTCTGCATAAGTTCCACGGCATTTTTAGCCATTGGATTGCTCATGATCTGGTTGTTTCCCATAATGTTTTGCATAAACTGCTGTGGATTTTGAAACATCTGCATTAAATTCATCGGATTCATTCAGATTCACCATCCTTTTTCACTGTGGCAGTTCTTCCTTTTGTTCCCGGTCTTGCTATTGACAGTTCCAACCGATCAATCTTTTCGGAAAGCTCGTTGAAGCGTCTTTCAAATACCTCTGTGACGTTCTGCACGAGTCCAGAAGCCATTTTATCTGCGTCAGCTTGGACTTCTTTGGGTGTATTTGGTTGAACCGGTTTATAGGTCAATGTGCGTATTGTTCCATCAGCACACCAACTTTTAACATAGATTTCTGACAAGTCCTGCTTTGGGAAGAAAGCTGCTGATCCATCCATCGGGACGCAATCAGCCGTCACGTTTTCGATTGCCTGCACGACCATTCCGTTAAGTCCCCTTGGCATCTGTTGCACCGGTGGAGTCTGTTGCTGAACCTGCTGTGCCGGAACTTCCGGCTGCTGAAATCTCGGCTGCATATACGGAAGATAAGAATTTACACCGTATTGCTGCTGGCCATATGGCATCTGAGGATACATATTATTCTGATACGGAACTGGCATCTTCTTTTACCTCCTCCAAAACTTTCTCTATTGCATGAATGACTTCGGATTGTGTCTGTAAATCAAGCCTCTGCAATTCTTTCCGGGCAAAAATCTTTTCTAAAATTTCATCTGAAAACATTCTTTTCTCCCTCCTTCTGCTTATATTTTGGCATAAAAAAAGAGAAGAAAATTTTCGTTTTCTTCTCATAATATTCTCAATTGCATAAGGCTTTTCGGTGTACCAATTACTGTACCAATTTTTATTTTTTTATAAATAGTTATAAATACTTATGTAATGTTAAATTCTCCAAAAAACGTTGATTTTTCAAGCTTTGTAGGCTTTTGAAAAATTATAAAAATTTTTGTAAAAATCCCCTCCTAACAACGATTCCTAATTTCATTTTCTCTATTTCCTCCTAAAATACCTTGATTTTCAAGGATTTTTCTTTGTTTATTTTTACTAGTGTACCAATTACTGTACCAATTTTTTTCGTTCTATACTACTTTAAGAGCTTCTGCGACAAGATCCATCTCTTTTGTTTTTTCTTCCTCTGTAGCATCCACATACAAATTCATTGTGATCCCTATGTTTGAATGTCCAAGAATTTTTTGCAATGTCTTCGGAATCATACCACCTTCGATACATCTGGTTGCAAATGTATGCCTTAATATATGCATGCAAAATTTTCTTATCTCTGCTTTATCGCATATTTTAAATAAGGCAGTGTCATATGTACTGTTTTTAACTGGCTCCCCTTTCCGCGAAAGAAAAACTTGATCTCTCCATTCAATATTGATAACTTTAATTTTGCTATTCTTTTCTTTTTGATCTTTAAGGATTCTAATAGCTTCATCCGTAAGAGGAATTGTCCTATAACCGGACTTGCTTTTTGGCGGCCCAACTCTCCACTCTCCTACCTTGTACCTGTATTCCATCGTCCTGGATATTGTAACCGTTCTTTTTCCGAAATCAATATCATACCACTTCAGCCCTACAAGCTCTCCTGTTCTCAGCCCTGTTTGAAGCATAAATTTGTATTGATTTTCATAACTTTGTCCTGCCGCTGCCATTAAAAATTTTCTTTGCTCATCAATGGTAAGAGCAACTTTTTTTTCGGATGGTTTTCCAATGTCACTCTTTACAGATTTTTTACATGGATTACTTAAAATTACATCATTCTCTTTTGCAAATTCAAGCATGTTATAAAGAGTTATCCTTGTCTGATAGATTGTAGTAGTCTTATATCCCTGCTCGGCCATATCAGAAAAAATTTTCTGGCAGTGAATCGGTTTTACTTCTGAAAGAAGTTTTTTTCCTATAATTCCTTTAATATTTCTTTCATACCTTTCGGAATAATTTCTAACCGTGTTCGGCCTTACAGTTTGCTTCTTTATACCGATCCAATACTCATACCATGTATCAACAAGTATGTCAGAAGCATTCTCTATATCACTATGTTTGCTGATATAACTTGCATCTGCAATCCATTGCCTGCATTCCTGCAATTTTTTGAATCGCTTGGTTTTTCTAATTCCAAACTTATCGGTAAATCTTGCAACATACAATTTATCAGATTGCTGAGAAATCCCAACACCAAGCTCTTTTCCCTTCAAGTCTTTTCCCACGTTTCGCCTCTCCTTTCTTTATGAGAAAAGCCTTATGCAATTTTTTATATTATCACATAAGGCTCTAAAAGTCTACAATTCCACATTCTCAGAAATGTATTTCTCAAATTCTTTTCTTTTAATCAACCGCTTTTTTCCGACAAAAATTACAAATTTACATCTCGGATCATTGGAAATATCCCTTATTTTATTGATTCCTATGTTGCTGTACTCAGCAGCTTCTTCTAAAGTAAGTGTCACTTTTTCCCATATTGGAACTTTTACGCTCATTTTATTATCTCCTACCTTTTCTTTGATTGAATGAATCCTACGGCATAGTGTAGATTTTGGAAGAAACGTTTCTAAACATATTTGATCCAAGCTCTTTCCGCGACAGAGCATATGGAAAATCGCTTCTTCCTCTTCTGTAAAATTGGTTTTTTTAATTATAAGATCAACTTCCGGCTTACTTAGTCTGCTGAAGTTCGACCTCATAAGCCCTCCTGTTTCTGTGTAAAATCATGTCTTTTTCAAGGCAGATTCCACACTTTTTTCTTCCTGGAACTACTTTTAGTTTTCCGCATCTGGTGCATATACCCTTTGATACTCTTTCGGCATATAATTTGTTTTGTGTCTCACGAAAACGGTTTCTGTACTTTTCCTTTTGCTGATCGGTTGGTGGATTCTTTATGCCATACTCCCAGTGATACTCTCTGCATAATATGCATTGTTTCTCGTCTCCATACAACTTTTCTTTATGGCAGGCCGGACAAATTCCGTTTTCCTTACAAAATTTTTTTGTTTCACTGCGATATTCTCTTTCTTTTTCCAAACACTCAGAACAATAATGTCCATCTCTATCTAGCGGTTTCCCACATCTAGGACACAGACCGCTTTCTTTTCTGCTTTTATATAGTTCCGCACTTCGTTCCTTTTGGCTTTTCATTTTATATCGGAGTAAAGCCAGCTTTATTGTCCGGACAAACCTCTTCACTCCTTCCGATATTTATTTTTCTTCTATGCTATATGCATTGCTTTCTATTCCATCCAATTTCTGGTTTACCCGTCCTATAAGTTTTCTGATATTCTCCGGCATCTTCGCAACCGTATTCTCCCGTTCAATAATTGTTCGATAGCATCTGACAAAATGGCTACTCACTACACTTTCATTATATTCTGTGTCCATTGCCCAAGCGTATAACTGATTTGACGAACCAACGGCTTTCTGCACAGATTCTGGCAGCTTCTCATACTCTTCCCGGCTATTGTAAGCACTCCTTCTGATAGCCTTACTCACCAACGCCCATGCTTCCATTTCATTCAAATTTTCCGGTTTAGTGAGCAATTGAATTTTTTCGACGATCTGCCCAGGCGATGGAGGAAATCCGCTGGCGTTTTCTCTGACAAATGCCACGAATGCCGCCTGCACAAGCTTCCAGTCAAAGTCCTGCAACATCATGTGCCAGACATTTACCGCAGCTGTTTTACTCGGAGGATTGTAATTCTGATATGCTGCCTGCATCATTGCCAGAAAATTTTGTGTCTCTTCTCTAGTCATCAGCTATCCCTCCACTCGCCTAAAATATCCTGTTGCCCTTTTGGTCTAAAGACTTTCTCTTTCTGGTTGACATATCCTTCAAACTTAGTGCAAAACAGCGTTCCAGGCTTCAAAAACTGTTCAAACTGCGTCCCTTTCCATTCTTTTGCTTTTTTGTCGATCACGTTTTTGAAATCTTCCATTGTATATCCTTCGGAAAATCTGGCATTTATGTAAGACTGCGTCTGCTTGTTATTGTACTTGTATCTGGTTCCGCACACCTGATTCAAATAATCAACAATTTCCTTGATCTGCTCTAATGTAACGCTCTTTTTCTTCCGCTTATCCTCTTCTTTCAAAGCAGCAATTGCCAAATCAAGAGCCTCATTATGCATAATGCATAGCTCTTTTGACGGATTAGCCGGGCTATCTGGGTGCAAATATTTTGTTTTCAGATATTCAATAGCTTCTTTCTCTTTCATAATCAACTTCCTCCAGTTCATTCAAAGCGCATCGGCTACATAACTGCATTCCGTCCACTTTGTATAATTTTTCTACTTCATTCCCACACTCGTCACAGATCAGCACTGCCGTATGTCTTCTAGGGCAGCTATCTCCAAGGCAAGGATATGATTCCGTTGCACAACCACAGCATTCATCTCGTTCGGTTATCACTCTGTATTCCCTTCTTTCAACAATTCCTTAATCTCTGCATTTGAATTATTAGCCTTATGCACACATTCCTCACAAAGTTCGCTGTTTTCAAAGTAACAATTATTGCAACCGCCAAAACCACTTCCGCAATAATCTTCACAAGTTGAAGTTCTTACTCCGTATTTTTCTTCTTCGACAATTAGAGGACAGTGTCCGCTTGAGCAGGTGTAATTTGTGTAATAGTCATTCATTGCCCTCACCCACTTTCATAAACACAAGCCAGTGCGTATCAGCTCTTTTGTTTCCGAATATAGGCTTGTAATCTATACTTTTTAATATCTCTGATAACTTTATCTGCTGTTCATTCCATTTGAAGACAAGCGTTCCGCAAGGTTTAAGTACCCTCATGCACTCGCTAAAGCCTCTCTTAATATCACTTGACCAAGTGTCTGTTAATTTTCCGTATTTCTTGGCCAACCACGAATTATCACCAACCTTAATTAAATGGGGTGGGTCAAATACAACTAAATGAAATGTGTTGTCCGGGAAGGAAATATTGCGGAAATCCCCTATGATGTCCGGCTTTATTTCTAGCTTGCGTCCATCACAAAGGGTATCCTCTAACTCTCTGCAATCCATAAAAACTACATTGGGATTGTTTTTATCAAAGTAAAACATCTTGCTTCCACAACATACATCAAGAATTGGTTTCACCTTTTCCCTCCTTCAGCAATTCCTTAAACTTCTCATACTGCTTCTGTGACACCTTGTTGTTAGCCTTATCCGCTCTCAATTCGATTTTAAGGTGTTTTTCTACTATAGACGATAATTCCCTAGCCATATTCTTTCTGCCCTGTTGTATGCCCTGCGAGTACGTCTTAGGCTGCTTGTACTGCCCTGTTACCTGTTTCCCTTTTCCTTGGCTGCCCGCTGTGACGTTATACATTTGAAAACCTTTATCCGCAAACGATTTAATAGTTTCAACTTCCTTATCATCCAATTCTGACTTAGGATATGTCCTGTAATCCAGTTTCCAGCCGTATGGATTTTCATTACTGTAAAATCCGTGTTTTTTAAGGCTTAATGCTATATGGTCATACTCTCCTAAATGTGACGCGCATCTTTCCAGCAGATTTACTGCCTGTCCGCAATAAGCTCTCCTGATTCCAGCTTCATCAATCCTGTAAAATACATATATTCCACTGGAATTAGGGATGTCGGGACAAATTTTCTTAATTCTTTTTTCGCGCTCTGCTTTCATTGCAAACACTTTTCTAAAATCCTTTGTCAAATTCTCACATCCTTATCATTCTTCCTGATTTCAAGGTTAAGTCCGCATTCCTGACGGAGAACTTCGATCTGGTCGTCCCATGTGAAATAATCATCCATCAAGCATTCTGCCTGAAAATTAAATTCATGAATAAATCTGTCTAGTCTTGTTCTCCCAAAACCAAATTTTTCGTGAAGAATATATGCCGATAAAATAGTGACTGTATCAACTGTGTTGTTCTTTATCCGCATAATGCATTCATTCATGGCAGTCTTGCTGACGGCACACGGAAGATCAACAATATTCCTCATCCTTAATTCTTCCTCAAGTCCTTCAACACCTTTTGATTTGGCAATTCGTAGAGCCTGTGCCATGCCCTCCATTCTTGCCCGCTCCTCTTTATTTCGTGACATCATGCATTCTCCCAGTTCAACTTCTGCCCACAGCACTGGCAATAATCCCATCTTGCTGTAACTCCGCAGCCACATACAGGGCAATATCCAGCTTTCCAGATATAGCTTGTTCCATATTGATTTTTCACAAGTTTCTTTCTCTGCTTCTCCATAGCCGCCCGGCATTCTTCCACCGTACCGATTTTCCTGTATTCATCCCACATGGCCGCTTCATCGTATGTAAGGATTCTGGCATTGACCGGATCTTTTCTGCCAGGCTCCCGGATTATTCGTTCCATTACATCCACCATATCTTTCAGAGTCATCTGATCTCCATAGATGGCTTTTACACGGTCTGTTAATTCACGATACTCCTGCATATCCCTCGGTAAGATTTCTGCTTCATTCCCCTTCATTGCTTTCCTCCAACAGTTCCGGATTATCAATCCGTTTCCCACGGAAAAGAATCTCTCTCATAGCCCGTTCTCCTTCTCATACTTTCTAATCTTTTCTTCCAGACGTTTTATTCGTTCATTTTCGTCTGTTTTTAAAACAATTGGCTCAAAATACTTGCAATATTGCTCATGAGTCTTTAATTTTGTTTTGCTAGTTATGCCGCACACTCCTGTTCTTTTTGCGTAGTCCAAACAGCTTTTCGCATACTCATAATTGTCTTTTGTAATTTCCTGTGGAAGTGCCCACTGCATCAGACAATCGCATTCACAGCACTTTACTTTTTTGCTCATACTTTGTCAAACACTCCTTTGAACGATTCCACATCAACATACAATTTCTTGATTTTTCCACATTTTTTGCATTTCAGAGTCAGTTCTCCATCACCCGGCCACATACAGTAAAAATCGTATATGTGAGGTTTACAGAGCATTTTGATCTTGCACCCAGCTTTTCTCCATCTTTTGAAGCTTTCCAGACTGCATTTAAGTAATATGTATGCGACATAGAGCACCCAACCCATGCCTATTCCGGAAAAAATCTTAATCATTATCGTTTACCTCCTGCGGTTTCTCACACCGCTCAAACTCAATCACCCAGACCCACGGGTTCGCATCCCAGCCGTAACTGTCAAGGCTCTTCTGGTTAATGCTGTTCCACAAATTTTCAAATCTTTTTCGGTAGCTGTCACAGTACGGGCAGTCAACATCCATATGTCCAAGTGAATGAACATCTACAGTGCCGATTATTCCTTCTCCTTTGCACAATGGGCAATATGCCTTATCAACTGGATAATCCAAGCTGTCTGGCATTCCCTCGGCTTCTGCACCATCCTCTGTAATATCCTGCAACCGCTCCACCCGTACATCCGTAACCTTAAGCCAGATACGTGCGGCTTCTTTCGGCATGTGGATGGATGGGTGCCATTCTGGTTCACTTTCCGCCATAGATTCATACATCTTTTCAAATTTTTCATCTGGGAGATGCACTTCTCGACAGCCTTCGTTTTCCTGGTCTTCAGATGCTCGATATACTATATAGGCCATCTTGCTTTCATCGTCCATATTGCTGATACCCCATGTTTCTCGAACATACAGGAGGTCACCCGGCTGATACGGCAATTTGTAAAATCCTTCGCCGTATCCATCGGCATACACCCCTCTACAAGATATATATCCTTTAGGAGTAAATGCTGTATATCCCCATAATGCATCATCTGGAATAAATCCTTTCGCAATCCGCCGTGTGCAGGTCTTCCGCCCGTCCAAAATCGCCCGAACCATTTCGGTGTTAAATAATATCGGTTTAATTGCCATCTACACCACCGCCTTTCACAATTTCGATTGCTAAAGCTATAGTCTGTTCTTTTTCAATGTATTTCAGTCTTTGCGCACAGTCATTAATTGACAAACATAGTTCTGATGCTCTCTTCTTTCCTTCTTCCAACTGCTCCACAACCTTGTCCACATCGTAGGCGGTCGGCATATTGTTAATCACATCTTTTACTGCATCATAGTCTTTCATGCTTTCAAGCCTTCCGCTTAGGTTGTCCAAAAACAGCCCAGCATCAATCAGTCTTCCCATTGTTCGCCCTCCTGTTCCATTCGGAAATTACCTCACTCAGGTTATGTCCTGCCGGATAAGACACTACCGGCACAGGACAATCAGGATTGTTGCACTTTACCATATACATCATTCCTCCACTTGACCAATGTTCGATTTTTGGTGTTTTTCCGCAGAGATGGCACGGTTTAAGTTTCTCCATCAGCTTTTACTCCCTTCTGTGCTGTTTTTATTTTCTTTATACATTCTGGGCAAAAATCAAAACCATTCACCCTTGTTGTGCATTCAGTACATATTCTTCTGTCACAAGTAATAATACGACTTTCAAATCCGCTCCCTCTTGCATGTGTAACAATGGTGCTGTGCGGCATATCACACAGCAACGTTGCTTTTCTTTTTCGGCAAAACTGGCAGAGGTCATCTTCCGGTATAAACTCAACCACTTTATTCATGTTCTTTCTCCTTTCCACGGCTCCGGCAGTGGCATCCAGGCTATAACGCATCAATCCTCATCAATGTTTATATTTGCTTTTGGGAAATACTTCTTCTAGATTTACACCATACATGCTTGTTATATCTTCCAAATTAAAGAAAACATAGTCGCATCCAACTTTTGCGTCTATCCCACCCTCGTCAAATGCACATGCCCCAAATATTTTTCGGATTCTTTCCATGAAATCCTTAAGCCATATAATGTTTATCCAAACGCAAAATTCCGTATCATTGATCCATCCAAATTCGTCAACATATGAAATATCTGGATCATCTTCGTCTGGGATCATGATAAGTTTATAGATCTCTAATTCGTAATTCATCTTCCATCCTCCAATTCATCAGTCGAGTTAAATTAACTCGTTAATTGAGTTAACTCGAGTTAAGTTGAGTTAAGCAAACCGGAGTTGCCCGGTCTGATCTTCAATTTTCTCTGTTTCTCCGAGAATTATCTTTCTGAACATACTTTCAAAGATCGGGACAGGGATGCTGTTTCCTGCCTGCTTGTATAGCGCCATTCTGTATCTTCCAGAACGCTTCTGGACTGCTTTTGCCCTTTCGTAGTCTTTGTCTGTATATCCTTGTAGGCGCCAGCACTCCCGTTCAGTCAAATATCTATAACGCCCATTTCCGCAGTCAATCACCTGTGCTGGTGTTCTGTCCTGTCTTGTCGTGATTGTGTATGCAAAATCTTTTATTACTGTTGCTCTTCTTATGCCTTTTCCTCCAATCACGCTGTATACACTCGGTTGCGTCACGTCGTACACTTGTGGCACTTCGTTGTTGTCCAGAAGAAATTCTGATATATCTTTCATTGGCGTTCTGATTAGATCCGAAAAGTCGAACTTTTCACCATTCATCACCGATACTGTGAAAACTCTTTCCCGTGCCTGCGGCAGTCCGAAGTTTCTTGCGTCCAGTAGCTCATAACTGCTGGTGTATCCCATTTTTGCCATTTCAGACATATATCTGTTGTGATTGTGTACCATGTACTTGCTCCGCACATTCTTCACGTTCTCCCAGATCACATACCTTGGTTTCCATGCACCCATTTGCTGAATAATGTGTATCGTCTCCCACATAAGGCTTGATCGTGTTTCTGATCCTTCGTCTGCGCCCTTCTGTTTGCCGGCAATGCTGAAATCTTGGCACGGACTGCCATGTATCAGGATATCCGGCTTCAAATTCCAGCCGACTACACTTTGCGTTTTGTATGGCAAGTCAGCGGCAAACATTGCGTTATAACTTCTGACTGCTTTTTCGTCTATTTCCACATAGTCAATGGCTTTTACCGGTATCCCGAGGTTACGCAACGCACACCTCGGTGATCCAATACCGCCGAACAATTCTAAAATCTGTATCATGGCATCACCTCCGGGAAGTCTGTGATCTCCATCTGGCCTGCTCGTCTCCATGTTTCAACTTCGACTCCGCACTCCAACAGTGCATCTTTGTAGCTCACACCATTGTTTTTGAGATTCATGCATATCTCGTAGTGCTTGGGATGGGTCTCAGACATTCTCTGGAATCTATTGGGACTACTTTCCAAATGAGCTCCGAATCCGCAAAACATGCAACCGGTTCGTTGCTCACCAGTCGTGTAATACTCCCCGCATGGAGTCTGTTTGATGTCCCCGTATACAGAGCAGATTGAAAGATCATTTTCCACTACATACCGTAATACATCCTGTCGTGTCCAGAATCCTAAAGGTTGGCTTTTAATGGTATTTCCGTCGTATACGTTGCATCCGGTGTGCGCATACTGATGCGCTCTCATAAAACCTTCGTCCTGCGTCACGCCTATGTACGGTTTTCTTCCTGTCTTCTTTGCATATTTCTTAAATGGATTTTTCTTCATGATGTGGCAGCATTTTTCAGATGTATCAAATGGTTCCGACAGCAAAAATTTCCATTTATCAGCCAATACTCCAAACTTTCCTCGCTCGTCTCCATTTAGCAGGTAGTTTCGATACCGATCAGACAAGTTTCCGTGCCGTAATTTTTGTATCTTCAATGCTGTTTCCTTGGACACTAATGGAAAACCGTACATATCAACCACCTGACGGAAAATTATTCTTTTCCCGGTTTTATCAACCGGATGAATCTCTGCATACTCTCCCTTGGCCTGTCTTGCAAACCTTACAATTTCCGGAAATTCCAAGCCGGTATTGGAAAACACAGCCGGTACATCCTCGCCGACGCATTTTCTCACCAGATCCAGCAATACAGTGCTGTCAAGCCCGCCGGAATACGATACATACACGTCACTGTTCCAGTTTTCATACCACTCCTTGATTCTGGTCTCCGTCAATTTCAGTTTCGCTTCCCACGGAAGGTACTTCCGCTGGCTGAACTGCCAATCGTTCAGTTTCAAATCGTCTTCTTTGATAAACATTTTCGTAGGAACCTGGTACCATTTATGCGCGCTGGTTCGGCTCCTTTCTGTTATTTGTAATCTTCAAACCGCTTTACTGCGGCAAACGCGAATCTTGAATTGACCCATCTTTGCAGCCGTTTCAAATCATCCCCGCGCTTCAACTTATACTTGTCATAAATCATGACGTATGGACTGTATCCAAGGTCTCGCAAGGTGTAGATGCGTTCCAGATCCTGCTCCAATGTCGTATTGTATCCGCACAGCACATACACTGTCATTTTTCGATAGTTCCAGCCTGTAATTTCCTTGAACATCTGGAATTTTGGAATAATCAGGTCTTTATCCTCATATCTGTCCCATGCAAAGTGTATATTCTTAACCTTGATCCGTTTGATATATTCTGCCTTTTCTTCCGTCATAAGCCGAATATCACATCCCTGCGAAAAGTCCACCCATGCGCCGCTATCAATGAGCTGTTGGCTTAATTCTTTCCAATCCCGGCAGGCAAACATATTCGGATCAAGCAGCACAATATTTTTCTGACCGTTCCAGAATTCCGATAGATCAGCTACTTTTGTAGAGCATTTTCCTTCTTTCTTCTCGACGATGCAGAAGTCACACCCTCGCGGGCATCCTCTGGTTAAGAATCCATATGCTGTATCTCTGCACAGATCTGGATACAGACTATAATCTGGATATATATGCTCTACACCCAGCGGTAACGGTAAGCCCCCGTCCGGGTAATGATAACCCGTTCCGCCTTTGACTATTGTTCTGCCAGATACCGGATGCGGATAATCTGGTGTAAATGTAAATACCTTGCTCATATACACAAGATCCGGCTGGTCCTTCCAAGCAGTTAACGGATCGTACCATTCCACTGTATCATCGTCCTGTTTGTGCCATGCGGACAGCTTCATAAGCGGCAGGCTCGGGAAATTATGTCCATCAACATCTATCAATGCAACTCTCATATCAAGTCCTCTTGACCCGCTTGCTACCGCAATACGGGCAATACGTAAACGGCGCATTCACTGGATCCCGGTATTCCATGTCACACACACCGCAAATGGTATATGTAAATTTATAGTCCGCTCCAACTTCTTCCAGCTCAAATAGCTTTGCCAGAGCCGTATCAATAACCTGCGTGATCCGAGGTTTTCGGCATCTAATGACCTTAGAGCCGACAACTCGGAAATGCCGATCATCAACGTATTCGGTCAATCTGTCTACTACTTTCATTTCTTCTTCCTTTTCCTCGGTTGGTACTTGTCGCACCAGCCAATTTCACAATTTCTGTGGCTACCAGTTGTTGTGTAGTAACCACATGTTACATTTGCATTGTTACCCCATCCACTGAATCTGCACTTTTTACAGACATGAATGGTTGTCTTTATCATTGCCATCACAGCCTCCTGCAAAATGTAATTCTATCAGATCAGCAATCATCAGGTATTCCCGCGCGTATTTGCTTTCCCCATGAGTTTCCAGTACCTTTTCTCGAAATTCTTCCAGTGTTCTGCAAAAGAATCCGCATTTGGCTCCAACAGATCCGTCTTTCTGGCGGAAGAATGTAATTGTCTGCTGCTCGCTGCCAAACCCTCCGACTATTGCATAATCCAGATTTTCGGCGACACATGCATTTCCATAGACCTGTGCATTTCCAGAGATCCATGCATTTCCGTATACCTGTGCATTTTCGGATATCTGTACATTTCCAGCGACACATGCATTTCCATAGATCTGTGCATTTCCAGAGATCCATGCATTTCCATAGATCTGTGCATTTCCAGAGATCCATGCATTCCCGAAGACCCATGCATTCCCGAAAACCTTTGCATTTCCATAGACTTGTGCATTTCCGGAGATCTTTGCATTGCCGAAAACTTGTGCATTGCCGGAGACCCATGCATTGCCGTCATCATCAATGTTACTTTCTTTCTCTACAAATCCTCCGAGGTCTCCTTCTTTCACATTTCCAAATTCCACAAGAGCCTTGATTCTAAATAATTTCTTTCCAAAAATATTGGTCACATATTCTGCTGTAAGTTCAAATTTTTTCATTTTCTCACCCTCTCTATCAAGCAAACGGTAACTCTTCGTCAATTCCATCTGGGATGTTCATGAAACCGTTTTCATCAGTCATTGGATTAACTGCATTACTTGGATTAGCCGGAGCTTCGCTCTGCTGATTGCTGTTCTTGCTTTCACCAAACTCAATCTCTTCCACCAGAACATCTGTAGTGTAGACCTTGTTTCCGTCCTTGTTCGTATAAGAGCCGGTCTGAATCCGTCCGCAAATATTAGCTTTCATACCTTTACGGAAATATTTTTCGATAAACTCCCCGGATTTCCCAAACGCTACACAATTGATAAAATCAGCCGTCGGATTTCCATCACCTTTGAATCTCCTGTCTACTGCCAGAGTAAATTTCGCAACCGCAGTTGTTTTCTCTCCGTTTGAGTATCTTACGTCAGGGTCTTTGACGAATCTACCTGTTAAAATTACCTTATTCATAATATGAAACCTCTTTTCTGCCTGTATTAAGACCTATTTTTTTCATTTTTTTCAAAAAAAGTTTCATTTCATATCCGGTAAGCCCAACGCATGTATTTCCAATCTTTTTCTGATCTATTAACTCACTATCATAAGACTGTAAAATGTGTCTACCAGAAGCTTTATGCAGAATATCTACAGATTGAGTAAAATTATATTTGCTATTTTTCCTCTCGTACCTTACACCATACTTATCCTCTTCGATTTTAACGAATCCAATATCATTCAATTTTTCATCAACTGTTTTAAAAAATTTCATTTTTCACCTCAAAACGGGCATTCGCCCGGATTTCTTAACACTAATTCCATTCCCGGCTCCGCAACGCACACATTGACGTTTGGAACGGCTTTTTTCATCTTTTCAATGAATTTACCGGCATCTGCATTTTCTTTTGATAAATGGCACATAATAACGTTCTGCAACTGATCTGATGCATTGGCTTTCACAAAGTCGCAAGCCGTGTCAATGCTCATGTGTCCCCGGACAACATGGTTTTTCTTTGCATCGTCACCGGATAATAATTCCGGGTCATAATTAACACCAAGTAAAATGTGATTTACATTTTTGAACCGCCACTTAATCAGTTCTGTATCAGTTGCATAAATCATTGTCCCCATCTCTGGGTGATGAATCCAAAAACCGTAACACGGGCATTCAGAGCCATCACCGTTTGTATGAGTCCATTTGCCATCCACCGTTGTCAATTCAAAAGCTCTGATAATCCATTCTCCCTTGAAGTTTGCAGAAGCATTTCCTAAGCAAGGAGCAAATACTTGTATTCCAATATTAGAAAGATACTTGGCTGAGCACGCATGATCCCCATGCTGATGTGTTACAACGCACCCGGAAACATTTCTGATTTCCCAGTTCAGCCCTTTCTTAATTTCCTTTGCTAGTGCTCCACAATCCAAAATTAGTTTTTCTCCGCTGTTTGCAATGAGCAAATAGCAATTGCCAGAGCTTCCACTCTCTACGGTTTTTAAAATCATGCTTCTACATCCTCTCCTCTGCAAAGCCTGATAAAATCCGTTTTAACTTTATCGTGCAATTCGCTTAGAATTTCTTCATCTGCAAGTTCATGAGAAAAAATCGGTCTTCCCATAGCATTCGCTATGTATTTATAGAGTTCTTCTCTTTCCTCTCCGGTTGTCATACAATAACCTGTGTAGGCTTCTACAATCACCCGTTCTTTAAGAGTCATACTTTCACCTCATCGTCTGCCGGAAACTGGAAAACAGCATTGTTAATGTACTCTATTTTTGGTGGCTCTCCTCCTGCTCGTACCATCAAACCACATTTCCCTAATCTTTCAAATTCCTTTGCCACATCTCCTGAAACATCAACATTCTGCATTACGATAGGCATACTGATATACGCTTCTCTCAACAATTCCATTACTTTCAGTGCTTTTTCTCTGGATGAATATTTAGCCATAATTCCATTCACAACTCCAGTTGGTCTTACTGCTGTATCCATAACCGCCGATATATAATTATCTAAAGTTATTCCAAATACAAAATTTTCATACGGAACATCAATCGTTCCATCCTGTGAAATTACTCTCATTTTATCCCTCCTTCATGAACTCCGGCATTGCCTGCTGCCCGTCCGGTTCGGTCACTGTTCCAGCAGTTTCTTCCGGTTCAAAATCCATAGAATTTGCATTCTGAACGATCTCTTCATGAGCCTGCTCCTGTACATCTTCGATCTTGTACTCTTTGAAATCACCGTCAATAATCTCTTCTTTTGTGTACAGACCCATAGTCAGCTCTGGGCAATTAAGGCTAGAAAAGAAAGATGCCGCTCTGTAACGGAGCATCAGCTGTGGCATGGTTTTCCATTTACTTCCGTTTTTTCCAAGCCATCCCTCTGCTCTCGCCATGTCCATGTCAATCGTCATTCCTTCAACTTTTCTACCATTCTTCATTACCCATGCTGTGCAAGAAAATGGCTTTCCATCCTTGTCCTTTTTCTCCTCAAACTGTAATTCCGTATCAAATTTTCCGCTGTTATTGATCGCAGCAATCAAAAACTTGGAACTCCATGACGGTCTTCCCTGAATCACATTGAGATTCTGCATTACCATCAAAGGACTTACGTGTAATCTCTGTGCCTGCTCAATAGCAATCAGACAATTTGCTTCATTTCTCTGGAACGTTTGTGGCACTATGGTTGAACTTGACAATGCTTTTGCCATCTGCATAGCCATAATGAAGTTATCTGACGTTCCAAAAATTCCAAGACTGTAATCCGTTACTTTATTTCTTGATACTTCTCTCTTTTCCTCTGTTACTGCTACCTGTGTATCTGCCATAATCACTTATTCCTCCAATAATTCTTTTACATATAAATCCATCGAGTGGCACAACTTAATGCAATTTCCCAGATCTAACCAGTTCTGACCTTTGCTTTCAGAATTACTTTTAGTTCTGTTTCCGCCATTTATTTTTCCTCTGATTCAAAGATTGCAGAAGAAAAGATACAAAACGGGCGAACACCGATGCCGTCGCCGCAATCGTCGTTGCTGACACGGCCGGCCGGAGCAACAACGGCAACACTGTTTTCGAAATCATTGCAAGGTGTACTCCACGGAGAAATCAACCAGAACCAATCTTCTGTATTTGGAATCAGCTTTCTGTATTTTCGGTACTCGTCCACTGTCAAAAGTGACACTTTATCATCACAGGTTCCGTACTCCGTCTGGCCGTCCAAAGAAAGAAGATTTCTTTCAAATCCTATCAGATTACCTGCTCCGATTTCTGATTCAATCTTTTTCAAAAATTCTTCATTCAAATACTTCCGAAGATCGCTGGTTCTCCAGTCATTGTTTTCAGAGCTGAATTTCATTTCACCTATAGAATCAGACAGGCAAACATAACCGTCAGTTGTGATATCAATAATCTTCCAATTAACTCCTGCCAGTTCAAATGTTTCACCAATAGTAAAAAATTTGGAAAATTTCTTTTTGCATTCTACTTTCTGGCCGCTTCTCAGCTCTTCTATTTCTTTTTTTAACACATCAATCTGTTCCTGCAATGCTTTCATTGTTAATTCCATTTTCATTCTCCCTTCGATACAAAGATATTAGATTTTAAGATACAAAACGGGCGAACACCGAAGCCGTAGTTGCAATAGTAGTTGAAGATATCTCCGGACGGAGCAACAACGGTAATTGAATATTTCCATCCTCTGTCTTCTGTGCTCCAAGGTATGCATGTCCACCACCAATCATTAAGGTTTTTATTAACCAGTAAATTGTTGTACAGTCTGGCTTCGTCGAATGTGATTGGCCTGACTTTGCACTTGAATCCTCCGAACTCATCCTGCATATCTACACTTGTCAGATCAACCTCATGCTCAATAAGGTTTTTTGATCCGACTTCCTTCTCAATAACCGGCTGGATCAGATTTTCGATAACCTTTTTCAGATTTGACTCTTTATAGTTTCTCGAATCATCATCAAATTTCACATTTTCAGCCATGAATCCTTTGGAAATTACTGCCGTTTCCTCTCTGTACTGCGTCAGTACAATAAAATCATGCTCTCCAATTTTGAATACATCTCCCGGATTCAAAGTTGAAAGCTGCACTTTCGACTGTTTTTCCTCTTCTTCCAGCTTCTTAACCAGTTATCTTGCCATATCCAATGCTTTACTCATTTTTACTCCTCACTTTCTTCGATTTCAAAATCATTGCCACTGTAATCAACGTCCTCAAGCTCATAATCATCTAAAACAAAATCAAGATAGTCTGTATATCCATCATTTTTCAGCTTGTTTAAAGCATCTTCTTTCGAATCAGCTTCAATGGTTCCCTCTCTGTGACCGTAGCGCAAATGCCCTACTGCATAATTTGCGTCCTGTCTGACTTTAAATTTTGCCATTTTATTTTTCCTCGCTTTCCAAAACTGCATCATAAATTTTTTCCAGGCGTTCTAATTCTTTTTCCTTTTTTTGAATCTCAAGTTTCAACCTTTTCATAAAAATTATTTTTGCAAGTTCAAAATCCGGCTTTTCCAAAATAACCGTACTTCCATTCAGTACTTCCCCTATCTCTTCTTTTCTTACAGAGTATACATAATTCGGAAAAAACTTCTCATTCAACGGTACGTATGTTTTTGGTCTTTCTTTTGCTTCGCATTTCCGAATTTTTATCCCAGTTCCGTTCAGAAATGCATACGTCCTGTCCAATTCATAAAAATATAGCGTCATTCTTTCTCACTCCACTTTTAATTCTTTTCCATCATTTACGATCAGCATAATCAGCTGTCCGTCCACCATATCAATAACCTTCTTCTGATTTTCAGAGTCTAACGACTCGCAATCGTCCAACCAAATAGGAACTGAAATGCCCTCGATTTTCTGGATACTCCGGCAAATATCCAGTTTCCCGAGAATCCGGTTTCCCTTATTGCTGATGGTGGTCAGAATTGACTTTCCATCAATCTGTGGAATACATACAGATTTATAATTGCCGTTCTTTGCATTCTCGAACAACTTCCATTTAACCAGTCCAAAATGGCTGTTGACTTCATCAGAAATCAGCTCGTTTTTCTTCTTTTCCAGTTCTGCCAGAAGGTCAAGTATATGCTCTGCATCCGTCTTTTTCTGCCCCAGGTCAAGCTTTCTTGCTTTCAGTTCTTCCAGTCGTTCTTCTTCTGCGGAAGTATCCGACTGTGCAATTTTCTGTTCGCAGGCTCTCAGCTGTTCGTTTAGCTCCGATTCTTCCTGTTTAAGCTGTCCTTTCAGATCAGAAGCGTTTCCAAACTGTTCCAGGTACTTTTCCTTTTCAGCAATCTGGTCCTGAATTTTCTTATATTCTTCATTACCGGAAATATACGCAGCAACCGGAATTTTTGCTTCTTTTTCTTTGAGAAGTCGAATCTCTTCTTCGATATTTCTGATATCTTCAGTTGTCTCTTTCAAAGAATCATTCAGTTTCTCGACTTCTTGTTCATCTTCTTCAATCGTCTTTTTCAGCGACATTCCTTTATCGGTAATCCGTTTTAACTCAGCTTCTTTTCTGACAGCAAACTCTGACCGGAGCTGTTCTTTCTTGTCATCTGGATATTCCTGCCCGCAGTAGACGCACACGGTACTGTTTTCGTCAAATACTCTTGCTTTCTCCTGCTTCCAAAGTTCAGCCATTTTCTGCTTATCTTCGGTCAATCTCTTAATTGAATCTGTCAATATTTCTACTTTCCGGCTGTAATTGTCAGACTCAATTTCTAATCTCCGCTTTTCGGCTGTTTTTTCTGCAATCTCGCTCCTGATTTCCCTGACTTTTTCAGAAAGAGCATTATTCGCCTGATTCTGCATATCTGACAGTTTGAATTTCAGCTCCATAATTCCGTCAGTCGCAGCTTCATAATCTTTCAAAATGTTCTGACTATCAGCCTGTTTTTTCAGATTCTCTGCAATCTGTTCTTTCAGTGTATTTCTCTGCAATTCCAGATCAGATACATCCATGTCGGATTTTAACTTGATGTCTCGTTCTTTCTCCTTAATCTGTCCGTCCAGAACCGGAAGCTCTTTCTCAATATCCGATTTCTTTTTCTTATTCATGGCAGATAACTCCTCAACTGAATAATCTTTCAGCTTTTCTGCCAGTCCATGAAGGCTTTCGTTCTCCATGCAAACATACATATCTGAAAAAGATTCTGAAAGCGAAAACAAATATGCTCTCATTTCATCTGATTTTTTTACTAAAAAAGCTTCCGGATTCGAGCAGCTTTTCAAAAGTCCCATATCAATTCCAAGATATGATTCAAATTCAGCTTTTTTCTTTGGAACATCATTGATAAAATATTTATTATCATCTTTGTAAGATGCTCCGTCCTTGCTGATCGTCCGGTGCTGTACCTTTCGCATGGAAATTTCTTTTCCATCCAGATCGAATATCAGTGTTACTTCTACATCAGAATCCATTACCGGAGATCCTGTAACTTCCCTGCGAACTGTCGGACTGCTTTTCAGATTATAGTCGCAGTCAAAAAGCACCCATGTGTATGCTGTTGCAATACTCGACTTTCCAGCACCATTTTTTCCGGAAATTTTAGTAATATCTGAAAAATCAATTTCAGCTTCCGGATACGCCATGAAGTTGCGAAGAACCATTTTTATAAGCTTCATATTCCCTCTCCTTTTCAGCTTTTATCTCATTTGCTGTTGTGATTGCTAATTCCGTTCCAAGAATCCTCAATTCCAGTTCTACATCGACATGCTTATCTGCTGCCAGTAAATCAACAAGAACATCAACTCTTGTTTCGATGTCAAGAAGTCTGTCGTATGTGTCTTTTCTGATGCAGACATATTCGTCTTCTCTAAGCTCGACTTCCTTCATTTTTCGTCCTCCGCATACTCAACCTTCCCGTCATTGATTTCAACGGTTTTTCCACTCTTTTCAAATCTTTCTACGCATTCCTGCACTGTCATTTCCTTTTTCATCTTATTCTCCTTAATCTTCTGAATTTATCCACGGATCGAATGATTCCGCTCTCTTTATGGATCACTTTTAAGTAAAATTCTGTTTCTCCTGCTAGCATCCAATTATTTGGATTCAACCTGGACGCTGCCACAGCTTCTTTTTGCTCTCTTGTGAGGCGTTTCGGCTGCTTCATCTTTTCTTTCTCCATGAAACATACCAGGTATATGCCACGATTGCTGTAACTTCCGCAATAATGCAGGCCATAAATCCTACCCAAAATTCTGGAATATAAATTGTCATGGTCTATTCCTCCTATTTCCCGTGCAGTCTTTCCAGTTCCGCTGCACGTTTCAAAATCTCATCAGCATAGTTGCTAAGCTTTTCATCCTCATACGCTCCGATTCCGTAATTATCGGAATATCCTGCGTTATAGAACATCAATGCCGGTGCCGCTTCACCATATTTGTGAAGCAGTTCTTCCAGAATAGTTACTCCCACATAAATGTTGTCGTATGGATCTGTCATATCACGGTCGCCTATCAACTCTTTGTGGATCTCTTTATTCACCTGCATGAGTCCTACACAGTTACCGTTTACCGCCTCCGGATCCCAGCTGGATTCCTTTTCAATCATTGCCTCCACCAGCTCAGGCAAAATATCTTTGTCTTCGCAGAGTCTTTCGATATACTCTTGCCAGTCTCCCTGATGATCGCTCCCGGCATTCGCAATTAAGGCAAAACCGGCAAACAACAATATTACGATTATTACCGCCGTTATCATCCTTTTCATACCGCCTCCGCCTGTTTCATAAATTTGTTGATAAAATACTGCTGACCTTTTCCTGTAACTTTTGGAGTTTTGCTTATCACGTTCAGTCCATCTCCATTGAGATGTGTGCTTTCCTTAATCTCGAAAAGTCCCATCTCCATGCTCCTCTGGGTCGGCATATTGTAATCAGACCCTTTTCTCAGGATCAGATACCCGTTAGCTCTCATCCACTCGAATAACCTCTTCTGCCCGATCTGGCAACCATTCTGACAGATCAGTTTTGCAAGGTCTCCAATCAGTATGGAGGTCTTACTGGCAGACACCGCATCAGCAAATATCTCTTTCGGTTTCATCCGCTCACAGTCCTCGATCAGTTTTGTGTTATGCTCCTTCAGACTATCAATAGTTCGGTTCGCGATCTTCAATGCCCTTGCCATCACCTGCTCCGGTGTGTTCCAGGCTTTTTCCAGATCAAGCAAATACTGTCTACACTGTTTACCTTCCGGTGTTCTCTGAATCATGCAAATCTGTTTTGCCATATCTACGGAAATATCATAATCAACTGAAGGTCTTCCTCCGCTTTCAGAGGTTTCTCCCATTTTTGGGAAAAACTCATTTCCTTCTGTAAAACCGTATTCCTTCATACGTTCAAACCATGTTGTAAACTTTGTCCCGATATGTAACTGCTCATGCAGTTCTCTCGCCGATACGGTTTGCGTATCAAAATTTACGTTCAATAACTCATTCATTTCCATTCACCTTCTTCCGTGGTATAATTTCCTTATCTTTTATAAGGAGGTCACATCATATGACTTTAGGTCTAAAAATCAAATGTTCCTGCTACTGTTCCTACACAATTAGCAACACACTGTCCTTGGATAAGATTTCGTGTCCTAACTGTGGGAAAATCCCGTCTTTCTCTGACAAGGTTGTTGATTTGATGAAAACCGCTTCTCAAATACCTGATTCTGAAAAAGACAACAACGGGGACGAAATTTTTATTTGTTTCGAGGACATGAACATTTGGTAATTACATGTTTCATGTACTCCATGAAGCCGATGGCTTCTGCTGTTGAGATGTCGCTATCTTTGATTACTTCCAGTACCTTTTTCTCCAAATCAGAGATAGCACTTCTCGAAGTCATGTATTTTGCCATGAACTGTGACCCTTCACAGGTACTGCATAAATCTTTTGAAAGATTTTCAAAATAGCTCTTCTGGATTTCTTCCATATGATTTGCCATTACTTCTCCTTTCTTCATCTCTTATGGCACTTAATCGGTGTTGCCTTATGGCTGCGATACGGTCTCGGTGGAACTACTTTAGTGTTTGCTTCCAACCTTTTGTTTTTCAAAATATTCTGTTCTTCAACAAATGCCTTGTACTTCTCACACTCATCATGGTAGCTTCCGCATCCTCTCCGATCGCAGTTCAGACATGGTGCATTACTCATCTGACCACCTACTCTTTCTTGTCGAGCTTATCTTTCTCCTTCTGTTCTGCCATGCTATCAACTTTCCCAAGAATATAACCCTTGTCAAAATCTGACATCTTCGGAATTGCATCTTTCAGTTTCTCAACTACCTGTTTTTCTCTTTCACTCATTCAATTCACTTCCTTCCTGTGATATAATCTCCTTAAAACAATTAAGGAGGTAAAATTCATGGATGCCAAAGATTACGTATCTGCTTATGCCATTGCTAAAATCTGCGGATATGCCGGAACATTCGATGATTTCAAGAGCCTGTACGACCAATACTATTCCGAAATCATCAAGTCTTTACCGGAAGAAAAACCAAAACCAGCAAGATGCGAAGCAGCTACCAACCCAATGCGCAGTAAAAATACTATTTTTTAACTGCCAGTAGTGCCGTTGAAAGAGAATCAAGGATTTTGCATCTTTGCTGAATTTCTTCGATTCTCTTCTCACCGCTATAGCACTCTTCTGCAATCATAAGTGCTATGCACTCTACACTGTCGGACAAAGTCATGCTATTTCCATCAACTTCATATCCATATGATTCTTTCATTTTTCTCCTTTCAATTGCTTACAAGCTCTGATACCGTGATTCCCGTTACCTTTGAGATTTTTTCCAGAGTGTCAAGTGAAGGTTTTCCGCCTTTTTCCCACTTTCCAATAGTTCCGTTACCGATATTGCACTTTTTCTCAAGCGCAGCAATCGAGATATTGTTCTCTTCGCAGTATTTAATAATCTTTCTGTAAATCATCAAACATCCTCCTTTCTTTTCTTTATTTAGATAATGTTCTATTGACATTTATTAGAATATATTCTAAAATTAAGCTACCACACATAACAAGAACATCTTCTATTTACTATTTCTTTTATAGAACATTTTCTAGTTGATAAGGATAGTATATAGATTATGTTCTAGTTTGTCAAGCATTTTTGTAGATTTTCTTCTAGTTTTAAGAGGTGATTATATGACAGTACTGGAACGCATAAAAACACTATGCAGAGAAAAGAAGGGCATCAGCATCACTACACTTGAACAAACATTAAAATACAGTAATGGTTCTCTAGCAAAAGCAAAAGATATTCCAAGTAGTAGAATTAAAGAAATAGCAGCTTTTCTCAATGTGAGCACAGATTATCTTCTGACCGGGAAAGAACCAAAGGTAGACCTGTCAGTAGGAACCGCAAAGTTAGTAAGTAAATTGGTTCAAGACCCAGAAATGGCAAAGGCATTGAGAAAATATTTTGAACTTTCAGACGAAAAGAAAAAGCATGTTATTGAAACAATAAACATGCTTAGTGAGGTATAAAAATAATGATATTAAATGGTTTTTGCGATGTGCAAAAGAAAAATTATTCTGTTGAATTAGAAACATACGGTAGCTGCACACTTAAAGATTTGTCAACCGGAAAAGCAGACATCGGTAGGGTGCGGTGCGAATATTCCATGGAAAACGGCACTTGTCGTGGAAAAGAATGTTCCATACTGGTGCAAAACGGAATAAAAAGGTAATGAGTTCCTATTACGGGAACTCCCTACACCAGTTATCATCTTTGAAAATAATCTTTTCTATTTCTCCAAGTCCATCAAGATTTACTCTAACCATTTGGTCGTCAAGAGTGAGATCGGTTGCCTTGATATCAAGTGATAGTACAGGAACATGCATAGTAATATCCTGTTCCAGTTTCATTTTAACGATTCCAGTAATCTCATGATCGTCAAAGTACACTCTAGTGGATGTATATCCGCTCTCACTTGTCTTAGATTCAATTCTTATTTTGTTCATCTTCTACTATTCCTTTCAATTCAGAAACCACGATATACACGAATCGTAGCATGTCGTTATTTTCCGTTTTTTTCACCATCTCAATAATCCGTTCCCTGTAAACTTCCTTCTCATTCACCAAAAACCCTCCAATCAAAAATCCGCATGTGCCGTAAAGTAGCTTAATATAATTATAGAACATATGTTCTTATTTTGTCAATATATATCAAATTATGTCGAATTATGCAGTAATATGTAAAACGATTGGGAATCTGGAAATATTGACAGATTTTTTCTAAAAAAGTAAAATTTATATTATGAGGGAACACCATGCGGATTAGTGCTCCCCCAGCCAGAAGTTGATGTCTTCTTTTGAAGACATTGCCATTTTATCATTCAAATAAGGAGAGTAAAAGGTCATGAAAAAAGAAAACTTGTATGAATTATCAGAATATTTTACCAGAGATAATGCCGTCTTAACAGCAAATTTACGTCACAATTTGGATGTTTGCTTAAAGTATTCAGACATTACCATTCATGAGCTGGCTGAATCCGCTGGTATTTCATTTGACACGCTTAAAAATCTGTTGTACCAGAACTCAAAAGATTGCAAGCTATCCACTGCTGCCCTCTTAGCAAAAGCTATCGGTGTAACTCTCGATGAGCTGATCGGTCTGGATACTTTTTCAGAAGAAAATATGGATTGCATATCCATGTTCCGTGAAATGCCTGAGCACTACCAGTATTTTATCCGTTGGTTTATCCATCGTCAATATGAGCTTTCCAATGGCGGTTTCAGGCAAGGACGCAAGACTGTCCCTGTCATGAATCTGGAAGAGCACCCGGACGGCACGCTACATATTTCCAGTGATTTTGAATCCATTGATATCACCGATATTCCGCAAAATATCAAACCGCAAATTTTTATGGGTATAAAAACCTCCGTGGATCACTATATGCCTCACTACACTCCATATGACATTCTTCTGATCGCAAACGACCGGTATCCAAAACCATCCGAAGACAGTGTTATCATTTATGGTGATAACGTTTTCATTGTCAGACGGCATTCATGTGGCAACGGTCACTACGAATATCTGAGCATCCGGGATAGCAGATTCAGGTGCTCCGAATCTGACATTGATAATGTAATCGGTTATGTTGCATTAGTAATCGACCAATAACTTCTTGATATAAAGAAGAAAAAATGTTATAATATAAGAAAATTTAACCGAATCCGCCAGCTCCGCCCGGCTTGCCGTTGAGGGGAGAACGGGGCGCAAAGGATAGGACGAACCGAGCAAGGACGGCAAACATTTTGAGAATCACGCTCACTGGACATGGTAGAGATACTGTGTCTGGTGGGCGTTTTTTGTTTGTCTGAAAACGAACAATAAATATCACAGGAGGATGGTATATGTTAGTTGAGATCTCAAAAATCCAGAAAGAAGAAGTCGCGACAGTAACGAGTCTTGATGTGGCAGAAACGTTCGGAAAGGAACACCGTAGGGTTTTGCAGGACATACGTGAGCTGAAATGCAGTGAGGATTTTCGATTGCACAATTTCGTGCAGTCGAAATATGCGAATGAACAAGGGCATAATCAATCAATGTTTATTATGACCAGAGACGGCTTTACGTTATTGGCAATGGGGTATACCGGTGAAAAGGCTATGCAGTTCAAAGAAGCATATATTCGCCAGTTTAACGCAATGGAAAAAGCTCTTATCGGAAAAATCCGAGAAAGAGAAAAAGGCATTGCAGTCCGGCAGGCTCTTACCAATACTTTGAAACAATCAGAAGAAAATGATCGGATGCATGGTCATGCCTACTCCACATATACAAATGTAATCTACAAAGCCGTATTTGGTAAAAATGCAAAACAGCTCCAGGAAGAGTATGGAGTAGACGATAAAGCAAATTTGAGAGACTTTTTCAGCGAAGAGGATTTAAGAATAGTTCAGTCAAAAGAAATGCTTGTCAGCGGACTCATCGGGTGTGGTTGGGGATATGACCAAATTAAGAAATTCTTGAATGAAAACAATGCCTTGTTACAGGCCGTATAAAACACATGTAAGCAGTCAGTGGTTTATGGAGGTTCGATTCCTCCGGCTGCTTTTACAACTGGCTAGTGATTGCAACACGAAAAGCGGAAATCCTACACCGCCTGCCAGTTGTTTTTCATAAATGTAGGAGTCTATTTGTAGGAGGTAGAACATGGCAAAAGTAGTAGTAAAACTGACACAGAATTTCACGACAATTCCAAATGAAATTCTCAAAAATAAGGAAATATCGTTATCTGCTAAAGGATTACTCATAACGATGTTGAGTCTTCCGGATAACTGGAATTATACAGTGGAAGGACTTACAAAAATTGTCAAAGAAGGAAAAGACAAAGTTAGAAGTTCTTTGACAGAGCTTATAAACAGTGGATATGTTACCAGAGAGCGGGAAAGAAATAAAAACGGTACACTTGGTGGAACGGTTTATACCGTCTATCAAAAGCCTGTAGAGCCTAAGTCGGATTCACCTAAGTTGGAATATCCAACACAGGATGAACCAATGTTGGATATGCCCGCACAATTAAATACTAACATACAAAATACTAAAAAAGAAAATAAACAAGAAAATAAAAGTATGGGAGTATGCTCTTTTTCTGCGGAAAAAGAGGTCTCTCCCACATCTGAAGGTGGTACGTTATCTCCTACGGTCACAAAAGCTATTGACGAGGCAATGACGGAAGAAGGAGAATCTCCAGATAGCGGCTATAGAGCCGAGTTGAAGGACATAGCTGAATACTTTGTAAGCGAATATGCCAGAACGCAAGGCAAGCCGCATAAGCCACTCACACGACCGGCTATTAGCAATATCGTATACAACTACCTGCATCAGGATGAGGACGAATATGGAATCATGGATGATGTGTGGACGCTAGACCAGTATATTCCGCTAATTGATATGTACATGCAAACGAACTACCGGGATGGCATAGAAAAGAGCCTGTCCCACTTTATGTCCGGCTATATCCGCCGGAATTTAAAAGCGAAATTGATAGAATAGTGAGGTATGATTGATTATGGGGAAATCATTGGATTTTGTGAAGAAAGAAGTGGACTTGAAGAAAAACTGCTTTGAGTTTGGCACAGACAAGGTGCTTGACTATTTATTTTACAAGGAAAAATGCGGTGAAAATTTATGGAGTCTTGAATTTACTCGACCAGATACAAGAGAAAAGTTTGAAGTGAAGATAAAGTATGATCCGGAAACAGATTTTGACGGATGGTGTGGAGACAGGTGTATTTGCGATGGGACATTCTCACATTATCTTGAATTGGCTAAGAGAAATTTAATCTGCATAGGAAAATATGAATTGGAAAGGAAAAGTGGGTTTGCGAAGAACAGGCCGGCTGAAGGTGAAGCCGTGTATGTTGTTGGTAATTTTATCTGGACATCAGAAGACAGTGAAGAATTTGGAACACCGGAAAAACCGTGGATGAATAGCAGATTCGTATCATATTTGCCGCTTAAATGTGAAATCCAGTAAGGATATAAGCCGGATACCGCAAGAGGTATCCGCTAACCAGAAAAAGATACTGGCAGACTGCCCGATGGTACTTCTGCCAAGAACGGAGGTGCCTACATGGCAATAAGAACTATGCGATCAGGCGGAGGAATGTCATCGTTTTTGAACGTAAATGGAGTAGACTTCCCGTGTCCAAGGGTTGGATTTTCGTATATCATCAGCACAACGGTAAATGCCGGACGAAACGCAAATAACGCAGTTATTGGGCAGCGAGTAGGAAGAGACATTTTTAAACTGAACAATCTGGAATGGGCAATGCTGGATGCAGAAACATGGCAAAGAATGTTAAAGGCAGTAGAACCATTTTATGTGCCGGTAACTTTTGAGGACTACCGGACAGGAAAACCGATCACCGTTACAATGTATCCTGGAGACAGGACCGGTGTTCCATTATTTGCAGACCAAGATTCTCACATTGTTACAAAGTACGAGAATTGTAAATTTAATCTTATTGATGCAGGCCTGGAGTGATTAACATGCAAAATGTAAGTAAAGAATACAAAGACGCAATGAAGAAGCCATGCAGGAACCGAGGGTATATATCTGCCAGAATTGGAATTGTCAGTTCAATTGCTACAGAAAATGTACTTGCGGATGATAGCAATAATGATTTTGCTTATTTTGCAAACAATACCGCTCCTTTCAAGGACAATACCGCAAAGAAAATATATGCAACTATGGAGCAAGATTTTTCCAAAGTTGATGGAACAATGTATTTTTTGCCGGAAGAATATTCTGATTATGATTTTTATAACAACGGAATGGTAACTTCTGGACTTTTGGAATCAATATATATCTCTTTTGTTGGAAACTTTGCTGATATTAAAGGACTCACTATTAACTTTGGAGAATATTACCCAACATCTTTTACAATCAAGTCAGATAATGGAACGAAGACCTATGAAAACTCAGGAAACGTATTTGTTACTGAGGACACATTCGATGCGGTGACGTTCCTGCGGATAACACCGCTGGCCATGGTTAATGGGCAGGGACGAATGCGGATTTTACAGTTTACCTGCGGAATTTCCAATACTTTCTCAAATAAAGAGGTCAAATCTTTTTCTTATAAAGATTTTGTATCTCCTATTTGTGAATCTGTACCAAGCCAAGACATGACCCTTGTTGTGGATAACCAGAACCTATATTACAGTCCTGAAAACTCAGAATCAGCTATTGCATATCTTGAACAAGGGCAGGAAATGAAAGTCACGTTTGGATACGATGTAACTGGAAAAGGTGATATTGAATGGGTTCCAGAAATTACTACATACCTTAAGTCATGGAGCGCAAACGATGTACAAGCAGAATTTACCATGGTTGATGTGTTTTACTGGAAATTAAATACCATGTATTACAATGGTTTATATCGGAACAGTGGAATATCTTTATATGACTTGGCTGTTGATGTTTTTACAGATGCCGGAATGAAGGATGAGGAATACTATATAGACGAATATTTGAAAAGCGTAATCGTATACAATCCTGTTCCTGCAGTAAAGCATTCTGAAGCATTACAGATTATATCTAATGCCGGACGTTGTGTTTTAAGCGTGGATCGGAAAGGGCGAATTAACATCAAATCATCTTTTGTCCCTGATATGACAGCAGAAACGAACGGAGAAACCGAGTTTAGCAGGTCTCAAAACATACTTAGTTACAGTCAAAAAGATGCATATGCAATGGGAAGTAATGATTTTTCTTCTGTGAACGGGACTTTAAAATTTCTACCGGAAAACGGAGAATACATCGAAAATATAGGATATGTAAGCAGCGAATTGGCTGACGAAAATGGTAATTTTCAAAAAAATCCGAAAATCACGATCACATTAGAATCAGGATATATCTGCTACGGAATGATGATTTATTTTAGGAATGTTGCTCCGGCAGAATACTCAGTAAAAACTTCTTACTTGGGAACCACTGTATTAGAATACACCGTGTCAAATCCAGAATTACAACAAGGATACCTTGGGCAATTAGACCGATTCGACAAAGTAGAAATTGAGTTTACGAAAGGGCATCCAAATGCCAGAGTAACGATAGACAATATTATATTTGGAGATTCAACGGATTACGTTTTATCCAGAGACTTTAATCTTTCTACTTCTCCAAGAGAAACACGGCAAGAAAGAATAAAATCTATATCCGTAGAAAGAACGCTTTACAAAGAAAATACAGAAGCCATAAAAGAGCTTACATCGGAAGAGGTGCTTTTAGAATCAGCAACACAGGAGTATACAGTATATCTTGCAAAAGCTTCTTACGGATTTTCAGTATCCACGGAATCTGCTAATACAACATTGTCAATCATTGATAGCAGCAGCTATTTTGTAAAAGTAAATATTGTCGGAACCGTAGGAGAAAAAGCGAGGATTTCTGTAAGCGGGCAAGAATATTTGCAAGATACACAAACCTATTCAAAAATTCACAATCAGACAGGAACCGAAAAAACATGGAAAAATCCTCTGGTAAGCTCATTGGAAATGGCTGTGGACATTGAAAAATGGTTGTCTACATACTATTTAGGTGATGTGGAATATGAAATATCATGGAACGGAGATCCGAGGACTGATGCAAACGATCTTTTCTTTTTAGAACTAAAAAACAGAGAAAATACAATGGTGCGTGCTTATCAGAACGAATTAAAGTTTACTGGTACATGGAGCGGATCATTAAAAGCAAGGAAGGCGGTGCTGTGATATGGCGTGGATCCAATCAAAAACAAATTGGACGGTCAGTGACAGATTTAATATATCTGATTACAACCGTATAAAAGGAAACCTGGATTTTCTGAAATATAAAGCGGAAACTCTTTATATGTCTTTTGACACACGAGACATGGGTCCAGAAAAAACCTATGTAGATTATATCTACGCAAGCGAAATAAACAAATTTGAAGAAAATCTTGAGAAAATAAATCAAAATATTTTTACTCAAGATTTTGGTGACAGACAGACATTTGTACCAAATGGTGTATTTATTACATACGATGAGCTGAGCAGAATCGAGTCAGCAATACTAAACATGTACAATTTATTAGACAGGCAAAAAGCCGGACTTATAAGATTGGCTTTTAGATTTGGAAATATGAAAGGAGTGCAAGTATAATGGCATTAAAAACAAATTTTACAGATGATATTTTAGCAGAATCTATGAACGGAAAACGGCAGTATAATGTTACCGAAAACAGTAACGGAACAAAATCTCTGGAAGATGTTACTGATTATCAATCTATTGGAAGCACTTTCTCTGCAAAGAACATGAATGAAACCAATGCTGCTGTTAATCAGGCATACGATGACATGGGGGATGAATTTAATCCAGAAGTTGATTATACTGTTGGTGATTATACTATTCGTAATAACAAAGTATGGAAATTCACTACTGCCCATCCAGCCGGTGCATGGGATGAAAGCCACGTAAAGGCAACTAAAATTCTTTCAGAAGCTCGTGAACTAACTGAGAAATCAGGAAATATTGAAAAGTTTGTTCTTGATTCAGCAAAAATTCCTACAGGACTTTCTCTTATGGCATTAAATGTAACAGATTTGGATAATCCACCAAGAGCATACTTCTTGAGTACGGCAATTAACCCAACTGGACTTCCAAACTTAGGAGGGGCGAATAGCTGCTTCGTTATTCAGCAAAATCCGTTGGTAGGCAATTTTAATGCACAGCTTGCTTTTTCTTTTGGATTAGATAAGATAGCAATTCGCAGGAAAGTGTCAAGTACAACGTGGACTACATGGAAATATTTTAGTGCATCATAATACTGGTTTCATGCATCGAATCGTAAATATAACTGAGAATTACTCTCAGATATACAAAGAGCAAATAATATTAAATTTTATATATCAAAGCCTCATATGTGACTTGCATATTCGCTAGTACAACACAATCTAAATACCATGAAGGTTGAGATGGATTAACGGTTATATTGACGCCGTATTGTGCTACATTTCTAGGTGATACGACTCTTGCAGATATAATTTTCACCTTATCTGCTGATAAAGAAGTGCTAATTCGTCCACCAGAATCTGCAACTCCTGTGAATTGTTGAGTATAGATCTTCTCAAACTGTACTCCATTTACCTACATCTTTTCTCTTATAGACATTATTGTTGTTAAGCGAATAGAATAATTGAATTTTTGCATTATCATCATACTTAATACTTTCAACAAATCCAGTATCATTTACCGGAATATTTTTATCAGTTGAGATACAAATATATATTGTGATTCCAACAGAAGATGGATAGGCATCATTAAGATCACCGGTTGGCAGTCTTTTTGGTATCAATATCTTCAGTGTCATTTGTAATATATTTTATAGCTGACGTAGTACCATGACTTGTTATCGCAATATATCCGATGTATAACTTGCTTTGATATAAAACAATACAAGGTATAGAGAATCCTTCCTTATCAGTTGGAATTGGATAATAATCAAATGGAGAATAATACAATGTTAGATTGCAAATTTTTAGAAACAGAAGATATAACATCTTATCATAGTGATATATTTGACCATCCTGTATATAAACATACGTGTAAGAAATGGAATAAGGATGTCATTCCTTATCTTCGTTGTAATGGAGAAAAATGTAAAAATTATACGAAAGTAAATACTTAAATTCTCAGTTAGTTCACCAACTAGGGCGGCGCAAACCGCCCTATGGAACTATATTGAGCAACGAAACAAGTAAAAAAATAAAGGGCAGAGAAATCTGCCCCTTAAATTGTCACTTTCCAACAAATATAATTTTATCGCTCTGCCAAAAGTTAATATCGTATTCAAGCTCAACGCTCTCGGCATCTTCTGGAACTTCAAAATATACAGATCCTTCTGATTCTCTCCCAGAGGACAGTTTTCCATCAAGTCCATTATCATCAACAATCCATGTTTGATCTACTTTTGAATTGTCTGCATAACATTCCCAATCAATCATAGTTGAAATTGCTTGGTCTGTATCCGAAATATTTTCAAACTTAAATGTAAACTGAAAGTATACATATCCATCTTTTGGCTGCAAAAATTCATTTCCGTTTGTATACTCCCCTGCGGACTCATAAGTAATTCTAAAATTATCTGTTTCAACTACATCGCCAACATTAAAAGTATTGTCAATTGATTGCGTACCAATTTCTGATAATTCAGATCCCACTTCTCCAACTTTTTCAGGATTTTTGTCTTTACTCATTGAAGAAGCAAATGTATCAATAAAAATAAGTGCAAATGCAACTATTAAAATTACTCCTAAACATCCTATACCTCCCTGCTTGCGCTTGCAATTAGGGCACACCTTTGCTTTTTTGGAGATTTCTGTCTGGCAATACTTACATACTTTGGTTTCGTTGTTTTCTTTCATTAACTTTTCCTCCCATGAAAATATATGCAGATTATACCACGGAAAAAGGTAAAAGAAAAGAGGCGGTAGGTTTTACCCCACCGCCTTAGTTTTACGTGAAACTGAAACCATTCCTTGCTTCTCTTTCGTTGATTGCTTTTACAAGCTCTCTACCGTCCACCGTGAAAGATGCATCTTTTTCGGCAATCTCTCTATTACTGTTTGCAATATCTGACAGATACGGAGCCAGGACCTCAGCAACTGCTGCTTTTACTCCTTCACGGATTCCTGCAACAATCTGCTCATTGTTTGCAACCGCTGTTTTTCCGTTAGAAAACTGACCAACCATTTCATTATGGTTTGCAAAAAACAGACCGTCCTCAGGGAATCCACCAACTTCATATTTTGGAATATTGACTTTTGAGATTGTAGCAACATTCACATGAGGAAGTTTTGAAACGCCAAGCTCACCAGCAACAGAATTATAATCGCTTATAAGACTGTTCATTGCATTCTTGATTCGAGAAAGACCGGCATTAAATACATCTATCATCCCATTCATAACAGATCCTATCATCTGCACGATTCCCTTGAATCCATAATACAATCCGTTCTTCATGTTATTTCCAAGTGCAGTCCATTTTGCGACTGCAAACCACGGAGTAACATTCGCATTCCACCATGCGTTCAAACTGCTATTCCAAAATGTGCGGAACTCCAACCATTTATATTGGAAACCACGGATTATATTATTAAAAATATTTGCCCATACCTCAGGAGCTAATACTGCTTCAATGTTAGATATCCACTCATGAATGGAGTTCATGGTTGTCTGAATATTTTCGATAATTCCATTGTTAAATCCAGCTATCGTATATCCGCCTATTTCAGCCATGACGCGGCTTGGGCTATGGATATCAAGACCATCCGTAAAGCCGGTTGTTATTCCAGAAACAAAATCAGCAATTCCCGTTTTGACTGTATCCCAGGTATTTTTCATGCCATCCCAAAGACCATTTATAGCATTTTCCCCAATGTCAAACAAATTATCTTTAAGATTTTTGAATGCATCTATAATTCCATTTGCTATTTCTGGAACTTTTTCAGTTACAAATAAAACAGCATTGTTCTTCCATTCAGAAAATTTTTTCATAACATTATCAAATGCTTCTTTAATGTTTTTGGGCAAATCTTCTCTGAAAAAAATTGATATGCTGTTTATAATTTCTGGAACTTTTTCGTTCAGATAAGCTATTGATCTGCTGGCAAAATTTTCCAATGTTCCAATAAATTCATCTATTGTATTGCTTAAGCCTTCAATTATTCCGAGAACAATATATCTTCCTATTGGCTTCATTGTCTCTGCTGGGCTATGAATGCCAAATACATTACATAAAGCATCCCATACGCATGTGAATAAATCTGCTATAGGCTCAACAACAAAATCAAGCACTCCTGCTATTCCGTCAATGATACCAAGAACAATATTTATACCACCTTTTGCAAAATTTTCTCTTGCAGAATCGAACATCGAAGATGTCAAATCAAAATTAAAAATTTTGTCAAAAATAATTTTGAGTATACCTTGCCCGTCAATTTCTATTGCAGATATCGCACCAGTAATTGCTCCAATAATTGCTCCTGCAATTGTGCCTGCTCCAGGAAACCATGATCCACCAACAGCTCCAGCAACCAAGCCTGCTCCAATTCTGCTTAAAGCTCTGTTTGCCCAGTCTGGAATTAAGTTTTTGATGCATTCTCCAATATTATCTAATATGCTAGTAGCGACAACATCAAATGCAGGTGTCCCAGGAAGAGCAAAACTTATTTTTTTAAGGCTGACTAATACCTTTGTGAGTGTAATACCTCCAGTAAAAATATTTAGCAAAGTTGTGCCTGCGGTTTTAAGAATTTGCGTTTTGTTTTTCCAAGTCAATGAGAGTAAAGCAACTTCAACAATAGCAGATGCATCCAGATTAAAAACTACGTTTCCAACACCTTCAAATACTTTTTCCCAATCTATATTTGTAATAGATTCGCTTGCAACTTTTAGTATTCCATTTGCCCAAGTATTCAAGGTTTCTGCCAATGCTGCAAAGTCAAAAGTAGCAAAAAAGTTATTGATTCCATCAGCTATGTTGTATCCAAGCTGTTCAAAATTAAATTCTTTGCCAAATGACAGCGCCGCATAAACTACCGTATTTAATGCGCTCGCAATAGTTTTTCCAACTTCTCCAAACAGAGTAATTCCGTTAGATCCAGCAAAAAGTCCATTAAGAAACTTTGCCAAACCAGTGCCAAAGTTTCTTGCTTTCTCATATACACTATCCCAGTCAATACTTTCCATTGCACCGATAAGTGCATCACGGATATACTCGCCCAACTGATACAGGTCTTTGATATTACTTTCAAAATCTTTCCAGATAGTGTCTGTCTTAACCAGACCACCAGAGCCAGCACCGCCACCTGCGCCACCTGCACCGGAACCAGAGCCGCCGGAACCGGAATTTGAATCATCCGGGTTAAGTACATTTAATTCGTCAATAGCCAGAAGATTAGTTTTCATCTTCTTTGTATTGTCAGCTGCTTTACCGGTACTTTCTGCCAGATCATCAGCTGAACTTGCCGCATCTGACCAGTCATCAGCTACACCACCGCCGGACACTTCAAATTTCCAGCCGAAGATTGCACCAAGGGCATTTGTTACCGTTGTTGCAAAGCTGATTACCTTCTGCATAACAAAATTCAGAGTCCGTAAAAACGGTTTGAATGCGTTAATCAGCGCACCACCAATAATGCCGCCTAACTGCTGGAAGTTCTGTTTCAAAATTCGTACTTGGTTCGCCCATGTATCGGCTGTCCTGGAGAAGTCCCCTTGCGCTGCCGTGGTATTTGCTAGGACGTACTGATACCGCAGCATTGCCTTTTCTGCCTGCGTCATGGACTTAATATCAGCATCCATACCGTTCTTCATTGCCCACTCTTTCAGAGTAGCCTGCGTCAGATCAAGTCCATATTTACGTAGCGGAACTACCATTCCGGTGAATACAGATTGCAGGTCTTTGGCAACATCTGCCTGATCTTTGTCGTAGAAAGATGCCATATCCGCCGTCAGTTTAGTAAGATTCAAAGACACATCGGACATAGAATCTGACAATCCGACATATCCATCCGTAGCACCACTTAAAAAGCTGTTTGCTTTCTCGATCTGTTTGCCGCCGACATCCATAGCAGTTCCCATAGCCTGGAACGTACTGGCATACTGCTTAACGGAAAGCTCAGACATACCGAACTGCTGAATGGAGTTCTGCACAAAGTCATTAACCTTGTACTCCATATTTCCGAACGTGGTACGGACAACGTTCTCAACCTCTGTTAAATCGGATGAGATGTCAATAGCATCACGAAAAAGTCCAAGTCCTCTAATGACCATCCAGTAAGTTGCGTAAAACTTACCGATTGCACCTGCCAAAGAAAATGCACTCTTTCTTGCGTTACCGGCAGATTTCGAGAATGAGAAAAGACTTGTCCCAAGTGATCTTGCCGCAGTACCACTAGATGCTCCTGTACGTGCCAGATTAGCCAGTGCCGTGGTCATCTGGATAATGTTCTGGCTGATGTATGGTGCTTTTGAGAGCGTCTCAAACAGGTATTTAAGGTTGTTTGCAAGCAAAGGTATATTATTTACCGCTCGCCCACTTGCAACACTTCCTAGCCTGCCTATGGACGTTACAAGGTCGGTTAAATTCTTGTTGTCAAACGACATAGAGCCGATCTGGTTCATTTGCCGGACAAAATTCTGTAACTGAGCAGAAATGCTCGGAAGATTTGCCATTGCCTGCGTTGCTGTCTTTCCGCCCAGCTTCGCAATAGCTTTAATTGTGTTGGTCAGCCCAGTAGGGTCAAACGTAAATGTTCCTACGCTGTTCATGCCTTGCACAAATTGAGCAAGCTGATCTTTTATGAGAACAAGGTTCTGCGCACCTTGTGTAGCCTTTGTACCGCCCAGTTTTGACAGTGAATTAGCTACATTCACTATTCCGGTCATATCGGTGTTAAAACCGCCAGAAACGCTGTTTTTTAGCTGCGTCATAGAACCAGCTACTCTGGAAATTTGAGCAGAATCCACACCTGCTACTTTCCCCATAGCAGTTGCCAGTGTTGTTATATTTCTGGAATTGAGATTCTGTGAAGCTCTGGTAATGCTATTAAGTCCAATAGCAACACCAGACATCTTGCCAACGTTGATGCTTAGGCTTGATGCCAGTTTCACCATGCTTTGAGCAAGTGCATCCAGCTTATCAGAAGCAGTTTTCGCATCCGCTTCAATCTTGATCTGAAGATCATCAATCGTGGTTGCTGCCATTTATTTCACCTCCACCATTAGTTTTTAAATGGTTAGCGAACACCTAAAACGGTGTCAGGTTGCTCGTTATAAGCAAAAAAGGGCAGTAAGCTTTGACACCTACTGCCCCATAAAATCAGACTAAAATTATGCCTGCACGATTGCCGCATCAAAACCGGCATTTTTCAGTTTACCTGCCATTGCCTGCGCATTTCCCTTTACCCCGTATGCGCCCACCTGCACCCGATAAAGAGCTTTTGGATTGCCAGTGGTAGTTTCCTCACCTGCATCTGCCTTTTCGGTTTCAGATATCGCAGAGACCTTCTCGCCGGTGATTCCGTAAACGATAGCTGATGCCATCTCATAGTAATTATAAAGTTTCACATCGTCCTTATCGTCCACGAAACAGCACTCAACCAGCATTGCAGGAGCCTTGGTATTTTTCAGCACATAAAGACTGGAATTTACCTTTACACCACGATTCCGGAAGCCTAATCTTGCAATAGCAGCACAGACTTTCTCAGCATAGACTTTTGCTTTGCTGGACGCAGAGTAGACCAGTACCTCGACTCCGGTTGTCTTACCATTGCCAGATTTATCATTCGCACCGGAATTGAAGTGGATGGATACATCAAGATCGACTTCATGCAGTCTGCATTTCTGCACGATTTTCCGTAATACATCTTTCTGTCCCGTGCCATTATCCACGGTACAGTCATAGACCGTATGTCCCAGCTGCCGGAACTGACTGATTACCTCATCCTTTACTCTTCTTGCCTCGGTTGACTCATTGATAAGTCCTACTGCTCCGCAAGCTACCTTTCCTGCCGGGTTATGTCCGGCATGTACGTTAATTCTCATAATAATATTTCCTCCTAATCAGGACTTTCTGGTAAACCTTGCTGCCTGAGAAGATTGATTCTCTGCTTCATTTCATACACAGCACATTCCTCTCTCGACTCGGTGTTACCAAAAGTATTTTCTTTTTCGTCTTGAAGCATCGGTTTTTCAATGTATTTGGACTTCGGATGTTTTGCAAAATTATGTTCAATGGCTGTAGCCACGGCAGACAAGCCGTAATTTCCTAACCATGCCCACATCTGTGCATCCTTTCTACGTTCCTGGATTGCATAGCCTTTCAGACAATATCCAAGTTTCGTGGGATTAAGGTGCTTGAACTCCTCTATTGAAATTCCGATGGAAAAAGCCACCGGGAAGTATTCTTCCCAGATTATTTTGTGCCAGTTGATTTCTGCTTGTGATCCTGCGGCACTTTTCTCGGCTTCTGATTCTCTGCCATCTGATTCAGCATTTTGGTGATTCCGGACAGCTCGAAAAAACCGTCCTCCTCCATGCATTTGCGCAGGTCTTCATACAGGTCTACATAACCGATTTTATTCTCTTTCATATATGATTTCATCAGCGCTTTTGCTTCTGTCTCTGATACCGGATTATTCTCCATCAGACCGACAAAAAATCCGGTACGGCAGATGTGCGGAATATCAGATACCATGTTGATTGTTCCGTTAATCATGTCTTTAGGTGTCGGATTATCCATGTCAGCCGCATCTTCCAGAAGTGCTGCACCGGAGACAATACGGAACATCATAGACACAAAGTCTTTTCTTTCTGCCGCTTCAAAGCTAAACTCTAATTTGTAGTCATTTCCATTAACTGTAATTTCTTTCATTTCTTTTCCCTTTCCATGAATCTGTTATAGGAAAGGGGGCAGTTCGTAGACCGCCCCACATTTCACCTTTACCACATATCAACTTCCGACTCAGCCGTTTTGTCATCGTAGCCAGTCACCACGGCTTTTCTGCTTTTAGCGTACTGGCTTATGATTTTTTTGTCAGGGTAATAGCAGTCGGATAACCGTTCTCATCCTCTGTTACCGCAACATCATAGTCATCCTCAATCCACTTCGGGACGGTCTGTACGGAAACCGTAGCAGTACCGGTCAGATGATCGTCAGAAGCCTCACCGGGAGCAAAAGCCTCCTGCCCAATGAATCCACAAATACCTTCAGAACCTTTTCCGTCAGTACCGTACAGGATAATGAAGTCGAGCTTCTTGCCCTCATTCTGAACCATCTCATCTTTGTACTTTTTCTCAAAAGCACCTTCAACTTCCATGGAACCAGCAGAACGTCTTCCCATCTCCTGAGTCTCAACAAGGTCTTCCAGAGTTGAAGTATCTACCATGTTCTGGGAGCCGAACGGGGACGGGATTGATTTTGCTCTGATAAGCAGCTTGTAAGTTCCTGCCCAGTAAGCACCTGCTACCGCGCTGGAACTCGGTTCCTTATAAGCAATTCTACTTTTTAAGCCTGTTGCCATAATTCTTACCTCCTAAAAATAAGTAAAAAAATAAGAGCATTGCTGCTCTTTATAATCTGTCGTTCCAATCGAACGTTCTTCTTGCCCGGAAGGTAGCTGACCACAGCTTATCTTCTTTCCGGCAATAAGGCATTCCGATTAACTGAAACGATAAATCCTTATAACGCTTTGCCACTTCGCTTGCTATGCTCATGGCTGTACTTCTGTCTTTGTTTGTAGTTACTTTGATCTGTGTGCTAAACAGCACGCTATTGATCTGCGTTTCCATATCTGGATTCAGTTCTACCGGCTCTAATGCCTGTATAAGAATCGTTGGGAATGTAGGTGTGGTGCTCGACTGCTCATCACGAGTGATAAGAGCTTTTGGGTACTTCTCATGAAGCTGAGCATAGATTTTTGAGAACACATTTGTATCAATGTCAAATGCCCATTGATTACCACTAGCCATTGCCGAACACCTCCTTTGCAATCTTTGAAATTTCCAGTATCAGTTCCAGATCGGTCTCGTACATGAACGGTCTGGACGGCATTCCTTTTGTCCAGTGCCACTCTCCGTCTCTGTAGTAAAACCAGCCGGATTCCCCATGCTCATTAACATCATATTTCCAACCTGATACAGATGCATTCGGGTGAGGATTATGCAAACCGGTAATACCAGTACCAAACTCAACATATTTCGCCCACGGGCAATCCGTGTAGACGATATAGGTGCTGCCATACTTTAAAACCATTCCCGGAGTCTTTTGTATGCTCGCCCACAGTTCACCAGTATAAACTGCGTTGTGACTTTGGATTTTCATTTGAGCAATTTCTACACCACGTTCTGCCAGACGCTCCGCAAACGTCCGGCACTTCGCAATGATTTCTTTTTTGTACTTCAAAATCTCTTTTGATGCATCCCGAAATGATTTTTCTGACAATGATACTGAAATGGTTTTTGACATATCACTTCACAACTTTCTGTAGTAAAAACAGATCAACAGTCAGACCCTCATCAGCAACTCCCTTAACCTCATAATCAGCTGTTGTGCTGTCCACCAGTCCAGAATCATCATAACCGACTTCAGACTTCTTCCAGACCACATCACCGGCTTTCAGAGGAAGGTATCCTTTATCGGTAACGATCTGTACATAAGTGCTACTGTCATCAACTCCAAACTCTTTTACCAGAACTTCGCTCAACTTATTACTGATATTAGCGTAGAACTCTTTTGGTTCTGAAAAACCAACTTTCTCATCTGCAATCAAAGGGATTTTGTTACCGTCACCATCCACGTAGTATTTGATGTTTCCATCATCATCTTTCTCATAGATGGTGACTTTTTGACCGTGCTGCGAATACTTCATCAACTGCTTATTGATGTCAAGCATCTTTCTTTACCTGTTTGTAGACCTGATTTACTCCGGTGCTGGCCAGACCGCTCACAATACCAACTGCAATTGCTGTCATAATGTCACTTGCCGGAAACTCCGGCATAACATACATTCCAATTGCACCAAGGGTTCCGCCGGACACTCCGACGATAACAGGAATAAGATTATCTTTAATGCTCGGAATAGTCTTAGCTCCCAATCCGATCAGATAGCAGATAACGATGATTGCTAAAGATGTTCCAATCTGTGTGATATCCATTACTCTTTCCCTCCACTTCTTAAATGTAGTTCTTGTATCTCGTTATACATTTTGGTTACCATTCCATTTCCGCCCAAAGCATGGTAGGCATTATACATCTCAACAAAATTGTCAAATGCGTATGACGGAATCTCGCCTAACTTAACGTATTTATCGTGATACTCAATCAGTTGCACGCGCAAAAGAAGCATCGTTCCCTTGCTGTTTGCGTCTCTATCCTTTTTCTGCTGTTGCAGAAGCCAGACGATATAGCCCAGAAAAATAGGAAGGACTATGATGTATGTCTGTAATAAAAAGTCTTTCATTTATATCTCCTGCATTTTTATTTACGTACCGCCCTCCACCACCTATAGCACGCCCCTGCTACCTTTTTCGTTGCTCCGCGAAAATGGTAACGCTCAATCTACTAAAGTGCTTTTACAAACGGATATACACCGGCAAAAAGATTTTCACGGTCTTTCCATGTTCTGCTCACACCATTTTCTGTGTAAGCAGCCATGTAAGCCTCGCCTGCCTGTGACTTGTCATACACAGCAAGATTAACTATGACTCCCTCATAATTCTTCATATCACTGTCGATCTGTTCCTGCGTATAACTGCTCGGATACATCCGTCTGCTCGTTACTTCCTGCTGTGCCTGTTCAATCAATTGCTCAATCAAAGGATTGTCTTCCTTATGGTCAAACACAACAGAATCGTCCGCATCAATATAAAATTGTTTCAACCGGATTTTCACCTGCTCAACCATCGTGTATGCCATAAGGATAACCTCCTACAAATTGAGCATATTGATAAAATAATCTTTCAGAGCCGTACCGGTCATATCTTCATATCCCGGAACGGCATTTTCCGCAGCAAGGGCTTTGAGATCATCAACGCTCATTCTGTTAATCTCCGTTTTGGTATGCGCTTTCTCAAAAGGCAAAGAAGAGGCAGATTCCTCTACCTCTTCGATAGCGTCTCCTGCGTGATACCATTTTCCATTGCGTTTTACTGTGTACTCTGCAACCATTCCGGCACCTCCTACGCAACTTTCATTACAACAACGCTGTCCATTCCCTCAAAGGTAGGCAGACCGATCATGGATACTACGCAATGAGTATTGATCGGGTGGTTGGTAGCATAGGTGTATACGGAAATTCCGGTTTCTACGATGGACAGATTGCCGTCGGTAAGGCTTCCACTTCTTTCTTCCGGGGTCTTGCCAAATACGTAATCGCCAAGATATACGCCTGCACAGGTAGCAGATACAACGCCGGTCGGAACAAAATATTTTGTCTTGCCGTCTGCCGGGTCGATATACAGTTTGTCGTATACCTCGATCTCGATTCCGTAACCTCTAAGGTATTCGGTAACCTGAGACTGCTGTAAACGGATGCCTCCCTGGTATGCCACGATTCCAAGTACCTGCTTTTTGGTGTCTTCTGCTTTCAGAACCATTTCCCAGGTTTCGGTGTTCATGGTAAATCTGGTAAGAGAATAACCGGTCTTTTTAGCAAAGTTACGTCTCTCTTCAATCAGATCATCCAGCGGGGTCGCGGTTGCAGATGCAGACCATTTATCAGTAGAAGAGCTGGAAATATCAACGAAGTGATCTCTCTTATGTTCAGCTCCGTCATCACCTGTGTAGTCAACATAGAAGCTCTTTCCACCGATGGTTACCTGTACTCTCGGAATACCATCAGCCGGTGCAAGCAGCTGCCAGATCTGACGCTCCGGAACAACTCTTGCTCCTTCAATGAGCATCATCGGTTTCTTACTGATCTCACGAAGGACATCGTTTGCAAGTGCAGAGTTTTCAGAGCTTCTGTAGTTGTCGTACATCTGCTCCTCTTCCTCTGTTACCATGTAAGACTCACGGTAAAACGGCATTTTGTTCTGGATGTCGGAAAATCCGCCAACATCTCTTAACGCTGCCTGCGCATCGAAGTTAGATGCTTTCAGAGATACCGGAAGACCATTCTTTCCTTTGATGAAACGAAGAGAAAGACCATCCTGTTTTCTGGTTCCAAATTTCTGACGTCCAAGGTACGGTGCTGCACCAAGGGTCTTTTCATAATTATTCCACAGTACCCCAAGGCTTCTTGCGGTAAAGGCTTCTGCTAAAGGTAATGCCATATCTTATTTCCTCCTTCCGATTAGACGCTTGCGATTTTCGGTGCGCCGTAAAAAGTAACTCTTGGTGTTGCTTTTCTCGCATCGTCTGAAATCGTCAGGCCCTTAACTTTCTCCCAGTCAACTGTTCCCTGGTAAACGTATGTACCCGGCGCATCGCCCTGGGTTACATCGACATCCTCTAAAAGGTATCCAAGACATTCATCATCGTTGGTCGGCCACGGTGTACCTGCCGGAACGATTTTGTTACCGTTTGAATCCGGGCTGGATACAGTGGACTGCAGTACCAAGCATGCTGCTCCCTCATACGGGAAGAATTTCAGAATGCCTTTGCTCTGTCCAAATTCCCTGATAATAGGTTTTCCCATAAAAATTTCCTCCTTAAATCACATAATGGTTTTGTGCTTCCTTTGAAGCTGCCGCATTACCGAAGCTGATGCTTTCAGCATTCTTAACATCTTCGGTCTTTTCATCTTTATTGCCACCGCCAGCACCTCCGCCCGGAACATCCTGACTCTTTGCAATCTCCTGTTCCTTCGCCTGCGCCGCTGCGGTTTCTTTTTCGGACATAATCTTTCCAAGCTCCGCATAATCAAGGCTTCCATCTTCTTTTACGATGGTCTTCGCCTGCTCAGCAGTGATTTTGAAATTTGTCATGGCCGCTTCACGCTGATCCCGAATGGCATTAGACTTCTGCATGTCAGCAATAGTCTTATTTGCTGCTTCCAGAGCTTTGTTGGCTTTTTCAATTTCGGTCAACTGCCCAGCTTCCAGATCATCCAGTTTTTTCTGAAGATCATCTGCTTTTCCTGCTTTCTCCCTAAGAGCAGCAATGTCTGCATTTGCTTTCTGAGTTGCTTTTCCGTAATCAGCAATGATTTTTTCAATGTTTTCTTCGCTGATTCCCATGGCCACTAAATCTTCTCTTTTCATGATTACCTCCGATATGCTTTACGTTTTTTTACGGTGCAACGACACCGATAGCATTGTTGATTTTTACGCTCACAACTTTGCGAATTTTTATAAAATAAAAACAGCCGCCGATTACTCGGTGACTGCCTTATTTGTTGGGTTTTGATTATTTAATTTTGCTACAATCTCTTGTGCTTTGCGCTCCTGCTCTTCTACATCATCTATGGTTTTCCACAGATTATCCAGGTATGGTTTTGACAACATGAATGTCTTTTCTGCATCTCCCCACAGACCAACGGTCTTAATAGCCACAATCGGGTGAATACCGCACTGTAAGAGCTGTAAGAGCGTCTGGGACTTGGTGTACATGTTATCCTGCGGACTGTGATTGATCTGGACTTCAAAATCCCGGATAGACAATTTTAAATCATTTCCAGATACCCGAAGAGTATTAAGAACAACTGTGGCAAGACGTTTTTCAGATGATTTTACAATTGGGTCTTTCAATTTTGCACGGGTTTTAGAGAAATCCCAGCCGTTACGCAATTCGACGGCTCCCTGCGTGTCTCCGCCGGTATTACTCTGCTTAGTAGGAATTGCCAGAATGGATAATGCATTGTCCCAAAGATCATCTTTTGCCACCTGGCATTGTGTCTGGTTAAGCTCCTGTGTCATAATGTCGACATCTGACTTGTTATCTTTGTTGATGGACTTAACAACAAGAGCATGGTTCATTTTCATTTTTGCAAACTGTTCTTCGTCTACATCGCAGTTTACAAATTTAATCCATGACTGAACAAACTGTTCAATCCCGTCCATGCGGTTTGATTGCATATTGTTGATCGCATCCAACATAGAAATGACAAGTTCAATGTCCGAAATACGTTCGTGATTGTTCGGATACTCTACAATCGGGATTCCGCCATAGGTATGTAGTTTTGATTTAACCACATTGCTGTCAACAATCTTAAATGACATAGTTTCGGAAAATGCCAGTTTGTAGTATTTTCCGTCCTCATCCTTCAATTCCTGCACAGCAAGAACCGGTTCTTCCGTGCTTCTGTTATAGATAACAAAAGTATTCAGCGGACTAGGTGCTGTGATTCTGAACGGAATTTCCCCTTCCTTAGACTGGATAGCTTTGAAAGAGGTGCCCGTAGCGGACTGCCATTCACCGGACTTAATGTCTTTTTCCTGCTTATTGGCATCCGTCATAAAATCATTTAACTCATCCACAGCATTATTGATTGCATCATCATCTTTCCTGCTAATGAATTGAACTGGCTCGCCATATGTCTGTCCTACTTTGAACTGGACAATCTCATACGCATGGTTTTCAAGGATTTTGTTTGTGATGTCCTCATTAGAAACCTTTGTACGGTAAAGTACCGGCTGATCTCCTTTGTAGTACCGCCAAAGGTATCTTATTTCTGATTTATTGCCATAAAAAACACCAATGCACTGTCCAATTATCCTCACCACATTGTCAGCTGTGATTAGTTCAGCGTCCGTATATGCAATTTTTCGTCCGTAATTTCCTTTTACAAGGTCTTGAAAATACATTGTGTTTCTTACAAAATCCATGTTTCCACCTACATATAAGTAACCCCGGAAGAACAATTCCTCTGCGGGATGTCTTTAATTTCTGTCTCTCCATTGTCCACGTAATAGACAACTCGTTTATTGCACTTCTTACATCTGCCAATTACTGGCATAGAAGAACGTCCGTCCCATGTAGCAACTTTCCTGCCACACCTGGGACAATATATTGTTTTTGGTTTGTGCTCCATGTTTTTCCTCATTTCTGCAAAAGAAAAGAGCACTGCCGTTTCCAGCAATGCTCTCTCTTACCGATGGGAGAAAAGTTTCTTAAAACTTTACAATCATATTGTATACCACTTATTTTTTAAAGAAAATATACGTTTTTATGCTATTTTATGCGTTTTGGTGCAGTTAATCCCCCATGTACAGGTATCCAAACATTTTCTCAAACGTATCAATGGCATTATCGTAAATAAAAAACGTCTGACGCTTTGATTTCTTGATTTCGACGCTAATTACCTTAAAATCTTTGTCAAGCACAAACCGCTTTGCAAGCACATCGTACATATCCGTATCCGGGATCTTCTCAATCTGCCGGACAATCTCCTCTCTTTTCCTGGAAAGAGTCCGCACTTCTGACTCCATATCAGCAATTTTAGGTGCTCCGCTGCCAACAATGTCTTTTGTACCTGAAGTCTGCACACGTTCTCCGCAGGAGAATGACGACATCCCGTATATACTTGCCCGTAGATTTTTGATTTCTTCAATTTTATTCGCAATCATGCGGTCATATCTTTTGATTTGGCCAAGATAATTCTTTGTCTCCATTACATCCTCCTAAATGGGTTTATTGCTGCTTCTGCTTTTGCCACGACCCCTGTTCTCATTTCGTTCTCGAACAATGAAATAGAGTCCGGCGCGTCATCGTGCGTTACTTTCCCGCTTCTCGTCATGGTTGTAAGTTCTTTCATAAACTTGTAATACTGGCTTTTTCTATCCATTTTTTTGAAATCACGAAAATAATAATCACGAATGATGTTATCTCTTGCATTTTCCATTCTCGTTATTTTGTTCGTACAATTAAACTTGAACCTCGCACTGCATCTTCCACCCTGTTCCTTTACAAGTTCCATTACATCACGGCCGAAGTATTCTCCGGCACTGTTGCTCTCGAATGTCACAGTCTTTACGTTATGTTTAACCAGCATATTTGCGCATTCTGGTTTAGTAAACTGGGTTCCTGCATTATCAAACACAACATCTACTATGTAGACCTCATTTCCGTACACATAACCGATAGGCATTGAGCAGCTATCTTCTCCTTTGTCTGCGCTATCACAGGCTGCCATGATTGCGTCTGGTTCTCTGTCTACTGGAAGTTCCTCAAAATAATTCAGTTCATTTTCTGCAAACATACGACCTTTGGCTTCGAATGGTTCCTGTTGGAACTCTGCAGCCCATGTTTCTTCAGATACAAGTTTTCGCTCTTTTCGGTAATAATCCGTTGTGAATATCTTTCGCAACCCTTTTTTATCCTTACGATAGATTTCCCAGTTGCTTTCGTCCGTTATTGGATCCAATGCCGGAACCGCAACTTCTCTCCATCTCCAGCCAAGTTCATCAGCCTTGGTCTGTAACGCTGTAATAGGGTCATATAGGCTGTATTTTGTTCCCTGGATAATAATGGGTGTGCCCTCTAGCCTACGTCCCAGAACATCATCCGTTACCTTTTCACACAGGAACTCTAATCTGTCTCTATTCCTTGCTTCCTCGTGGTTTTTTACGCAGTCATCAATATATACAAGAACATTTGCTTCTGTACATCCTACGATTGCACCGTCAATAGGTCTGCAAGTAAATGTCGGAAAGATATTCTTGCTTTTTAGATCTATCGAAAGGTTTTCCGCACTTTTGTATCCATCCTTGCTGATTTTTGTAGCTTCAGGAAAAACGCTTAAAAACCTTTTGTATGTGCTTTCGGTCTCAAATCCTTGCAAAAGACCACCGTAAAATCTCTTTACCAGTCCTTCTCCTTTACCGACAGAGAAAATACTTCCGTCTGGGTCTCTTCCTCCCATCATTTGTGCCAGTTTCAATCCGCCGGTTGTCTTTCCAGTACGTTTTGGCTGTGAAACCGATAGAAAATCCAGTTTTCCATCATAAATTTCCTGATACGCTCCTACTACCGGCTTCAAAACTTCTCTTCTTGGGAAATAAAACCTCTTCCAAGGATCTTTTTCATCTATTTCGATGTAATAAAAAAAGCTATCGACTAAATAGGCAGATTCATACATCAAGGTGTTGTAAAATTGTTCCAGAATTTTGTAGGACGTGTCATTTTCTCCTGCATATACTTCCAAATCAGCAACTCTACCGCCAGTCGTATTTTTCACATATTGAGCAATATAAGATTTTACTTTTGCTGATAGTTGCAATCCGTACTCTATATCGTGTTCTGACCTAAACGCAACTGCCAGAGCCTGTATATATGCCTCAATGACCGCTTCGTCTATTCCATTTCGCTCTATGTAATTTTCATATCCGTTTATTGTGGAAATCAGGCTTGAACTTGCCAATAGAAAAGCACCTCCACTCCAAAAAGCAAAGGTGCTTGTAAGACCTCTGCCTATAATTTTTCCAGGTTAGCGACCAACTCCATTTGTTAGCCGGTGATATATTTATTCGCATTCTGAAAGTCTGTCTTTTATAAAATGTTCCAAAACACTAAAGCCTTTTGGCTTATCAATTCCTTTTCTTGCAAGTTCTGCAACTATTGTTTCCATTTCTTCTTTTACTCCTTGATAAGCAATTTTCATTCCAGATTTTATTTCGTCCATTTGTTTTCCTTTCCGCTGATAATCAGCAATCATTGTTCTAATTCATCAATCCTGCTTTCAAGTACATTTATATACTCCCTCATTTTTTGTCCGTCCTTTTCTGAAAGGCATTCAGCACTAACAGTGCCTA
>OGXI01000146.1_pt1 | contig 58954 bp, 48 predicted proteins | sample 1576221 | NCBI WGS metagenome assembly OGXI01 (sample SAMEA3541523, study PRJEB24748) | human gut metagenome | biome: human gut; feature: human-associated habitat; material: faeces | place: China | collected 2012
GAGGATTTAAAGGCAGTCCAACACAATCAGGAAATTGCGGCAGGTGATCCTCGTAAAGAAAACCTCCGCAGTTTCCCTGATGAATGAACTTCAGCATGGTATAAATCTGACTGCTTTTCATAAGAATGGTGGGAGAAATCTGCAGCTGTTGGAACCGCATGCCCAGAAGCTCATTCTGGACCGAGTCAGCGTTCAGCATAAGTAACTGCTCTTCTTTAAAATCCTCCATATTCATAACCTTCTGCGAGGCTCTTTTGTGGGAAGGATCTACCATATAAAGGAGCTGCTCCCGTATCAGGGGAATACTTTCCAATTGATCAATATCATATTGTTCCATATTAACCAGACCGATGTCCAACTGCTCGGTCCGGACAAGCTGGCATGCCCGGACTGAACCATATTCATGTAATTCCAGAGGAATCGTTGGATGTTTTGCGTGAAAGGCATTCCACAGCTCCGGGAAGAAAATAGTACTTAGGATCGGTGGGATGCCCAGCTTCAGCACTGGATGTACTTCGTTCAGTTTTTGAAGCTGCCTTTGTAATTCGTCCCCTTCTCTTAAAAAGGAAGAGGCTTTTTCATAAAACTGTCTTCCGGCATCGGTCAGTTCAAGTGGTGTTTTGTTACGGTAAAAAAGTGTAACATCGAATTCATTTTCCAGTTCCCGGATCGCAAGCGAAACGGCTGGCTGTGTGACATAAAGCTCAGAGGCTGCTTTGGGGATGCTGTGGGTACGGCATGCGGTACAGAAATAGCGAAGTTGATTCAAAGTCATGAGATTCTCCTTTTTGTAATATCCATTGATAAAATGCAGAATTTGTACATTATATTTATAAGAAAAATTAATGATAATATAAAAAACATTAAATAGATTTATCTTTATGAAATCAGTATAGTGAAGGTAAGGAGAATGTGCAATGGAAATCTGCAAAAATTAATAGAAAACGGAAAGGAGAGAACGTTACTGAAACAAGGTACAAGTGAACAGTAATGAAGGAATATGGATAAAACAGATCGTATGACAAAAAGAATGGCAGAGTTTATTATGCATATCAGCAGTGTGCTTCCGGATGATGTCATTGCAAGATTAAAAGAGCTGGCACAGGGGGAAAATGACGAACTCCCAAGGATTTTGTATGAAACGATGGAGAAGAATCAGGAGCTTGCAAAGCAATATCACCGCCCAAGCTGTCAGGACACGGGCGCATTGCAGTTTTTTGTAAAATGTGGAACCGGATTCCCTTTGATCAATGAACTGGAGAGCTTATTAAAGGAAGCCGTAAGGATTGCGACAAAGGAGACTCCGCTCCGCCATAATGCGGTAGAAACCTTTGATGAATACAATACGAAGGAAAATGTAGGAACCGGCATTCCAACGGTATTTTGGGAAATTATACCGGATAATGAACACTGTGAAATTTATGCTTATATGGCAGGAGGAGGCTGTACATTACCGGGAAAGGCAGCTGTGCTGATGCCGGGGGAAGGATATGAAGGTGTGGTCGATTTTGTACTGGATCAGATGACCACGTATGGCGTCAATGCCTGCCCGCCGCTGCTTGTCGGGGTCGGAATTGCAACTTCGGTAGAAACAGCAGCCGTGCTGTCAAAGAAAGCATTACTGCGCCCGGTTGGTTCCCATAGCGGTAATGAACGTGCAGCGAAGCTGGAAAAGCTATTAGAGGATGGAATTAATAAGATTGGGATCGGACCGCAGGGAATGGGTGGAAAGCATTCTGTGATGGGCGTAAATATTGAACATACGGCCCGGCATCCTTCCGTAATTGGGGTTGCAGTCAATGTAGGCTGCTGGTCTCATCGCCGTGGACATATTATTTTTGATAAAGATCTGCATGCCGTATGCGATACCCATACGGGCATGACATTCGATGTATAGGGGGAAGCTTATATGGTTGAAATCAGAAATGGGAAAAAGGTTCTAATTACGCCGATCAGCATGGAAGATCTGAAGGATATCCGGATTGGAGATGTGATCTGGCTTGATGGTAAGGTCACGACCTGCCGGGATGTCGCACACAGACGGCTTGTGGAATATGGACAGAAGCTTCCGCTATCGATAAAGGATCAGTCAATTTTTCATGCAGGACCGATTGTACAGGCGGATCCTGAGTCGCCGTCAGGTTTTGAAATGGTTTCAGTCGGACCAACAACGTCTATGCGGATGGAGAAGTTTGAGTATGAATTTATCCGTCAGACGGGAGTGCGGCTCGTGATTGGCAAAGGTGGGATGAAAGAGCAGACAGAAAGAGCATGCAGGGATTTTGGAGCATTGCATTGTGTTTTCCCGGCAGGCTGTGCAGTGGTTGCTGCAACAAAAATGCGGTGTATCGAAGGGCATTACTGGGAGGAACTGGGAATGCCGGAGACGTTGTGGGACTGCAGCGTAAAGGAGTTAGGTCCGTTAATTGTTTCCATTGACACAAAGGGCAACAATCTGTTTGAACGGAACAAGGTTTTATTTGATACCAAAAAAGAACAGATTAAGCAGGAAATATATCCGGAAGTGAGATTTATCCGGTGATTGGGGAGGAGCATAAGGATGCAGCAGAATAAGGATCAGATTTTAGTAGAAGAAAATCAGGGGATTGTGGAGGTCAGAAATCAGAATCCGTTTCGGATTCTTGAGCTTGATATCTGCATTTACCGGAGAGAGGAAGTGAAGAACTATCATGTGAACAGTATAGATGCATATGGCAGCTGGAAAGAAGGTCAGGAGACGAAGAAATATTCTGCTTTCCGTTCCATAGGTTTTTATGAAGGAAAAGAGCAGGTGATTGATCCGGCAAAGTTCTGTGAAGAGACCGGAATTTATGAGGGAGAGCCACACCATGCACTTGTCTGGCCGGAGGATACTCCGGAAGAGGCATGGAGAAGGAGGTTAGAATTTACACTCAAAGATATTGGTACAAAAGTAGAAATCAGATTTTCTGCAAGGGGACCGCGGATAGCATTCCTTGGACATAGCTTTACCGGGCTATGGGACAGCTCGTATTATTACTTCCGGGAGCTTGCAAAAATGGGAGGCTTTCATGCCCAGACTGCTTACAGCTACTGGGGTGGAACCGGGATCGCGGCATACGGAGGAGCTGCCTTGGAAAAGAAGGAGAGAGCCGAACAGGGACAGAAGGTTTTGGATGCCAATGAATATTATGATTATATCTGTGTGTCAGGAAACAGTGATGAAGCGTTGGAAACTTATAGCGGTACGGTAGGAGCAGTCGATTACCGGCAGAGAGAAAGCATGCTGACGGGGGCGAAGACTCTTTATCAGAAAGCAGCCGGGAAGGGAGCAAAACTGCTTTTATGGGTTCCACATGCTTATCAATATGGATTTTTTCAGAATATGGGAATGAAGCCATGGAGAGAAGGAAAGGTTGGAGAGGTCTATCAGAGGGACGGAAAAGAACATGTGCTTACCCTATCCCATAAGGAAATGTCGCAGGAAAATCGAAGATGGTATCAGGATATGGTGGAAAAGCTGGGAGATAAAGCAGAAATTCTACCTGTGGGCGAAGCCTACGATCAGGTTTATGATACTTACGGAGAGCAGGTAAATCCTTATCTTAAGCCGGGGGCAGAGTGCGGTGACTGCGGACATCAGAACAATATTGGAAACTATATTGCAGCCTGTGTGTTGTATGAGGTGATTTTTAAGCAATCACCGGAGGGACTGGGAGTTCCGGTTTCCCACACATGGGGAATGGAGGGTGGAAAGGTCACATTACAGCAGGCACAGCAGATTCAGGAAGCAGTGGCGGAAATGTTCCGGGAGAAAGATAAATAGGCAGAATATGATCACAGCAGTATCAAAAATATGGAAAAGACAGAGCTTTCGCAGGCAGCTGCAATGGTGTTTTTTTATTATAATCCTATTTCAGATCGTCGTAGTAGAGGGGATCAGTACGATCTATATTAATGACTACATGAAAGACAGAATGGAAGAGTCCTATCAAAATTCGCTGCGTCAGACGGCATTGACGATGTCCTCGTCCATGACCTCCTATAAAAAGACCATCGATGAACTGTTTCGAAATGCGGACTTCATATCTGCGGTTGCAGCATTGAATGATATCGATTTAAAGGAGGCCAGTACGGACGAGGAGTGGAAAACAAAAGAACAATTAGATGATATTATGAAGGAATTCATGATTTATCGGAGTGAAATACGAAATATGTCGATTCGTACAACGACGGGAAATGTTTATGGATATGACCGTCAGATGCCGGAATTATGGTATCCGCAGCTCTCGGAGGTACACGAGAAATATTATGTGGCAGAAGAGTTTGAGGACAAAAGCGGGTTAAAGGGAAAATGGGAGCCGACCGAATATCTTGACCGGATTGGGACGATTGAATATTATGTGTTTTCCTATGGAAAACAGGTAGTAAACCTGTATACCAACCGTCAGGTCGGGACCGGGATTGTAAGTATTGAGGAAAGTGTACTAAATGATATTTGTACCGATGGACAGATCAATGAAGACCGCTCCGTAAATTATCTGTTTCTGACGGATGAAAATGGAAGAATTATTTCCCATTATGATAAATCCAGAATTGGACGGAAGGTGGAAGAAGAAATTCTTGAAAAGCAGCAGGAAAAAGATCATTATCTGATTTTGTCAGAAGCGGTTTCTCCGGTCGGATTCCGTCTGTACAGCGTTTTAAACGAACGTTACATTTTTGAGCGCTTATATAAGCTGCAAAGAATGGTGACATTGGCATCTGTTCTGGTAGCGGCAGCAGTGTTCCTGATTATGCGTTATATTTCCGGGAAAATGTCCGGGGCAATTCAGGCACTGCTTCAGACAATGACCAGGGTTCAGGAAGGAAGCCTTGATGCCAAAGCAGGGATCGACCAGGATGAGAAGAACGAAATCAGCCAGATCGCAGACCATTTTAATGTCATGATGAAAAAAGTAAATGAACAGATGCAGATGGTAAGGGAGGCCGGAATTCGAGAGAAGGATGCGGAAATCCGTGCTCTGGAGGCCCAGATTAATCCTCATTTTATTTACAACACATTGGATACCATTAATTGGATGGCAATTGAAAACGATGAGCAGGAAATCAGTGAAATGCTAAGCCGATTTGCCCAGATTTTGCGTTTTCAGATCCAAAAGAGCAATCAGATCATTACCATACGGGAAGAAATTGTATATCTTGAGCAGTATCTTTATTTGCAAAAAGTCCGGTTCATGGATAATTTTGAGTATCTGATCGAATGTCAGGAAACGATAAAGAATTGTTGTATCCATAAGATGCTTTTTCAGCCGTTTGTAGAAAATGCAATCATTCATGGATTGGCGCAGAAGGAGTATGGGGGATGGATCAAAATTCTGGTGCATGAAAAAGAGGATGGGTTTCTTACTTTTGTCATTAGTGACAACGGGTGTGGAATGACACAGGAGCAGATCCATTTCCTGTTTGGACAAAGAGCGGATAGTGGAAAATCAATCGGAATCTGCAATGTTCTGGCCAGAATGGATTTGTATTATGGGGACAGATATTCGGTTTCGGTACAGAGTGAATTGGATCGAGGGACAGTCATTGAAGTGACATTCCCAAGGCAGACAGGGTAAGGCAGAAAATGAAAATATTACTTGTAGAAGATGAACAGAAAACGATAATGGGAATTGCAAAATTAATTATGGATATGCCGGCAGAATATGAATTAGTCGGACAGGCCAGGAGTGGGGAGGAAGGATTACAGAAAGCGATCGCATTACATCCGGATCTGATTATTACGGATATTCAGATGAATAAAATGTCGGGGCTTGACATGATTCAGGAATTGAAGGAGAGAAAGCTTGAATGCCGCTATATCATATTAAGCGGTTATGCAGAATTCTCTTATGCCAGACGTGCCATTACGTTAGGAAGTCTGGATTATCTGTTAAAGCCTGTTACCAGACAAACACTGAAAGAGGCTCTTGATCAGGTAAGAAAGGTTATGGAAGAGGAAGAGAGAAAAATAGCTCCGTCTTCTATGAGGACAGATCATCTGATGGAGGCCCTTCTCTTTCATCCCGGTGTAGAGAATGATCTCTACAGATACGAATTTCAGAAACGTATTCCGGAAGGTTATTCTTTATTTCTGCTGCTGATCCGGACGGAAAACCGATTGGTTCAGGCAGACTGGAAATGGCTTTTGACTCAGATTTCCGTTTGGAATAAGGAAAATTTCTTTTGTGCCTGCAGGGAGGAGAGTCTGAAAGAAGGATATGTTCTTTTGGCACAAAAAGAAGTCTGGAAGGTGGAAAAACTGGATGAATTGGTGAAAGCATGCAGAGAAAAGCTCCAGCCCTATATCACATTTGTGGGAGAAAGACTTATTTCTTTAGAAGAGCTTCCCGGTTTGAGAGAAAAGCTTCTTGATCTTGTGGACTGGAGTCTTGTTATCCGGGAATCGGTTTTGCTTTGTCCGGAAAGAGTTCAGCAGCTTGAACTTCAAAAATATCAGTATCCAGCCTCCTTGGAAAAAATGATTCTCCAGGGAGTGAGAAGTGGAGACCTGACCGACGTAGAAAATGGTCTTATGGAATTTCTTGATTATTTTCAAAGAAATACCTGTTCTTATCTGAATGTCCGGGAGGCAATGACCTGCCTTACGGTGGCAATTCTGTATGAAATCCGCAGAGACAGTTACGGATTATATGAGAATATCAATAACCTGAATGTATTGGATTGGATAAAGAACCGGCTTTTTATAGAAAGTTTTTCTCCTATGATCCTGAATATTGTGAGGCAGTATGAGCAGTACAGAAATAACAGAAAGTCAGGAAAACATCCTATTATTTATCAGGTTCTTGGAATTATGGAGCAGGAATATCAAAGAGATCTGTCCTTGGAAGAGATGGCAGAACGAATGAAGGTAACACCGGAATACTTAAGTGCATTGTTTATGAAGGAGCTGGGAATCAAATACACAACGTATCGGACCCAGATCCGGATTGAGGCAGCGAAAGAACTGCTTCAGGATGGAAAACTCAAAATTTATGAAATCGCGGAGAGGTGCGGTTTCCCTGATGTGAAATATTTTACAAAAGTGTTTAAGAAGTACACCGGCAGCAGTCCGGGAGAATTTTTAAGAAAATAATTTAGTTTAAAATATGACACCTTTCTTAAAACTGTCAAATTTACGGTCAGCAGAGAGAATGATATGCTCGTTTTATCAAAAAACAAGGAGGTATCTTTTATGAAAAAGAAGGGTTTGGTAAAACGAATGGCTTCGTTGTTTATGGCAGGAGCCATGACATTAGGACTGACAGCATGTGGAGGCACAGGCAGCAGTTCGGAAAGCAGTACAGGATCAGAGGCAGTGGCTGAAACAGATGCTGCTTCGGAGGCACAGACAGAAAACAGTCAGAGTGCAGAAGGGAAAACACAGATTTCTTTCTGGGCACCGCTATCCGGAGCCGATGGTGACAACATGACTGCACTTGTGGATCAGTTCAATTCGGAAAGCAGTACAACACAGGTAGAATTCATGATTGTAAAATCATCGGAATACTACACTAAGTTTCTGGCTGCCATGACTACGGATTCCGCACCGGATGTAGCAATTTGTCATATTTCAAGAGTGAAGGAATATATGTCCGATGATCTGTTGGAGCCTTTGGATGAACTGGCGGCAACCGTTAACGTGGATTGGTCCGGATTTACCGAGAGTTTGCAGCAGGCATCCTTAATTGATGGAACTCATTATTGTATGCCGATGGATACACATCTGTTATTAATGCATTATGATGTGGATGAGTGCTCCAGACTTGGTGTTCTGGCAGAAGATGGAACCGTACAGGTACCGGAAGGGGAAGAGGGATTTCTCCAGTTCTTTGAGAATATCAAAGCAAACAGTACCTTAATTCCTATTGCCGGAACTTCTACCGGCAGTCTTCCGATGTATCTGTGGTATACCCTGCTGGGACAGTATGGTGGTGATATCTGTGATGCAGAAGGTAAGACCGCAACGCTTGACAGTGATGCCAACCGTTCTGCACTGGAATTTATGGTGAAGATGGTAGATGAAGAAATCTGGCCGAAGAATCAGAAGAGTGGTGCCGAATTATTTACCGGTAAGATGGCGACAGCAAACATTGGTGGAGACTGGAACATTCCGGTTTTTGAAAAGAATGAAGATTTGAATTATGTGTCTATGGCATTTCCACAGATCGGACCGAATAAGGCCGTGTATGCAGATTCTCATACATTGGTTATTCCGAAGAGTGAAACCATGACCGATCAGGAAAAAGCAAGTGCCATCGAATTTATGAAATGGTTGATCGACCATAACGCAGAATGGGCATTGCCTTCCGGACATATTCCGAGTCAGACTGCTGTTATTGAGTCCGGAGAATTCTTAGAATTACCGAATCGTGCTAATTATGCGGCTTCTGCAGATTATGCCAAGTTTTTCCCACAGGTATCCGGTACGGCAGGATTAATCGAACTGGCACAGCGTGAGCTTTCTGCAATGATTGCCGGAGAACAGGATGTAGATATCACAATGGAACATATGCAGAAGCAGTTCCAGGAGATCCTGGATTCCTATCAATAGGAGGGGGAGCAGCATGGTGGCTAAAACGCGGAAACTTAAAGAAAATGTCATGGCCTGGTGTTTTATACTGCCGTTTCTGTTTTTCTTTGTCTGCTTCCTTCTGTATCCGATCTTAAAGGGAATGAAACTCAGTCTGTATGATGCAACACTGGGCGGGAAAACTTCTTTTGCCGGATTACAGAATTATGTGCAGATGATCATGGATTCAGGCTTCTGGCAGTCCTTATTCAATACCATGTTTTATGTGTTGATATCGACACCGACCATTGTAATTGCGGGTTTTATCTTTGCAATGTTTATCAATTCCAAATTAAAAGGAACAACATTTATCCGGACCTGTTTTTTTGCGCCTTATGTATTATCGCTGTCTGTTGTGACAGGATTGTGGAGTTTTATTTTCCAGCCATATCTTGGATTGTCTACACAGATTACAAATGCCCTCGGGCTGAAAGAGATTTTCTGGCTGAATACCAAATGGCTGGTGTGGGTGGCAATCGTGATTACGGCGGTCTGGTGGAGAGTCGGATTTAATATGATTCTGTTTCTGGCAGGACTTCAGGATATATCAGAGGAAATCTATGAGGCGGCCAGAATTGATGGAGCAAATGCAAGGCAGGTGTTGTTTCAGATCACGATTCCTTTGCTGAAGGATACGACCGCGCTGGTCATCATGCTCCAGATCATTGCCTCATTTAAGCTGTACGGACAGACGTATTTAATGACCGGAGGCGGTCCCGGAACACATACCAGAACCATTGTACATTATATTTATGAAACCGGATTTACCAATCGGAGGATGGGAAAAGCGGCAGCAATGTCAGTGGCATTCTTCATCGTGGTCTTTATTGTTACGATGATTCAGAACCGGATTACACGTTCGGAAGGAAAAAGCAGAAGGAGGAAGAACTGAAATGAAAGCAAGGGTAAAACAGAAGAAGAAACTGAAGCCAGGTGAGCTGGTTCTGTATGTGGTTGTTTATCTTGCTGCGTTGTTATGGCTGTTTCCGGTTGTGTGGATGACCGTATCCTCCTTTAAGCCATATGGAACTCCGGTCAGTATTCTTTCCAGGGTAGTTACAGGAACGTTTACCTTAAGCAACTACCGGATGGTAGCAGAAAAAGCTCCGATTATCCGCTGGAGCCTTAATAGCATTGTGATTGCGGCAGTAGTAACTGCCGTAACCATTCTGCTTACATCGTTGGCAGCTTATGCTTTTTCAAAGCTCGAATTTAAAGGGAAAAAACTGGTTTTTGTACTGATTGCATCCGGGATGATGGTGCCGATGGAAGCAATTATTATTTCCCTATATCAGGAAATGGATGAACTTCATTTACTGAATACTTATGCCGGATTGATTTTTCCCAGTCTGGCAGCTCCGATTGGAGTATTGATTATGAAGCGCTGTTATGATGGAATACCGAATGAACTGGTGGAGGCCGGAATCCTGGACGGAGCTGGTGCATTTCAACGTTGGTGGCATATTTGTCTTCCTGTATCGAAATCTTCGATTGCAGCAGTTGGAATTTTTACATTTACCAGTGCATGGAATAACTTCCTCTGGCCTTTTCTGGCAATCACTTCGGAAAAGATTATGACATTGCCGGTAGGAATTCCACAGTTTCAGGGATCGAATTATACAGAATTTACGTTACCAATGACGGCAAGTGTGATCGCATCCGTTCCGGCAATTATTGTATTTTTACTATTCCAGAAACAGATTATTCAGGGAATTGCCATGACAGGAATTAAAGGATAGAGGTGAGAAAAGTGAAGATAACAAAAGTGGAACCAATTTTAGTAGACAGATGGTTATATGTCAAAGTGGAAACCGATGAAGGAATCAGCGGCATTGGAGAATCCGGTGCATGGGGATTTTTGGAAGCCAGTGCGGCAGCAGTAAGGGAATTAAGCAAAAGCATTATTGGAATGGATGCCTCACGAATTGAATTCCTCTGGAACTATATGTATCGGATGTTTCATTTCCGGGGTGCAGCCATTATGGGGGCGTTAAGTGCCATTGATATTGCACTGTGGGATATTGCCGGGAAATATTACGGAGTTCCGGTGTGGAAACTGCTCGGAGGTAAATGCAGGGATAAGGCAAGAGTCTATTATCATGTGTTTGGTGAAACAACGGAAGAACTGGTAGAAGGATGCAAAAAGGCAAAAGAACAGGGATTTACCGCAATCGGACATCTGACTCCGTTTGTAGATACGTTTGACCGTTCTAAGCCGGCGCCTTTTGAATCCTATGCTTCACGGATCGAAGGCGCGATTGACCGGGTGCGTCAGTACCGGGAGGCGGTCGGCAGCGAGGTGGATCTTTGTATTGAGATCCATCGCCAGTGTAATGTGAGTGAAGCGATCGCACTTGCACGAGGAATTGAAAAGTATCATCCTTATTTTTATGAAGATCCGGTAAAACCGGATAACTTTGATGATATGGCAGAGGTGGCAAAGAAGATTCATATTCCGATTGCAACCGGTGAGCGGTTCCATACGCCACAGGAGTTTGCAATGATGATTAAAAGGGATGCAGTCCGTTTTGTCCGTCCGGATGTATGTCTGTGTGGAGGTATTACAGGGGCACATAAGATCGCTGGTATGGCAGAGGCTTTTGGAGTTGAGGTTGTGCCGCATAATCCTTTAAGTGCAGTAAGTACTATGGCGTGTCTGCAGATTGCGGCAAGTGCTCCTAATTTTGCAATTCAGGAATATCCGCTTGGACAGGAAGTGCCGCCACAGAGTGAAGTATTGTATCCGGCACCGAAAGCAGAGAATGGCTTCCTGCTGTTTAATGAAACACCGGGTATTGGTATTGAACTGGATGAGGATGTGATTGCGAAATATCCATTCCGTCCGCAGACTAAATTAACCTTATTGAAAGCAGATGGATCGATCTTTGATCAGTAAGATATGAGGGAAGCAAATGAAAAAAATCGGAGATGAAAATATCTGGATTCCGCAGAGAGCAGATCCGTATGTGTATCGCCATATGGATGGAAGCTATTATTTTACAGCAAGTCTTCCAGAGTATAATGGGATTGCAATCCGCAGGGCAGATACACTGTGTAAGCTGGCAGCAGCCCCGGAAATTCTGATCTGGAGAAAACATGTAAGAGGTCCTATGGGCCGGAATTGCATTATCTGGATGGAAAATGGTATCTTTATTTTGCTGCCGGGGATGCAGAACGAATCTGGCATATCCGGCCGTATGTATTGGAATGCAGTGGACAGGATCCATTAAAGGATGACTGGATTGAGCGTGGAATGCTTCAGGCAGCAGACCATGATGAGTTTTCCTTTCAGGGATTTTCATTGGATGCAACGGTTTTTGAGCATAAGGAAAAGAGATACTGCATCTGGGCAGAAAAAGTAGGTGCGGGCAGCCGGATTTCCAATTTATATATTGCACAGATGAAAACGCCATTAAAACTTAAAACGCAGCAGGTGCTTTTATCTACGCCGGATTATGAATGGGAACGAAGAGGCTTCTGGGTGAACGAAGGAGCGGCAGTTCTTCATCATGGTGGAAAAATTTTTGTGACTTATTCTGCAAGCGACACAGGTCCCAATTATTGTATGGGAATGCTTTCCATTCCGGAATCGGAAGATTTACTGGATCCACAGAACTGGAAGAAGGAACGAGTGCCGGTGCTTCAGACGGATGAAAGCCGTTCCCTCTATGGTCCCGGGCACAATTCCTTTACCGTGGATGAAGAAGGAAACACGATACTGGTCTGCCATTGCAGAACGACAGCACAGATCGAGGGAAATCCACTTTATAATCCCAACCGTCATGCCATGCTGGGGAGCGTGAAATGGAATGAGCAGGGAGAACCGGAGTTTGAGATTGAGTAAGTATAGTAGAATGGCGGAGCAGTTTGCTCCGCCATTAGTAGTTGACACACAACATTCCGTATGCTATATTCAGCACAAAGCATATATTTCAAATAATCGAATCTGAGTCTTGCTATCTATTCTAATTATGAAAACAGAAGTTTTCTGAAGTCCGTGCTTTTAAATCACACCAAAACAATTGCAAAGGCAGGAGCAACAGTGTAGGTATGCCGTTGGAACAGGCTGTGGAAACGGCAATTGAATACTGTATTAAGCATAATATATTGAAGGATTTTTTGTTAAAGCAAAGATTTACCTTTGCAGGAAGCATGGTGGTGACACCCGGGAGCAGACGATTCAGGAATTATGCGAAAACTGTGAACTGACCATAGAAGAGGTAGAAAAGAAAATGCTGATTTACTGGAAATAGGATATACAGTAAAAGACTATCCGATTCGTAACGAATCGGATAGTGGCAATTTAAACAAATTCATATCCATTAATAATATAAGTCTCTATATAAAATTGGTGAAAATGCTGAAAAAGATAAATGTTAAAAAAACATATTGATTTAATTTGTCCAATGAGTTACACTTTCATTGTCCAACATCCTACGTTGGACAATAGACAATAAACTAATATTTAGGGAGGGTACATATGAAAAAGAAATTAGTAGCTGGTTTGATAAGTTGGTGCATGATGATAGCTTCATTGGTTGGATGCGGAAGTCAGAGCACAACAGAAGTAACTAAAGATGTTACAGAGAGTACAACAAGTGAGAAATCCGATACCGGAGAAGTTGCTGGTGAGAAAAGCACTGATGAGTTGTCTGGAAGTATTACTATTTGGTGTTGGGATGAAACTTTTAATGTTCCGGCAGCGCAAAAAGCGGGAGAAATTTTTAAAGAAGCACATCCGGACGTAGAGGTGGTAGTGGAGGTTGCCTCTCAGGATGACATTAATACAAAACTTACAGCAGCAGCAGTAAGTGGAGACATTAGTGAATTACCGGATATTGTTCTGCAAAATGACAGAAATGTTAGCAAGTATGTAACTTTGTATCCAGATTTATTCGTTACACTGGATGATGCAGGTATTAATTATGATGATTTTGCATCTTATAAAGTGGGATACAATACGGTGGACGGTCAGATGTATGGCGTACCGTTTGATAGTGGAGTCGCTGTATTGGCATTAAGAACTGACATTATTTCTGAGTGTGGATATACTGTAGATGATTTTACAGATATTACTTGGAGCAAGTTCATTGAATTGGGTAAAGATGTTTATAGCAAGACGGGATGTAATTTATTAGTTGATAGAGCTGATGTCGCACAGCTTTTAAATGTTATGCTTCAGAGTACCGGAAGTTGGTATTTTGATGAATCGGACAATGTGACTATTGCAAATAACGAGAATTTGGACAAGGTGTTTAATGTATACAAAGAGTTGGTGGATAACAATATTGTTGCTCTTTACAATGATAGTCATGGTTATAATAATGCATTATGGAGCGGAACTACCGCAGGTGTTTGTCAGGGATGTTGGGTAATGTCTACCATTAAAAAGGGAGAAGATCAAAGCGGTAATTGGGCATTGACAAATATCCCTAAGGTTGATGGAATTGATAGCGCAACAAATTATAGCAACAATGGTGGTGGAAGTTGGATGGTTATTAATAAGGAAAACGCTGCTGTTGCAAAGGCATTCTTAGCAGAAACCTTTGCAGGAAGTGTTGAATTATATAATGAAATTCTTCCGGAAACATCAGCTATTGCCACTTATCTTCCGGCACGCGAAGCTAAAAATTACGGTCTTGGTGATGACTTTTTTGGTGGACAGACTATATATCAGACAATTATGTCGTATGCAAATGAAGTGCCTCAGATCAATTATGGATTATACAGCAGTGAGGCTTATGATGCCATTGCAACGGCCATGACCAAGGTTTTAGGTGGAACTAACATATCGGATGCATTACAAGAAGCAGAAGAAGCTGTTTCATTCCAGATGCAGTAATTATTGACAAGCGGACTGCTTGCAGTCCGCTTAAATGAATAGGAGAGAGGGGTATGAGATTAAAGAAAAAATATAGTGTAATTGCTTGGGGCATGATTGGGCCGGCAGTATTGTTAATTGTCTTTACGAAATTTTATCCCATTTTTGAGGCCTTTCGTGTATCATTAACCTCAGGGACAGGTTTGAATCAGACATATGTGGGAATCAGCAATTATGCCAGAGTATTAGAAGATGGTTTGTTTAAAACAGCTTTATTCAATACAGTTTTCTACCTGATACAGGTACCAATTATGCTGATATTGGCTTTAATACTGGCATCCCTGTTAAATAGCAGTAGTTTAAAATTAAAGGGAATCTTTCGTACTGCCATTTTCTTGCCTTGTATTATGGCAACGGTTTCTTATTCCATGGTTTTCAGGACATTGTTTTCAAAGGCAGGAATGATTAATAGCTTTTTGATGAATCTTGGAATTATAGATGTACCTATTGCCTGGCTGGAATCGGCATGGATTGCCAGAATAGTTATCGTTGTAGCGATGACTTGGCGTTGGACAGGATACAATACTATCTTTTATCTGGCAGGACTTCAGAATATTGATGATAGCATTTATGAGGCCGCAAGAATTGATGGAGCCAATATTTTTCAACAGTTCAGAAAAATCACAATTCCATTGCTTAGACCAATTATTTTGCTGACGACGATTACGTCAATCAATGGAACGTTGCAGTTATTTGCTGAAACTCAGAATATCACAAGTGGTGGACCGGGGAATGCGACAATTACATTATCCAATTATATATATAAATTGTCCTTTGTCTATGTTCCACAGTTTGGGTATGCATCTACAATTGCGTTTATTGTACTTATTATGGTAGCAGTTCTGGCCTTTGCTCAGATGAAAATGGGGGATACAAGATGAGATTAAAAAGAACAGTATGGTTGGTAATCAGATACATCTTTCTAATAATTGTTTGTTTTTTGTCTGTATTTCCAATTTATTTTATGTTTATATCAGTGACTAATTCGAGTACGGACATTGCAGCAGGAAGATTGCTCCCAGGCATGGAGCTTTTCAATAATTTAAAAACCCTTTTTAACAATAGTGCTTTCACTGTAGATTTCATTAACTCTATTAAATATGCAGTGATGGGAACAATTATCAGTGTGATTGTTTGTTCAATAGCAGGATATGCTTTTGAGATATACCATAATAAGGTAAAAGATCTGGTGATGAGCATTTTGTTGCTTTCTGTTATGGTTCCTGTTGCAGCAACATTAATTCCACTGTATACAGCTTTCGGAAAGCTGAACTTGTTAAGTAAAGGAATTGGATTTGTACTTCCATTTCTTTCCACAGCATTTCTGATTCTTCTTTTCAGACAAAGCACGAGAGCTTTTCCATTGGAATTGGTAGAGGCAGCAAGAATTGATGGGCTTGGAGAAGTAGCTATTTTTATTAAGATATACGTTCCAGTTATGCGTTCCACATTTGCAACCGGAGTAATTGTCAGCTTTATGAATATTTGGAACGATTATTTATGGGCGTTGGTTTGCCTTCAGAAAAAAGATAGCCAGACATTACCGTTACTATTGTCAAGTGTATTGGATTCTTATGCTATAGATTATGGTCAGATGATGTTGATTGCAAGCTTTACAACGCTTCCACTTGCTATTATTTTCTTCACATTACAGAAGAATTTTACACAAGGAATTACAGGTGCAGTTAAAGGATAAAGAGACGAGGACGTACATGGATAAATGGATTAACCAGATAAAATTGCAAGGTAGTGAAAATGTAAATAATATTGAGTGCTTGGGATACAGAGCAATGTTTTCTGGATATGATGACTTTATATCGGCTCAGAATTCCTGCGAAAATGACAATGAGAAAAGAGTTTTGTCTTTGAATGGAATGTGGGATTTTTTCCTAGAACATAAGGTAAATAAATCCGTGCAGGAGCTATTTGAAAGTGATTACAATTTTCAAAAAATAAATGTTCCATCGAACTGGCAGTTAGAGGGGTATGATTACCCTATCTATACAAATTCAAGGTATCCATTCGATGATATCCTGACAGAAAACGGAAAGCTATGTCCACCGTTTATACCGGAGGATAAGAATAGTATTGGAATTTACAAAAAGCTGTTCTCAATACCGGGGATAAAAAAGGAGAAGAAACCAGGAGAAGAAACCAGATGCATTATTCGGTTTCTCGGAGTTGAAAGCGCATTCTATGTTGGAATCAATGGAAAGATTATAGGATATCATTGTAATTCCTTCAGTCCGGCAGAATTTGATCTTACGAATTATCTGAATTATGATAAAATAAATGAGTTAAAAGTGGTCGTTTATCGCTACTGTGCCAATTCCTATCTTGAAGATCAGGATATGTGGAGAATGAGTGGTATATTCAGAGATGTAGATCTATTATTGATACCTTCGGTTTCTATTTTTGATTTTGCAACGGAAGCTGAAATTGATGATCACTGTACTGAAGCAGTTTTGAAAATTAATATAAAAATCAAAAACTATTTATCTTATGAAAAAGGACCGTATACGTTATCTGTAAGGGTATTTGATCATTTGGGAAACCGGAAATCAATAGAGGAGATTCAGGGCTATACTGGCATGGAAAATCCTGAGTGGCCGGTGGATACTTGGAGAAAGTATGATGATACACTTGATTTGAAGCAGCAATTTATAGAGAAACCAAAGAAAATACCTGGAAATATGTTAAGAACGGTCTATCTCCAGATAAAGCTATCGGAGATTGATTTATGGTGTGCGGAGAATCCTTTATTGTATACGATTTATCTGATACTGGAAGATACTGCAAAAAAAGTGGTTGATGTAGTTCGTTATCAGTATGGTTTAAGAAGGATTGAGGTAATCAACAATCAAATATGCATTAACCATCATCCGATCAAGCTGAAGGGAATGAATTATCATGAGTTTGATCCTGTCAAAGGGAGAGCTCTTAGTAGAGAGCGAATAAAACAGGATATCTGTATGATGAAGGAGGCTAATGTGAATGCGATACGTTGTGCACATTATCCGCATCATCCATATTTTTATTATTTGTGTGATGTATATGGAATGTATGTTATGGATGAGTGCAATCTGGAGACACACGGCATCTCTTATAAGGATGATGTTTTACCAGGAAATGATGCAAGATGGTTGTACAGCTGTATGGATAGAGCTTCCGGAATGTTGCATTTGAGTCAGAACCATGCATGTGTGATTATTTATTCAACCAGTAATGAAGCGGGATACGGAGAAAATATTGCTGCAATGGCAGCCTATTTAAGAATTGCAGGTAAGGGGCGTTTGATACATGAGCGACAGATGTGCTCAGTTGCGGATATGGATAGCGATACTTATCCTAGCATTTCATGGTTAAAAGAGAAAGAAAAAAATCCTGCAGATAAACCATATATTCTTGTGGAATATGCTCACGCAATGGGGAATGCCATGGGAAACTTGTTGGATTATTGGAAAATTATTAATGAATTCGATCACATTTGTGGGGGATTTATCTGGGAGTGGTGTGATCATTCTCTATGGAATGAAAAACAGCAGAAATATATGTATGGCGGTGATTTCCACGATTTCCCTAATTCTTCAAATTTCTGCGTTGACGGTGTGGTGACAGCAGACAGACGCTGTACCCCCAAATACTTGGAAACATGGAGTGTTTATCAATATATTCAAACTAGGTGGAAGGCAGATTCTGGAGAAATTTTGATAAAAAATTCATATTTCCATAGTGGATTAACTCCATATTATTGTATGATTGATATATTAGAGAATGGAAATATTGTATCCAGCCAAAAAATAGAGAATCTTGAAGCTGAACCGGGTGAAGAGGTAAGTATAAGGTTGGGAAATCTGATGGATTATTCAGGAGAATGCTTCGTTAATTTACATTTTTATTCAAAGGATAATTTCCATGGAATTAGAAAAGATCATTGTGTGGCAGCGTCGCAGCATTTGATTCATGAGAATCGAATGGTACAAGTGCAGAAACGGGATGAAATTAATATTACACCATTTGAAGAAGAAAATAATTTTATACTTTCCAATGAAAAAAATACAAAGCTGATCATGGATAAGAAAAGTGGTAAAGTGATATTCTGGATACAAAATGGGATTCGGTTTGTGGATACCAATGAATGTGCATCAGGTGAGAAACTGAGTATCTCAAGGGCATATACAGATAACGACCTGCATAGTGAGTCCTATCTTATGAAAACAGGATGGAGAGATCTCAATCTTGCGGATATGTATAGCAAAATTCAGGAAGTTAAATGTTATAGGAATGGAATTGCAGTTCATAGAAGTTACGGTAATACCTATGTGGGAATTCATGAATATATTCTGTATTCCATGACAGATGAGGGGACATTGATTAAAGATATGTATATTCAGCCATATGGTGCAATTAGAAATTTGCCAAGAATTGGTCACGAACTGGTTCTGGACACAGAATTAGAGAAAGTAGAGTGGTATGGAAGAGGTCCAGGAGAGAATTATCCGGATCGGAAGAACAGTACATTAGTAGGATACTATGAAGGTAATGTATCTGATGATGAATTTTATATATTTCCACAGGAATATGGATCACACCAGGATGTGAGATGGATTAAGCTGACAGATGGAAAACGTAATCAGGTATATTTGTCGAGCAATCGATTGATTGCTTTTTCGGTTCGAAGAGAAACAGATCGATTATTGTCTGAGAAGCTGAATATTTCAGAGCTGAAGCAGAAAAAAGGAGCAGTACTGGAGTTGGATTATGCAGTTTCCGGATTAGGAAATGCGAGCTGTGGAACGGATGTGATGGAAAAGTATCAGGTTATACCTGCACCGATATCCATACAGGTTGTATATGGTAGCAGAAGAATTAATTTTGAAGCAATTGATTTGCATGATGTTTTTGAGATTGATGACGATTTGCAGATAAAAGGCAGATGTGGAGTAAACGAATCAAAATATGTTGACCCTAGCGATGCGGAAAGCAGAATAAAAGCAGGATTCTGATGGAGAAAAATGGATACTAAAAAGTTCACAACAACAATACAGACTAAGTCTATGGTTGAGCAAGTAAAGGAAAATATTATTAATGCGATTATCATGGGAGAACTCAAGCCGGGAGATCAGCTTCCTACAGAAACAGAAATGTGTGAGCTCTTTGGAGTGTCACGTAATACGATAAGGGAAGTGATCAAGATACTGATAACGTATGGGATTGTATATATTAAACGTCCGGAAGGAACCTTCGTGTCAGAGGGCTATAATCCTAATATGCTAAATCCCATGATGTTTGGTATTTTGCTAGGAAAGAAGGACTGGAAGGAACTGATTAATTTCAGAATGGCGGTAGACATAGGAACATTATATCTAGCATGCCGTTATCAAAATGAAAAGGGCATGAGAGAAATTAAAGATGTTTTGGAAAAGTTTGAGGAAACTCTTCATAGAGAGGAACTATCTGTCAAAGAAATTGCAAAGATGGATAATCAATTTCATCTTGCAATTACTAAAATGGTTGGAAATGAAATACTGTATACTATCAATGATTATATCAGTAAGTTCACTCTCCCATCTAGATTAAAGACAACAGAAGAAAATATTAAAAATGACACTATTCAGAATTATTATGTGTTACATAAAAAAATATACAGGCTATTGGAAGAAAAGAATGTGTCTATGATTGAGCAGATTATCAAGGAACACTATATCTATTGGGAAAATACATCAATAGATGAGTAGGAGGTAGAGATTTTTACGCAGGGGAACAATATGTTGGAACACAAAAACACAAGAATATTGAATCAATATTCAATTCATACGCAAAGGGATCTTCTAGGAGAGCTAAGAAGTGAAATTCAAAGATCAGGAATACATAAAATTGTGGTTCTTGATGATGATCCTACCGGTACTCAGACGGTAGCCAACGTTCCAGTCTACACGGGATGGGATGAAGAAAGTATTAAAGATATTTTTGCCAATGAGTATCTTCTGAATTTTATTCTGACAAATTCACGAGCATTTGGTGAAGAAAAAACAGTTCAGGTACATCAGGAAATAGCCTTGAATTTAAAAAAGTCTGCAGCGGTTACTGAAAAGAAATACCTGCTAATCAGCAGAGCGGATTCTACATTGCGTGGACATTATCCGACGGAGACTGAGGTATTACGACGGGAACTTGAAAAGGACAATACCATATGCTTTGATGGAGAAGTTATATGTCCTTATTTCGCTGAAGGTGGAAGATATACAATTGATAATGTTCATTATGTGCGATATGGTAGTGAATTGATTCCTGCGGCAGAAACAGAATTTGCTAAGGACGAAACCTTTGGTTATCATGAATCAGATCTAAAAAAATATATTCATGAAAAAACAGAAGGCAGATTCAAAGAAGACGAGGTCGTTGATATTTCTTTGGAGGAACTCAGTGATGTACGAATTAATGAAATTGTAAGTAAGCTGAAAGCGGTTGAGCATTTCAACAAGATAATTGTGAATGCTGTAAATGATGAACAACTGATAGTATTCTGCATCGCCCTGTATCGGGCTATTAGTCAAGGAAAAAATTACCTGTTTCGTACAGCTGCGTCTTTTGTAAGGGTTCTTGCTGGAATGGCACGAAAGAATTATCTGGAGAATTATAAACAGGGAGCAAGAGGGATTATTATTGTAGGCTCGCATACAGATAAAACTACAAAACAGATTAAAAAAGCCAGTGAACTTGATATGGTAGTACCGATTTTGTTTGAAATTAATGGTAAGGAAGGCACAGAGTTATCTAAGGAAAGTACAAAGCTGTCGGAATTATGTTCAGAATTAATGAAACAGAATAAAATACCTCTCGTATATACATCAAGGCAGGTTGTTAAAAGCGCAGCAAAAGAGCAAGCACTTGAAAGGTCTGTACAAATTTCAGATGCGGTTCAAAGAATCGTGGCTAATTTACAGATTAAACCTGATTTTGTAATAGCAAAGGGGGGAATTACATCAAGTGATATTGCAACAAAGGCATTGGATATTAAAAAGGCCATTGTGATAGGGCAGGCTGCTCCAGGCATACCAGTATGGCGTCTGAATTATAAAGCTCGTTTTTCAAATATTTTATATATTATTTTTCCAGGGAATGTAGGTGAAGAGGAAACCTTAAAGCAAATAATAGAGCATATATGCAAAGTAGGAGGCGGATCATGAAGATAGGAATAGTTTATACGGGGACAACCCCAGAATTAATCGATGATGTAAATAAGCAGATTCACAAAGAACTGGGAAATAATGTAGAACTCTTGACATATGGAGACGTAACCATTCTTTCAGACGTTATTACGTATGGAGATGTTTATTCAAAACCGGCAGCGAAGCTTATCAGTCTATATTCACAGGCAATTATGGATGGAGCTGAGGCTATTTTAAACACATGCTCTTCAGTAGGGGAGATTGTAGACTCCATGCAGAGCTTTGCGGATGTTGCAGGAGTACCTATCGTTAGAATAGATGAAGAAATGTGCAGAGAGGCGGTGATAGGATATGACAACATTGCTGTAATGGCAACACTGTCTAGCACATTAAATCCGACTGTTGGAACCATAAGACATATGGCAAAGGTTTGTGGGAAAAAGATAAATATTACAGAAATTTTGGTGGAAAATGCTTTTGGCATTGAACAGAATGTTTTTAAAGAAAAAATGTTGGAGTATGCGGAAAAATACGCAGGAGAATCGGATATTATTCTTCTTGCGCAGGGGTCTATGAGTTATTGTGAGGAATTCCTGCAAGATAAGCTTGGGAAAGCAGTTGTTTCCAGCCCATCCTTTGGAGCAAGGGCATTAAAGGAGGCACTCGTGAAGAAAGGTGCAGTGAAATGAAAAAAATACTTTTATCGGTTGCACCAGTAGAGGCTATTAGACATAAAATAGATCAATCTGCATTAGTAGAAGACATTTTAAAATGCTCAGAACTTGGAGCTTCGATGGTACATTTACATGTTCGAGATGAGAACGCCTGCCTTACAGAAGACATGGAATTTACAAATCAGATTATAGAGGAGATCAGGAAATACTCGAATATCATTATTGAAATATCCACTGGAGGTGTTTCTGATCTGACGATAGAGCAGAGGTGCGTGTGTGTGTCTGAAGATATGCGAATCGAAGCGCATTCTCTGAATGTTGGCTCTGTGAATCTGGGAGAACAGGTATATATTAATTTGCCAAAGGAGGTGGCATATTGTGTCAATAAAATAAGGCAATATCGAAAGAAAGCAGAGGTCGAGGTTTTTGAACTAGGGCATATTCATACAACTTGGGAGCTGGCAAGGACGTATGAATTCTCTTTTCCAGTTCTCTTTAGTGTAGTCTTAGGACATGTAGGCGCTGCACCCGCAGAGGAAGAAGTTCTGAAATATATGGTTCAGTACATTAATAACTCTTTCAAGGATCAGAAAGCAATCTGGGGCATTACACATGCGAAACGGACAGATTTCGATTTGATTAATATAGCGATAGCTATGGGAGCAGCAACGGTTCGATTAGGATTTGAGGATTCTAATTATGGTTCTAAAGAACAGGTGTGCTATAACTGGGAAATTATAAAAGAATTTAAAGAGGTTTGTCGAAATAATGAAACAGAATTTATGAATGTAAATGAGGCTAGAAATCTGTTGAACATCACCTAGTGCATTGGCATTTACTGAAAAGTATAAGGTTTTGGTAAGCTAGGAACTTTGCGTTAATAAATCAATACAGGATACAGCCATGGAGCTGTCAGAAAATATGATGTTATTATTCATACGAGAGCATCAATGGAACGTATAGAAGAACGTTTAGCAGCTGTTACGGAAAAATGGTTTTCTCAAATCCGGTTTCGGGAATTGAACAAATAAAGAATTATATTTTTGTAAGTAATAGAAAAATTATTTATAGAGGAGGTTTTTTATTTATGGCTAATAAATTGGTTTTGCAAAAATTATTTGGAGACGAGAAGAAAAGGTTCATTATTCTAACAGACATGGAAAATGAACCGGATGATTCTCAAACTATGGTAAAACTTCTTTTGTATTCTAATGAAATTGATATTGAAGGACTTATTGCCGTTACCTCATGTTGGTTGAAAGATGATGTATATCCTGAATCGATTGTGAGTAGAATCCAGGCATTTGGTATTGTTAGAGCTAATTTGATGAAACATGCAAGTGGTTGGCCGACAACAGATTATCTTTTATCAATAACAGGTGGTGGTCAGGCCGGTTTCGGGATGGAAGCTGTAGGTGAAGGAAAGAGTACACGTGGAAGTGAAATAATAATTCAGGCACTGTTAAAAGAGGATCCCAGGCCTGTCTATTTTTCAATCAATGCTGGGGCTAATACTTTAGCACAGGCTCTTTATGATATGAGAAATAGATTGGATAAAGATATTCTGCAAGTTTGTCTGAGTAAAATTCGAGTATTTGATGATTCAGGTCAGGATAATGCCGGTGCGTGGATTAATCAGGAATTTCCAGAAGTATTTTACGTAAGAAACTCTCCTCAAGTTTATAGCTTGAATGGTCCTGATTTGAATATGGGACCTCAGCCATGGAAACCACTCAATCAATTTGAATGGGCTGAAGAAAATGTCCGTAAAAGGCATGGAATTTTAGGAGAATTGTTTCCACAGCGGATTATGAGTTTAAAAGGGACAGGTGTTCCGGCGGGTGTGGTTATGCTTATGTATTGGTTTATGGATGGAGGTGGAACGACAGGAGTATTATATGTTCTTAACAATGGCCTTAATGTTCCTAGTGAGATAACCTGGGGTGGCTGGGGAGGCCGCTTCAGGGATAAAAAAAGAAAGATTTTTGCCGGAGAAAGTCCACAAGCATCACAAGATCCTGAATATGCAAAAAATAGCGCAGGTGCGGCTAATTCTTCAATTGATGAGAGTGCCTATGAATGGAGTAATATGTATGGCTGCACATCAGATACGTGGTTTGATGAAGATGAGAATATCCTATATGAAAATAATATTTTTGCGCCCTTATGGCGATTTAGAAAGGATATACTATTTGATTTCCAAGCAAGAATGGATTGGTGTGTAAAAGAATATAGTGAAGCTAATCATCATCCGCTTGCAAAGTTATATGGCGATGATGGTGAGCGAGCAATAATGAAAGCGGCAGTTGAAAGAGGCATAGAATACGAAGTCGATGCATCTGCTTCTGAAGATCCGGATGGCGATACATTGAATTTCCGTTGGTGGATCTATTCTGAAGCTGGAACGTGCAAAAAATGCCCACTTCTTAAGAATGAAAAAAGTGAGGTTGTAACAATTAGTATTCCTGAAGATGCTCAAAGTGGAGATACTATTCATCTTATTCTTGAAGTGTTTGATGAAAATGAAATCGTTTCGTTGAAATCTTATCGTAGAATCATTCTTGAAGTTCAGTGAAAAGTTTTTCTGTCTGATTATTTTAGAGAAATTTGGAGCATAATATCCGTAGTTCTCTGAGGCGATCAAAGAAAAAAATCGGGTCTGCGGTAGATACCAAGGATTTGGAAAAAAACCTTCTATATTGTAGGAATAGCTTCGGCAGACTTTAGGTATCAAAACGAGGTTGGAACGCCAGACGGATACGCTGGACAGGGAGCATTTTGAACGTAAAATATTGGACTTGCAGCGCCGGTATGGTGAAGCAGTATGATACAATGGAGTGAATTGAATGCAGTACAGCAAAAGGCCGCTGCTCCTTGACGGAGTCAGCGGCCTTTTTCACAACAACATTTAATAGAGATATGTAAAGAGATTACTCAACATCTTGAAGTGCATCGTAATCTTCTTCGCCGGTACGAATCTTTACAACCTTGTCAACGTTGTATACGAAGATCTTGCCATCGCCGATATGACCGGTGTACAGAGCCTTCTTAGCGGCTTCAATGACATCCTCAACAGGAATCTTGCTGACAACAACCTCGACCTTAACCTTAGGAAGTAAAGTTGCATCCATTTCAACGCCTCGGTACATTTCACCGGCACCCTTCTGGATACCACAACCCATAACCTGTGTAACGGTCATGCCGGTAACACCTAAGTCGTTCATGGCTTTCTTTAAGTGATCGTATCTGGAAAGCTTTGCAATAATCACAATCTTGTGAATGCCTGTATCAAGGGAAACAGGAGCGGTAACAACCTTTACGGAAGCGTTCTTTGCAGCAGGTGAAGCTGTTTCGTAGGAATCGCTGCCAAGACTTGTATTGGCATTTGTTTCCATGGTCATGGTGTTGGAAATATCCATGATGCTGAATCCGGAATAAGCAGATGCAAGACCATGCTCGGTAGGATCCAGACCAATAATTTCTTCTTCTTCCGTAACTCTTAATCCAACGGTTGATTTAATAATTAAAAAGGTAATCGTAATGGTAACAGCGGTCCAGGCAGCAACACTGACAAATCCAAGAAGCTGTATGCCAAACAGATGGAAGCCGCCACCATAGAATAAACCGGTATATGAATCATTTCCGGGAGCAGAGGTGGTTGCAAATAAACCAACTGCCAGGGTACCCCAGATACCGTTTAAGCAGTGAACTGCTACGGCACCAACCGGATCATCAACGCGGAGCTTGTAATCTAACAGCCAGACACCGAATACAACTAAAACACCGGATACGGCACCGATAACAATGGCACCGAAAGCATCGGTTACATCACAGCCGGCAGTTATTGCAACAAGACCTGCAAGGGATGCATTCAGACACATGGAAACATCGGGCTTGCCATACTTAATCCAGGTAAAAATCATACATACAACGGTAGCAATTGCAGGAGCAATGGTCGTTGTTACGAAAATGGATCCGAGCTGCTCTACGCTTGTGGCTGCAGCACCGTTAAAGCCATACCAGCCGAGCCAGAGAATGAATACACCGAGTGCACCGATTGTAATGTTGTGACCGGGGAAAGCATTTACCTTTATGATTTTACCGCTTTCATCCTTTGTGTATTTACCGATACGGGGGCCTAAGAGAGCCGCACCGATTAATGCGGAAATACCACCAACCATGTGGATGGCACAGGAGCCTGCAAAATCATGGAAGCCTAACCGGGATAACCAGCCGCCGCCCCAGATCCAGTGTGCCTCAATGGGGTAGATCAATGCAGATATTACTGCGGAATAAATACAATAGGATAAAAATTTGGTTCTTTCTGCCATGGCGCCGGAAACGATGGTTGCAGTCGTTGCACAGAATACCAGGTTGAATACGAAATTGGACCAGTTGAAGTCTGCGTAGCTGGTGAAAATATCAAATCCGGGCTTACCAATGAGACCGACCAGATCCTCACCAAGTAAGAGGCTGAAACCAATTAAAATAAATACGACGGTACCAATACAAAAATCCATCAAATTCTTCATGATGATGTTACCGGTGTTCTTGGCTCTGGTAAAACCAGCCTCCACCATTGCAAAACCGGCCTGCATCCAGAACACCAGCGCTGCGCCAATCAAGAACCAGACGCTGAAAACTTCACTGCTTACGGCACTTAAAATTTCTTCTGTCATAATACATCTCCTCCTTTTTGACACATGATGTGGAATACCTGAAAAGTATGATTCATTTTATACGCCATTTTACCTTATGAGGCAAAACAGCGTGCATACTTTAGAAAGTATACACGCCATTGTGTCGTTTTTATGTATAACTATCCGGAACCATGTTTGAGGTGTGGAATAGTTACCGTCATTATTCTATTTATTTTTATTTACGATCAGATATGGAACAGCAGATCACCATACTGCGGGAACGGCCAGGAGCTTTCTGCAGTATCTACTTCGAGTGCATCACAGTCGCTTCTTAATGCTTCCATAGCAGGAAGGATCTGATCCTTATAGAAGGTTGCCTGAGCAAGGCCATCGGAAATCTTTCCGCCTTCTTCCAAGAGAGCAGCCAGTTTATTTGCTTTGTCATAAGCAGAATCTTCCAGTACAGAAAGCTTTTCAAGCAGATCTTTTTCCATCCTGCAGGATAAACCTTCGGTAACCGACAGCTTCTTCTTTGCAGTGGAAGCGAGGTTTCCGATATAGGAATTTACAGCAGGCAGAATCTGTTTCTTTGCCATGTCAACCATAGTAAGACCTTCAATGTTGATAACCTTGCTGTAGGTTTCCAGCAGGATTTCGTATCTGGATTCCATTTCCTTTTCGGTAAAGATTTTATGCTTGGTGAAGAGCTCTACGTTCTTCGGTGCAAGGAAGGCAGGAAGGGCATCTACGGTAGTCTTTAAGTTCAGAAGACCTCTCTTTTCAGCCTCTGCTTTCCACTCATCCGAATATCCGTCACCGTTAAAGATAATTCTCTTATGCTCCTTAATGGTCTTTTTAATGAGTTCGTTGAGCTTTTCGGTGAAGTCCTCCGCACCCTCAAGCTCATCGGCAAACTGCTTTAATTCCTCTGCAACAATGGTGTTGAGAATGATGTTCGGTCCGGAGATCGACTGGGAAGAACCAAGGCTTCGGAACTCAAACTTGTTGCCGGTAAAGGCAAACGGTGAAGTACGGTTACGGTCTGTCGTATCCTTCGGGAAGGAAGGAAGTACATGAACACCGATTTCCATCTTTTCAATACCGCTTCCGTTATATGGCTTACCGCTTTCGATGGCTTCCAGGATAGCTTCCAGATCATCTCCAAGGAACATGGAAATGATAGCCGGAGGTGCTTCGTTAGCGCCCAGACGATGATCATTTTCAGCAGATGCAACGGAAACTCTCATCAGATCCTGATATTCATCCACCGCTTTGATGACTGCGGATAAGAATAAGAGGAACTGTGCATTTTCATAAGGAGATTTACCGGGCTCTAACAGGTTGACACCGGTGTCGGTTGTCAAAGACCAGTTGTTATGTTTACCACTTCCGTTCACACCCTTGAACGGCTTTTCATGAAGCAGGCAGACCAGATTATGTCTCTTTGCTACATTCTTCATGATTTCCATGGTGATCTGGTTGTGGTCGGTTGCAATATTGGTAGTAGAGAAGATCGGTGCCAGCTCATGCTGTGCAGGCGATACTTCGTTATGTTCGGTTTTCGCTAAAATACCCAGCTTCCATAATTCTTCGTTTAATTCCTTCATGAAAGCGGAAATTCTTGGCTTGATCGCTCCAAAGTAGTGATCCTCCATTTCCTGACCCTTCGGTGCCATCGCACCAAATAAGGTACGTCCGCAGTAAACAAGGTCTTTTCTCTGCTCGTATAAGTCCTTATCTACAAGGAAGTATTCCTGCTCTGGACCAACCGTTGTGATGACACGCTTTGCATCGGTGTTACCGAAGAGACGTAATACACGGACGGCCTGTTCGCCAAGGGCTTCCATGGAGCGGAGAAGAGGTGTCTTCTTATCCAGTGCTTCACCGCCGTAGGAGCAGAATGCGGTAGGAATACAAAGCACTCCGTCCTTTACGAAAGCGTAAGAGGTAGGATCCCATGCGGTATAGCCTCTTGCTTCAAAGGTGGCACGTAAGCCGCCGGAAGGAAAGCTGGATGCATCCGGTTCGCCTTTGATCAGCTCTTTACCGGAGAACTCCATGATGATGCGTCCGTCATTCTGTGGAGAAATGAAGCTGTCATGCTTTTCAGCGGTGATCCCGGTCATCGGCTGGAACCAGTGTGTATAATGGGTAGCTCCTTTTTCGATTGCCCAGTCCTTCATGGCAATGGCAACCACATTGGCTACAGTAATATCTAAATCTTTGCCATCCTCGATGGTCTTTTTTAAGGATTTGTAAATGTCTTTAGGAAGTTTATCTCTCATTATGGCATCGTTGAATACCATACTTCCGAAAATTTCTGGTACATTACTTCTCATAAATGGCCTCCTTTAAAATTGTTGTGATAGCTCAAAACCAATTCTGTTTTGAGGGTGGCTGCACAAGTGCGCGTCTTGTGCAGCGCTTTAAGGAAAACAATTTCCACATAAGAAAAGACGCCACAAGGATAAACCTCATAGCGCCTTTGCTTATGATAGTTCGAATTGTAGACCTAAAATTTCCGGTTGTCAATAGGTTTTTAAAAAAAATCAGCAAAAATTTTCCGATAAACGGCATACGGAAAAACGCATTAATTAGGAAGTAATGCAGAATTGAGAAAAATGTCAAATTTCTATTGACATCACTGTAGAAACCGTTTAAAATGGCGCTTAGATAAAAAATTGCATTATTGTATACAGGAAAAGACAAAGGAGTCTGTTGAGGGATAAGTGCCCTCTACAGGCTCCTTATTTTGCTTTACAGGAAATTCCTGTAAAGCAAAATGAGGAATGTGGATGCGCAGCTCGCGGAGAAGAAATTAGTTGCTTTGCAACACCGCTCGCGCGCGAAGAGTTTGCAAGCAAACTCTTAATTTGGTTTTTATGATTTTAGATATAAGGGTGAAATGAAAGGAGAACAATTATGTTTGACACGAAGAAAGATCTTCCACGGCCTGCTTTGTACCGGTCTTCATTTGAACATGATAACTGCGGTATCGGTGCAATTGTAGATATGAAAGGAAGAAAAACGCATAAGACCGTATCCGATGCGTTGAGCATCGTAGAAAACCTGGAGCACCGTGCCGGTAAGGACGCAGAGGGAAAGACCGGTGACGGAGTAGGAATCCTGCTGCAGATCAGCCACAAGTTCTTTGTAAAGGCCTGCAAGGAAGCCGGAATTGTACTTCCTAAGGAACGGGAGTACGGTGTGGGAATGTTCTTCTTCCCACAGGATGAATTAAAAAGAAACCAAAGCAAAAAGATGTTTGAAATCATCGTGGAAAAAGAAGGACTCGAATTCCTGGGATGGCGTGTGGTTCCGACCGTACCGGATGTACTCGGACAAAGAGCAATCGACTGTATGCCATATATTATGCAGGGATTTGTGAAGAAACCGGCAGAGACAGAAAAGGGCATTGATTTTGACCGGAAGCTGTATATCATAAGAAGAATTTTTGAACAAAGTACAGAGAATACCTATGTAGTAACGCTTTCCTCACGAACGATTGCCTATAAAGGAATGTTCCTGGTAAAACAGCTTCGTACCTTTTATCCGGATCTGCAGAGCGAGGATTACTGTTCTGCAATCGCACTGGTACATTCCCGATTCTCTACCAATACGAATCCGAGCTGGGAAAGGGCTCATCCGAACCGGTTCATCGTGCACAATGGTGAGATCAATACCATCCGCGGTAATGCGGACAAGATGCTCGCAAGAGAAGAAACGATGGAATCCGAATATTTAAAGGGAGAATTATATAAGGTACTTCCTGTGATTAATTCTTCCGGTTCCGATTCCGCAATGCTTGATAATACACTGGAATTTCTGGTGATGAGCGGTATGCCGTTGCCGCTGGCCGTAATGATTACCATTCCGGAGCCATGGGTGAATAACCGTACCATGTCCCAGAAAAAGAAAGATTTCTATAATTATTATGCAACGATGATGGAGCCGTGGGATGGTCCGGCATCCATTCTGTTCAGCGATGGAGATATTATGGGAGCGGTGCTTGACCGTAACGGACTTCGTCCTTCCCGTTATTATATTACCGATGATCATCAGCTCATTCTTTCCTCTGAGGTTGGTGTGCTGCCGGTTGCTCCGGAGCATATCTTAAGAAAGGATCGTCTCCGTCCCGGTAAGATGCTGCTAGTCGATACCGTAAAGGGTGAGATGATTGATGATGATGCCTTAAAGGAGCAGTATGCATCCAGACAGCCTTACGGAGAATGGCTTGACAGCAATCTGGTAGAGTTAAAGAATCTGCATATTCCGAACGAAAAGGTTCCGGAATATACCTATGAAGAGCGTCAGCGTCTGCAGAAGGCATTTGGTTATACCTACGAGGATTACCGCAACAGTATTTTACAGATGGCAAGAAACGGACAGGAAGCCATTGCAGCCATGGGGATTGATACCCCGCTTGCTGTGCTTTCCAAACACCATCAGCCGCTGTTCCATTATTTTAAGCAGCTTTTTGCACAGGTTACCAATCCGCCGATTGATGCTATTCGTGAAGAGATTGTTACTTCGACTACCGTGTTTATCGGTGAGGACGGAAACCTTCTGGAAGAAAAGGCGCGCAACTGCAAGGTATTACGTGTCAACAATCCGATTCTGACCAATACCGACCTGTTAAAGATTAAAAATATGAAGGAAGACGGCTTCCATGTGGAAGTGGTCCCGATCATTTACTATAAGAGCATGAGCCTGGAAAAGGCGATTGATCATCTGTTTATTGAGGTGGACCGGGCATATAAGGAAGGCGCCAATATCCTGATTTTGTCAGACCGTGGCGTGGATGAAAATCATATGGCAATTCCTTCTTTGCTTGCGGTTTCCGCGCTGCAGCAATATCTGGTTGCAACCAAGAAGAGGACCAGCGTTGCCATGATCTTGGAGTCCGGTGAACCCAGAGAGGTACATCACTTTGCAACGCTGTTAGGCTACGGTGCGTGTGCAATCAACCCGTATCTGGCACTCGATACCGTAAAGGAACTGATTGAAAACAACATGCTCAACAAGGATTACTATGCAGCCGTGGATGATTATAATTCTGCTGTTTTACATGGTATTGTCAAGATTGCGTCCAAGATGGGTATTTCCACGATCCAGTCCTATGAGGGCTCCAAGAACTTTGAAGCAATCGGTATTGATTCCTCCGTGATTGACAAGTATTTCACGAATACGGTCTGCCGTGTGGGAGGCCTTACCCTGAAGGATATAGAGAAGCAGGTGGAAGAGCTGCATACCGAAGCCTTCGATCCGTTAGGACTTGAAAATGACCTGACTCTGGACAGCCCGGGCAGACATAAGATGCGTTCCGGAGCAGAAGAGCATCTGTACAATCCGCAGACGATTCATCTTCTTCAGGAATCCACGAAGCGAGGGGATTATTCCTTATTTAAACAGTATACCTCCCTTGTCAATGAAGAGGACAAGGTACGGAACTTACGTGGACTGCTTGATTTCAATTACGCAGCAGAGCCGGTTCCGATTGATGAAGTCGAGGATGTGGATTCCATCGTAACCCGGTTTAAAACCGGTGCGATGTCCTATGGTTCCATTTCCAAGGAAGCACATGAGACACTGGCGATTGCCATGAATACCCTTCATGGCAAATCCAATTCCGGTGAAGGTGGTGAGAGCATTGACCGTCTGACGATTGGCAAGGATGGATTAAATAAGTGTTCCGCAATTAAACAGGTGGCATCCGGACGATTCGGAGTAACCAGTGAGTATCTGGTAAGTGCGAAGGAAATCCAGATCAAGATGGCACAGGGAGCAAAGCCCGGTGAAGGTGGACATCTTCCGGGTAAAAAGGTTTACCCGTGGATTGCACAGACCAGACATTCCACTCCGGGTGTCAGTCTGATTTCCCCGCCGCCGCATCATGATATTTATTCGATTGAAGACCTGGCACAGTTGATTTATGACCTGAAGAATGCGAATAAGAACGCCGGTATTTCGGTTAAGCTGGTATCAGAAGCAGGTGTCGGTACGGTCGCGGCAGGTGTTGCCAAGGCCGGTGCCCAGGTCATCCTGATTTCCGGTTATGACGGTGGTACGGGTGCTGCTCCGAAGACCTCCATTCACAATGCAGGACTTCCGTGGGAGCTTGGTCTTGCGGAAACACATCAGACCCTGATTATGAATGGATTGCGTAACAAAGTCCGTATTGAGACGGATGGTAAACTGATGAGCGGCCGTGATGTTGCAATTGCAGCCATCCTGGGTGCAGAGGAGTTCGGTTTTGCAACCGCTCCGCTTGTAACCATGGGATGTGTCATGATGCGTGTCTGCAACCTGGATACCTGTCCGGTTGGTATTGCAACCCAGAATCCGGAGCTTCGTAAGCGTTTTGCCGGCAAACCGGAATATGTCATCAACTTTATGAGATTTATTGCGCAGGAGCTGCGTGAATATATGAGTAAACTGGGCGTCCGCAGTGTGGATGAACTGGTAGGACGTACGGATCTGCTGAAGAAGAAGGATCATTTACAGGGAATTGCGGAGCACATTGATGTTTCCAATATCCTTGATAATCCTTATGCAGCGGATCATGAGAAGGCTGTTTTTGATCAGAAGCAGATCTATTCCTTTGAACTGGATAAGACTCTGGATGAAAAGATTCTTCTCAAAAAGCTTGGACCGGCATTGAAGGAGGGCAGAAAGAAATCCATCGAGGTTCAGGTCAGCAACGTCAACCGTACCTTTGGTACTCTGTTTGGTGCGGAAATCACCAGACAGTATAAGAACAGCCTTGCGGAAGACAGCTATGTGGTAAAATGCCAGGGCGCAGGAGGACAGAGCTTCGGCGCCTTTATCCCGAAAGGACTGACGCTGGAGCTTTGCGGAGACAGCAACGATTACCTTGGCAAGGGACTTTCCGGAGGAAAGATTATTGTTTATCCTCCGAAGGATGCACGATTTGCAGCAGATGAAAACATCATTGTCGGAAATGTGGCGCTCTATGGTGCAACCAGTGGTAAGGCATTCATCAACGGTGTGGCGGGAGAACGGTTCTGTGTTCGTAACTCCGGTGCCCGTGCAGTTGTGGAAGGTGTCGGCGATCATGGATGCGAATACATGACCGGCGGACGTGTGGTTGTCTTAGGTAAAACCGGCAAGAACTTCGCAGCCGGAATGAGCGGCGGTATCGCTTATGTACTCGATGAGGACTTTGATTTATATACCAGACTGAATAAGGAACTGATTAACTTTGGTGAGCTTCAGAAGGAAAAGGATATTGCAGAATTAAAGACATTGCTTGAAGAGCATGTGAAAGCAACCGATTCCCCGAAGGGAAAAGAAATCTTAACACATTTTGAGGAATATATACCGAAGTTTAAAAAGATTATTCCAAAAGAATATGAAGCCTTAGGAGGTACATTATAATGGGAAAACCAACTGGATTTTTAGAATATGACAGAGAGGTTTCCAAAGCAGTGAAGCCTCATGAGAGAATTAAGAACTTCAATGAATTTCATACTCCGTTATCGAGAGATCATCAGCAGGAGCAGGCAGCCAGATGTATGGAATGCGGTGTGCCGTTCTGCCAGTCGGGTATGACCTTAATGGGGATGACAAGCGGATGTCCCCTTCATAACCTGGTGCCGGAATGGAACGATCTTGTGTATACCGGCAACTGGAAGCAGGCGTATAACCGTCTGAAAAAGACCAATAATTTCCCGGAATTTACCGGAAGAGTGTGCCCGGCACTGTGCGAGGCAGCATGCACCTGCGGCCTGCATGGTGATCCGGTCTGCACAAAGGAAAATGAATTGTCCATTATTGAATATGCATATCAGAACGGATACGCAGATCCGAAACCGCCAAGAACCAGAACCGGAAAAAAGGTAGCGGTCATCGGATCGGGACCGAGCGGTCTGGCAACAGCGGATCAGCTAAATAAAAGAGGACACTCGGTCACCGTATTTGAACGTTCCGACCGTCCTGGCGGGCTTCTGATGTATGGAATTCCGAATATGAAGCTGGAAAAACGTTTCGTGGAACGAAAGATTGAGGTCATGAAGCAGGAAGGAATCACATTTGTCACGAATGCAGAGGTGGGCGGAGAAAATCCGGAATATTCGGCTGCGAAGATTATGGAAGAGTTTGACCGCGTGATTCTGACCTGTGGTTCTGCAAATGCCAGAAACATTGATGCACCGGGCAGGGATGCATCCGGAATCTATTTTGCGGTGGAATACCTGAAATCGGCAACCAAATCACTTCTGGATGCCAATATGGATATCCGTAAGGCTTCTAAGAACTGGATCAGTGCCAAAGGAAAAAATGTGGTGATTATCGGTGGCGGTGATACCGGAAATGACTGTGTGGGAACTGCCATCCGTCAGGGCGCCAAGAATGTGATCCAGATTGAAATGATGCCCAAAGCACCGGATAAAAGAACCGAATCCAATCCATGGCCCGAATGGCCGCGGGTGTGCAAGGTGGATTACGGCCAGGAGGAAGCAATTGACCAGTTTGGTAAAGATCCCCGTATTTATGAAACCACAGTCAAGGAATTTATCAGGAATGAAAAAGGCGAGCTGACTGCAGTAAAGACCATCAGGCTGCATGGTGAAGTCGATAAGAAGACCGGCAGAAGAGTTATGAAGGAGATCGAAGGAACCGAACAGATTCTTCCGGCAGAGCTGGTGCTGATTGCAGCCGGATTTTTAGGGTGTGAAAAGAGAATTGCAGATGCGTTCGGGGTAGAGCTGAATGCACGCACCAACGTAAATACCGAGGCAGGAAAATATCAGACGAACGTACCGCATGTTTTTACCGCAGGCGATATGCACCGCGGACAGTCCCTTGTTGTCTGGGCAATCCGGGAAGGAAGAGAAGCAGCAAGAGAGGTCGATGAAAGTCTGATGGGCTATTCGAACTTAGGCATACAGTAAAGAAAGAGAGGGTGAAAGCAATGACCAAGTATATTTTCGTAACGGGAGGTGTCGTATCCGGACTGGGAAAAGGAATTACGGCGGCCTCTCTGGGACGATTATTAAAAGCAAGGGGCTTAAAGGTAGCTGCGCAGAAGCTGGATCCGTACATCAATGTGGATCCGGGAACCATGAGTCCTTTTCAGCATGGAGAGGTATATGTCACGGAGGATGGTGCCGAAACGGATCTGGATCTTGGACATTATGAACGGTTTATCGATGAGGATCTGAACCGGTTTTCCAATCTGACGACGGGTAAGGTATACTGGAATGTATTGAACAAGGAACGCCGCGGAGAATATCTGGGATCCACCGTGCAGGTGATTCCCCATATCACGAATGAGATCAAGGAGTTCGTTTACCGTGTCGGAAAACAGACTGACGCAGATGTCGTAATTACAGAAATCGGCGGAACCATCGGTGATATCGAGTCACAGCCGTTTCTGGAGGCCATACGTCAGATTGCGCTGGAAATCGGAAGGGAAAACAGCTTATTTATTCATGTGACACTCGTGCCATATTTGCGTGGCTCCGAAGAACACAAGTCCAAACCGACCCAGCACTCCGTAAAGGAATTGCAGGGAATGGGAATCAATCCGAATATCATCGTGCTCCGGTGTGATGAACCGCTGGAGGATTCCATTAAGAACAAGATTTCCATGTTCTGTAATGTGAAACCGGACTGTGTGATTGAGAATATCCCCCTGCCCAATCTCTATGAAGCCCCGCTGATGCTCGAAGAAGCCAACTTCTCTTCGATCGTGTGCCGGGAGCTTTCCCTTAAAACAGCACCATGCGATCTGAAGGAATGGACGGCATTGGTAGAAAAGATCAAGAGCCGGAAGAAGGAAGTCCGGATCGGACTTGTGGGGAAATATGTACAGCTTCACGATGCATATCTTTCGGTAGCGGAGGCGCTGCAGCATGCCGGATACCAGTGCGGGACTTATGTAAAGATTGAGTGGATTGATTCCGAGAAGTTAACGGAACAGACGGTAGAGGAAGAATTAGGCTCTCTTCAGGGAATCATCGTTCCCGGAGGATTTGGAAACCGGGGTATTGAAGGCATGATTCTGGCAGCCGGATATGCAAGGGAGAAGGGCATCCCGTATCTGGGCATCTGCCTTGGCATGCAGATTGCGGTTATGGAATTTTCCCGTCATGTGGCAGGAATTACCGATGCCAATTCCGGAGAGTTCGATGAGCTATGTGCCAACAAGGTCATTGATTATATGCCCGGACAGAATGACGATATTGACAAGGGCGGAACATTACGTCTTGGAAGCTACCCCTGTGAAATCCAGAAGGGAACCGAAATGGAAAAGTGCTACGGCACGGATCATATTAGCGAGCGTCATCGTCATCGTTATGAATTTAATAATGCATACCGGGATTGTCTGCAGCAGGCAGGACTTACCTTAAGCGGCCTGTCTCCGGACGGACGTCTGGTGGAGGCGGTAGAATTAAGTGAGCATCCGTTCTTTATCGGTGTGCAGTATCATCCGGAATTCAAGAGCAGACCCAATAAATCTCATCCCCTGTTTCAGGGATTTGTCAATGCAGCGTGTGAACATGTACTGAAGACAGGTAACTATTCAGAACAGGTCGAAGCATTTACTGCTGAGACCGTAAGAAAATGATTTTGCATCGTAACTGTGAAGGTACTGAACAGTTACGAAGACGGAGGAGCAGTAATGGAAAATTTAAAAGGAATTCATGAAGAATGTGGCGTTTTTGGGTGCTTTACCCTAAACGCCACAAATCTTGCAGAGATTGCCTATTATGGATTATATGCCCTGCAGCACCGTGGACAGGAAAGCTGCGGAATTGTGGTCTGTGAGGATGGTCTTTTTACCTCGCATAAGGATCTGGGACTTGTCAATGATGTGTTTTCAAGAGAGGTACTGGCAAAATTTCCGGCGGCAACTGCCTGTGTCGGTCATGTCCGTTACGGAACAACCGGTGGTAACAACCGCAGCAACTGCCAGCCGATCGAGGTCAATCATCAGAAAGGGAAAATGGCACTGGCACATAACGGCAATGTCAGCAATGCCTATTCTTTGCGTGACCGGCTCGAACTGAACGGTGCAATTTTTCATTCCACAAGCGATACGGAAATCATTGCGTATATCGTCACCCAAAAACGATTAAAAGCCCCCTCGATCGAGGAGGCTCTTTGTGATACAATGGAGGTGTTGGAGGGCGCCTACTCTCTGGTACTGATGTCAGCAACGAAGCTTCTTGCCGCAAGGGATCCTTTGGGAATGCGTCCCCTGTGCTATGGAAGGACTGCGGACGGCATCTATGTGGTCGCTTCCGAAAGCTGTGCCCTGGAAGCGGTCGGAGCTGCCTTTGAGAGGGAGCTTTTACCCGGAGAGATTGTGGTGTTTGATGAAAACGGTGTGCGTTCCATAAGGACACACTGTGGGAAGAAACGCTGCCGGATCTGCATTTTTGAGTACATTTATTTCGCACGTCCGGACTCTGTCATTCAGGGAGTACCGGTGCATGAAGCAAGAGTGCAGGCTGGACGGATCCTTGCAAGGGAAAATCCCGTGGATGCCGATGTCGTGATCGGTGTCCCGGATTCCGGACTGGATGCCGCCTTAGGGTATGCACAGGAATCGGGAATCCCCTATGAAATCGGATTTATCAAAAACAAATATATTGGCAGAACCTTTATTTCACCGGGGCAGCAGTCCAGAATGAATCAGGTGCGCATCAAGTTAAACCCCATTCACAATGTGGTAGAGGGAAAACGCGTGGTACTGGTGGATGATTCGATTGTACGCGGAACAACCAGTGGACAGATCGTGAAGCTTCTGCGCAATGCGGGAGCAAAGGAAGTACATATGCGCATTTCCGCACCGCCCTTTTTAAATCCCTGCTATTACGGAACCGATATTGACACGAAGGAGAATCTGATTGCCTGCCATTATCCGGTTGAAGAAATTGCAAAGCAGATCGGCGTGGACAGCCTTTCTTATCTGCCGGTCGGGGATCTGAAAAACCTGATCGGAAGTGAGGATTACTGCAGTGCCTGCTTTGACGGCGATTATCCGACCACCATACCGGAGAATACCGCGAAGGACCGTTTTGAGAGCCGCCTTTCCGAACGGGCGCTGAAGAAGTGATTTGTTACAGTTTACACAGCAGCCGGACACTTGTTGTCAGGCTGTGCAAGAACATGATTTGAGCAGGACAGGTTATGAATGGGCAAGGCCTGGCTGATACATATTTTGTCTTGCAATCAGAAGAATATTTGCTACACTTATTAAAAGGAATAGTTACGAATTTAATGAATAATAGAAAGGAAGAGACAGAAATCATGAACAGTCCGGACAGGAAGCTTATTCTGGAGGATGGCAGCGAGTACATTGGCTACCATTTCGGAAGTCAGGATGAGCGGGTATGTGAAATCGTATTTAACACCTCCATGGTGGGATATCAGGAGATCCTTTCCGATCCGTCCTATACGGATCAGATGGTTGTGATGACCTATCCTCTGATTGGTAATTATGGAATTACCGATGAGGATTTTGAAAGCAAGCTTCTTTCCATTGGAGGAATGATCGTCAGAGATTATAATGATATGCCTTCGAATTTCCGGTATACCCAGACCTTATCCGAGGTCATGGAAGAGAACCATATTCCGGGAATTTATGGAATAGATACAAGAGAACTGACCAGAAGTATCCGTGATCTGGGATCCAGACGCGGTATTATGACCGATATATCGACAACATTGGAGGAGGGGCTTGCGAAGATCAAAGCAACCCCGGTTCCGCATGATGCCGTATCCCGTGTAAGCTGCCATAAGAAATGGTATGCACGTACCGCAAACCACCGTTTCAATGTCGTAGCCATCGACTGCGGAATGAAAATGAACATTGTACGTTCCTTAAATAAATATGGATGCAACGTCACCATCGTTCCTTATGATGTTACTCTTGATGAAATCGAATGGATGAGACCGGACGGTATCTTTTTATCAAACGGCCCTGGAGACCCGGAGGATGTGACGAAGGTGATTGCGCTCATTAAGCAGCTTCGCGGCAGGTACCCGATCTTCGGGATCTGTCTTGGTCATCAGATGATTTCTCTGGCATATGGTGCAAAAACCTATAAATTAAAGTTCGGTCATCGTGGCGGCAACCATCCGGTGAAGAACCTAAAAACCGGTCACATTGAAATTACCTCCCAGAACCACAGCTATGCCGTAGATCTGGATAGCCTTGAAGGAACGGGACTTAGCGTGACCCATATGAATCTGCTTGACAATACCGTAGAAGGTGTCTGCTGTAAGGAGGACCGCGTTTTCAGTGTGCAGTATCACCCGGAAAGCGCACCCGGACCGCAGGACAGCAGCTATCTGTTTGAGCAGTTTATTGAGAATATGAAGGAGGTAGCGACAAATGCCTAAACGGACAGACATTAAGAAGGTACTGGTCATCGGTTCCGGTCCGATTGTCATTGGACAGGCAGCAGAGTTTGACTATGCAGGAACACAGGCATGTCTGGCGCTGAAGGAAGAGGGGTATGAGGTCATCCTTGTAAACTCCAACCCGGCGACCATTATGACAGATACCTCTATTGCAGATAAGGTTTATATGGAGCCCTTAACCCTGGAATATGTGGCGAGAATCTGCCGTTATGAAAGACCGGATGCGATCGTACCCGGAATCGGCGGCCAGACCGGATTAAATCTTGCCATGCAGCTTCAGAAAAAGGGCGTCTTACAGGAATGTGAAATTGAATTGCTGGGAACCGATGCAGAAAGTATTGAATGTGCGGAAGACCGTGAGCTGTTTAAAGAGCTTTGTGAACGGATCGGAGAACCGGTCGTTCCTTCCCGGATCACCTACTCGGTGGAAGAGGGTCTGGAGGCAGCAAAGGAAATCGGCTATCCGGTGATCCTGCGTCCCGCCTTTACCCTGGGCGGAACCGGCGGCGGCTTCGCTTATGATCCGGAAGAAATGCAGCAGATGATGAAGAATGCATTGGCATTATCTCCGGTACATCAGGTTCTGGTAGAAAAGAGTATCAAAGGCTATAAGGAAATTGAATACGAAGTAATTCGTGATGCGAACGATACCGCCATCACCGTCTGCAACATGGAAAACCTGGATCCTGTGGGGGTGCATACCGGTGACTCCATCGTTGTGGCACCGAGCCAGACACTGACCAATAAAGAGTATCAGATGCTCCGTGACAGTGCCCTTAAGATCATCCGTGCCCTTAAGGTAAAGGGTGGCTGTAATGTCCAGTTCGCACTGGATCCGCAGTCCTTTTCTTATTATGTGATTGAAGTAAATCCCCGAGTATCGAGATCTTCGGCACTGGCTTCCAAGGCAACCGGTTATCCGATTGCGAGAGTATCAGCAAAGATTGCCGTTGGTATGGATCTGGATGAAATAAAGCTTGCCAATACACCGGCCTGCTTCGAACCGGCTCTTGATTATGTGGTTACGAAGATGCCCCGTTTCCCGTTTGACAAGTTTACGGATGCTTCCAATGTACTGAGCACCCAGATGAAGGCAACCGGTGAGGTTATGGGTGTCGGCCGGACCTTTGAGGAAAGTCTGCTCAAATCCATCCGTTCCCTTGAGGATCACAAGAACCATATCCATATGGAGAAGTTTGACCGTGAGAATATGTCTAAGGAAGAGCTGCTTCAATATGTCAAGGAGGGCAGGGATGACCGCATTTATGCGATTGCCCAGCTGATGTGGATGGGAGCCGATCATTCCCGGCTTTGTAATGCCACACAGATTGACCTGTTTTTCCTGGATAAGATCAAGAAGATCGTGGACTTTGAAAAGGAATTAGAGGGTGCTCCGGCCGGAGATGAAGCCTTTTTACGCGAAGCCAAGAAGAGAGGCTTTTCGGATGCCTATATTGCAGAGCTCTGGAAGCTGAAGGAAGAGGAAGTTTACGATATGCGTAAGAAGTACGGCATCTTCCCGATTTACAAGATGATTGATACCTGTGCAAGTGAGTTTGACAGCTATGTACCGTATTTCTATTCGACCTATGAAAGTGAAAACGAATCCATTGTATCCGACCGCGAGAAGATCGTTGTGTTAGGCTCCGGACCGATCCGGATCGGACAGGGTGTGGAGTTCGACTACTCCACCGTTCATGCGGTACGTGCGATTCAGGAAGCCGGATATGAAGCCATCGTCATCAACAACAATCCGGAGACCGTTTCTACCGATTATACGACGGCAGATAAGCTCTACTTTGAGCCGCTTACCGTAGAAGATGTTATGAACGTTATGGAGCTTGAACATCCGAAGGGCGTGATTGTATCCTTAGGTGGACAGACCGCCATCAATCTGGCAAAGCCCCTTGCCGAAAAGGGCGTACCGATCATCGGAACAGGCTGTGAAGCCATTGATAATGCAGAAGACAGAGATCTCTTTGAGAATATGATTCAGAAGACCGGAATTCCGCATCCGCAGGGAATTGCCGTTACCGATATTGAAAGCGGTGTGGAGGCAGCGGCCAAGGGCGGTTATCCGGTACTGGTAAGACCGAGCTTCGTGCTTGGCGGACGAGCCATGGAAATCGTAGCGAATGAAAAGATGCTGCGCCATTACCTGAAGAATGCTGTAGAGGTGGATAAGGATAAGCCGGTTCTGGTAGATAAATATGTCGTTGGTAAGGAAGTCGAGGTCGATGCGATCTGTGACGGCGAGAAGGTATTTATCCCGGGTATCATGGAGCTTGTGGAACGTACCGGTGTCCATTCCGGAGACAGTATCAGCGTTTATCCGCCGTATGACATTTCCGATCAGGTGAAGGAAACGATTGCAGATTATACCACACGTCTCGGACTTGCCATCGGTATCCGTGGACTGTTCAATATCCAGTTTATAGTAGACCGTCAGGATCAGGTATTTATTATTGAAGTAAACCCGAGAGCTTCCCGAAGCGTTCCGTTCCTGTCAAAATCTACCGGACTTTCGCTTGTCAATATTGCAACGAAGGTCATGATGGGTGAAAATCTTGCATCCCAGGGCATTACCGAGATGATTCCGAAGGAAAAGGAAAGATGGTATGTCAAGGCTCCTGCATTCTCCTTCGAGAAGCTGAGCGGCATGGATGCATACCTTTCTCCGGAAATGAAATCAACCGGTGAGGCCATCGGCTATGACAAGCGTCTGAACCGTGCCTTCTACAAGGCATTGCAGGCATCCGGCATCCGCATGAAGGACTATGGAACCGTTGTGGTAACACTTGCAGATGAAGATAAGGAAGAAGCCCTTCCGTTGATCCGTCGTTTCTATATGCTTGGCTTTAATATTGAAGCAACGATCGGAACCGCCAATTTCCTGAAGGAGCATGGCATCCGTACCAGAGTGCGCGGCAAGCTGAGTGAGGGCAGTGATGAGATCCTGAAATCCATCCGTGCCGGATATGTCAGCTACATCATTAACACCCGCGCGATCCTTTCCGGAGTGCACTATGAGGATGGTGTTGCCATCAGAAGATGTGCGGTACAGAACGGAGTCACCATGTTCACCTCCCTCGATACCGTAAAGATCCTGCTCGATGTCCTCGAAGAAACCGTTCCGGAGATCTCAACGATTGACGGTGGAACGCCGTGGTAGAAGGAACTATATGAGCGTGATGAATATAATAAGAAAGCAAGGAACTATTCAGTACAGGTCGAAGCATTTACTGCAAAGACCTAAGAAAATGATTCAGTAATAAGAAATCCCCGATCTGTCCGATGTGGTGTGAAGCCACAGGATGGATCGGGGATTTTTTCATCAAACCGAAATTTTATAGAGAACCTCAGAAGTCAACCCTTTTATTATCTTTCTGTTTTTCCAAAGTTAAGTCCAAGGACAACCATGTTGATTCCCTGCATTAAGACAGAAAATGCAATCATGTATCCGGTAGAAATCATGGTAAGTAACGGGTGGGCGATTGCTATCATACTGATAAGAATGGATAAAACACCACAAACAATGCCAAGGATTCCTTTTCCCTTGGAAAATTTATATACTTTGACACCGGCAATAATCTGGAAGATACCGTAAATCAGGACGACTGTGCCAACGAGATAAGCTGCCATTACATCGGTAATGAATCTTTGGATGCCGCTAGATAATAAAATAATACCGGCAAGTGCTTCCAGAACACCAAGAATACAGGCAGCGATATTTTTTTTCTCTTTGGATAAAGAAAGAATGACAAGTTCAATACCATTTATCAGCAGGAAGATTCCGAAAATCCAGCCAATAGAAAGAAATGTCATCAAGGGTCTTACCAGGGTATAGAAACCTAATAATACGGTTAAAATCCCGGTGATAATAACAACAATTTTCAGTGTTTTGTTCTCAGTCATAATAAATTCTCCTTTTGCTTTCGTAAAATACTGTAGTAACATGTGTTACAGAGGGTGTCTTGCAAGTAGGAACGTTTTATACTATACTTCAATTAATTTAACCGCCTGCCCTGATGGGAAAACAGATCATGGTATCCGGTACAGGATGGCAGCAGCATTTCATTGGAGGATAGAAGCATGAGAAGACTAAAGGTATTAGCCGGCATTTTAAAACGAACCCGAGCAGACAAGATTCTTGTTGGCTTTATTGTGTTTCTATTTGCAGTAGCAGCAGTAATTGAACTGGCTGAACCCGATATTAACCGTTACGGAGATGCGTTGTGGTATTGCTATGCAGTAATTTCTACTGCCGGTTTTGGCGACGTGGTCGCGGTAACCTTTATTGGAAAAATATGTTCGGCCCTTCTTACGGTCTATGCGATTTTTGTAACTGCCATTGTCACAGGGGTAGTAGTTAATTTTTATACCCAGATGGTGGAAATGCAGCGAAAAGAAACGATTGCCATGTTTATGGACCAGTTGGAAAGACTTCCTGAACTCTCCAGGGAAGAACTGGAAAGTATTTCCCAAAAAGTACGGAAGCTTCGGTAGCAGGAGACAGGAATCTCCTTTTTTGAAGCAGACCTGACTTCCGGTTGTCTTTGACTCCTTTCTGTTATTCTAGTATGTTTACTATTGTCATAATAACAGATTCATTCCCGAATGGAAAGATGATTTTTCCACCCAGATCCGAGGAAGGAATCGAAAACTGTTCGTAGCCGATTTTGATAAGAGGGTATGCCAGAGACCATCCAAATGCACAGATGATGTTTTTAATTACAGGATTATTTGCGAACGAAATATGATGAACACGGAAGGATCTTGATCAAAATGGGGAATAAATCAGCAAAAAGCAATTTAATTAAGTCACGAAAAACGATCGTCATTGGAGCTGCAATTGTTCTAATGATACTTGTGGCAATGATTGTATATTTGTCCCGGTTCCATATCGATTTTTCGCAAGAATATCGAACGATAGACGGTTATGAAAAAATCGTTTTTAAAGATTCCTGGAGTGGACAATGTTACCGTTTATGTATTTGGGGATTAGCAATAACAGAAAACATTTCCGGATTTGAGGATCATCGGGATCCTGATACATCATCTTATGAATACCAGTTATTAACTGCGAAGGCGAATGCGGAAGGGATTTGGCAAATTGTTCCTTCGCCGGATGGAAAGTACATTCTGTATGTTGAGAGAATATACCGTGGCACAGGTATAACAGATGATGAGGATGTGTATTATAAAGTTTACTCGATAGAGGATAACACCAATACAACAATTTATTCCGGATACCGAAAATTTCTACTGGTTGATTGGGAATATTAGATGTTTTACAAAACGTTTGATTTATGTTCCTGCCAGGATAATCATGTTACTCTTTGGTTACCGGTTCCTGCTTTCGATTATGAGGTGCCCTGTTCACAAGCCAGATTCCGCAGGCTACCATCACGACGGCAAGGAAATACTGCCATTTCAGTTCTTCGTGAAGCAGCAGGGAAGCGAAAATAACGCCCAGCACAGGAATCAGTGCGTTGTAAATCGCTATTTTACTGATCGGGTGACAGGCAAGTAATTCATTATAAACAGCAAAACAAACTGCGGAAATCAGAATCAGGACAAGTAATACGATCATCCCTTTCAGGGTCCATGTCCATGTATGGTCTGTTCCGATCAGGAAACCGATTATCAGAAGAAATACACCTCCGATTAGCATACTTAAGCCGGTTGCACACATTATGTTCATTTTCTTTGAAACCACCCGGGTAATCACGCCACCGAGGGCAGCGCAGAATGCATTCAGGAGAATCATTCCGTCACCGAGAAATGTAATATTTGAAAAATAATTTACTCCGGGCTCCACATTAATGGAAATAATTCCTACAATCCCAAGCACACAGCCTGCCAGCTTCGGAAGAGTCAGTTTATCATCTGCAAAAATAAGAACCGACAGGATAATCAGGAAAAAAACGCCCATTGAATCCAGAATCGTGGATCGTGCGCTTGCATTATAGCCAAGGCCAATATAGGCGAACATATAATGAAGTGTCGTATTCACGATGGCAAGAAGCAGGAGCCATGAAATATCCGTTCTTTTCTGCATAGCAAGGTTCATTTTTCTGGTCCGGCAGAAAAGCAGCACCAGGAATCCTGCGAAAAAGAAGCGCACACCTGCAAATATGATTTTTCCACCCGGATCCGAGGAAGGAATCGCAAGCTGTTCATAGCCGATTTTGATAAGAGGGTATGCCAGAGACCATCCAAATGCACAGAAAAAAGCCAGTATGGATTTATATTTTGGGTTTTTAATGTAGTTGTCCATGAGGGTTAACCTGTCTTTCTTTACATTTGTCTGCGGATCGGATGAAATCAATCAAACATTGTCTGGCAATCTGGATGCTCATATGCTTCAAAGCACATCAGAATCTGTTCCCGTGTACATTTTTCAACAGCAAGATGATCCGGAATATCTTTTTTACTGAAAAAGGAAATTCCGGTTGTCTCGATATTTTCTTCAAAACTTCCATGTTCATATCTGCACAGGACAAAAACCTTGAGAACGCCGTAGGCATAGTTAATAACGTTATGTTTCCGCCAATCCTGCAGGGCGATAATTTTTTCAGCTGTTACGGTAAAACCGGCTTCCTCCAGAACTTCCTTTTCTGTATTGGATGCAATGGACTGATCCACATCGCACCAGCCGCCGGGCAAAGACCAGGTTCCGTTATTTTCATGGACCAGCAGAATTTTGTCATTAACAAATACAGCCGCACGTGTGTCAATCTTGGGGGTCTGATAACCGGTTTCATTACAAAACAGATCATGAATTTTTTCTGTTGGAATATCTGTTTTCACAGAAATCATTTCAGCAGAGAGCTGTCTTAATTCTTCATAGCGCTCTTTATCATATGGATCTTTTCCGTATTGAAGCCCTGCCTGCGCAATGCTCTGGATACGGATGGCAAAATCAAGCCATTTATCATTCATACATTTATCTTCCACACATTTATCATTCATATAGGTATCTCCCTGATTCTGATTTTCTGTTATAGCAATCTTGCCCAAAATATAAACCTTCTGATGGAAATATTAGCTTTCTCGTAGGCAGCACGTCCTGAAATAAGCTAAAATGCGCTCTTTCATATCCTTATTTTCCTGAATGTCCAGGAGTAGAGAGTATAACTCCGGGTTCTCGGAACGGGAAATCACGATGTGGTCCGCATTCATTTCATCTGAAAGGCCGTATAAGTAATCCGGATTACAGTGAAAGGTCTGGGCAATGTAGCACACAGACTGATAAGATGGCTCGCGTTCCCCCTTTTCGTAGCGGCCATAAGCCATTGCTGAAATATTTAGGCGGCGTGCCGCTTCTGCCTTGGTTATCATTAAGGCAGCTCGTACCTGTTGTAATCTTTCCGGATAAAAATGCATAATAAATACCTCTTGCCAATAACCATTGGTTATGATAACATAAAAACAATCTAACCAATGGTTATTATATCGTATAAAATATAGGAATGCAAGAGGAGAACAGCAGATTATATGAAGGTATTGTTAGTTGATTATGAAAATGTTAACGGATCCAATAAGTGGGTGATGCACAGCCCTAAAGTGAGCGAGTTAACAGTTGGTAGAGGCTATTGGGTCTCTACCTTTTTTATACTAAATCCACCACTCCGGAGTAAGTTCACCCAGGGTTACCACTTTATTGGTTTCGTAATCCATCATAATTTCAACTGTACGATAACTGTCCGGCATTAACTGTGTCATGAATTCACGACAGGCACCGCAGGGTGGAATCGCTTTTCCTGTACGGTTGATTGCAATAACCCGCCGGATTGCATTTTCACCATTGGTAATCATGTGGAAAATCGCATTGCGCTCGGCACATATACCCAGTGTACATGCAGTATCGACACACACTCCAACATATATTTTCCCTGATGTTGATTCTATTGCAGCGGCAACGCCGCCTGCTTCTATCATTTTAGAAATTTCCCGAGGATTTAATACCTGTTTTGCAGCATCATATAATTTGTTCCATGTATTGTCCATGAATTTTATCTCCTTAAAACAAAGATGCGACGATTCATTAGTGATCTATTATATTATTTGCATTTTCATATTTTTAAAGTATATCAGTAACGCTTGGGAAAGTCTATTATTTCCACTATTTCCAAAAAACTTGACTTGAAGTGAGGTTTAGGTGCTAAAATAAAATCAGGTTTCTGCGGTTAAGAGCATTTGGAGAAAGTGATGGATATAACCTGCCCACTTGACTGGTGTGTAAATACGGTGTATAAATTTATGGTAAATGAAACTGTAAAATATGCCGGCTTATCCGGACACAGACCGAAGCACTGGGCGGTGAATACTGCGCTTACTGGTATGTGGGAGATAAAAGTCTGGCATTGGAACAGTAAAGGTTCTTGAACAGATTTAAAGTCACTGCGGCCACAACAGCGTAATATGGTAATACAAAGGAGTTAAATGATGATGGAAGAAATGAAACAGCAGTTTTTAACAGGAGAGCGTGCCCTGTTTCAGGGACATGATCTCCGGATTATGGATACAACCTTTGCAGACGGTGAGTCCCCGTTAAAGGAAAGCCGTAATATTGAGTTGACAGGAAGCATGTTTAAGTGGAAATATCCTCTGTGGTATTCAAAGAGTGTCACTGTAAAGGACAGTACCTGGTTTGAGATGGCTCGTGCCGGGGTATGGTATACGGATGAAATCACGGTTGAGGATTGTGCGATTGAAGCACCGAAGAATTTCCGTCGTTGTAAGGATGTCATCCTGCGGAATGTTTCTTTTGCCAATGCAGCAGAGACACTTTGGAGTTGCGATGGAGTAACGATTGATCAGGTGACGGCAAGGGGTGATTACTTTGCCATGAACAGCCAGAATATGAATATCCAGAACCTCACCCTTTATGGAAATTATTCCTTCGATGGCGTGAAAAATATGGAAATCCGCTCATCCCGTCTGCTTTCCAAGGATGCGTTCTGGAACACCGAGAACGTAACGGTATATGATTCCTTTATTTCAGGAGAATACCTTGGCTGGAATGCAAAGAATCTGACGCTGATTAACTGTACGATCGAAAGCTTACAGGGAATGTGCTACATTGACAATCTGGTGATGAAGAACTGCAAGCTTTTAAATACGACACTGGCCTTCGAGTATTCTACGGTCGATGCAGAAATCACCAATAAGATCGACAGTGTCTTAAATCCGAGTGAAGGCGTGATCCGCGCAGAAGAAATTGGCGAACTCATCATTGAGAAGGATAAAGTAGATCCTGCCAAAACCAGAATCGTGTGCACCAATTCTGCCGGAGAAAGAGAAAATTGAGAGCCAAAGAAGAGCAAACCGACAGCTTATGAATGGCACGGCAGAAGAGGTGCCGGAAACGAAGCAGAGCAAGTCGAGAGAGCTTGCTCGCAGAGGAACCAGAAAGAAAACAATGGAGGAAACAGCAGTGACCTATCACTTTGATGAAATCATCGACCGGCGCAATACCAATTCCTTGAAATGGGATGTGGAAGAGAAGGAATTACCCATGTGGGTAGCGGATATGGACTTTCAGACGGCTCCGGAGATCCGCGAGGCGATTGAGAAGCGTGCCGCACATGGAGTATTCGGGTATTCGATCATTCCGGAGAAATGGCAGCAGGCGTATGTGGACTGGTGGAAATTGAGACACCATTTTACGATGGATAAGGATTGGCTGATTTTCTGTACGGGTGTGATTCCGGCAATCTCGAGTACGGTTCGGAAGCTGACCACTCCAGCGGAAAAAGTGGTAGTTATGACTCCGGTATATAACATTTTCTTCAATTCTATCTATAATAACGGACGTAATGTATTAGAAAATAAACTGATTTATGAAGAGGATGGATATCATATTGACTTCGAAGATCTGGAAGAGAAGCTGTCCGATCCCCAGACATCACTTTTGATTTTCTGTAATCCCCAGAATCCGGGTGGTAAGATCTGGGACCGGGAAACGATTGCAAGAGTAGGCGAGCTGTGTGATAAGTATCATGTACTTGTCATTTCAGACGAAATTCACTGTGATCTTACGGATCCAGGGAAAGAATATGTACCTTATGCATCGGTATCGGAAATTTGCAGGAATCAATGCATTATGTGTATCGCTCCCACTAAAACTTTCAATATTGCAGGAATGCAGACGGCTGCGGTAGCGGTACCGAACCCGGTAATCCGGCATAAAGTATGGAGAGCACTGAATACCGATGAGGTTGCAGAACCGAATGCATTTGCAGTGGATGTGGCGGTTGCAGCTTTTACCAGGGGTGGTAATTGGCTGGACGAATTACGAAGCTATATCAAAGAAAATAAAACAACTGTTATAGAATATGTTAAGGAACAGATCCCACAGTTAAAGGTGGTTCCATCCGATGCCACGTATCTGCTGTGGCTGGATTGCAGAGGCCTGGGAAGCAGTGCTTCACAGGCAGCAGAACGAATCCGGGAAGCAACCGGCCTTTATCTATCCGCAGGAGAACAGTTCGGAAAGGGAGGCGAGGACTTCCTCAGAATGAACATTGCATGTCCGAGAGCAAGAGTAGTGGAGGGCTTGGAAAGGCTGAAAAAGGGCGTGGAAATCCTTTGTTCAGCTGGGCAGAAGTAAAAATCAGAACTTATATATAACATCTGATATGGCATGCAATAATGATATAAAGCAAAAGCTAAATGTACATTTAACAAATGCTCGCTGCGCATATAGCAGATTTAGTCTGGACAGTTATATAAACTCTTCACAGATGGAAAGATATTTATCTGTATAGATACGAAAGAGAGGTAATAAGCAAATGAACTTTACAAAGAAAAACGGGAGTGGTATTTTGGTCTGTCTTGCAATCGCGATTCCGGCATGGCTTCTTGGAAAAACATTTCCGGTTGTGGGAGGAGCCGTAATTGCAATTATCGCAGGAATGATCATTGCGATGTTCTGGAGAAAGAAAGGGAAAGCAGAAGCAGGGATTAAATGGACATCAAAGATCATTCTGCAGACGGCGGTTGTTTTGCTCGGATTTGGAATGAATCTGGGTGTGATTTTTGAAACAGGAAGGCAATCCCTTCCCATTATCATTTGTACGATTACTATATCGCTTCTTATTGCATGGATTTTACAAAAAGCCCTTAAAGTGTCTGCCAATACCTCTATATTGGTAGGAGTTGGATCATCCATCTGTGGAGGCTCGGCCATTGCGGCAACAGCTCCGGTAATTGATGCGGATGACAATGAGGTTGCCCAGTCGATTGCGGTCATTTTCTTTTTTAATGTGCTGGCAGCGATTTTCTTCCCGGTTCTGGGAAAAGCGATTGGATTTGATACGGTGCACGGTGATGCCTTTGGTATTTTTGCAGGAACAGCAATCAATGATACCTCGTCGGTAACGGCTGCTGCATCAACCTGGGACAGTATGTGGAATCTCGGAAGTGAGACGCTGAATAAGGCAGTGACGGTAAAGCTTACAAGAACGCTGGCCATTATTCCGATTACCCTGGTATTATCCTTAATTCGTGCCGGAAAGAATGCCAAAGATGGAAAGCAGGCTTCAAAATTCAGTTTAAGAAGAGCATTTCCGATGTTTATCCTTTATTTTGTCATTGCAGCCATCATCACAACGGTTTGCGTGAATCTGGGAATTGACGCCGGTGTCTTTCAACCACTGAAGGAATTATCAAAATTTATGATTATTATGGCAATGGCAGCCATTGGATTAAACAGTAATGTGATTCAGCTCATTAAAACAGGAGGCAAACCGATTATTGTAGGGGCATCATGCTGGTGTGGTATTACCATCGTAAGCCTTGTTATGCAGCATGTGATGGGAATCTGGTAAGCTGATAGCAGGAAAACGATAAAACAGGACATCACATCATGTGATGTCCTGTTTTAAGATGAAACTTTAATCTGCAGTTTTGGGCTGAGTAACTGAGAACTTTAATTTTATACAAGGCGAGTGGTCCACTTGGTGCAGTCCCAGACATCGGTAGCCAGACCATCGTAAAATTCCGGCTCATGGCAGACCATGAGGATGCTGCCCTTATAGGCGATGAGCGCGCGTTTTAATTCCTCTTTGGCATCGACATCCAGATGATTGGTCGGCTCATCGAGCAGAAGAATATTGGTCTCCTTGTTAATGAGCTTACATAAGCGGACCTTCGCCTGCTCACCACCACTTAAAACACGGACACGGCTTTCAATATGCTTCGTGGTAAGACCGCACTTGGCAAGTGCGGACCGCACCTCATATTGGGTAAAGCTTGGAAAGTCCTTCCATATTTCTTCAATGCAGGTCGTAGAGACATTCTGATCCATTTCCTGTTCAAAATATCCAATTTCCAGATAATCACCAAGCTCTACCGAACCGTACAGCGGAGGGATCAGACCAAGAATACTTTTTAAAAGGGTAGTCTTACCAATACCGTTTGCACCGGTGAGAACGATCTTCTGTCCACGTTCCATTCGGATATTTAAAGGCGAGGACAGTGGCTCTTCGTAGCCGATCAGCAGATCCTTTGTCTCAAAGATGTAGCGGCTGGGAGTCCGTGCTTCCTTAAAGTGGAATTCCGGCTTCGGCTTTTCGGAAGCAAGCTCGATTACATCCATCTTATCCAGCTTTTTCTGACGGGACATTGCCATATTCCGGGTGGCAACACGTGCCTTGTTCCGGGCAACGAAATCCTTCAGGTCGGCAATTTCTTTCTGCTGTTTATTATAGGCAGCTTCAAGCTGCGATTTCTTCATGGCATACACTTCCTGGAACTTATCATAATCTCCGGGATAGCGGTTCAGCTCCTGATTATCCATATGATAAATCAAATTAATGACGCTGTTTAAAAATGGAATATCATGTGATATTAAAATAAAGGCATTCTCATATTCGTTAAGGTAGCGTTTCAGCCATTCTATGTGTTCCTTATCCAGATAGTTGGTTGGCTCATCCAGAAGCAGGATGTCCGGCTTTTCCAAAAGAAGCTTACCAAGCAGCACTTTAGTACGTTGTCCACCGCTTAAATCGGTGACGTCTTTATCGAGGCCTAAGTCCAGGAGTCCCAGTGCTCTTGCCACTTCTTCCACCTTGGCATCAATCATATAGAAATCATGCATGGTCAGCATATCCTGAATGGTTCCGAGATCTTCCATGTATTGTTCCAGTTCTTCTTCGGAGGCTTCGCCCATTTTATTACAGATGTCATTCATCTGAGCTTCCATGTCAAACAGAAAGTTAAATGCAGATTTAAGAACATCCTCAATCGTCATTCCTTTTTCTAATACCGTATGCTGATCCAGGTAACCGACACGGACATTTTTAGCCCATTCGATCTTACCTTCATCCGGCATCAGCTTTCCGGTAATAATATTCATAAAGGTGGACTTGCCTTCGCCATTCGCACCGATCAGTCCGATGTGTTCGCCCTTTAACAGACGGAAGGATACATCGTTAAAAATGGCGCGGTCACCAAAACCGTGTGTTAAATGTTCTACGTTTAAAATACTCATCCGGGTTTCTCCATTTTGCTTTTATTGTTGCTGTTATTAAAAGTTACTACTGTTATTCAATTGCTGGATACATAGACCCTGTCAACTAAAATGACTTCTAACATCATAAAAGATATTGGTGCAGAAATCAATCACAAAATGGTAACTATTCAGAGCTATAAAATAAGTATTGCCATTTATTACTGTATCCGGATTGCTGCGATTATGTACCGTTAAAAAGCAAATCTGATGTCAGTATTTGCCTGAGAGCCTATGGAAACAAACAAGTGCGAAAATCCGGTGGATTTACAACCCGTTTTTTTGTATAATGTAAGGAGCCAGAGGAAAACCAAGCGACTCCGCAGGAGGCATTTGGTTTTCCTGGCTCCTTAACGAACATGCGTCTGACGACAGTCAGACAAGGAGTGCGAAGCACGGGCATGTGAGTTACAATCAAACGAACGAAAGTCCTGCGAAGCAGGACGTAGAGCACGAAGTGCGGATTCGTGAGTGCGGATAGGAAGAACATGCGTCTGACGACAGTCAGACAGAGAGTGCGAAGCACGGGCATGTGAGTTATAGCTATTACAAGAAAAGGAGGCAACAAGAAATGAATGAAATTGAACAACTGAAAAATGAATTTATAAAGCAGTTATCTCCTGAAAAAATATATTTATTTGGTTCCTTTGCAACAGGAACAAACACAGAGGAAAGTGATCTGGATTTTTATATTGTTGTGAATGATACGGTGACAGACTTGTTAGAAGTTACAGCCAATGCATATAAGTCGATCCGGAAGATCAAACAGCGGCCGGTAGATATTATAGTAGGGACACAAAGTCGATTTGATGAACGTAAAGATATGATGTCTGTGGAGAATGAAGTATACAAAAAAGGAGTATTGATTTATGAATCAGGAAGCAAGACAGTGGCTTGATATGGCACAGACGGATTTGGGAGTTGCAAAACATTTAGAAGCTAATTATTATCCAAAACCATTAGAGATTATTTGCTATCATTGTCAACAGGCTGTGGAAAAAGGAATAAAAGCGCTTATTGTAAAATATGGAGCAAAAGGGGGAATGCCAAAAGTACATGATCTTTCATTTTTGTTAAACCAAATTAAGAACCAGGTGAATGTGGATGAAAAATATTATGATTATGCAGATACCTTAACTCCATATGGAGTGGTAGTCCGTTATCCAAGTGAACTATCATTAGAGGAGCGCCATGCCCAAATAGCGATTCAATATGCTGAAGAGATGTTAAAATGGATTAATCAGATATTATAAGAAGGAGGACAAGATTATGGAAGAAACCATGAAGGATTATGAGAAGGAGTTAGAAGCATCCTTCCGCAAAATCAGAGAAGGAGACGTGATCAGCGGCACGGTAATTGATGTCAATGAGGAAGAGGTCACATTGGATCTGAAATATTATACGCAGGGAATTATCAAGGCAGAGGATATGAGTAACGATCCTGCCTTTTCTCTTTTGAATGATGTGAAAGCAGGAGATGTCATTGAAGCAACGGTCATTCGTATGGATGATGGACAGGGCAATATTCTTCTTTCCAAAAAGGAAGCCAATGAAGTACTTTCCTGGGACGTTTTAGAACAGTTGAAGGAAGAAAAAACAGATGTTACGGTAAAAGTGTCCGAAGCGGTCAATGGAGGCGCAGTAGCGTATGTAGAAGGAATCCGGGGATTTATTCCAGCTTCCCAGCTTGATCTGAATTATGTAGAGGATCCATCTGCTTATGTAGGAAAAACATTGAAGGTTCGTGTGATCACTGTAGATCAGGAAAAAGAAAAACTGGTGTTATCAGCCAAAGAAATCCTGAAAGAGCAGCAGAAAGAAGAGCATGACCACAAGGTAGCAATGATCGTACCGGGAACGATTCTGGAAGGAACCGTGGAAAGCCTGCAGACGTATGGTGCATTTATTGATCTGAAGGACGGATTAAGCGGACTGGTACATATATCACAGATCTGCCAGAAGCGTATTAAGAAGCCGTCCGAGGTGCTGAAGGCAGGGGATAAGGTCAAGGTTAAAGTACTCAACACAAACGATGGCAAAATTTCCTTGAGTATCAAGGCAGTAGCAGAAGAACAGGAAGCTTCGGAAGTAGAAGATTTTGATACAGCCTCCTTCAGTTCCAACGAAAGTGTAGGGACAAGCCTTGGAGATTTATTTGCAAAGCTGAAATTGTAACTATTCAAAGCCATGTAAAATTGCTTTCTGTGAATGCTTGCATTTAAACAGAAGAGCAATTTTATATGGCGAAGTAACCACATGAGGTAAACTACGCTGCATTAGCAGTGGTTTTACGAATGGGGTTCTGAATAGTTACAATTCTCTTAAAATACAGGACAATAAGAAGGAAGAAAAATGTATCAGTATTGTTTATTTGATCTGGATGGAACATTAACGGATCCAAGGGAGGGAATAACAAAATGCGTGCAATATGCTTTGCATCATTATGGTATTGAAGAACCGGATCTTACGAAGCTGGAGGCGTTCATCGGACCACCTCTTGCAGACAGCTTCATGCAGTTTTACGGGTTCCCGGAGCAAAAGGCCTGGGAAGCCTGCACGGTATACCGGGAACGGTTTATTCCTATCGGTGCTTATGAAAATAAGGTGTTTGAAGGTGTGCCGGAGATGCTGCAGCAGATGAAAGAAAAAGGAATTCAGATTGCCATTGCATCAAGTAAGCCGGAGGTTTCCGTGCGGAAGATCCTGGAACACTTTGATTTGATGAGGTATTTTGATGTGGTGGTTGGAAGTGCACCGGATGGCAGCCATGGAACCAAGGAAGAAATTGTAGAACGGGCGTTATCAGAGCTTGGAGTACAGGTGTTACCGGATGAAGACCGATACAGTCAATGCGTAATGGTGGGAGACCGTAAATTTGATATCTGTGGAGCCAAAAAGCATGGCGTAACGGCCGTCGGGGTCAGTTTTGGTTTCGCAGATGAAGGTGAGCTGGAACAGGCGGGAGCCGATTATATTGTGGATTCCATAGAAGAAATGACAGATTTTCTGATAAGACCGTGATAGGAAGTGGACAGGCAGAAACAATGAAGTATTATTTAACATGGCTGAAAACAAAATGGAATAAGGAAGAGATTGCAACATGGCGTTCTATGGTCAAGGTGCTTTATGTTCTGCTGCCCATTGCAATTTATTCCCTGCTGCAGGATCTGATCGAAATATTTTTATGGGCGTTGGTAAATTACGGAGCCGGTATGGCAGGAGATCAGGTTATTTCCTATTTAAGTGAGCATTCCGATACCCTGAAGGGAATTCTGTATGCAATCACGATAATTCTGGCACTTCTGCCGTTTAGAACTATGATTCGTAATGAAATATCAAATGTTATGAATGGCGAGAAACTCACAGATTTTGCAGTAATACAGAAATATCTGTGGATTGCGGTTCTGGGACTGGGAGCAGCGTTCAGTCTGAATTTCGGCATGGGACTTTTCAGTGTGGTTTCGAATTCGACCGGCTATCAGCAGGTAGCTGATGCACAGTACGGAGTCAGCTTCTTTATTGGACTTTTTTTATATGGAGTGGTTTCACCGGTTACGGAGGAAATCATTTATCGTGGAATTACCTATCAACGTCTGAAACGTACCTTTGGAGTGATTCCGGCGATGCTGATTTCTGCTTTAATCTTTGGAGGACTTCATGGTAACTGGGTGCAGGCGGTTTATGGAACCCTTATGGGAATCCTTTTGGCATGGGTTTATGAAAAATATGCAGGATTTCTTGCACCGGTACTGGTGCATATGGTTGCCAATCTTGGCGTGTACAGCATCACCTATGACAACCGATTAGCCGGATTGAGCCGTAATACATGCATCATGGCAACCATAGTGAGTGTTTTGATAACGGGTGTCTGCTTTTGGTATTTGAATTGGAAAATGTCCCAAAGTGCAGGAATGATGCATAATGAAGGTGAATAACCATAAGGTAAATAACCATAAGGCGGTAAGGATTTGGACATATGATGGCGTAGTAGCAGTTTTATGTCCAAAAGGATGGAAATATAGAAGCAAAACAGGCTGATTTTGACTGGAATTGGACACAAAACGGTAAAACGAAGTTATTATGTCCAAAGATCAAGTGTATTTTGGACATAAATGGAATAGAAAACCAGAATATGTCCAATGGCAAATAAGGAATGGAAGAAATCATGAGTAAGATTTTGTGCTCAACAGGTTGTCTGATCGGACGGCCGAACGGAAGAAATTATCATCTGATCCGCGAGTTTGTGAAGGAACTCAATTATGACGGAATGGAATTTATGATGTACAGTGACTGGTATCCGGAGGTGGATGCTTTACTGGAAGAATTACTTGCTCTTCCGGTACAGTTTCCGGTGATGCATTGTCAGAAATCCGTAGGAGAGGCAATTAGTCTCGGGGGTGCGGAGAACTGGAAGGATGCTTTTTCAAGATTTGAGATTAATTGCAAGATTGCGAAGAAAATCGGAGCACGTAAGATGGTGATGCATCTCTGGGACGGGATAACCAGTGATCATTATTTTGAGAACAATCTGAAAGCGTATGGAGAATTGCAGCTACCAGAGGTTGCAGCAGATTACGGAGTTGATCTTCTGGTTGAAAATGTAGTATGTAACGTAGAGGATCCGATGCATCATTTCTGCCAGCTGGTTGATCGTTATCCGGATATTCATCTTATATTTGATACAAAAATGGCTGCTTTTCATGGGCAGCTTGATCTTTTATATGAGGAAAAATACAGCTTCTTATGGAAGGAGCATCATATCCGGCATTTTCATGTGAATGATTATGGTGGCAGCTATATGGAGTGGGGAAAGTTGAAAACGCTTCCGGTCGGAAAGGGCTGGATTGATTTTGACCGGTTCTTTGCGTTTATCCGTGAGATTGGCTATGATGATACCTTTACCGTAGAGGCTACGGCATTCGGACCGGATGGGAAGGTAGATCTTGCCATGCTGAATGATTGCGTACAGACCATCCGTCAGAAATTAGTATAACAGTTTTAAATTAACTACCCCATATCACTTGTCTATTTTCCCGATAGCACAGGATAAAAATCCTCAGCGTAGCCCGCTACGCCTACG
>OGXI01000151.1_pt1 | contig 58484 bp, 52 predicted proteins | sample 1576221 | NCBI WGS metagenome assembly OGXI01 (sample SAMEA3541523, study PRJEB24748) | human gut metagenome | biome: human gut; feature: human-associated habitat; material: faeces | place: China | collected 2012
CCAAGTCAAAGAAAGCCTTTGCGGCGCGGGGAAGGTCGTCGTTGCTATGGATGGCCACGCCGGTCAGCAGGCTGGCTTCGGGCCGGTTGGGCTTCATGGCCGTCAGGCGTGCGAGAATGGGACGCAGGCGGCCCGCCTTTTTCACCGAGACCGGGTCGGCAAACAGGGGCGGTTTCAGGTTTTCAGCCAGAAAGGACAGGCTTTCGGGCGGCAGATTGGCATCCAGCACCACCAGCGCCGCCCGGTTGAGCGCCTCCAGCTGCGTGGACAGATAGGCAGGGGTCAGCGCGTCGTAGATGGCCATGTCGCTCACCGCGCCCACGATCTCGCCATCGGCGTCGTTGAGGCACAGATAGGTGGAAGTACGCGCGTTGGGTACGGTCAGGCTGTGGCTCAGATCGATGCCCAGTTCGCGGCAGCTGTGCTGAATCTGCTGGGCATGGGCATCCTCGCCCATGGCGGTCACCATCAGCACCCGTTTGCCAAGGCGGGACAGGTTTTCCGCGATGTTGCGGCCCACGCCGCCCAGCGTGACGGTCACGCGGCCGGGATTGCTGTCCGCCGGTACCAGTGCGCTGTCCGGCGTGCCGCCGATATCCACGTTCACCGCGCCTACCACTGCCACATAGGCGCCCTCGCCCAGCAGGTAACCGCGCCCGCGGATCAGCCCCTTGCGCATCAGGTTGGAGATATGCACCGCCACCGAGGAGCGCGTAATGCCCGCCCGCTGCGCCAGCTCCTGCTGGGAGATCAGAGGATTATCGCGAATCCATGCCAGGATTTCCTGTTCGCGTCTGGTCATGTGGCACCTCGATTACTAAGCATATATTTAATATACACAACAAATGCTTATCTGTCAATGCGATATTGGAACAAATCAACGCAAAGGGTGCTTCTTTTTCAGCCTGCTCGACAGAAAAGGATGAGCTTTTTTTTGAACAAACACAGTTGCGCTTTTGAAAAATGCCCTCTCAAGGTGCTTGTTCATTCCGGCTTTCCTGCTGCTTCGGATGAATGGACCCACCTTTGCAGACGCAGGGCTTTTGTCCGTGGGCGTGCTGAGCTCAACAACAGGCTGGCCTGGGGGCATCGGCACCCTGCCACGGAGGAACCTGCAGCATCAACGAACAGGGCGGGCGGCGCCGGCACTTCTTGAGATGGGGTGTATCAAGCAGGACAAAGCAGAAAAAAGGCGCGGCGGTCCATGGTGAGACAAATCAAAAATTTCCCACAATTATATAAATCGAAATGATTACAATTTATCTGGTATACTGGTGGGCACATCAAAGAATTGATGCTAGAATTCTGATACAAAGAAAGGGTATGCCCAATATGTTCAAGGAGGGAGAAACCGCCATGAAAATGACCTTTCGCTGGTATGGCAGTCAGGCTGACCCCATCCCACTGAAGTACATTAAGCAGATTCCCGGCATGACGGGCCTGATGGGGCTTTTGGACCGGCCTGCCGGCGTGGCGTGGGAGACGGAGGATATCAAGGCGCTGGTGGACGAGGTCCACGCGGCTGGGCTTGAGCTGGAAGTCATCGAAAGCGTGAACGTTCACGAGGACATCAAGATCGGTCTGCCCACGCGTGATGAGTACATCCAACACTATATCGATACGATCCGCAACCTGGCCCGCTATGGCATCAAGGTGATTGTGTACAACTTCATGCCGGTCTTCGATTGGCTGCGTACCGATCTGGCGAGGGTAATACCGGAGGATGGCTCCAATAGCCTGTACTTTGATGAAAAGGACCTGGGGGAAATGGGCCCTCTGGAAATTGTGCGCAGAACCGCCGCGGGCAGCCGTGGATTTACTTTGCCCGGCTGGGAGCCGGAGCGTCTGGCACTGCTGGAGACCACGCTGAAGCAGTACGAGGGCATGACGCCCGACACCCTGCGCGAGCACTTCAAGTACTTCCTGGATGCGGTGATTCCCGTGTGCGAGGAGGCGGGCGTGCGCATGGCCTGCCATCCGGACGATCCCGCCTGGCCCATCTTCGGTCTGCCGCGCATCGCCCACAGCCAGGAGGACTTTGACAAGATTCTCAAGCTGCATGACAGCCCGGCCAACACCGTGTGCCTGTGCACCGGCTCGCTGGGTTCCAACCCCGAAAACGACGTGCCGGCAATCATCCGTCATTTTGGAAAGATGAACCGGATCGGCGCCATGCACGTGCGCAATGTGAAGTACCTTGGGCACCATCACTTCCGTGAGGCGGCGCACCTGTCCTCGGCCGGTGATCTGGACATGTACGCCATCATGAAGGCCATTTACGACACCTGTCCGGATACCTATGTGCGCCCCGACCATGGACGCATGATCTGGGATGAGCAGGGTCGCCCCGGCTATGGCCTGTATGACCGCGCGCTGGGCGCAACCTATCTCAACGGCCTGTGGGAGGCTATCGAACAGCAGTAATCCGCGGCGCGCTGCCCGTTCCCGTGCGGGCGGCGGGCCGGCATTGCGCTTCCCGGCTTCGACTGGCCGGCCATGTGCATGCATACCACCGATGAACCCGTTTGGGTGCACTTTGGCGCGGGAAATATCTTTCGCGGCTTCAGCGCCGGGCTGCAGCAGCGGCTTTTGAACAAGGGCCTGCAACGGAGCGGCATCGTGGCGGCGGAGACCTTTGACTACGATATCATCGACCGGATCCATGCGCCGCACGATTCCATGACGCTGATGGTCGGCCTCAAGCCGGACGGCGAAACGGAGAAGGAGGTTATCGCCTCCATTGCCAACGGGCTGAAGGCCGATTGCACAAACCCGAGGGGCAGCAGGCGTTGACCGGTGTGAAGCTGGGGCAGCCTCAGAGTGTGCATGGCGCGATCCGGCCCATTCTGGAGAACAAGGTCCTCTTTGGCGTCAACCTGTATGAAGCGGGCCTGGCGGAGAAGGCGGAGAGAATGCTTTCCGAAATGCTGACCGGTCCGGGCGCGGTGCGCGCGACGCTGAAAAGGGAACTGCAATAAGGAGGGGCAGGCGTGAGACTGCTGGCGCGGCGTATGCGCGAAACAGGGCGGGAATATGCCTTACGCAATCTGAAGGACAACATCATCCATCTGGAGCTGAAACCCGGCAGCATGGTCAGCGAAAACGAGCTGGCCGCACAGATGGGCCTGTCACGCACCCCTGTCAGGGAAGCGCTGATGGAGCTGTCGAAAGTGCGGCTGGTGGATGTCTATCCACAGCGCGGCAGCGCCGTCGCCCTGATCGACTATGATCTGGTGGAAGAGGCTCGCTTTATGCGCGACGTGCTGGAGGGCGCGGTGGTGGAGCTGGATTGCGATATGCTCACTGAAGACGCGCTTGTCAGGCTGAGAGAGAATATTGCGCTTCAGCGGCGCCACTTGGCCGACGGGGCTATGGAACGGCTCTGGTCGTTGGACAATGCGTTTCACAGCCTCCTGTTTCAAATCGCGCGTAAGGAGCAGACCTATCAGATGATGACCGGATTCACCGCGCACTTTGACCGGGTCAGAAATATGTCGCTGGTCACGGTGAAAAACAGCAAGATCGTGGATGACCACGCGCTGATCGTGGATGCCCTGGCCGCGAGGGACAAGGCCGCGGTGCGCCACTTGATGGCGCACCATCTCAGCCGCTATAAGGTGGACGAGGCGGCGTTGCGCGCCCACTATCCCGCGGAGTATTTCAAGCAGGCAAAATAAGGGGCTTTGGCGGCACCACCGGCGCCGTGGAGGTCAGCCTGTTCAGGGGTACCAGCCATGCCTGGCCGCTGGTTTATCAGGCGACGTCCTTCCTGCACTTTTTTTGTCTTCCCCTTGACAGCCCGGGCAAAGCCTGTTATCATTCCGCACATGGCGATGACGGGAAGAGTAGCTTGCCCGCAAGACCTTCGCAGAGAGCCGCCGGGGCTGGAAAGGCGGCAGGGTCGGGAAAGCGAAGAACATCCCCGAGCATCCGTCCCAAAGGGCAGGAAGCCTCAGTAGGCACGGACGGGCGCGCCCGGTACAGCGCGGGGGGATCAATGGCGTTCCCTTTTGTGAGCGGGACATATTTTGTCCAACGCGGGTGGTACCGCGGAAGGCTTTGGCCTTTCGCCCCGGAGATGCCGGGGCGGGGGGCTTTTTTCATACCCGGCGACAAGGGAGGTTGCAGCTTTATGGAAAGAACGCATTACTGCGGAACCCTGCGCCGTGCGCACATCGGCCTGCAGGCTACGGTGTGCGGCTGGGTGCTGACCTGCCGCGACATGGGCGGCGTCATCTTCGTGGATGTGCGCGACCGCGAGGGCGTAGTGCAGACGGTCTTTGATCAGGCCGTGGCGGATCCCGCCAGCTTTGCACTGGCCGAACGGCTCAAAAACCAGAGCGTGGTGCAGATCACCGGAGAGGTGCGCCTGCGCGACGAAAGCACCTATAACCCCGCCCTGCCCACCGGTGAGGTGGAGCTGGCCGTCAGCCATATGGAGGTGCTCTCCACGGCGGATACGCTGCCCTTTTCCCTGACCGACGAGGAGCCTGTGCGCGAAGAGGTGCGGCTCAAATACCGCTATCTGGACCTGCGCCGCCCGCAGATGTACCGAAACCTGCTCTTTCGCCACACGCTGCTGAGCGAGGTGCAGCGCCTTCTCAACGATCAGGGCTTTTTGCAGGTGGAAACGCCCATCCTGTGCAAATCCACTCCGGAGGGCGCGCGCGACTATCTGGTACCCAGCCGTGTGCACCCCGGCACATTCTATGCCCTGCCCCAGAGCCCGCAGATCTACAAGCAGCTCCTGATGGTGTCGGGTATCGACAAATACTATCAGGTGGCCCGCTGCTTCCGCGACGAGGATCTGCGCGCCGACCGCCAGCCCGAGTTTACCCAGGTGGACATGGAGCGAAGCTTCGTGGACCAGGAGGATATGCTCGCGTTTCTCAGGGATCTGTTCACCCGGCTGTTTGAGCGGGTGATGGGCCGCCCCGTGCCGCATCCCTTCCGGCGGCTCACCTGGCTGGAGGCCATGGACCGCTATGGCAGCGACAAGCCGGATCTGCGTTTTGATCTGCCCATCGTGGATGTGAGCGACATCGCGGGCCGCGCGTCGTTTTCCGTCTTTACGGAAGCGCTGAAAGGCGGCGGCGTAGTGCGTGCCATCAATGTCAAGGGCGCGGGCGCGGTCTTTACCCGCTCCACCATTGAGCTGCTTACCCGCCAGGCCGTTCGCCTCGGCGCCAAGGGCATGGCCTGGATTCTCTATCGCGAAACCGGCGAGATCAACTCCATTCTGCCCAAGTATTTTGAACCAGAGGTGTGGCGGGATCTGGAAATGCGCATGGACGCGCAGCCCGGCGACTTCATCCTCTTCTGCGCCGACGGGCTGGAGGTGGTGCGGCGCGTGCTGGGCGGCCTGCGCCTGAAATGCGCGGACCTGCTGGGACTGACCGACCCTGGCGATTTCCAGTTCGCGCTGGTGACGGATTTCCCCATGTTTGAATACAAAAAGGACGAAAAGCGCTATGCCGCCATGCACCACCCCTTCACCATGCCGTTTCTGGAGGATGTGGAGCTGATGCAGGACGACGAGACCAAACCACAGGTGCGGTCGCAGGCCTATGATGTGGTTCTCAACGGCGTGGAGCTGGGCAGCGGCAGCGTGCGCATCCACCGCGCGGATATCCAGCAAAAGGTGTTCCGCGCCCTGGGCTTTGACAAGGAGGAAGCGCGCGAACGCTTCGGATTTTTGCTGGACGCTTTCCGCTTTGGCACGCCGCCGCACGCGGGGTTTGCCTTCGGCGTGGACCGGCTGTGCATGCTGCTGCTGGGCGTGCCTTCGCTGCGCGAGGTCATCGCCTTCCCCAAGACCAAGGATGCGCGCTGCCCGCTCACCGGCGCGCCGGACTACGTGGACGCCTCGCAGCTGGAGGCGCTCAAGCTGGGTGTGTCCGTGGCCGAGACGGGCAGAGAGGAACACGTACGCACGCTCCGGCGGGAGGCGGTGGAGAACGCTGCCCTTCTGTCCATGCTCACCCTCTCGCCCGGCGAGGAGGAACGCATGAGCCGGGAATTTGCCGCCATCGTGGACTTTGCGGGCGAGCTGGCCGGGCTGCAGCGCGAGGCGCCCCCGCGGCCGCGCACCGTGCCCGAAACGCAGTCCCTGCGGCCCGACGAGCCCGGCGAGAGCCTGCCCATTGATAAGGTGCTCATGAACGCATCTACCGTAGCGGGCCGCCTGATCACCGTGCCCAAGACCTTTGACTGAAAGGGAGGCGCTTTGTCCTATGAAGCCCATACCGGCGCTTTGCCAAAAGACCGTGACGGAGCTGTGCGCCCTGCTGGACGGCGGGCAGATCACCTCGGTGGAAATTGTTCGGGCGTACCTTCGCGCGATTGACGCGCGCGACGGTGAGGTACACGCCTATCTGGAAACCTATCCCGACGATGCCCTGCGCGAGGCCGCGGAGTCCGACCGGCGGCGCGCGCAGGGACGGAGGTTGTCGCCGCTGGATGGCGTGCCCATCGCCGTGAAGGACAATCTGGTCATGCGCGGGCGCGTGTGCTCCTGTGCAAGCCGCATGCTGGAATCCTTCCGCTCGCCCTATGACGCGACGGTGATTCAAAAGCTGCGTGCTGCCGGCATGCCCATTCTGGGCCGCCTCAACATGGACGAGTTCGCCATGGGCGGCAGCACCGAAAACAGCGCATTCGGCGTTACGCGTAATCCGTGGAAGCCGGACTGCGTTCCGGGCGGATCGTCGGGCGGCTCGGCGGCGGCAGTGGCGGCGGGCATGGCCCCCGCGGCGCTGGGCAGCGATACGGGCGGCAGCATTCGCCAGCCTGCCAGCTTCTGCGGGGTGGTGGGCGTCAAGCCTGCCTACGGCATGGTCAGCCGCTATGGGCTGGTCGCCTTTGCCAGCTCGCTGGACCAGATCGGTCCGCTGTGCAAGACCGCCGCGGATGCGGCGCTGGTGCTGGATGGAATCAGCGGAGGCGACCCGCACGACATGACCAGCGATCCCACGCTGGCTCAGCCCTGCGCGGTTCGTGAGGCGCGCGATCTTTCCGGACTGACGGTGGGCCTGCCGCGCGAATGCTTCGGCGAGGGGCTGGATCAGCAGGTGCGCGCTGCCGTGGAGGCCGCGGCGGAGGCGCTGCACAGACTGGGCATGCAGGTTCGGGAAGTGAGCATCCCCTCGCTGCCCTATGCGCTTCCCGCGTATTATGTCATCTCCAGCGCGGAGGCGTCCAGCAACCTGGCCCGCTTTGACGGCGTGCGCTATGGTTACCGCGCCCGCGCCTATGCGGATCTGGATGAGCTGTACCGCAAGAGCCGTCAGGAGGGCTTTGGCATGGAGGTCAAGCGGCGCATCATGCTGGGCACCTTCGCGCTCAGCAGCGGCTATCAGGACCAGTACTATCTCAAGGCGCTCAAGGCGCGGGAGCTGCTGCGCTATGAGGCGGCCGAGGCGCTGAAAGGCTGCGCCGCCCTGCTCTCCCCCGTGGCGCCCACTCCGGCCTATCGTCTGGGCGAAAAGACGGGCGATCCGATGAAAATGTATCTGGGCGATATCTATACCGTGCCGGCCAACATCACGGGCCTGCCCGCGGTGTCCCTGCCATGCGGGCGGTCGTCAGAAGGGCTGCCGATCGGCATGAGCCTGATGGGCGCGCGGGACAGCCTGCCGCTTCTGATGGATGTCGCCGTGGCCTATGAGCGAGCGGCCAGGGTGAACGAAGGGCTGCATCCCTATGACGCTGTGGAAGAGGAGGCGCAGGCATGAGCAAGGCATATGAAATGGTCATCGGCCTGGAAACGCATGTGGAGCTGCGCACGAGGAGCAAGGTATTCTGCGCCTGCCCGAACGTATTCGGCGCGGAGCCCAACACGCATGTATGCCCCGTGTGCATGGGCCTGCCGGGGGCGCTGCCGGTGTTCAACGCGCAGGTGCTGCGCTATGCGGCCATGGCCGGCATGGCGCTGGGCTGCCATGTGCACCACCGCAGCCGCTTCGACCGCAAGAATTACTTCTATCCCGACCTGCCCAAGGCGTATCAGATCAGCCAGTTCTACCGCCCGCTGTGCGAGGGGGGAGCGCTGACCATCCAGACAAGCCAGGGAGAAAAACGCGTGGGCATCACCCGCATCCATATCGAGGAGGACGCAGGCAAGCTTCTGCATGACGAGGCAAACGGCACGGCGCTGGACATGAACCGCTGCGGCGTTCCGCTGATCGAGATCGTATCCGAGCCGGATATCCGCTCCGCCGAGGAAGCGGTGGCCTACCTGCGCAAGCTGCGGGCCATTCTCACCTATACGGGCGTGAGCGACTGCCGCATGAATGAGGGCAGCATGCGCTGCGATGTGAACCTGAGCGTGCGCAGGCCCGGCGAACCCTTCGGCGTGCGCACCGAGATGAAGAACCTCAACTCCTTCCAGAGCGTGGAGCGTGCCATTGAAGCCGAGTACCGGCGGCAGGTGGAGGCGCTGGAGGCGGGGGAGGGCGTGGTGCAGGAAACCCGCCGCTACGATCAGAAGACCGGCAAGACCACCTCCATGCGCCGCAAGGAAAACAGCGCTGATTACCGCTATTTTCCCGACCCCGACCTGCCGGAAATCTACCTCAGCGATGCCGAAATGGCCGAAATTCGCGCATCCATCCCCGCGCTGCCGGATGAGCGCCGCATGCGCTATATGCAGCAGTACGGCCTGACCGCCTATGCGGCCGAGCAGCTGACTGCCGAGCGCTGGCTGGCCGAGTACTTCGAGCGGGCCGCCGGCCTGGCGGAAAGCCCCATGGCACTGTGCAACCTCATTCTGGGCGAGGTCTTTGCGCAGATCACGCTGCGGGATACCGCGCATACCGGGGAGCGCGGCCCGGAGGCGCTGCCCATCGCCCCGGAGCACCTGGCGGCGCTCAGCGACATGATCGGCACGGGCAAGGTCAACAGCTCCACCGGCAAAAAAATCCTGGCTGCGCTTTTCGACCGCGATCAGGACCCCGTCGCCTATGCGCAGGCCCACGACCTGTTCACCCTGACCGATCCCGCGGCGCTGGAAGCAGCCGCGCGGGAGACGCTGGAGAAGAACCCGGACATGGTGAAAACCTATCTGTCCGGCAAAACCACCGTGGAAAAGGCCCTCATGGGCAAGGCCATGGCCCTCACGCGCGGCAAGGCCGACCCGGAGGCCTTGCGCCGAAAGCTGCTGGAGCTGCTGGGAAAGCAGGGATAAAGCCGCAAAAAGACAGGTCTCGCGGAGTTTCCGCAAGACCTGTCTTTTTGCTCTGAGGGCCTCTTACGCCCTTCCCAGCTCCTGCCTGATGCGCCGGGCCACGCCCTCGCCGTCCAGGCCGAAATACTTTTCCAGATAGCTCTGGTTGCCCACCACGCTGCAATAGGTATCGTTCAGGCCCAGACGCACCACGCGGGGACGCGGGCCGGTCAGGCCGCAGACATATTCGCACACCGCGCCGCCGAAGCCGCCCACGATGGTGTGCTCCTCCAGCGTGAAGAGCACGGGCGCCCGGCCGCACAGGCTGGACAGATAGACCTCGTCCAGGGGCTTGACGGTGGGGAAGCTGGCCACGCCGATGTGTAGCCCGTCCGCCTCCAGCAGCCGCGCCGCTTCCACGGCGCTGCCCAGGATGCCGCCGGCGGTGAGAAGGCAGGCATCCGTGCCGGGGAACTGCTCAAGCGCCTGCCCGCACCGGTAGCCCGCCAGCGACCCGTCCGCGTGAAAATGCGGTTCGCCGCCGCGGCCGATGCGCAGATACGCCACCCCCGGCTCGCTGAGGAAGGGGCCCATCACGGCCTCCGTCTCCACGCCGTCGGCGGGAGCGTACACCTTCACGCCCGGCAGGATGCGCAGCGCGCTCATGTCCTCCGTGGCATGATGGGTCATGCCCAGCGTGCCGTAGACGAAGCCCGCGCCTACGCACACGATCTTCACGTTCACCTCGTGATAGGCGCAGCAGTTGCGGATCTGCTCCAGACAGCGCAGCGTAGGGAAGTTGCCGATGGAATAGACCACCACCGTCTTTCCCTCCAGCGCCATGCCGGCGGCCATGCTCATCATGGCCTGCTCCGAAATGCCGGCGTTGATGAAGCGGTCGGGAAATTTTTTCATATAGGGAAACAGCACGCCGAAGCCCAGGTCGCCGGTGACCAGCACCAGCTCGGGGTGGGTCTCGGCGTAGGCTTCCAGGCAGCGGGTGAAGGTATCTCTCATGGCTTGCCGGCCTCCAGTTCTTTCAGCGCCGCTTCATATTCCTCGCCGCGCGCGGTGCGGTAGTGCCACAGCACGGAATGCTCCATAAAGCTCACGCCCTTGCCCTTCACCGTGTCGGCGATGACCATGATGGGCTTTCCGCCCCCCATCGCGCCGCGGGCTTCCTCATAGGCGCGGTGCAGCGCCTCGTGGTCGTGCCCGTCCACGCGAATGACATGCCAGCCGAAGGCGCGCCACTTTTCATCCAGCGGCTCCAGGGCGAGAGTCTCCTCCACCGGGGCCAGGGACTGAATCTTGTTGAAGTCGATGGTCACGATGAAGTTGTCCAGCTTGTACTGATGGGCGATGAGCGCGCTTTCCCAGATAGCGCCCTCGTCGCACTCGCCGTCGCCGATGATGCAGTACACGCGGTGCGTTTCGTGATTGAGCTTTGCGGCCAGCGCCATACCCATGGCCATGGGCATGCCCTGCCCCAGCGACCCTGTGGATGCCTCCACACCCGGCACGCCCTTGTGGCTGACGTGACCGCTGAGGCGGCTGCCGTTCTGGCAGTGGGTGAGCAGCTCCTCCACGGGGAAGAAGCCGCTTTCGGCCAGCGCGGCGTAGATACCAGCGCCCGCGTGCCCCTTGCTCAGGATCAACCGGTCGCGCTCAGGCATGCGCGGATTGTTGGGATCATAGCGCAACACGTCGGCATAGAGCACGGCCACAAGGTCCGCCATGGAAAAGATGCTGGCGATGTGCGACGTACCGCCGCGGCTGGTCATCTCCAGTGCGTGCAGGCGAATCTTGTAGGCCAGTTCCCGGCTCTTTTGGCAGTTCATCGGTTTCCTCCTTGCCGCGCGGACATCTTGCGCCGCACGGACGGTTCCCTGTTGAGGTTCTTCTTCAGTACGCACAAAAGCGTGTCCCAAAACACCTTCGCGTCCAGATGGAAGGACTGGCTGCGCGCGTAAGCCACGCGCATGAGGTTCTTCTCGGCAAGAATCTTTGTTTCGTAGCAGCCTTCCGGGTCGTCGTGTCCCACCAGCTCGTCCAGATTGATCAGGCGGATGGAGCTGGGGTCGCTGATGCCGGGGCGCACCCAGAGGATGCATTGCTCCTGGGGCGTATAGCGCATGGTGTAGCGCAAAAGCTCCGGCCGGGGTCCGATAAAGGACATCTCCCCTTTGAGAATGTTAAACAGCTGGGGCAGCTCGTCCAGCTTGCTGCGCCTGAGCACACGCCCCACCCGCGTCACCCGGGGATCGTCCAGCGCCGTAGTGGAGGCATACTGATCCGCGCCCACCACCATGGTACGGAATTTCAGGATGGAAAAAGGCCGGTTGTGATACCCGCCGCGCAGCGCCCGGTAAAACACCGGCCCCTCAGACGTGCACTTGACCGCTATGGCGATGGGCAGCATCACCGCAAGGCAGGGAAGCAGAAAAACGACCGCCAGCGAAAAATCCAGGCACCGCTTGAGCACCTTGCTGTAAAACGGATGCGTAAGCGGGCCGTCCCAGCGGGGCAGCTGCGTTTGCGCGGCGTCCCGCGTCCGGTCCTTTTCCATGCCTGCGGCCCTTCCCTTCCTGCGCGCGGCGCTGAAACGCCGGCGCAAATTATCGTATCACACCCGGGGGGAGGAAGTCAATTTTTTATGGAAATTCCGAAAAACCGCAAAAGGAGCCGGAAGCGGCGGCGGTGGGTTGCATTCTGATGAAACTATGGTAAAATAACGCCAGGAGAGACAAACATGTGTGCGCGTCGATCCGTCAAGAAGCGATAGGAGGGAAAAGGGACGGTGTACAGCGTAGGCGTCGTTTCCCTTGGGTGCAGCAAAAATCGCGTGGATACCGAGCTGATGCTGGGTATTCTTCGCAAGGCGGGCTACCGCATCACCGCCGATGAGCGCGAGGCGGATATTCTGATTGTCAATACCTGCGGATTCATCGAACCGGCCAAGCAGGAGAGCATCGATACGCTGCTGTCCCTGGCAAGGTATAAACAGGAAGGGAAGCTCAAGCTGCTGGCGGCCACCGGCTGCCTTACGCAGCGCTATGAACAGGCGATTTTGCAGGATATGCCGGAGGTGGATCTGGTGCTGGGCGTGAGCCAGTACCCCATGCTGCCCCGCGCGATCGAGGAGGCGCTGGCGGGCAAGCGGCCCAGCTACTGCGCGCCGGAGCCAACCGTGCTGTGCGGCGAGCGGGTACTCACCACCGCGCCGTATACGGCGTATGTGCGCATCGCCGACGGGTGTGACAACCGCTGCGCCTATTGCGCCATTCCGCTCATCCGCGGCGGGTTCCGCTCCCGCGATATGCAAAGCGTGCTGGATGAAATCCGCGCTTTGGCGGAGCAGGGCGTCAGGGAGCATGTGCTGGTGGCGCAGGACACCTCGCGCTTCGGCATGGATACGCACGGGCGCAGCCTGCTGCCGGAACTGATGGTCCGCGCGGCGGATATCCCCGGCGTGGAATGGCTGCGCGTGCTCTACTGCTATCCCGACGAGGTGGATGATACCCTGCTGGAGGCCATGGCCTCGCGGCCCAACATCTGCCGCTACCTGGATCTGCCCCTCCAGCACGCCGATCCGCAGCTGCTCAGGCGGATGAACCGCCGGGGCGATATCGAGCAGACCCGGGCATTTCTCAAAAAGGCGCGGGGGATGGGCTTTACGCTGCGCACCACCTTTATCACCGGCTTCCCCGGCGAAACGGACGAGCAGTTTGAACGCCTGATGGACTTTGTCCGGGACGTGCGCTTTGACCGGCTGGGCGCGTTCTGCTACTCGGCGGAGGATGATACGCCCGCCGCAGCTATGCCTCATCAGGTGCCGGAGGACGTGAAACAGCGGCGGCTGGACCGGCTGATGACGGAGCAGCAGGCCATTTCACTGGAGCGCAACCGGCTTCGCGTGGGCAGCGAGGAGCGGGTGCTGGTGGAAAGCGTGGGCGCGGACGGCCTGGGCGTGGCGCGCTCCGCGGCCGAGGCCCCGGAGACCGACGGCGTCATCCGCGTGGGCGGCGTCTCGGAAGCGGATATCGGCTGCTTTATCACGGCGCGCATCACCGGCGCCGATACCTATGATCTGACGGGGGAAAAGCTATGAACTGGCCCAATCGATTGTCGCTCCTGCGGGTCGGACTGGTCCCGCTGATCGTGCTGATGATCTTTATCGGCGCGTCCTGGTCCTATGGCGTGGCGCTGGCGCTGTTTCTGGTGGGCGGCCTGACGGATTGGGCGGACGGCTGGATGGCACGCCGCTACAGGATCGTGACCAACTTCGGCAAATTTATGGACCCCGTGGCGGACAAGCTGCTGGTGTTGTCCACCATGATCAGCCTGTGCGGGCAGGGGCTGATTCCCTCGTGGGCCTGCGTGGTGGTGCTCTTCCGTGAGCTGGCGGTGGACGGCCTGCGTCTGGTGGCCATGGAGCAGGGCCGGGTGATTGCGGCTGGCAAGCTAGGCAAGATCAAAACCTGCACGCAGATGGCCATGCTGGTGGCCTACCTGCTGAGCGCCATCGGCTGGCTTCGTGTTCCGGCGCTGAACTGGACGCTTCTGGCGGTGGCCATGGCCATGACGCTGTGGAGCGGCGTGGATTATTTCCGGAAGAACCGCGCACTGTTTGCCGGCGGCCTGCGCTGACCGGACCGGCGTAAAACGATGAAATGATATAAGGAAGGTGAGCGGGGTGACGCGGCTAAAGCAGATCAGCGAGCAGGTGGTCGCCCGCTTCGGGGCGGCACACAGGACCCTGGGTACGGCAGAGAGCCTGACGGGCGGGATGATTGCTTCGTCGGTGGCCGGGGTGAGCGGGGCGAGCGCGGTGCTCATGGGCGGCGTGGTCAGCTATGACCCCCGCGTAAAGCATGAGGTGCTGGGCGTATCCCGGCAGGTGATCGACACTGTGGGCGTGGTGAGCGAGCCGTGCGCCCGGCAGATGGCCGAGGGCGCGCGCCGCGTGCTCAAGGTGGATGTGGCGGTCAGCGCCACGGGCGTGGCCGGGCCCACCGGCGGCACGCCGCAGACCCCGGTGGGTACGGTGTTTCTGGGCGTGAGCGGCCCCAAAGGCACGCGCGTAGAAGAATGCCATTTTACCGGGGACCGGGCGCAGGTGCGCGCACAGAGCGCCGCCCGCGCGCTGGAGATGGCGTTGGAGGCCCTGGAGTAGGTACGCCGCCCGATACGAAGCAGGACGAAAGAGGGGTTTATGGGAAGATGGCCAAGAAAGAAACCGTCAAAAAGGAAATTGTGAAAAAGGACGAGCTGCGCGAGGAGAAGATGAAGGCGCTGGAAAATGCGCTGACCCAGCTGAACAAAACCTACGGCAAAGGCAGCGTGATGAAATTCAGCGACAAGGTTGCCGATACCAACCTGCAGGTCATCTCCACCGGGTGCCTGGATCTGGACATGGCGCTGGGCGTGGGAGGTCTGCCGCGCGGCCGCGTGGTGGAGATCTACGGTCCGGAAAGCAGCGGCAAGACCACCGTGGCCCTGCACTGTGTGGCCGAGGCGCAGAAGGCGGGCGGCGTGGCTGCATTTATCGACGCCGAGCATGCGCTGGACCCCGTATATGCCAAGAAGCTGGGGGTCAACATCGACGATCTCTATATCTCCCAGCCCGATACCGGCGAGCAGGCGCTGGAGATCTGCGAGGCGCTGGTGCGTTCCGGCGCGGTGGATATTGTGGTCATTGACTCCGTGGCCGCGCTGGTACCCAAGGCCGAAATCGAAGGCGATATGGGCGACAGCTTCGTGGGCCTGCAGGCCCGGCTGATGAGCCAGGCGCTGCGCAAGCTAACGGGCGTCATCTCCAAGACCAATGCCGTGGCCATCTTCATCAACCAGCTGCGCGAAAAGGTGGGCGTGATGTACGGCAACCCCGAAACCACCACCGGCGGCCGCGCGCTCAAGTTCTATGCGAGCGTGCGCCTGGATGTGCGGCGGGGAGAGCAGCTCAAGAACGGATCTGAGGTGATCGGCAACCGCACCAAGGTCAAGGTGGTTAAAAACAAGGTGGCTCCGCCTTTCAAGGTGGCCGAGTTTGACATCATCTATGGCGAGGGCATCAGCAAGTTCGGCTCGCTTCTGGACATGGCGGTGGAGCGCGACATCATCCACAAGAGCGGCGCCTGGTTCTCCTACGAGGACCAGCGCATCGGCCAGGGCCGCGAAAACGCGCGCCAGTATCTGCGCGACCATCCGGAGCTGGCGGACCGGATCGAGAAGATCGTGCGCGAGGAAGCGATGGCTGCCGCATCAAACAATGCGGCAGAACCCCCGGCCGCCGCAGCATCGGAAGAGGAAGATCCCGATTTGGCCCTGATGGACGAAATCGAGGAGTAACCGCACCATGAATCAGGGCCCCGGAACGCAGGCGCATCCGGGGCCTTGAACATAGGGCCTGCCATCGTGGGCCGTCGGGAAGGAAGGATGCACCATGACAATTGCCGCCGGAGTATCGCGCAAATATGTTGCGCTGTTCTTAGCGGGCTTGGGCGCATGGGTGATCAACACCCTGGCCGTCTTTGTGGGAGAGTCGGCGCAGGACGCGGCCTGCATCGCGCTGCCGGTCGTGTGGTTGCTGCTGGCCGTGTGGCTGCGCACCGGCGGGCGCTGGACGGAACGGGCGCTCACCTCACTGATTCTGACTGCTGGCTTTTTGGTGGGCCTGGGCTTTATCCTTCAACTACCGTATGATTTCAGCTGGCATGATCTGGCCTCATACGACGCGAATTTGGGCGGGGAACATAGCCCGGATGGTCACCTGGGTTATATTGCCTGGATCGTAGAAAACGGGGCCCTGCCTATTATGGATCCGCGCGAAAACGGGTACAGCATATTATACAACCCACCCCTCTATCACCTCATCCAGGCGGGATTCATGCAGTTGAACCTGTGGCTGGGGGTTGCTGAGAACGTGGCATTGGAAAATTTGCAGGTGGTCACGCTCTTGTTTGCCTCCGCCTGTCCGCTGGTGGCGGTGGACCTTATGAGATTCCTGGGCGTCAGTGAGCGGGGCGTGCGCGTGGGTGCGCTGGTTATGGCGTTTCAGCCGTCGCTATGGATCTTTGGTGCGACGCTGAACAACGACATCCTTTCCATTTTGTGCATCTTGGTCTGCATCCTCTTTACCGTACGGTGGGAACGCACGCGCCGCATGGGCGATATTCTGGGGATCGCCCTTTCAATGGGGGTGGGCATGGCTGTCAAGCTGTCCGTTGGACTGCTCATTCCTTGCGTGGCGGTGGTATTCATTGTTGCATTTTTCCGCGATCTGAAGCGCTGGAAACGGTACGCGGGCCAGTTTCTGGCTTTTTTGGCGGTAAGTGTGCCGCTGGCGGTGGCTTGGCCGTTGTATCATTTGCTAGCGTTTGATATGCCTCTTAACTATGTACGTTTGTCTCCTGAGAGCCTAAATGTGGGACATTTTTCCCTGTGGCAGCGCTTTGGCATCCCAGACTGGTTTGCCCGGCACGAACTGTTTTTTACCGGTGTGCGCAAAACGGACCACAATGTGTGGATGCAAACCTTCAAGACTGCCGTCTTTGACGAGCTGACGCTGTTTGGCAAGGGAACAACCATGTGGTACGTGGCTTATCTGCTAATGGTGCTATTTGCGGTGCTGCTGGTGGTGGAGCTGGTTTTGTTCGCCTATGCACTGGTAAAGCGTCCTTCCGGAATGTCAGGGCTTTCGGCCGGATTCCTGGGCATGTACTCAGTGGTGCTGGTAATCTATTACATCAAGTTCTGTCTGGACTATCCCTATATATGTACCTTTAACTTCCGCTACGTGATGCCGGTGCTGCTGTTTGGCGCGTTGGGGGCAGCTCTGTGGCGGGAACGAGCACGGAAGTCGGGATGGCTAACGTGGTTGATAGGATTGTTTGCTATGATGAGCGTAGGGGTCTATGCTGCTTGGTTTTTCCCTGGTGCGGTGGAGGTGCTGGCTGCGTTCATTGGTTGACAATCTTTATGAAATGCGGTATAGTTACACCAGATAAACAATTCAAAGGGGGACGTTGCCCCAATCAAGCAAGGAGGTTCTTTCCGCATGAAACCCATCGAACAGACTCGCCGTGAATTTCTGCGCGCTGCTGGCAAGGGCGTGCTGGGCGCCGCCGCGCTGACCGCCATCCCGTCCGTGCTCAAGCCTGCATTGGCTGAAACCGCGGCGGCTCCCGCCTATCCCTGGACCTACCAGCAGGTGGACAAGGATGCGGTGCTCAAGCACACTTATGACTGCTTCTACTCCCATGGCGGCTGCTGCGCGGCGGTGTTCGCCGGCATCATGGAGACCATGGGCGAGGCCTATGGCGCGCCCTACAACGTGCTCAACGGCAAGATGTTCGCCAATGGCGCGGCTGGCTACGGTGTGGCCTCGCTGTGCGGCTCGCTGGGCGGCGCCTGCGCGGTGATCGGCCTGTTCTGCGAGGCGGAGGATGCCCGCGCCCTGCGCGATCAGCTCTATGAGTGGTACAAGGTAGAGCCCTTCCCCACCTATCAGCCCGAGATCGAATCCGTCACCACGGTTGCCAATTCTGTGCTGTGCGCGGATTCCGTGGGCGCGTACATGGAAGCCACGGGCTACGCCATGAGCGATCCCGGCCGTCTGGCCCGCTGCGCCGGCCTGAGCGCCGAGGTGGCCGTCAAGACCATCGAGCTGCTCAACATTCACTTCGGCTTCGAGGCCGCTCCCGTCGTGGAGGAAGCGCCTGCCGAGGAAGAAGAGACGCTGGGCGAGAACGAGTACATCGGCGTGGGCACCAGTGAAATCGGCGGCGAAATCAAGGTGAAGGTGACGATGGACGGCGACAAGATCGCCAAGATCGAGGTCCTCAGCCACAACGAGACCGCCGGCCTCGCTGATCCTGCCCTTGAGCAGATCCCCGAAGCCATCATCGCGGCTCAGTCCACCAGCGTGGATGCGATCACCGGTGCGACCAAGACCTCCGAGGCCCTGATCGCGGCGGTGAATGACGCGCTGTCTCAGATCAAGTAAAACCATACGCGCCGCCGCGCTCCCCGTGAGGGAAACGCGGCGGCGTTTTTTTATTGGGTTCCGTTGGCTGCGGGTGGGACATCAGGCCTCGGCCGGCTTTTTGGGCTTGACCAGCCGCGCCAGCTGGGCGGCCACCTCATAGAGAAGAATCATCGGGATCGCCAGCATGCACTGGCTCACCGCATCCGGCGGGGTGAGGATGGCGGCAATGATCGCAATGACCAGAATCACATATTTGCGGGAGTGCGCCAGCTTCTGATAGGTGACCAGGCCGCGCCGGGCCAGCATATAGACCACCACCGGCAGCTCAAACATCAGCCCGAAGGGCAGCACGAAAGACAGCACGAAGTTGAAGTATTCCTTCACCGACCATAGCGTGGAGGCCACACCGTCCGCCGCCGACCAAAACAGGTCGATTGCCATGGGAAATACCAGGCAGTAGCAGAATGCCACGCCCCCCACAAACAGCAGCAGCGCCACAAAGAACAGGGCGGCAAACAGCCGTTTCTCCTGTGGATACAAGGCGGGGGCGACAAATACCCACACCTGCCAGATAATCACCGGCATGCCTGCGATGACCGCCGCGATCAGGCAGACCTTGAACTGCATCATCAAGGCCTCGGATACGCTGGTGGTGATGACCTCGATGCCGCGCGCCCGCACCGGCGCCAGCACGAAGTCCACCAGCGGCCCGCAGAGCAGATAGAAAAACAATACAAACAACACCGCCACCGAAGCGACGGACACGATCAGCATCCGGCGGATGGCTTTGAGGTGGACCGAAAGGGCCTGCTTTTTATCTGTGTTCATAGAAGGTTATTTGGCGTCCCCGCCCTTGTCCTCTTCCTTCCTGGCGGGCTCGTCGTCGGCTTTGACTTCCTTTTTGAAATCGCGGATGCTCTGGCCCAGCGCCTTGCCTACGCCCGCCAGCTTGCCGCCGCCGAACACCACCAGCACGATGACCAGAATGACCAAGATCTCCGTAATACCGATGCGCATAAGCTATTCCTCCTGTTGGGGTTGATCTTTCAAGGTGTGTTCCGCAGCTTTGGATGCGTCATCCAGCGCGGTTTTGACATCGTCACGCGCTTTTTTCAGCTCCGGACGAGGATCGGCTTCCTTAAGAGTGCGTTCAAGATCGCGCGAGGTTTTGTTGAACTCGTCAATGGCTTCGTCCAGACCGGTTTCTTCCTTAAATTCATCAATCCAGCGCTTCACGTTCCGTACGCCACGGCCCAGCGCGCGCGCCACCTTGGGCAGGTCCTTGGGCCCGACGATTACAAACGCGACCAGAAGGATCAGAATCAATTCGGAAAAACCGATGTTGAACATGGCAGGCCTATCCTCCGCGATTACTAACGACTGACTGTATTGTAACAAACTTCGACCGGAAATGCAACCGGTCCACGGCGGCGCAGGCAGGCGGAGGCCTGCCCGCGGGCAGGGGGAAAGCCCCTGTTTCGGATGCGGCCTGCTTCCGGACGGCGGACGGGGCTGGCTGCCGCAAAAATGAGAAGGCAGGGGAAGGCGCTTCGGCTTGCATATCTTGGCGAATTGGGGTACAATAAATCATACTATGGAAAGGAACTGCCCCTGCGGCCGTTCGGAAAGGATGAGCGAACCTCATGCACGTGTTTCACCCTCCGCAAAGCGTGAACGGTCTGCCGCCGGAGAACACCTTTTATGTGGCCGACAGCGCGAATATGACCGTCGCGGATGGGTTTTTGATTCCGACCTATCATCCCTACCTGTTCCCCGACCGGCCCATCAACCTGTTTATGAGCATTCGTTCCAAGGGCCCGGGACGGGATATGCTCATGGGTGCGCTGCTGGCCCGTGCGCAGCAGATCAGGGAGCAGACCCCTCAATGGCCCGCGCGGCTGTTTACGCAGGTCAGCCCGCAGGATACGCCGATGATGGCCTTTTATATGGAAAGTGGCTTTGACGCCAACGATGCGCTGGACGTGGTGGCACTGGGCGTGCCAAACGCCCGTCCCGCCGCCCCCATGGGCTACGACATGGGCTATGTGCCCATGAGCGACCCGGCGGAGAGGCAGGCGTTTCTCATGCGTATGAACACCTACCGGCTGGATGCGTGGTCGCCCGCGATGCTTCAGCGGTATATGAGCTTTCCGCATTTTATGGCGCTGTATATGAGCCGCGGCCCCGAGGTGGTGGGCGAGATCGCCTTCACCGGCGACGGGCAGGCTGCCAAGCTGATCGGCCTGTACGTATCGCCCAACTACCGCCGGCTGGGGCTGGCGAAGTCGCTGATCGCGGCAGGTATGAAGATTTTGGCCGAGAAGGGCGTCAACCATGTGGAGGCGGACGTGATCCGCCGCAATGAGCAGCAGCGGCTGCTGGTTGCCAGCTGCAGCGCTACCTTTGTGCGCACGGCCTGCTATTATCCCGGCATGAACTATGACTGATATTGCCCTGGGGGATCAAGGCATGAAGATACCCTACCGGCTGGTTCGCTCTAACAGGCGCACCCTTTCGCTGACGATCGAAAGCGGGGGTGCGCTTGTTGCGCGTGCGCCGCTGTCTATGCCCATCAGCCAGATTGAGGCATTTATCGAGCAGAAGCGCGGGTGGATTGAACGAAAGCGTTCGGAGGCTGCACAACAGCGTGCCCCGTTTGTGCCTCGGGACGGAGCGTGCCTTCCCTGGCTGGGGGGCGAGCTGCGCCTGAAGTTTTGCGGGGCGCCGTTTTGTTTGGACTTCGACGGATGGCTGCTGGTTCCCCGCGGCGGTGATGCGCGCGCCCTCCTGCGGGACTGGCGAAAACGCCGTGCCGGCGAGGTGCTTACGCCCCGCGTGCGCCTGTGGGAAAACCGTATGGGCCTGAACGTGCGGAGCATAACCTATACGGCGGCGAAGCGCCGCTGGGGCAGCATGAGGGCCGACGGCTGCCTGCGCCTGAACGCGGCGCTGATGCACTGCCCCATGGCGCTGTGCGATTATGTGATCGTGCACGAGCTGGCCCATCTGACCCATCCCGATCATTCGCCTGCGTTTCATGCGCTGGTGCGGGCTGCCCTGCCGTGTGCGGATGAGCTGCGCGCCCGGATGCGGGCGTTTGCCGGCGTTACCACGCTGCTTGCCGCGCCCAAGGAGGACGATGCATGACCGAGAAACTGAATCATGCGCGCGTGCCCAGGCGATTTTATATTTTGACGCTGCTGATCTTTGTTCCCATCTTCTACTGCCTTCTGGCCATCCGGGCGCACTGGTATGGCTGGGCGATCACGGTTGTGGCGTTCGCCGGGCTGGTGGCCATCCGCCGCAGCCGATTCTGGCGCGGGTGGCATGCGCCGCTGTGCTTCGCGCTGGCTTTTCTGGCGGCGTATGCGGGACTGTCCCTCAGCCGGCCCCGATGGGACGTATCCCTGCCGGGGCAGATTGGCGGGGGCACGGTGTGGCTGTTCACCCATCTGCCCGCGGAAGAGGAAGTGACGGCCGGCATGATGGGACTGTCGATATGGCGGCCGCCGGAAGGATACCGCATGGAAACCGTGCAGCTCCCGGCAAGCACCATGGAGGCACTCATGTCTGAGGGGGAGAAAAGTGACTGGGCCGTTTTGCAGCTGCATGGCGGGGCGTTTGTCAGCGGGGTGAACGACCTGTACCGCATGATGGCGGTCCGCTACAGCAGCCTTGCGGGCGGAGCCTGCGTTTACACGCTGAATTACCGCCTGTGGCCGCAATATCCGTATCCCTCCCAGCAGAACGATGCCATGGATGCCTGGGTCTACCTGACCGGAACGGCGGGTTATGCCGCGGACCACATTTTCGTCGTGGGCGACAGCGCAGGCGGCAACCTGGCGTTGTCCCTGACCCTTCGCCTGCGCGACGAGGGGCGGGAGCTTCCTGCCGGCATCGTGGCCATGTCGCCCTGGGCTGATCTGAGCAATTCCGGCCCGTCACATCTGTACAATGCCACGAAGGATCCCAGTTTCGGCGTGGAGCCGGACCAGTGGGACGGCTCCACGCCCGTGGGCGTGGATACCACCTATCCCGACGGGCTGAACGCAAAGACGCCCTACCTCTCGCCCAGCTTTGGCGATTACGCGGGCTTCCCGCCCATGCTGCTGCAGGCGGGGGACCTGGAGGTGCTGCTCAGCGACAGTCAAATGGTCTATGACAACGCCATAGCCCATGGCGTGGACTGCACGCTCACGGTATATCCGGGCATGTTTCACGTGTTCCAGGGATCGCTGGACCTGCTGCCGGAAAGCCGGGCTGCGTGGGAGGAGGTCGGAGCGTTTCTTGCGCGGGTGATAGGGGAGTAACAGAATAAGCCCGACTTTTAGCCGGGCTTTCTTTTGCGCTATTCCTCTTTGCACGTCGATACGGCCTGATCAATTTGCCGCGTCAGAAACAGGGAAGCCTGAAGCAGACGACTGCGATCTGTTTTCGGGCTGGCGCACCAGAATTCGGCCGTGAACATCCTTACGCCCATGCTGTAAAGCGCGTGCACGCAGGGAACGTATTCCGTATGCCCATCGCCGAAAAACAGATTTCGATACACGTTGGGGCGCGTTTCCTTGAGGTGGGCAGCTAATATATGTCCTTTGCCGCCTTGAGATCGGCATCCATATCGCTTCCGTAAAGCAGATGGGCATTCTTGAGATTCCCGATATCCGGATAAATACCAAGGGTAGGGCGATGCTACACAGTCCACATAGGTCATTGCTTTTGAAACGGTATCCATAAAGGACGTTTCCATGGTTTCAAAGCCAAGCATCATGCCGTATTGCTTTGCCATATGAACGCACTGAAACAGGTTTTCCAGAAACCATCCACGGGTACTGTCGTCCGCCGTTTCGTAATATACGTCGTAGCCGGCCAGCTGAATGACACGCACACCCAGGTCTCCGGCCAGTTCGATCGCACGCCGCATGATTTCAAGCGCCTTGTTTCGTTTGCACGTATCATGTGAGCCGAGCGGATAGCGCCTGTGGCCGCTTAGACACATGGTACTTATGGGGTTTCAATCTGAAAGGAAAGGTTCCGAAGCGAGGCCCGCTCTTTCTTGTTCATGGTCAGCCGGTCCAGCCTGGGCTGCGATTCATCAATGCTGATTTCTAACCAATCAAAGCCGCAGATGTGAGTTTCCATCAGCGTTTGTTCCCAGGTCAGAGTGTCCGGCAATGCTTTTTCGTACAGCCCCAGTCTGTAAGGCTTCGTCATTGGCACCGGTCATGCGCGGCTTCGTTCTCGTAGGCTACAATGCGTTTCGCCTTGGGTGCAGAAGGGGGGCCGTCCTGGTATTCCGCGCCAAGCCAAATGCGCAGGAGAGACTCCATCACTTTTTCATCCAAGGTAAAGGGACCGAAGCAGGCTATGTTAGCGTTGTTGCTCTTTTCTGCCCGCACCGCTGAATAGGCGTCGCTGATCAGCGCGGCATAGACGCCGCGCACCTTGTTGGCCGCAATCGACATGTCAATGCCTGTCCCGCAAATCAGGATTCCGCGGTCTGCCTGACCGGACACAATCATGTTGGCTGCACGAATGGCTGTATTTGCATAGATTGGGTCTTCACCGCGCATATCTACCACCGTGATGCCCATACTTTCACACACATCTCGCGCGATGCGCGCGTGGGTGCCCGCGTTGGGATCATAACCAATGACCACCCGCATATCCATCTTCCTTTCCCATGTTCTCACAGATTCGTTGGATGATCTGCCACGGCTCATCATGGCTGCAAAATCTTCGCGCGTGGGCGCAATGTCCATCAAACTGCGGCGGGTTACGGCTACCGCTCCGGCTGCTGTGGCGTATTCGCCGGCAGACCATAGGTCCTTGCCGTCCATCAGGGCGGCGATGAAGGCACCGTCGTAGGTGTCGCCGGCCCCGGCGCTGTTCGCTTCCTCTACCCGGTAGCCGGACAGGTGCCGCTGCTCGCGCCTGTAAAATACATAGCTGCCATTGTTGCCGTCCTTGAGAGCGAAAGCCTTGTTATACGACAGCTGCTGGCAAACCGCTTCTTCGCTTTCGCCGGGCCGGACGAAAAGCGCCGCTTCGCCGCGACTGGGCAAAAAGCAATCACACCGCTCCAGAAGCGGCATGGCGCGTTGGAGGTAGGTATCGCGGTCGATGACCTGGGGTGGAAATTGAGGGCAAAGCTGATGCGCGTTTCCTGTGGAGCCAGCGCGATCACCTTGTGATGGGCACGGGCCGACGATTCGCCGATAGACAGGGCAAAACCGGAAAGGTGAATCCAGCTCACGTTTTTGAGCAGTTCCTCACACACATCGTCCTCACAGCAGGTGGCGGCAGAGTGAGGAACGGTTTTCGGCATGTAAGGGAAGCGTACGGCTTTTCCTTCGCAAAGGATTCCGTATGCCGCATCGCAGGCGGCGGCACAGCCTCCAAGCTATGGGTGCAAATTCTGGCCGACATTACGGGCGTGAAGCTGGAATGCATGAGAGACGGCGTGGAAGCGCCGATGGGAGATGCCTTTATGGCCAGCGTGGTGGGCGGTGTGTTTGCCGGCTTTGAGGAGATTGACAGCTGGACAAAGTCCTATATGGTCTTTTGCCCCAATTGGCAGAATCATGAGCTGTACAATCGCTATTATGAAATCTACAAGCATGTCTACACCTCCGTAAAGGACGATATGCATATGCTTGCCGGACTGGGGTTCTCCTTTGAATAGCAATGTTCCCGCCCGCATGCGCTTCCGGCGCTGTGAAATGGATGTGTTTGGAATGGACAAGCTGCTGGTACGCATGCAATTCATGCTTCAAAGCCTGCCGAGGGCTGAAAAAGCTGTTGCGGAATACATGGCCGCCCATGTCGCGCAGATGTCCGACATGACGCTGTCCATGCTTTCGGACGAAACGTCCGTAAGCGAGGCGACCATTTTGCGCTTTTGCAGGCAGCTTGGGTATTCCTCCTACATCCAGCTGCGTCAGGCCTTTGCCGCCAATGAGGATCATCCCGATTCGCCCGAACCCATCAGTGTGGCGGATGCCATGCCTGCCATTACCGCCAAGCTCATTCAGTCTGTCAACCGGTCGCTGGAAGATATGAACGCATTCATCTCCGGCGATTATGACCGGGTGCTGGCTGCAATTTTGGGGGCGCGTTCCATCTATCTCTTTGCCTCCGGAGATGCCGTGACTTCCTGCCAGTATGCATGCACGAAGTTTAATCGCGTGGGACTGTCCGCTTTCGTGTGCGCGGATGTGTTTTATCAGTACGAAACGGCCATGCGTCTGAACGAATCCGATGTCGCCATCGCGCTGAGCAATAGTGGCAGGTCTACCAATGTGGTCAACGCCATGAAGATCGCCCATGAGCAGGGGCCTTTACCTGTTGTATCACGCAGGGGGGACGTTCTCCGCTGACAAAGTACTGCGATATCTCACTGTACTCTTCGTCGGTCGATATGAGTATCGGCCGTGACAGCGTAACCAAACGCATCGTGGAAATGATTATTCTGGAGGCGCTGTGCCTGGGCGTGATCAATAGCGGCCCCAACGACTACAAGCAGATGCTCCAGAACACCATGCTCTCTTCGGAGATGAACAAGCTGTAGGCAGATAAGCAAAAAGAGCGGGACGAATAGCCGTTCCGCTCTTTTTGCGCCGGCGCGCGCTTAGTTTTCTCCGTCCTTCACCACTTTGTCCACGGCGGCCTTCACATGCTCCGCCGCGTCATGCACCACCTGCTGAAAGTCCCCGGAAAAGCCCGGCGCGTTTCGCTCCACATGAATGCGGTAGCCCAGTGCCAGTGCCACCGCCAGCCCGGCGACCGCGACCCACGGCGCGCTGACCGCCACGAGCAGCGCAAAGGCCAGAGACAGGTTGACAATGGGGATGTCTCCCTGATGAACCATGACGCGCGTGCGATACAGGAAGCTGAACCAGCGGGTCTGACCGCTCTGCTTCTCCTGGGATGGATAGGGACGCTGTTCCGACATAACCGGCTCCTCCTTAATGGGCGTTTTTCTGGATTGCGGGTTCATCATAGCACAGGCCCACGCTGGATGCTTTGGGATTTGGTTTGGATTGGATGAGAAGCATATGAAAATCTCATGGAAAACCGGCAGTTTGTGGTTGAAATGTGGAAAAGGGGCGCCTCGACAGTGGAAAACGCATGGAAAACCGCAGGATTCGCGCGAAGTTTTCCTTGTGCCTTCCATACGCACTCCATAACGGCGTCTACACAAGAGGAAAAGATAAGGAAAAGTTTTTTGGCCATGGAAAACCATGTGGAAAATGTTGCAAAATCATGTATTTTCGCACTTTATCGCATGTTTCGACAGCGTTGATAACTGCGAAACTGGAAAATATTACACTTTATAAATCAATATTTAGTGTTGACTTTATCCGATGAGCACAATATAATGGTGGTGCTCGCTCAAAAAATCCCCTTGTTTTGGGGGAGGCGGCCGACACGTTATGTAACAATTTATGGAGGCATCGGGCACATGATTACATCCATTAAAAAGCGCGACGGGCGCATTGTCCCCTTCGATCAGGAGAAGATCGAGCAGGCGATTGAAAAGAGCTTCATGGCCAGCGGCAGCCAGAAGTCGCAGGAAACGGCCCAGGAGCTGGCCGGCGTCGTCGTTCAGGAAATCGAGCGGGATGAAAACCTTCCCGCTGTGCCCTCCGTGGAGCAGGTGCAGGATGTGGTGGAGCGCGTGCTGATTGAACGCGGCTTCGTGCGTTCGGCCAAGAGCTATATCCTCTACCGCGCGGAACGCAGCCGGGTGCGTGAGATGAATACCCGCCTGATGAAGATCTTCGAGGACATCGCCTACAAGGATGCCATCGACTCCGACATCAAGCGCGAAAACGCCAACATCAACGGCGATACCGCCATGGGCAGCATGCTCAAGTTCGGCTCGGAGGGTTCCAAGCAGTTCTATGAGATGTATGTGCTCAATCCCCGGCATGCACAGGCGCACCGCGATGGCGATATCCATATTCATGACCTGGACTTTTACACCCTGACCACCACCTGCTGCCAGATCGACCTGCTGGAATTGTTCCACGGCGGATTCTCCACGGGTCACGGCGTGCTGCGTGAGCCCAACGATATCTACAGCTATTCCGCCCTGGCGTGCATTGCCATCCAGGCCAACCAGAACGACCAGCATGGCGGCCAGAGCGTGGTCAACTTTGACTACGGCATGGCGCCGGGTGTCAAAAAGACCTATTTCAAGCGGTTCCGCGACAACCTGGCCCGTGCGCTGGAGCTGCTGGGCAATGTGGAGGACGCGGCTGATGTGGCTGCGCGCATCCTGGACGAGCTGGAGCAGGAAACCGGCAAAAAGCCCAGCCTGGCCGCCGATCCCGACTATGATCGGGCGCTGATTGAGAAGATTGCGCAGGCCATGCCCGCCGCCGGCCGGGAGGTTGATACCCGCGTTCTGGACTTCGTGCGCGAGCATGCCGAAAAGGAAACCGACAAGGCGACCTATCAGGCCATGGAGGCGCTTATCCACAACCTCAACACCATGAACAGCCGCGCGGGCGCGCAGGTGCCGTTCTCCTCCATCAACTATGGCATGGATACCTCGCCAGAAGGCCGCATGGTAATGCGCAACGTTCTTCTGGCCACCGAGGCGGGCCTTGGCAACGGCGAAACGCCCATCTTCCCCATCCAGATCTTCCGCGTCAAGGAGGGCGTCAGCTTCAATCCCGGCGATCCCAACTACGACCTGTATCGTCTGGCCATCCGCACCAGCGCCAAGCGCCTCTTCCCCAATTTCAGCTTCGTGGACGCGCCTTTCAACAAGCAGTATTATAAGGAGGGCCACCCCGAAACCGAAATCGCCTACATGGGCTGCCGTACCCGCGTGATCGGCAACGTCTACGATCCCACCCGGCAGATCTGCCCCCGCCGCGGCAACCTCTCCTTCACCTCCATCAACCTTCCCCGCATCGCCATCAAGGCAAAGGGCGACGTGCAGTGGTTCTTTGAGGAGCTGGAGCGCATGCTGGACCTGGTGCATGAGCAGCTTCTGGAGCGCTTTGAAATCATCGCCAACAAAAAGGTCTACAACTTCCCCTTCCTCATGGGCGAGGGCGTGTGGCTGGATTCCGAAAAGCTGAACTGGAATGACAGCGTGCGCGAGGTGCTCAAGCACGGCACCCTGTCCATCGGCTTTATCGGACTGGCGGAGTGCCTGAAGGCCCTGCGCGGCACCCACCATGGCGAGGACCCCAACAGCCAGAACCTGGGTCTGGAAATCGTGGGCTTCATCCGCAAATACTGCGACGACCTCAGCCAGAAGGAAAAGCTCAACTACACCTGCCTTGCTACGCCCGCGGAGGGCCTGAGCGGACGCTTCGTGCGCATTGACCGCGAGAAATTCGGCGTCATCCCCGGCGTTACGGATCGCGAATACTACACCAACTCCTTCCATGTGCCGGTATATTTCCCCATCAGCGCGTTTGAAAAACTTTCCATCGAAGCGCCCTATCATGCGCTGACCAATGCCGGCCACATCAGCTACATCGAAATGGACGGCGACCCCACCAAAAACCTGGACGCCTTTGAAAAGGTGGTTCGTTACATGCACGACGTGGGCATCGGGTACGGCAGCATCAACCATCCTGTGGACCGTGACCCGGACTGCGGCTACAACGGCATCATCGGCGATACCTGCCCCAAGTGCGGACGCAGCGAAAACGGCCACGCCTTTGAGCGCATCCGCCGCATCACAGGCTATCTGGTGGGCACGCTGGACCGTTTCAACAACGGCAAGCGTGCCGAGGAACGCGACCGCGTGAAGCATTCCGTCTGATCCGGCCCACGAAAACCACAAACTTTACCACGATGAAAAACGCCTCTTTCTGCAAACACTTCCCTGCGAAGCAAGATCAGAAAGAGGCGTTTTCATGCGAAAACCACCCACCCGGCTCAAAAAAACCATCGGCTGGCTGCTCTCGGCCTTTCTGCTCGTGGTGTACTTTTCTCCCCAGGCACAGCTGCTTCGGACCCTGCCCGCCAGGCTCAGCGTGGCTGTGGGCCAGCAGGCCGTGCTCGACGCGCCCTTTCCCCTGACCGTTGAGGCGGGAGAGGACGTATCCGCCGGCGCGTCTTTGGATGAAACGCTGGAGGAAGGCGCGGGGACAAGCACCGCTACCATCAGCTTTTTGGGACTGTTGCCCCTGCGAGAGGTAGAAATCGACATCAGCGATGATCTGCGGCTCTATCCCGGCGGGCAGGCGGTAGGCGTGGCGCTGCACACCCAGGGCGTGCTGGTGGTGGGCACCAGCGACCTCAGCGGCGCTTACAGCCCTGCGCGTCTGGCTGGGGTAAAGGCGGGCGACCTGATCACCCGGGCGGGCGGCAAGCCGCTGGAAAGCGCCGCGCAGCTGACGGAGATGGTGGCCGCCATGGGCGACGCGCCGCTGCCCTTGACCATTCAGCGTGGCAACAGTACGCTGGAGGTGACGCTCACCCCGCAGCGCGACGGCCAGAGCGGCGACTACCGCATCGGCGCCTGGGTGCGCGACAGCACCGCGGGTGTGGGAACCCTGTCCTTCTATGGCGCGCTGGAGGAAGGGGGCGATACGCGCTTTGGCGCGTTGGGCCATGCCATCACCGACAGCGACACCCAGCAGGTGCTCACCGTGGGCCGGGGTCAGATCATGCAGGCCGATGTGGTGGATGTCAGAAAAGGCGAGGCCGGCTTTCCGGGTGAGCTCAAGGGGAGCTTTCTGAGGGAAAACCGGGTGCTGGGCGATATCTTTGTGAACAACCAGTACGGCATCTATGGCGAACTGGAGGAGATCCCGGAGCATCCGCTCTATCCCGACGGCGTGCCCATCGGACGGCGTGACGCGGTGCACACGGGTCCTGCGACCATCCTCTCCACCGTGGGGACCGACGGCATGCGTGAATACGACGTGGAGATTGTCGAGGTGGCGCGCCAGTCCCAGCCCGCGCAGCGAAGCATGGTACTGCGGGTCACCGACCCGGAGCTGCTGAAGCGCACGGGCGGCATCGTACAGGGCATGAGCGGCAGCCCCATCCTGCAGGACGGTCGCCTGATTGGAGCGGTGACACATGTGTGGGTCAATCCATGATACCTGCTTTGGCCGCGTTCACCCGCTTGCATGGCGTTATTCTCCAATTGTTCGGTTTCTGTTCACAACGCCGCCATAATCATTTGCTATCCTTAGATCGTCGATAAAGACGAAATGCGCTGCGGAAGCGGTGCGAAGGGAAGCTCTTGCGCAAGAGATACGGTTCCTGCTCCGGATGGTTCCGGCTGTGCGGCGGCTGCTTTTTGGGCGGTTTTGCGCCCCTCTGATCCCGCATGGCGTTCCCTCCGCTTCCGGGCGCGACAAAAAACTCCGCGGCTTGGCCGCGTTTCAATACCGGCTCCCGTTCGCCAGAACGGGAGCCGTTTTCATCTGTATCCAATCCAACCTTGACAATCCGCGGCACACCGTACTACAATGAAAAAGAAATACAAAGAAAGTACAGGGGGGCGGCCTGATGGTACCGATGAGCCTGGCTCCGTCAATGGAAAGCAAGCCGATCCGCGAAGTGGCATACGAAACCCTGAAAAACGCGATCGTCACCGGGGAGATTCCCGCAGGTTCGCGCATTGTGGAGACCGAATATGCCGAACGCATGCACATCAGCCGCACGCCGCTTCGCGAGGCCCTGCGCAAGCTGGAACGTGACGGGCTGGTGGAATATGTCGTCAGACGGGGCGTGGTGGTGCGCGCCTTTACCATCGCGGACGTCGAGGAGATCTACACCATCCGGAACGCCCTGGAAATGCTCACGCTGCCCGCCATTGTCCGCAATGCCACCGCTGAGGACATCCGGTCGCTCCGTGCGCTGCTGCAGGAAATGGACGCCTTTGACGAGACGGGGGATATCGAGGCGCTTTCGCCCCGTGCGCGCGCCTTCCATACACAGCTGACGCGGCTGTCCAAAATGAACCGCATCCTGCGCGTCATTGAGAGCCAGGATCAGTATATCACGCGCTTTTCGGCGCTGTCCATCGCGCGGGAAACGCGGCGGCACGCGGCGCACCGGGAGCATCACCAGCTGGTGGACTTGGTGGAACAGCGGGACCTGGAATCCTTTGAAAAGCTGATGCGCAAGCACATCGAGCGGAGCAAGGAAACCTGTCTGCTGGCCCTGGAAGAAAGCAAGCTTAAGCACAATGAAGCGCAGAAATAACGGGTTTTTGAAGGAAGGAAGGCGCATTTCGTGAACGAGGGCACCTGGGATTTGAGCGTATTTTATCAGGACTTTGACGATCCGGCCCTGCGCGGCGATATCGACGCGATCCGCGCTGCGGCGGAGGGCATGGAAGACTTGCTCGCACAGGACCGCCCGGAGGCGGACCGCCTGGAAGCGATGGTCTCCTGCCTGGAGGATATGACCAACCGTTTAACTCGCGCGTACGGCTATGCCGAGCTGACGCTGGCGGCGGATACGGAAAATGAGGGGGCGCTCCGCCTGATGGATGAGCTCAGCGCCCTGATGGTAGAGGTGCAGCTGTGCCAGAGCCGCTGCGCGCGGCATGTGGGTGGCGTGAGCGGCCTGGATCAGCTGATCGAAGGCCGTGAAGCGCTCCGGGAAAACGGATTCATCCTGCGGGAGATGGCCCGGCAGTCGGCGCATATGCTGCCCGCCGAGCTGGAAAAATGGATGCTTCGCATGTCGCTGGATGGGGGAGACGCGTTTTCCAAGCTGCGCGACCGGCTCATTGGCACGCATACGGTGGACCTGAACGGCAAGGCTCAGCCTCTGCCCGCGGTGCGCGGCATGGCCTACGATCCGGACCCCGCGGTGCGCAAGGCCGCCTATGAGGCGGAGCTGGCCAGCTACCGCAAGATCGAGACGCCCATGGCCTTCTGCTTAAGCTGCATCAAGGGCGAGGCGCTGACCATGTGCGAGGCAAAGGGCTATTCCGACGTATTGAGCCAGCAGCTGGCCGAAAGCCGGATGGACCACGAGACGCTGGATGCCATGTGGACCGCCATCCGTGAGGCGCTGCCGGATTTCCGGCGCTATCTGCGCAAAAAGGCGGGGCTGCTGGGCCATACGAACGGCCTGCCCTTCTACGACCTGTTCGCGCCGATGGGGCGGGATACCAAGCGGTATACCGTGGCGGAGGCGCGGGAGCTGCTGGTGCGCGTCTTTTCGCAGGTGCACCCCGAAATGGGCCGGTTTATCGACCATGCGTTTGAAAACCGCTGGATCGACCTCTATCCCCGTGAAGGCAAGGAGGGGGGCGCATTCTGCGCGGGCTTCCATCAGATGAAGATCAGCCGGGTGCTGACCAACTTCGTGGGCAGCTTCAGCGATGTGAGCACGCTGGCGCACGAGCTGGGGCATGGCTGGCACAACGTGTGCCTGGAGCGCGTGCCGGTGCTCATGGCCGACCCGCCCATGCCCCTTGCCGAGACGGCCTCCATCTTTAACGAAACGCTGCTCAGCCACGAGGTGCGCAAGACCGCAGATGACGAGACGCGCTTTGCTCTGTTGGAAAACAGCCTGATGGAGGCTACCCAGGTCATCGTGGACATCTACAGCCGCTTCCTGTTTGAATGCGCCGTGTTTGAGGCCCGAAAGACCCACATCCCCACGGCCGCAGAGCTGAACCGCATGATGCTGGATGCCCAGCGGGAGAGCTACGGCGACGGGCTGGACCCCGAGGTCATGCATTCCGGCATGTGGATCAACAAGAGCCACTACTACAGCGTGGGCCTGCACTTCTATAACTTCCCCTATGCCTTCGGCCACCTGTTCGGCCTGGGCGTGTTCAAAAAATATCTGGAAAAGGGCGCGGCCTTTATGCCCGAATATGACGCGCTGCTGGCCTCCTGCGGGAGCGGGCTGGTGCGTGACGTGGCGGCGGGCGTGGGGATCGATGTGGCCAGCGTGGACTACTGGCGCGGCGCGCTGGATGTGTTCCGCGGGGAACTGGACGAGTTTGAGCACCTGTGCGAGCGGCGATGAAGAAAGATGCATTGACGGGCGCGCCATGGCTTTTGGCTGTGGCGCGCGTTTTTGAGCGGGCGGGGGAACCCGTCTACCTGGTGGGCGGGGCGGTGAGGAACCCGCTGATGGGGCTGCCCCTGTCCGATGTGGACATGTGCGGCCCGGCGCGGCCAGAGCGGGTCATGGCGCTGTGCGAGGGTACGCAGGTGCGGGCGGTGCTGCGCGCGGCGCACTTCGGCACCGTGGAGCTGCATGTGACGGACGAGTGCGGCGTGCGGCATATGGCCGAATACACCACGTTCCGCGAGGACAGCTACCGCTGCGGCCATCGGCCGGATGCCGTGCGCTTTACCACGGACATCGGCGTGGATGCACGAAGGCGCGATTTCAGCGTCAACGCCCTCTATCGCCGCCTGTATGACGGCGAACTGGGCCCGGTCATCGACCCGACGGGGGGACAGAAGCACCTTGAACAGGGCGTTTTGCACACCGTGACCCCTGACCCGGACCGTGTGCTCCGGGACGACGGACTGCGCATCCTGCGCGCGGCGCGCATTCAGGCTGAACTGGACCTTGCGCCCACGCCGGCGCTGCTGGACAGCCTCGCACGGCATGCGTCGCTGCTCCGGGACATCGCCTGCGAGCGCTTGCGCGATGAATGGCAGAAAACCCTTTTGGCTGATCTTCGGTACCCAATGCTCAAGCGCCGCGCTCCGGCTACCGCCAGCGGCCTCAAAACCCTGCGGGACTGCGGGGCGTGGCCCTATCTGCTGGACGCGCCTTATGATGCGGAGGCGGTGAACGCCCTGGCGGCTTTGGGATGGGAGGACGCGCAGCTGGCGGGGAGGCTGGCGCTGCTGCTGAGGGAAATGAAGCCGTCCGAACTGCAAAGCGCTCTCTTGCGCCTGCGCTTTTCCACACGCGATGCGGTGCTGGCCGCACGGTATGGGGCGGCACTGCGGCATTTTGCAACGGGGCAAGGCGGCGCTTTTGAAACGGTGCAGCTGGGCCGCGATGCGGTGACCTATGCGGCGGTTGCTTTCCAAGCGCTTGCGGATGCGGCGGACGAGGCGCGCGCAAAGGGCGCGTTGGACGCATTGAGGGACGCGCCGTGGTCGCTCAGGGAACTGGCCGTCGGAGGGGACGCGCTGATGCCGCTGCTGACCGCGCGGGGCGTGCCCGCCCGGCAGATGGGACGCCTGCTGGAAACGCTGTGGCGCATGGCAGTGGAGAGTCATATCCAAAATGAAACCGCCGCGCTGCTTCGCGCGGCGGACGAGTGGCTCAGCGGCATGGAGTGAGCGGTACCGGCAAAGGAGGGGAAGGACGCGGCCTGTCAGCCGCGCCCTCAGACCGTTGAAAAACCCTGAATTTGGAGAAAGCCGCGTTTCTTGCGTCCTTCGGATGCTCGCAACGCTCGTGGAAAATGCTGCGGCATAAGGCTTTGGGGCTCTGCCCCAAACCCCGGCAGGCGCGAAGGGAAGCGCGTGCCCTGTGGGCACTTGGGCCGAAGGCCCAAAGCGACCCGAAGCGGGGCAGCGAAACCATGCGCGCGACCGTCAGGGAGTGCGCGTGATTAAGCAACCGGGAAGGCCCCTGCACCCCGCACTTTGTCGGCAGACTGAGGGCGCGGCCTGTCAGCCGTGCCCTTCTTCAAACCATGCCTGCGGCGCGAAGAACGTTTCTCCCATGCGGGTCAGAAGGATGTACAAGCCATCCACGGCGGTCCCCACCAGCCACGCGCCTTCCTCAAGCGGGCAGGTGCTTTGCATGTCGGGGGATGCGTACATGGGGCGTCCCCGGCATTCCTCGCGGAGGATTTTCTGAGAAAAGGTGCTTTTGACCCGGTCCATATCGTCGCCAAAGGCCAGCTGCTCCCTCGGAACCCAGCCCGACAGGCGGTCATCCGTGCCTACCGCCACCTCGCACCATTGCTCCGCTTCCTTCAGGATGCGCACGGGCGTGCCGCAGAAGAGGGCGCCCGGCGACGGTGCGTCCTGTCCCGGCCAGGCGCGGAGCATCGCGGAGGATGCGCGGACCACGGCCCAGCCCTCGCGATGGAGAGAAGCGTGCAGCGCTTCTTCGCTGCGGGGAAGGCCGTCCACGCCATCCTCCAGCAGGTTGGCGCCAGCCAACGTGCCGACCGTCAGACCGATCGTACTGCCGTCATCCCATGCGCGGGAGCACCAGATCCCGCAAAAGCCGTTCTCGAAATCAAAGGCAGGCGCGCTGAAAAACTGCGCCCAGGTCAAGAGCCAGCTTCCGCCCGCCGTCAGACGGTAGCATGCGAGGCTGTGCGCATCGTCCCACCGCAGACACAGGCCGCCGTCTCCCGTGTTTGACAGGTCCAGCCGCGCGTCGTGAGGCAGGGCGGGCGATCGGGCCATGGCGTACCGTCCGCCGCTTTCCGTTACGATTTGCAGGCGGCGGACGCCCTGCACATCCTGCGTGAGCAAAATCAGCGACCGCGTTTGCAGGCAGCTGTCCAGCACCCGGTCCGTGACGGGAATCTTCGATGTGTCAAAGGCGGCGTCCGTCAGAAACAGAGCGCTCTGCGGCGCTGCCTCCAGCAGGGCGTCAAAGCCCTCCCTTTCCAGCCGCTGGAGCAGCTTCCCGGACAGCGGCACGGGCAGACAGTCCTCAACCTGCGGCTGCCTGCCGTCCGGTGGAAACAATGCGCGTCTTACATGGAGAACGCCATCCTCGATGCGGCTGTAGTCGGCATAGACCTCGCTTTGATGATGGTAGCTTCCGTAGGTCCGCAGCGTGTAGCCGGGAAAGAAGGCCGCCGCCTCGGACCGGGATATCTGTTCGCCGAAGGCCGGCACGGGCCGGAAACAGACGCAGGCCAGCGCCGCGCAAAGCATGCAGAGCGCTTTTTTCACGCGAATCCGCCCCCTCCCATCAGCCGTTGCCTTCCCACAGCCAGCTCTGCGGCACATAACCCGCGTCGCCCAGATCGGTCAGAAGGATGTACCATTCATCCTCCACCACGCCCACAACATAGATGTTCCCCGCCAGCTCCTTTTCCGGACCCTCGTGCGGGGCGGAATAGGCGGGCTGGCGTTCTTCCAGCTCCAAAACATACATCAAGCTCAGAAAAGCGGGCTCGACCTCGTCCATTTCGCTGCCAAAGGCCAGATAGCGCGTCATCATCCAGCCCTCCGGCCCGTTCAAGCCCAGAGCGACCCGCGTCCAGTCGCCCTCCTGCCCCAGCACGCGCAGGGGCGTTCCGTTGTAGAATTTGCCCAGCGATTCGGCGCTCCGGTCCGGCCGCACGCGCAGGTGCAGGCGGTCGGCGGGGTCGGGGTTGCGCACCACCGCCCAGCCGTCGCGGTTCATGGCCGCGGCAAGCGCCTCCCCGGTCCCCGACAGGGCGGCGAGGTCCGCGCCGTCAAGGACCATCTGCGCAAGGTCGCCGATAAACAGGCCGTCTCGACTCGCGGCTGGCAGCCAGGTGGAAACGCCCCAAAAACGACAGGAGACCTCTAAGGTTCCCGCGTCACCAGGAATCCGTGCCCATTCGAGCCGCCATTCGCCGTCGGCCCCGAGCGCATAGCCCGCCTGCGCATGCTGTCCGTCCCAGGAAAAGTTGATCTCGCCATCCGTCGTGTGGAACAGGTCCAGCGTCGTGTCCGGGGGCAGCGGGGCGGTCAGGCAGCTCTGCCGGTAGGTCCCGTCGTCGTTCAGGACGATCACCTGCAGGAGGCGGTCTCCCTCGTCATCCTCCACCAGCAGCACCAGGCCGCCGGATTGCAGATCGGAGATCAGCACCGTGCCCGCGACCGGGAGGCGGCCGGTGTCGAGCGCATCGTCCGTCAGAAAGGTATCGCCCCAGCTGCTGGCGTCGATGAGATCGGAGACGGGCTCCGTCTCCAGCCGGGCCAGCAGCGTATCCGACAGCGGCACGGGGATGGAATCCACCACGGTTTCGTCCGACAGCGTGAACGTGGCGCGGCGGATGGCCAGCATCCCGTCCGAGATGCGCAGGTAGGACGCGTTGACCCGCGTGCCGGAATTGTATGGATCATAGCTTTGCAGCGTATAGCCCGCAAAGGCGTCCCGCACGTTTTGCTCCAGCAGTCTCTCCCGCGCCTGCGCCTCCGCGGGCGTGGCGGGGTGCCACCTGAAATCCCCGATCCAGGAAAGCAGCGCGTCGCCCGCGTCCACGCTCGCTACGGGCTGCGTACCGTCCTCGTAATAGTCGAGCCGCGTGCCCTGCACGATCACCTCGCCGGGATAGCGCTGGGGATCATACCAGCCGCAGATTGAAAACCACTGCCCGTCGTAGCGGTAGGAAAGCCGCGATCCGTCCTCGCTGACGATGTCAAAGCCCAGATCGTCCGGCCATGCGGAGCCGTCCGCACGGGACTGCCCCTGCCGGTGGCGCTCAAAGCGCAGGGACGTATGACCTTCCATGGCCGAGCCGGAGGAAAAGTTGCTCCACGCGCCGTCCTTTCGGAGAAAGCCGTACAGGCTCCAGTCGTTCAGCAGAAAGGCGTAGGCGCTGCCATCCGGCAGATCAAACAGCAGAGAATCCCACGATTCATCTTCGTAGCCGCATTCCGCCATCCAGCGGAGGATATCTTCGGGCACCTCCTGCGCGCGGGCGCAGGGAAGCGCGCAGGCCAGGACCATAAGCAATGCCAGCGCGGCGAGCGTTCGTTTCATTGGAACAATCCCCCTTTGCCCATACAACGAGCGGACATGGAAGTTCCTTCCGGGAACCGAAACAAAAACGCCCGGCCTTGTTGGCCGGGCGAATCCATTTTGCGGGCGTTCAGCCGCGCAGCTCATGCTCGATGAGCTTGCTCAGGGCATAGACGTCGCGGTCCATCTCGCGCTGGTCGGGACCTTCGATCATCACGCGTACGCGCGGCTCGGTGCCGCTGGCGCGCACCACCAGACGGCCCTTGTCCTTGTACTTGAGCTCCAGCTCCGCGATCTTCTGCTTGATCTTCTCGTTCTTGTCGAAGTCGTATTTTTTGTGGTCATCCACGTTGGCGGCGTACTGGCTCTGGGGCATCATCTGCATCACCCCGGCCAGACGGCTCAGCGGGCGCTGCGCCTGCACCATGGCGCTGATGACCTGCACGGCAGTAATCAGGCCGTCGCCTGTGGTGTTGTAGTCCAGCAGGATTACGTGGCCGCTCTGTTCGCCGCCCAGTACATAGCCGTCGGCAAGCATCTTTTCCAGTACATACCGGTCGCCCACACGGGTCTTTTCGATTTTGATCCCATGCTTTTTCATGGCAATGTCCAGGCCCATGTTGCTCATGACCGTGGCGACCACGGTGTTTTGCCTGAGACGACCCTGCTCCTTGAGGTGCAGGGCCAGCATGGCCATCACCTGATCGCCGTTGATGAGCTGGCCGCGTTCGTCCACGGCCATCAGGCGGTCGGCGTCGCCATCGAAGGCGAATCCCACATCCGCGCCCAGCTCGCGCACCAACTCGCACAGGCGGCGCGGGTGGGTGGAGCCGCAGTTGTCATTGATGTTGGTGCCGTCGGGCTCGTGGTAATAGCAGCTCACCTTCGCGCCCAGATCCTTGAACACCATGGGCGCAACCTCGTAGCTCGCGCCTTGGGCGCAGTCCAGCACCACATGCAGACCGTCCAGCCGCACATTGGTGGTTTCCTTGACAAAATCCACATAGCGGCGGGTGGCGTTGCGCTGGCGCACGGGGCGGCCCACACGCTCGCCGATGGGCATTTCAAAATCGGTGGGCATGCCGCCGGTCACGATTTCCTCGATGCGGTCCTCGATGGCGTCGGGCAGCTTGTAGCCGTTTTTGTCAAAGAACTTGATGCCGTTGTACTCGACGGTATTGTGGCTGGCGCTGATGACCGCGCCCGCGTCCGCCTCGTAAAAGCGGGTGAGGTAGGCGATAGCCGGGGTGGGCAGCACCTCCACCAGCACGGCGCGCGCACCCACGCTGCAAATGCCGGCGACCAGCGCGCTCTCCAGCATTTCACCGCTCAGGCGCGTATCTCGCCCCACAAGGATGGTTGGCCGGTGCACGTCGCTGGCCAGCACATAGGCGCTGGCCTGCCCCAGGCGGAAGGCAAGATCACAGGAGAGTTCCGTGTTGGCGATGCCGCGCACGCCGTCGGTTCCAAACAGTCTGGCCATTGGGTAGGCTCCTTTCCGGCTTTATGCCCAAAAAACGTCGTTGTTTTTGCTGTCGTACATCAGCAGGCCCTTGAGGAAGGCAATAGCCTTCTCCAGCCCCTCGCGGGGGGACATCAGGCTGTCCTCGTGCTCGATGGACAATACATCATCATAGCCCACCAGGCGAAGGTTGGATACGATGTCCTTCCATACCAGCGCGTCGTGCCCGTAGCCCACGGTGCGGAACAACCAGCTGCGCTCCTGTTCGCGGGTGAAGCGCTTGGTATCCAGCATGCCGTTGACGGGACCGTTGAGGGGGTCCAGCCGGGTATCCTTGGCATGGACGAAGTAGATGGCGTCGCCCAGACGGCGAATGGCCGCCACGGGATCGATGCCCTGCCAGAACAGGTGGCTGGGATCGAAGTTCGCGCCGATGAGGGGGCCTACGGCCTTGCGCAGCCGAAGCAGCGTCTCGGGGTTATAGACGCAGAAGCCGGGATGCATCTCCAGCGCGATCTTCTCCACCCCGTGCGCGGCGGCAAAGGCGACCGCGCTGCGCCAGTAGGGGATGAGGACCTGCTCCCATTGGTATTCCAGGATTTTTTGATAATCATCCGGCCAGGCGCAGGTAACCCAGTTGGGCGTGCGATCCTCCGGGCTGCCGCCGGGACAGCCGCTGAAGCCCACAATGCGCTTTACGCCCAGCCGTTCGGCCAGCAGCACCGCGTTTTGAAAATCCTGCCGAAAGGATTCGGCCACGTCCGGGTCGGGATGGACGGGGTTGCCGTGCGCGCTGAGCGCCGCCAGTTCCAGACCGTTTTTCTTCAATACGCGCTTGAATGCGGACAGCGCGCCTTCATCCTCCAAAAGAAGGGCAGGGTCGCAATGCGCCTTGCCGGGATAGCCGCCGCAGCCGATTTCCACCGCGTCCACGCCGCATTGGGCCAGGTATTGCATGGCGCTTTCAAAGGGCATGTCGCCCAGCACAGGGTTAAAAACCGAGAGCTTCATGATGGTGGGCACTCCTTTTGTTCGCCGGGGATACGTCTCCACCGGCGGTTCAGTTGTAGCATATTGTATCTTGGCCTTGGATAGTATACCCCGATCAGGGGAAAAATGCAAGCCTGCGCGGCCGGGGCGAGCAAAGCACCCGTCTGCTGCGCCATCAGACATGCAAAAGGGCCCCGCACCGCACGCGAGCCGGGACCGCATGCGGCCGGGACCGAAATGAATGCAACGGGATGTCCGGCACCCTCAGCGCACGCGCACGGCGGCGTTCATGTCGGCCACGCCGCCTTCTACGGGGGCCAGCCACAATTCGTCGGGCAGCGGAGACAGGGCGGGATAGATGAATTCAGCCATCTCATCGCCGTGGACGTCAAGCCCAAACTCCTCCGGGAACAGCTCCACGCCCTGCCCGTCCACCAGCGACAGGCTGTAGATCCAGCTTTCAAACACATCCATGCCGCCGTAGGACCACATAAGCCGCCCCTCTTCGTCGTAATAGCCGTCCCCGTTGGCCTCGATGAAGGCGGCCATCGCGTCGGGGTTGACCTCCAGATCCAGCGTGATGTAGGTCATCAGGGGTGAGAAGCAGGCCTCGGTCACCTGGGCGGTCACCAGGTCCGTCGCGACGGGGATGCACGGATGCTCGGTCACTACGCGGTCCGTCATGCCGGTCACATCAAGCGTAAAGGTAATGACGCCCTCATCGGGCAGGCGCATGCGCCCGTTTTCATCAAAGATTTCGGGATGCTCGGCAGGCGGATAGAAGCCCTCCGGCGGCGGACCGATGGGAAATGCGACCTCCACCTTGCCGTCCAGAAATACATCGTCCTTATCCAGACGCAGGTAGTAGTATTCCTCGATGACGCCCGGCTCGGCGGTACCGGTGGTCATCCCGCCGGAGCCTGCGGTGGTCATGTCCGCCTCCCTGCCGTCAAACCAGATGCGTTCGGTCCATAGCCGCATGTCATACGCCTGCAACAACTGCCAGATTTCCTCGGAAATCCCCAGCGACAGCGCGCCGTCCTCGGCCACGCCCAGCGGCACGTCCACGTCCGGCAGGCGGTAGGTCCACATCAGGTAGAGGGTGCGGCCGTCGTAGACGGCTTCGTTGACGGTAACCTCCACGCCGTTGACCGTCCCCTCAAACAGATGGGACTGCCGGGCGACCCCTTCGCTGGCGGGCGGGGTATTGAAGAACCACACCGCGTCAAACAGCCTCCAGTGATAGGCGGCCACGGCGGCCGAGGCCAGCAGCAGCGTAATCAGCGCCGCGATGAGCAGCGTGCGCCGCAGCTTTCGCGCCGAGGCGGCGCGCCGCTTGCCCTCCTCCCGAACGATGGTTTTCAGGGTATCGGTCATGGCGCGGTGGAATATCTCCGGCGCATCCGGAAGGTCCTGATTCAGCCGGTTGCGAAACTCACGATCGTTCATTGCTCACCCTCCTCCCAGTCCTCGCGGAGCAGGACGCTCAGGCGGGCGCGCGCTTTCATCAGGCGCGTCTTGACCGTGCCCTGCGGCACGCCCAGCGTATCGGCAATCTCAGCGACGGAGAATCCTTCCAGATAGTACAAAAGCACGGTGATGCGCCATTCGGGCCGGAGCTGATCGATGCATTCCCTGAGCGGCAGGGGCTCCGCAGGCGGCTCGGCGGGCAGCATCTGCTCCTCCAGCGGCACGAAGCGGATCTTCTGACGCTGGCGCAAGATGTCGCGGCAGGCGTTGACCAGAATTTTCATCAGCCATGGACGGAAACGGGATGGGTTTCGCAGGGTATGTTGCTTCTGCCACGCGCGGGTGAGCGCTTCCTGCACGGCGTCGGCGCAGTCCTGATCGTTGTGCAGGATGGAGTAGCCCACATGGTACATCAGCCGCTCGCAGCGCATGGCTTCCGTCTGAAACGTTACGGCATCCACACAATCGCTCCTTTCGTAAGACAAAAGGGGAACAGGCTGCGTGCTTTCCGCCGTTGTACCCGGCGGATTCCCCCTCATGCTACTAAGACGGAAAACAGAGGGGGACGGTTTTCCTTCCGCAAATAAAAATATCCTTTTCTGGATTATGGTAGATCCATGACCCGAATGGCAAGAGGAAAGTTGTCATTCATATGCCATATAGAAAGCGGCCCGGTTGACGGTGCGGGTCCGCAGCTTGCCTGCCATCAGCAAACCAGTGTCCATGATTTTCCGGCTGCCGCATGCCTTTTCATACACGGACCCGATGACATCGCGCTCCGGATATGGTATGGTTTTCGTTGAAATAACAATGTTTTCCCTCTTTCCGAAGCAAAAAGGAGGCTTTTCAAGAAACATGTTCATCCTGCCGGCGGTTATTGCAATGGTTTTAGGCTTGATGTATATCCTGTATCGCAGCGGTTTCGCAGTCATGAACAGAAAATACGCCTTGCTTTATACGGAATATCCACGAATGAGAAAAAGGCGCAGCTGTATCGAAGCAAGGTTTTTATCCTGCAGTGGAGTCACCAAAAGAGTGATTCGACTCCCGCGGTCCAGAAGATACCAGTTTGTCTTTTCGTCCAACACAACAAAAGGATCGGTCAGTGTTGAAATTTATGGAACCCAAAACGCACTCATGGCAACATTGAACAATGAGCAGCCATGCCTGATCATTTCTACAGAAGAAAAAACGGGCTGCCGGGTTGTCACGAAATTCAAAAACGCCGATGGAGAATACAGGCTGATCTGGAAGGAGTGCAGGCCGCCGAAAGAGTCCGCTTAGCAGCGTTTTCGACGAAGCGGGAAACCCTTGTGTGAGCCGCGCCCGCGTCCGGGATTTCTAAAGGGAAACCTTGCTGCAGGGCCTCCGCATGCAGCGCGATTCGGATTTCCCATGGAGAATCCGCGGCCCGCCCAAGATCGTTTTTCTGACGGCCTGAGCTCATGTGGATGGAGTCGTCACTCGTCCATTATCTGAAATCTTTCTCAAGCATCCTTTCCCGAAGAACAGACATATGCAAAAAGACGGACGCATCGTGACTACCCACGATCGCATCCGCCTGCACACACCAGGACCTCGATCACCTGCCAGGGCAACGCATGGGGACCGAAGGACCCCAGCAAGCGTTCCATCTGAGCGGCTCCGCGTACGCGCGCGACGCGCACATCGCGGCCCAGCAAAGAGAAACGGGCCGCTTCCACGCCTGCGAAGCGGCTCTCCGGCACAAAGGACGGAAGGGGCTTGCAGTCCCCGCCCGCCAGACGGTCCGCCCGCAAAAAGACGCGCTCCAGCCATCCTGGGCCGCCGGGCGCACACGGCATGCCGCGCACCGGGCGCACGCCGCCCCGGATCAAACGCAGGGCGGCTTCGCGCACGGTCAACGCCTCCGTCCATCCTTCACGCGCCAGAGCCGCTTTTCGCGCCGCGCAGCCGACCACAGCCACGCGCGCCGGGCATGGCGCGGGGCGTGCGGGCGAAAAAAAGTCTGAAAGCTGAGGAAACCGGCGCAGTACGTCGCGCCGCCAGCGAGGGCAGGCATGGATGAACCAGGGCAGACGGCCCTCGGCAAGACGGGCGAGCAGCTCGGCGGCATCCGCCTCAATGGGACCATGCGGCACATCCGGGTCTTCCACGCGCGCCGCGCCCAGCAGTCCCAGCGCGCGGTCCAGCTGGCTGTCCTCCAGACCGAAACGTCCGCACAGCGCACTTCGCGCCTCATGGGTCAGCATAAAAACGGCCGTCCCCGCCGGCCTTGGCAGGGCCGCACGCGCCTTTTCAGCGCATGGAGCGGGAAACGGCTGAATCCGGGTCATCGGGGAAAACCTCCTTCGCTACAGCGGGGGATGTTCCTGTGATACCCGTTTGCAAACAGTTTGAAACCGGCGGGGGCTTATTCGAGCGCTTCGCCCCGGTCCAGACGGTCGATCATGCTGACGCGGCGCGCGTGGCGCTCGCCCTCAAAGGCAGTCATCAGCCAGATGCGCACAATGTCCTTGGCCAGTTCGCTGCCCAGCACCCTTGCGCCCAGCGCCAGCATATTGGCGTTGTTATGCAGGCGGCTCATCTTGGCGGAATAGGTATCCGTGCAGGTGACGCAGCGGATGCCGTGCACCTTGCTGGCCGCCATGCCGATGCCCACACCCGTGCCGCACATGATGATGCCCATGTTGCATTCGCCGCTGGCGACGGCATTGGCAGCGCGCGCGCCATAGATGGGATAATCCACACTTTCGTGGCTATTGGTGCCCAGGTCCTTGTAGGGGATGCCCAGCTCGTCCAGAACGGCGATAACATGCGGTTTGAGGTCGATGCCGGCGTGGTCACAGGCGATGGCGATCATATATCGGGTGCCTCCTTGTGTAAGCTTGGTGGTTTCAGTATAGCATGTTTGCGCAGCCAGGTCCAGAGGCACCCGGCCGTGGCGGGCATGTTGGCCGAAAGAGCGGCATATCCTTGGGCGATCCTGCGGGAGAGGGGGCGAGGGGATGCGGGGACGGCGGGCCAGCCTGCTATTGTCGCTGCTGATGACGGCGGCGCTGATATATCTGCTGCCGGGAATCATGAGCGGCCTTGGAAGCGGAGACGGCAACCGCATGGACGAGCGGCTGCGCCCGGCCCGGATGCGCACGCTGACCGTGTGGCTCATGCCCGGAGGAGTGAACGACCGCAAACTGCTCAATCAGGCCTGTGCCGCCTTTGAAAAGCAACAGCCGGGCGTGCGGGTTTTCCTGCGAACGGTGACGGCGGAGGAATGGACCGCAGCGGATGCGGTGCTCCCGGATGTGGCGCTGCTGGCCACGGGCAGCCTGAACATTCCCGAACGGGTGCTGGTTCCCCTCGCGGGGATAGAAGAGGCGGGAGCGTCTGGCAGAAGCGGGGGCGTCACCTATGCTTTGCCGCTGTGGCTGGAGGCCAACGTGCTCAGCTTTCCCACGGCATGGATCGCATCGGCCAGCACTGCGCAGCCCGCCCCCAGCGCGCTGCTGGCCAGCCCGCCGCCGGAGCGGACGGATAGCGGCATGATCGCCGCGGAGGATCTGCCCTGGCGAAAGCTGCTGGAGCCGGGCGTGCTGGCGCTGCCAGAGGGCGTGGCGCTGCAGCAGCTGATGTTTCTCTGCCCCGTGCAAATCCGGGGGGAGCTGGCGGCGCTTGGCGAGCGTCCGGAGGGCACGGAGGTACAGGCGCGCGTGTGCACGCTGGGAGAGCACCTTGCGGCCGTGCGGGGTGGGGAGGCGCGTACCGCCTGTCTGCTTGCACCCGCCGTGAGCGATCGCGTGCGCTATGCCGCGATTGCACGCGACGGCGAGGATGCGAGGGCTTTCGTGGATATGCTTGCGTCCGGGGACTGGCAGGCTCAGGCCGCAGCAATGGACATGGTGCCGGCGCTTGTGCAGGACGGCGCCGCAAGCGAGATGACCCATGCGGCGCTGGAGCGGTTTTCGCAGGGAATGACTCTGCCCAACGCCTTTTCCCATACGGCAGAGGAATTGCGCAGCCTGTGCCTGGACGCGTTTTTACGCGCGGCCGACCCGGTGGAAACGCTGCTGCGTCTGCGCTGAGCGTATAAATCCCCTACAGCCTTTTCATACTATGCCGTGTACCCAATATCCGTCGGAGGCGATGAAACATGACTCAGACCACCCATCCCAGAGGCGGCTGGCAACAGGAGGAGATTGACCTGCTGTTTTCCGCCGTGAAGGAGGCCGCCGAGAACGGGCGCCCCCTGCGCGACGTTTTCAGCGAAGTAGGTGGGCAGCTATCGCGCAAACCCAACAGCATACGCAACTTCTACTATGCCAGGGTGCGCGAGGTGCCGCAGCTGGCGGCCCGGCAGGCGCCGCTGCGTACCTTCACCGCCGAGGAGCTGCACCATCTGCTGCGCGATGTGCTGGTGGGACGCGGGCGCGGTGAGAGCGTGCGCGCCTGCGTAAACCGTCTGGCCGGCGGCGACCGGGCCGGGATGCTGCGCTACCAGAACAAATACCGTTCCGTGCTCAAAAACCGGCCCGAAATGCTCATGGAGGTAGCCAACGAACTGCGCGCCGAGGGCCTTCCCTGTCCCGATGATGTGCTGGCATGCCGCCGCTACAACCTGGCGGGCAGGCAGCAGGCCAGCCTCGCGTCGCTGGAAAAGCACATGGGAGACCCGTGTGTCCGGCGGATGGTGGAAGGGCTGACCATGCTCCTGGAACGTGCCGCAAACGCGCCTGCGGAAAGCGAAAACACCGTTCCCTACCAAAAGTGGGCGGAGGCCCGCCGTGAGGCGGACCGGCTGAAGGTAGAGGTGGATCTGCTCAAAATGGCGCTGGAGGACGCCCAGCACGAAGGACATTCCTGAAAGAGGAAAGGCCGCCGGTCAAGGGGCGGCCTTTTTGCTGCGCATCCATTGCAACGCCATTGCCAGCGCCAGTCCCGCCGCTACGGGGCACACCCAGCCAATCCCAGTCCGTAGAGGGGCAGAAAGGCTTTGGCAAACAGACAGGCCAGAGTGACGGTAGCGGCCAGAATCAGCGTGCCGGCCGTGCCGTAATGGCGGTTGGCCAGGAGCGACAGCACCTCGCCGCCGTTGGCGGCGTTCGCCGGGATGGCGCGGCTTTGCACGCCCATGAGCGTAACGACAATATAGATCCCTGCCATGATGAGGCAGCTGAACAGGCCGGAGCGGACGGTGCTTATGGCCACGGCCTCCGGCCGCGTTACGCCCGCGCCGCGGATGACGTTGACCACCACGATGCCAAAGGCCAGTCCGGCCAGCGCGTCCATGGTGTTATACCCTTCCAGGAAGCCGGCGAAGAAGGGGTCGGAGCGGTAGTTCCCCAAGGGCTCGGGTGGGAGGGAGGCGGCGGGGCGCGCCAGCACCGTTACCGCAAGCACGCCGAAAAACAGCAGGAACAGCGGCGTCAGCGTGCGCCCGATCGAGGTGAGGATGCTGGCCGGACGCAGTGAAAACGCTGCGACGATGGTGAAGAACACCAGTGAAAACAGCGCCAGCGCCAGACCGCTGTGTTCGGCACCCGCCAGCGGCTCCACGCCCAGGGTGAAGGGCACGGTGGCGCAGCGCGGAATCGCGAAAAACGGGCCGATGGTCAGATACAGCGCGCAGGTAAAACACAGGCCGTAGGGGCGGCTCACCTTTTGGCTCAGGGCAAGCAGGCCGTCGCTGCGGGTGATGCCGATGGCAGCAGCTCCCAGCAGCGGAAGCCCTACGCCCGTAAACAGCAGTCCCGCGATTGCGGGCCATACGGCGCTGCCGGCCTGACGGCCCAGATAGGCGGGGAAAATCAAATTGCCCGCGCCAAAAAACATGCCGAAAAGCATAATGGCAACCAGAAAGGTCTCCTTATGTGTGAGCCTGTTTTTCATTTGTCCACCCCTTCCTGCGCAAGGCCCGAAAAAGCGCTCTCCCTGTTTTTATCAGTACACCATAAATGTCAATGACCGAAGTGAACAGGCTATCAGGCTGTAGAGAAACGGGATGGCCGGCCTTCTGACCCTTGAGGGACGCGCCTGCGCGTGGTATACTGATACGCGAAGGGAGGGCCCCGCATGTATTTTGAGGACTTTATGTCCAAATTTACGGAGTTGCCCATTGCCTGCTATGTTTCCTGCCGCACGGGCGATGACATGGCATCCGGACGATGGTACAAGCGCCATTTGCACCGGGAATTTGAGGTGCTGTATCTGGAATCCGGCGACGGAGTCATTACCCTGAACCGGGAACCCTTGCCCATCCACACAGGAGAGGTGATTCTCATCCCTCCCTTTGTGCCCCATGAAGCCAGAGCGGACCGCGCCACGCCACTGCGTGAACACTGCATTTGCTTTGATCTTTCGCTGCTGCATAACGCTGATCCTGCCTTTGCCAGGTCGGATGTGGACGTGACGCCGCTTCGCGGCGTGCTGAAAAAGGAGGATCCCATCACTGCGCAGGTAGCCGATCATCTGCTTACGATTATCAGGGCATGTCAGGAACATCCCGCCGGATGGACGCTGATGACACGCGGGCATCTGATGCTGATGTTTTCGTTGCTGGCACCCCGTCTGGAAGGATTGAGCGCCGCCTCGGCCCCTTTGGACGAGGATTTTTGCCGCCGGGTATCGGCCTGCATTGCCCGGCGCTATGCCGGCAATCTTACCTCCCGCGATGTTGCCGCCGAGCTGTGCTATTCGCAAAGTTATTTTTGCCGCCGCTTTAAGCGCGACTTTGGCATGTGCTTCAGCGAATATCTCAATGCGTACCGCCTGAACGTGGCGCGCGGCCTGCTGCTGGAAAAGAAGTGTACCGTTACGGAGGTAGCGGCTTCGGTGGGCTTTTCCAGCGTAAGCTACTTCACACGCTGCTTCCAAAGACGCTTTGACATGCTGCCGTCGGATTATTGTGAATAATGCAATGCCGCCCCGCATTTGCGGGGCGGCATCGTCATACCGTATCAGCCTGTGGTGCGTTGGCAAAGACCACATCGGGCCGCTGCGCGGTTTCCGTGAGCAGCTGAGGAAAGGGAGTCCCGCTATCCCAGAGGGTGGCGGCAAACAGTGCCGTCGGAAGCCAGATCGACGTTTCAAACAGGCCGTCCTCCATCAGCGCGAGGATCTGGCATTCCGGGTCCCCCTGCAAAAGCAGGTTTACAATGCTTTGCAGGTGAGCCCCGTTTTGCATCCAGTAGCTCTGCGTAAGGCGCATGACCCTGCGCGCGATGGGGAGGCGTGCGGCGATTTCCCCGGCGCTGCATTCGCCGATGCGTTCGGGCCCCGCCCGGTGTACGAAGTCGGTCCAGTCCAGGCAAATCATGCCCTTGGTCACCACGCCTGTAGCGCCATGCTCGCGCAGGCGCGAAAACTTGCGGGTAAAATCCTCGGTCTCCCGGGCATGGGCCACGTTTTCGGCCAGATAGGCATAGGGAAACGCGCCGCAATCCTCCCACACAATCCGTACCCGCGGGTCAATTTGAGCAATTCGGTCCAGCTTTTGCGCCACCGAGGTGGCATGCAGGCCGAACTGCAATTCCAGCTTTGGCCGCTTTTCAAGGATACGGGCACAAATGCCATTGACCCATGGGACCACCACATCGGCGATGGAGCGGCCGTCCAGCTCCTGCTCGGTGGTTTCGGTAAAGCTCTGGAAATAGATGCCATCCCCCGGAAGGGCCGCATATTCACGCTCAAAGCGCTCGACGGCCTCGTCTGCCAAGCGGGCGAGGAGGGTTTCGTCGGAAAGATGAACATCAATTTTGGTGTCCCATCCCCAGGCATATCCCCAGATGACCCGGATGCCCAAGTCGTGCGCGCAGGCCACCACCTCAGCGGCGTTAAGGGGTGCGTAATCGTTCCAGATGACGATTTCGTTCAGCTTCAGGCGGGCCATGTTGGCCAGATAGCGCCGGTAATCGTAAATGACATAACCCCATGTCCACAGGCCGCGCCGGCGCACCTGAGGCGCGTGCGCGCAGTCCATGTTCTCAAACCCCTCTTCAAAGGGATTGCGGAAGTAATAGGGCTTCATCCACGTATGGGCCTGCTCTGCCTTTGGCACTACGAGGTTGACGAAATCCGACACGCCATAGAGCACGGATACGTCCGTTGCCCCCGTGATTTCAACAGACTGCAACGATCCCTCCGTGCAGATGCGCATGCGGTAGCCCTCCGGCGGCAGGGCTGCGTCCGGCACCACAGCGCCGGTGATGCGGCAGGCGTCCTCCGCGCCCTCTATGGGCACGTCATAGGTCCTCAGACAGCCTTCCAGCATCTGCCGGGCCAGCGCCAGCGCGGGGGTCCGAGGCAAACTGATGTTCCAATGCTTCATAAGCGGTTATCCTTTCAGGCCGGAGTTCACCATCGCATCCGTCACCTTTTCCTGGAAGAACAGGTACACCAACATGACGGGAATGACGCTCAGGGTAGTAGCCGCCAGCTGCAGGTGCCATTCGGGCTGGCCATATACGTCGTTGAAATTGTTCAGGGACAGCGGCAGCGTATATTTGTCGATGCTGGTGGTAAAGACCAGCGGCTCCAGATACATGTTCCACGTGGCCAGAAACGCCAGAATCCCCACAGAAGACGCCACCGGCACCGAGATGGGCAGCATGATGCGGAAAAAGATGCCGCCATGTCCCATTCCGTCCAGCCGGCCCGCCTCCTCCAGCTCCTTGGGCACGGTGATGAAGAACTGCCGGAACATAAATGCCGACAGCGCGCCCTGCGAGCAAAAGACAGGCAGGAATATCAGCGGCAGCAGGCTGTCGGTCAAATGCCATGCCTTCATCTGATAGAACAGCGGAATGATGATGACCTCCACCGGCATCATCAGCGCAGTGAGCAGCAGGATGAACAGAATCCCGCGGCCCGGAAAGCGCACCCGCGCAAATCCATAGCCTGACAGGGCGGAGATCAGCACGTTGCCCAACGTGCCCACACCCGCCACCAGCAGCGTATTGGCATAGTGCCGGGCAAAGGGCTGCTTTTGGAAGATTTCCACGTAGTTTTGCCATCTCCAGCTCTGCGGCAGCAGGCGGGGCGGGCCAAAGACCTGCGCGTTGGTGTTGAGGGAGTTGACCATCATCCACCAGAAGGGATAGATAAACACCAGCGTCACCGCCGCAATCAGCAGGAGGCGCGGAATCCAGCGAAGGAGACGCGCGGGTGAAACGTTACTCCTCATAATGCGACACCTTCCTTCTGGCCAGCCATTGCAGCAGCGTCATGCCCAGCATAATCAAAAACAGGATGACCGCGATGGCGGACGCATAGCCGCTCTTGTAGGCGCGGAAGCCCTGGTAATACACATAGTAGACCAGCACCATGGTGCTGCCCTCCGGGCCTCCTTCGGTCATGAGCTTGATGGTATCAAACACGCGCATGGAGCCGATCATCGTTACGATAGAGGCCATGAGCACCGTGGGCATCAGCAGCGGCAGCTTGATTTTGCGAAACAGCGCAAAGCTGCTTGCGCCATCAATGCGCGCCGCCTCCACGATTTCTCCCGGCAGGTTCATGACTGCGCCGTAGAATACCAGGACGTTGGTGCCCAGGTTTTTCAGCACGCGGGTGACGACCACCGCGGCCATGGCCCAGCCCTTTTCCTGAAGCCAGTTGGGCCCCTGAATGCCCAGCTGAGCCAGCGCCCAGTTGATGGGACCCGCCGTGCCGCCCTGCAGCAGATACTTCCACACGATGGACCATGCCACACCGGAGGTAACCACGGGCAGGAAGATGATGGCGCGGATGTAGCGCGTGCCAAAGTTGCCATCGCCCAGATACAGCGCCAGACCCAGCGCCAGCGCCAGATTCAGCGGCACCAGAAAAACGGAGAAGATCAGCGTGTTTTTCAGCGTCAGGTAAAACAACGAATCCTGGAAAAGCGTTGCGTAATTTTGAAAGCCGATGGGGTTGCTCGTACCAAAGAGCATGTTGCGGTTCTGGAACGAGTAGATGAACACATTTACCAGCGGAATCAGGACAAAAAGAAAAAAACCGATCATCTGCGGGAGGATGAACGCATAGCCGCTCGCGCTCTCCCGGAGGGCGCGGCGGGCGGACAGCGAGGTGTCTTTCATGCTGCCTCCTGTAAAAGCAGCGGCGGCCAAGCCGCCGCCGTAGTTGACCGGAAGCGCCCGCGGGGGGCGCCTCCGGCGATGTTGGGAACAGAGGGGAAACGCTTATTGCAGGTTGTTGCGGTAAATCGTGGCGATTTCGCCAAGAATGGCGGCAACATCCGCATCGGGATTCCACAGCTTGTCAAACACGATTTCGGTCTCGATGTCGATGGTGGGGGAATTGATATTGCTGGACATGGCGCGGCTGGAGAGCACAGAGCTGGCCACGATGTCCTTCATCTGCTCGGGGGTAAGGTAGGCGTTGGAATTGAGGAACTCCTCGCTTTCCAGCACGGATTTGCGGCAGGGCGGCCAGTACTGCGCCACGCGGGCGGCGCAGCTTGCGCTGGTCATGTAGGACACCAGCTCGGCAGCCAGATCGGCGTTGGCGCTGGCGGCATTGGCAGCCATGGCCGCCTGGCCCAGGAAGGATACATCGCCGGGCAGCTTGGACACGCCCCACTTCCAGGTCACATCCGCCAGGTTGCCCAGCTGAGAAATCTGGTTGAAGGTGCAGGCCGCGCCGCCGGTGAAGAAGTTGCTTTCATCTCCCGGAGGAACCACGGAGCCGTCCACGTACACCATGTCGTGGAACATCTGCACAGCCGCGATGGATTCGGGTGAGTCGATGAGCACTTCCAGATCATCCGTCCAGAAGTCGCCGCCAAAGCCACGCACAAACGGGGTCAGGTTCATCTCGGTGCGGTCGGAGTAGCCGGCGTTGTTCACCGTCATGTAGCCGTACACGCCGGTCTTGTCCTTGATGGCCTTCATGCACTCACGGAAGGTTTCCCAGGTCCAGGTGCCCTCGGCCACATATTCGTTGGGGTCCTTCAGGCCCGCCTCGGCAAAGAGGTCGGCGTTGTAGATCATGATGAAGGGGCTGGTGGAGAAGGGAATGGCATACACGTCATCACCGTCGCACCACAGGCTCATGGCGCCGTCATCCAGGTCGTCGGGATCATAGGCGGACATGGCGTCATTGAGCTTGGCGCACAGGCCGGCGCTTATGTAAGCCTTGATGTCCGCTTCCATGACCCAGAAGGCGTCGGCGGGCTCATTGCTTTGCAGGTTCATCAGCAGCAGGCTGCTGTATTCCGTGCCCGACAGCGAGATGAATTCCGGCTCGATGGCAATGCCCTTGGCCTGGGCGAATTCATCCACGAAGCTGCCCAGCAGCTTAAGCTGATCCTCATTGCTTGTCCAGGTGGCGATTCTCAGATGGACAGGCTCCTCCGCCATGGAGGGAATCGCCATGGCCAGCAGCAGAACGGCCAGCAGCAGAGACGTAAGTTTCTTCATCAGTTCAGTCTCCTTTCTTGAATGGGCATTTGAAAGGCAGGATACCTTTGCTGCATCCTATTATAATCAATGTGGGGTCATGTGTGAAGAAACTCGGTTGACCGAATTTAAGCGCGACGTTGACCAAAATAGCATAACAAATTGACTTTTCCTTAGCGAATCCCTACAATAAATACGGATTTTGCTAGCTGAGGTGAAACGGAAAATGGCGCAGCTTACGATCAATTACAATCCTGCGGGGCAGACCTATGATGTGATCGTTGCAGGCGGCGGCACGGCGGGCGTGATGGCGGCCTGCGCGGCGGCGCGCGAAGGCGCGCGCGTGATTATTCTGGAACGTGAATATGCGCTGGGCGGAACGTCTACGCTGGCGCTGACCGTGCCGCGCATGACCAATCATATGCCGCAGCTGACGGGAAACAGCTCCCTCGCGGATGAATTGCAGAGCAGCATGGAGCGGGAAGGATGCGCGGGAGACACGTACTTCGCCAGCCCGGAGATGGCCAAGCTGCATCTTGAGGAGATGTGCGCCCGGTACGGCGTGGAGGTACTCTACGGCGCAGAGCTGGTGGGCGCAGAGCTGAAGGGCCGGAAGGTGGAAACGGTGGTGGTCAACACCGCTTCGGGCCTGCTGGGCTATGCTGCCCGCGCCTTTATCGATTGCACGGGCGGCGCGCGGCTGGCGCTGGCCTGCGGCTGTGAAACCGCATGCGGCATGGAGGGTGAAAACCAGCCCATGACGCTGCGCTTCTGCGTGGGCGGCGTGGACGTGGCCCGTGTGGAGCAGACGCTGAAGGAATGGGGCTACCGTTTCGGCGGGGACCATTTTCCCATGGAGTTTTATTCGCTGTGGCGCGAGGAGAGCTTCAACCCCTTCACCAAGCTACTGCGTGAGGGCGTGAAGGAAGGCGCGCTGACCGAGCGCGACGGCAGCTATGTGCAAATCTACTACCATCCTACCCTGGGAAAGGATGTGCTGTGGTTCAACTGCCCGGAGGCGGGGCATATCCTCGACGCGGTGAGCGCGCGTTCCGTTACGGAGATGGTGCTGTATTCCCGCAAGTCCGCCGTGCGCATCCTGACGTTCCTCAAGCGGCGGTTCCCCGGCTTTGAACACAGCTATCTCCAGGCGTTCTCCTCCATTCCGGGCATCCGCGAATCGCGGCGGCTGGTGGGCGAATACATGCTGACAGAGGAGGATATCCGCGCACGCTGCCGCTTTGACGACTGTGTGGCGCAAACCGCCTATCCGGTGGATATTCACAACGAGCACAATCTGGTGCTGATTCATTTGGAACCCGGCGAATATTATGAAATTCCCTATCGTTGTCTGGTCACGCGCGAGATGGACAACCTGCTGGTGGCGGGGCGATGCTCCTCGGCTACGTTTGCGGCGCAAAGCTCCATGCGTATCCAGCTGGTATGCATGGCGCTGGGAGAAGCGGCGGGCATCGCTGCGGCGCTGAATCCTGAGGTGCGTGCGGTGGATGGGGCGCAGGTGCGCCGGCGCATGCAGGCGCACGGGGCTGTGTTTGCCGGGCGGTAATGTGCTTCACAGACTGCCGGCCATGACCACTCACAGAGGAAGGGGAAACGGAAGATGTACCATAACATCGGCGGAAAGATCAAGGTGCTTGCGTGGATTGTGTGCGCCATTGGAATCATAGCAGCGCTTTTGACGGCGGTGGGGTTATGGATCAACAACAGCAGCTTTCATCCGACCACGGCGGCGGGCTTCACGATACTGCTGGCCGGGAGCGTAGCGACGTATGTGACTTCCCTGTTCATCTACGGCTTTGGAGAACTGATTGAGTCCACCAACAAAATCAGAAGCATGATGGAACAGGACCGCACGGAAGAGGAAGAAGATCAGGAACCATAAGGCAGCGAAGGAAAAGCCCCGATCGGCCCGCATCTTCTCCACCCAGGCCTCGCGTTCGCCGCGGACCTGTAGGGAGCCGGCAGGCCGGAACGGCCCGGCGAGAGGTGCGCCATACGCTTTCAAACCTTTCGCCTCCATTTCAGGGGCAAGGACGACGAAAACGGACAGGCATGCCTGTGCACGGGACAGATTCATAAGCCCACCCCAATCAGAACGCAGCGTTTTGTCGGGTATGGACGTGCGCTCCTGCCCATCGGGCATCCACGTCGCGAGAAAAGTGCAAAGACGGCCTTTTGGCCAGACAGGAAACAAGGGGGTTCCATGCCGGGAATGTGCAACCCGGCATGGAACCCCCTTGTTTTTGTCTGCCTGAACAGATTTGCGGAAAGGAGCCCGCCGAAAGCGACGTGACATGGCTCGACCGGTTTTTTTACCAGAAGGTACAGAGGACCGCCATCGGAAAAAATGGCATTCCGTCCAGCTTGCGTTGTGGCACCCGTCCAGCTTGCGTTGCGGCTCCCCTGGAGAGAAGGACAAAAGCGGTCCGCACTTTTACAGGCGCTTGCTTCCGGACGCGCAGGGCGGAGGGCAAGCGGCTTTTTTGTGCAAGCCCAGGGAAAATATGCCCTGCGGTGACGCATCATTCCGAAGGAAATAACGACAGTTTACGGACTTATCACTTTGGAAAAACTTGACGGGTCCAAAAGGATGCAATACACTGTTAATCAGAAAAAGGTGAGGTGCCATATGAAATTCAGATTTACCTTCATGATAACACAATTCCATAAGCGTGGAAATATACCGATTTCGAGCGCTCTTCCGACGTTTTGAATATACGGGAACGGGCCTCTTTTTCTTGTAAACTGGTCCTTGTCGCCGGAGCATGAATCTTGAAACAGGCTGATCCATCGGGAAGCGTGGCTCTGCGGCGACGAAAAAGAAAAGGAGGCAACCACTGTGAAACTGAGCACAAAGGAAAAGGCGCTGGAAACTCTGGGCATCCCGCTGCCCGACCCGGCGAAGAAGCCCGGCAGAACCAATAACCGAAAGGTGACCTTCGATCGTCTGTGCCGTGATCTTCTGCTGGCAATCTGCCGTGAACACGGGCTGGAGGTGGAGACCGAAGCCATCTATGGCGGCAGGGCCACCCGGTAGAAGAACGACTACATCATCGAAGCCCAGCGCGAGAAAATTGCAGAACTGGAGAAGCGCAACGCGCAGCTGACGTCGGAGAACACCCAGCAGGCCCGACGGCTTGCACAAAAAGCCGCCGAACTGGACCACAAGCTGGATTCGCTGTATCATGTGGATACGCTGCTGGAGACCGTGTCAGAGACGGCGTACAATCAGGCTTTATCCGTTGTGGCGGATAGGACCATCCGGGAAACGCAGACAGCGGACAAGGCGGCCATCACAGCACAGATGGAGCAGGTTTACGCGCAGGATGGTTTTATGCTCCCACATACCCGCAGGCTGATTCTCCAATGGCTGGAGAACGCCAGGAAGGCCATCGAGCTTTCCGCCAAGTCGGTGCTGAAAAGGGTCATGACAGCGCTCCGAAAGCCGGAAACCCGCGCCGCCGGCGTGTGGCGCGTTCGGGAACAGGCCCGGCCCCTGATCCGCGAGGTGCTGCAAAGCTACAAGGCGCAGTTCAAAGAAACGAAAACCCGCCATTATCTTCCGGGCGGCTTTGCAGGATGGCGTTATCATTCGCAGCCCTGCGGAGATGGCCCAGCCGCCGAAAGGGCAGTCCGGAAACCACAGGGCATGGAAATGTGGGAGCGGAAGCTGATCGAAACGACCTACGCGGAGCATGACTTCGGTCCGGCCGCCATGGTGATGCTGTATACCGGCCTTCGCCGGGGTGAAGTGCTGTATCTGGATGTGGACCGGGATGCGGACTTTCAGAAGAAAACAATCACCGTGCGCGGCGCGGTATCCTTCTGCAAGGGCAACCGTGGCGTAGTCACTGAGGGCAAGACCGCCAATGCCCAGCGAACCATCCCCATGGCCGATCCCCTGGCGGAGGCCTTGCGGGGCCGCCATGGGCTGCTGCTGACCAAGGAGGACGGCGGCATGATGTCGCAGGCCGCCTTTGACCGGAAATATCAGTCCTACATCACTTTTCTGGAGCGCAAGCTCAACGGCTATCCCAGATGCCAATACGGGCGTACCCGGGCGCACAAGGCCTTGCTGGCGGAGGGAAAGCCCCTGCCGCCCTTCCAGGAGATCGACATTCGCTGCCATGACTTCCGCGTGACCTTCTGCACCACCTGCTACAACGCGGGCATTCCTCCCAAGACCATTCAGGTCTGGATGGGCCACGCGGACACGAAGCTCGTGATGGACGTCTATACCAAGCTCACCGCGGAAAAGGAACAGGCGGACGCGCTGCGGCTGAACCGTTTTCTCTGCCGTCTGACTACCAAAGGGCAGGAAACAGGCGAGGAGCAAAGCGGTCAAACCCTTGTGGGATAAGGGCTTTATGCAGCTTTGCACGGACTACTTTTTGACTACCATTTGACTACTTGCAGGCCGTAAAATTGCGTTGCAAAGGGTTGCAAATCGTCTCCAAGGGCATTTTTGAGGAAAACAAGGAAGTTCGAGAGCAGCGGAAGGTAATGTCGAAAAATGCAATATTTGGCCATTTATTCGGTTAAATGCCACTGTTTTCTGCCCAAAAACGCAAAAAAAGAAGCAGCTTTGCAACTGCTTCCTTGGTGAGCCCAGGCAATCCAAATCCGAACCTGTTTTCTGATCGGTCAATGCGGTTTTGAGGTCATCAAAAGTGATGGTCGTTGTCCCTTCCTTGTAGTTGAAGGTTATCACCATTTTATCATCGTACAGGAAAATGGCATTGATAAAAGTGTCAATCAACATTTTCCTGTGGGACTTTTGCCGTACATCCAGCTTGCGGAAGCGGTGGAGCCAGAAGGTCATAAACTCGGCGCTCACCTTGGGTTTCGCCAGCTTTTCACGGGCAATCTTCGCTTCCAGGTCTTCTTTTGCGGCCTCCAATTCTTCCAGACGCCCTTTCGTGGACTTGGTCAAGATACCCTGCTGGATGGCGTTCAAGAGGTTTTGAATGGCTGTATCCGCCTCCCGCAGCTGCTGTTCATAGAGCGGCAGGTTGACATTCTCCCTGTCCTGCAAGTCCATCAGCATAGACACAATGGCCTCAATCGCCTTATCGTCCATCACCATCTTCATGGTTTCGGTGACCACCAGATCCTCGATCCATTCCTTGCGGACAGACTTCTTGCGGCAATTGGCGCGCTTCTTTTTCACCGATATACACTTGTAATAGCGGTGAATATTCCCCGTATGGCTGGTACCACTTTCTCCATAGAGATAGGCCTCGCAGTAGCCGCAGAACAACTTCGTTGTCAGCAGATATTCGTCCTCAGCCTTGTGGCGGGCCGGGGCTTTCTTGTTCTTTGCCAGCTTCTCCTGCACCCGTTCAAAGAGATCTTGGGGGACAATGGCTGGAATACCATCCGGCACCACAACGTCTCGGTAGGTGT